>ERZ1370068.10276-contig-8989_pt1 | contig 36245 bp, 42 predicted proteins | sample MGYA00561227_ERZ1370068 | MGnify/ENA primary metagenome ERZ1370068 (study PRJEB38410, sample SAMEA6850437) | metagenome | study: Metagenomic assessment of the ecological functions of the soil: analysis of the soil microbiota associated with the... | reverse complement strand
ATATGCTTCGTTCAGTTGCGGCCAGCATCTGCCGCGCGGTACGCCGGGTTCATCGTCAGGCGGGCCTGGTCCACGTTCTCGGATCCGGGTCACGACCACCTCGATCTCGACTTCGAGGGTCAGCTCGAGCTTGACTCATCCGGCAGCCTTGTTGATCCCGCTACTGGTGGGGGCACCGAGGCGCACGCGTAAAGGCCATTGCCCCTCGAAACGCCATCGGTGTCCATCACCGGCGGCGGCCAGGGTGTGAAGAACTCATGCCTGACGCCAGGCTCCGGGCGTATTACGTGCTCCCGCACGCGGCGGACACATCCAGTCGCTGGGTGTTCCGCCAAATCCGGCGAGCAGTCGGCGGCCGGCGACGTGCCGGGCGTGAGTGGAGTGGAGGCGGGAGCGTGAGCGGTGCGGTGATGGTGCCACGATCCGGCAGCTCAGCGACCGCATCGTGCTCCGGTCAACGGCGGGGTGCGCCACACCGCATCGACGACCTCCAATCGCTCGGTGGCGGGACGCTGTCTTCGGCTACGACGACCGGTGACTTGAAGACGTTGCCGGCTGCGCGCTCGGTGTGAAAGCGCCCGCATAGCCGTGCAGAGCACGTTCTGGGAAGCGGCGTGGCCACGGCCGAGAACGGCATGAATCTGCGCTCCATGGCGATGGCCGGAGCTACGTCAACCGTGCCATGAGTCTCGACTTCCAGCCGCCCGACGCGTCATCGGGACCAACCGCTTCGCCGTCAACCCAGTTGATCCCCGCCCAACCGGGTGGCGGACATGGGAGTCGAGTGCATCTTCGGCAAACCGCCGCGGCCGTAGGACGGCCAGAGCGGCAGCGCCAGCCGGTTCAGCTCGTGCGGGACTCTTCCGCTTCTGAGCGTAGACGGGCGACGACGCCGCGGCAACGTACGCCCTGGCAAGGATCGCGAGCACGATGGCCACGAAAGCGGCGTGTCTGGTAAAGACTGAGATCCATGCAACTCGACGAGCTTGTGTGACGCGCGCAGTCCAGCGCGAGGGCGAAACCACGAAGATCTTGCCGGGATGTCCTTCCACGCGAGGCGCAAGAGCCGCTTTGGCGATCTGGTGGGATCGCTAACGAACGCCAACAGGAACGATGGATGTCCCTCGCGCGCGTCGCGCCGCCCGGCGCGAACCGCCGGGAGCGGCGTGGCCATCGTGGGCTGGAGCGAGAGGCGTAAAGATGAAACGGACCACTCGCGCGCAGCCGAGCGGCTGCCCGCGACCGCTGCCGTGCAAGGCAGCCGAAACGTTTTTCCATGGGAGCCTCCACAGAGACGTGCCGCCGGATCTCTACTACGCCGAACCGGGGTCGGAGCGATGAGACTCAGATCCCCAGGCTTCTCGCCTGCGCGAGTGACCCGCGACGCTCGTCGTGCGCTGGCAGCGGCGGCCTACGCAGCCGCGTCTGCCGCCGCATCGGCCGGCGGCCATGGTCCCTGAGCGATGCTTGCCGCCGGACAGCGCCGCCGCGCACCTCGCCCAAGCGTTGGGGGCGACCGCCTCAAGCCGCCTCAAGAATAGGAAGAGCGCGCTCTCCCGCGGTGCTTACTGACCTGCCGTATCCGGTACGGCGTTGTGCGCGGTCTACACCTACCAATATCGACCGGCCCACCCAGGCGAGACGTGACGTATCGGCGTGCGTGTGGACGGATCGCTGCCGCCGCCGCGATCGGCGAGCCAGTACGCCGAGCTGCGCTCACGCTCCTGGGTCATCAGCAGCCTGAACGCTTGAAGCTCGACGTGTTCATGCTGCCCTGCCCTGAACGATGTTACTGCGACGCCTCTCTGGCACCGCCAAGTAACCAGTCCACCAACCGGCATGCGCACGTGGTGGTGCCCAAAGCCGCCGCCCGCCACCCGGCACCTGGGGTCGGACGCCGAGAGATCCGCCGTGACCAAGCCCGACGGCTTTGTCGGCGGCGGAGGCGTGTCACGCTCGCCGCCGGCTATGCCGCGCACTTCCTGACGGGTCGACGCCACCATGCGCAGACCGACATTGGCGTAAAACGACGCCTTCAAGGCCAGCATCGCGACCATCCCACACCGGCTGGAACAGGCAGATCGGCCGGCGCAACACGCCGGTGTGGCTGGGCGGCACCAGAACACCACACCACCACCGCCAAGGGATCGAAGACGTCCCGGGCGTGGGCCACGTGGTGTTCGAGAGGCCGACTCAGAGTCCGCTCCACAACACCAACTGGAACCTGGGAACCAACGTCTGGTTCGAAGTCATGGCAGGCGGTCGCCCCGGTTTCACGGCTTCAACCGACGACGTCCACATCCTCACATTGGCCGCAGTCTTTCGCTTCCCTGGGGTGACCGCGCCGGCACCGCTCCAGCCGCTGACGCGCCGCACCTTGCGACCAGCGTGGGCGGAGCGATACGGTCACGTCTTCTCTCATGAAGCCAACCGCCACGTTTTCAAGGGGAAGGAACATGCTGCTGGTCCGTGATGTCATGTATTACCAAGCCGGGCAAGTGCGCCCGATAGTCGAGAAGTTCGTCAAGATGTCGAAGCTCAGCGAGAAGATAGGCATGCTGCAAGATGAAGGTCATGACCGACCTGACCGCCGAGCGCTACTGGATGCTCGTGTCCGAGATGGAGTCGCGAGCTCAAGGAGTTCGAGGAGATGTTCGCGAACATGGGTCAGGATCGAACGACCCGAACGCCAAGGGAGTTCGAGAACATCATGGCGAAGGTTACCCACGACCTGGTGGAGTCCGGCCGCCGCGAGATCTTCAAGATCGAGGGATGGTCGCCGCAGGCATTGCGCGCAGAGGCTGCCGTCCGGCTGGCGATCGGGACGGCAGCTCTCGGTCCCGTCACCGGAGCTGCCGGCGAGTCGAGAGGAAACGTTGGACATGGCCGACTCGTCGTTCGCGTCAAGAACAAGACCGTCGGTGGAGCGCCGTCCTGGGCCCCAGTGTGGCCCTGGGGGTGGCTGTTCACCATCGGATATCTCTTCAGCCGTCGCGTTCGTGCCCGGGTCCTGGCGCTCATCCTGTGGCCGCATGACCTGGGGGGGTATTCTTCCGGCGGTGATTCGCGGTCGTTCACCTCGAGGGAGGTCGCGATGTCGGCACGCACGCTCGGCACCATCCTGCTGCTCATCGCCAGCGAGGCGCTCGGCGTCTGCTACGGCGAGTGGTCACCTAAGCTGTTCGTGAAGATGAGTCCCCGCCGGTCGCGCTCACCGAGTTCAACAACGGCGCGGCGCACGTCACGCTGCGCGGCTCGGGGTCGTGCTCGGACTCGGCGATCTTCGTGCGCTGGTGCTGGTCGCGACGTGGTTCGCCGGGATGTCGAAGCCATGACCCGCATCGCAGAAGCGGCGCCGCTTCGGTCCAGCCGACTCCGACACGATGGGCCGGGCGTCAGAACCCGGTCGCTGACCGCGGTAGGGTCGGGTCGGATGGGGAGCCCCGCGAGTCGCGTCACCTCCCGCGACCGAAGAGAGCCGCGCTCGCGATCGCCTTCGCCGCGGGATGCCTCCAGCTCGCCAGTGATGCCGCTGTTCCGGGTTCGGCTGGATCGCACCCGTTAGCGACGCGCGCTGGACGTGGTGGTGGCGCCCTTCCTCGCAGTCCGCCGTTTGGGATGGCACGTGGCGTTCCTGCCGTCGTTCGTCGTGAGATCATGCTCCCAGTGGTCGATCTGTTCCCCACGGACCGCGGCGGCCTGGTCTCGTGGGTCGCACACCCGGTGACTCCTCGATCGGAAGTGAGGAAGTTCAGGGACGAATCGAGGCTAGCCAGATACGGCTCCAGAAGCCTCTCGCTCCCGGTGCGACGACAGCGCCGTTTGGATCCCGTTTCGCCGCCTCGCCGGCACGGACTTGGCAAACGTGCGCGGATGGCGATTCGACGCGTTCTGCTGAGACGTTCCGAGAATCCTTCCGCGTTCTCGCGTACTCCCGGTCTCTCCGGCGCGCTCCGGAGGTCTCGCCCGATCATCCCTGGCGCTCGGCGGGTGTGCGGTGAGGTCCGAAGTTCCAGCCTCCCGAGGTCACCACCGGCGGTGGACTCGACCTGGAGCGTGTGAAGGTGAGCAGCCCGGCCCCTCACAGCAGTTTCGGCACCTGGACACCACCTGGTGGCGGTCGTTCGACGCGATCCCGCAGCTTCGACAGCTCGGGTCGAGATCGCGTACCGCCGGAATCTGCACGCCCGGGTCGCCGGCAACTGAGGATCCTCCGAGGCGCGCGCGCAGTTGGGCATCGCGGCCCGGACGAAAGCGGCCGCAGGTCCAGGTGGCGTTCGGCTTAACCTTCGCCACCGCGGTGGGCCTAGCATGACAACTTTTGCCCCTGACGAGCTTCAGGCTCACGACCGGAACTTCTGGACGACTGCAGGTCGGGAAGCCCTCGACGCGCCCGGGAAACTGACTTTCTGGGGCAAGAGTACACGGACGGGAAGTCAAAGCCGGAGCACCTGCATAACGAAACCGCCACCAGCGCGGCGGAACTGCGACAACGCGCTGGGCGTCGCTCACCGCCGAGGTCGCGCGCCATCTACGCGATCATCCGCACCTACGCAGGGTGCTCGTCGACCAGGCGCGGCCGGACGTCACGGTGCAACAGGAAGCGACTCCGCGGTCCCGGTCCAGCTTCCGCAACGGTGCCACCTCGAGCTCGACGTCTTCCAGGCGACCACGCTGCTGGCGAGCACCAGGCCACCATCCGCAGCTCCGAGGCCGCCCGCCAGCAGGCCGAGAACGTATGTGCACCCTGATCGGACGCCACACGGGTTCGGTCACCGCCTGCTGCAGGGCTCGCGCGCGGGATCCCGGTCGCGCCCGTGGACGTCGCCGTCGCATGCCCGCCGATCTGCTGCGGCGGCGCCCGACGTGCGTGCGTCAGGCTGAGCGCCGCCGCCCGATCACGACCGCATCGGCGTCGCCAAATCGGACTTCTATCCGAGCCTGTCGCTCTTCGCTGGTCGATCGGTCTCGAGGCCAGCAGCGGCGGCCCATCGATCAACGGCCACGCGCCTCCCAGCAATCTGTTCGACCTGGGAGCTGTCTTCACCGCCATCGTGTCCCGTCGATCTGGCGCTCTTCAACTACAGCCGCATCACCAGCAACGTCCGCGTCCAGGATGCCCGGCTCCAGCAGCTGCTCATCGACTATCAGAGCGCCGTGCTGAAGGCCGCCCAGGAAGTGGAGGACGGTCTGACGGGCTTCGTGAAGGCCGAGGAGGCGACGGCGTTCAAGACAGCGCCGCCAAGGGAGCCCCCAGCGATCGGTCGACATCGCCATGATCCAGTACCGCGAAGGAGCGCGTGGACTTTCAGCGCGTGCTCGACGCCCAGCGCTCCCCTTCTGCAGGAGCAGAACACGCTGGCGCAATCACGGTCGTCGATCGCGACGAATCTGATCTCGCTCTACAAGGCGATGGGCGGGGGCTGGGAGGTGCGCCAGGGACTGAGCGTCGTCGCCGACACGACGCGGATCGAGATGCAGAATCTGGACCAACTGGGGCGACTTCTTCTCCAAGCCGCCGGAGCGTTCAACCTCTAACGGGTCTTCGTCGACCCCTAGGTAGTCCACTTATGGCCAACGAAGCAGTCGCGAATCTGGATCATCGTGGCGATCGCCGTCGTCGGAGCCGGGATCGTCGGTTGGCAGCTCTGGAAGGCGAAATCCTCCGCGCTGCCGCAGGGCATCTCCTTACGGGAACGGCCGGATCGAGGCCGAAGCTGGCCGACGTCTCCGCCCGAGAGCCTTTGCGGAGTCAAGGATGTCCTGGTCGAGGAGGGCGATCTCGTCAAGCCGGGACAGGATCCTGGTTCATCTCGACACCGTCACGCTCGACGCGCAGCTGGCCCAAGCCGAGGCCGAGGTCTCGGCCGCAGAAAAGCTGGCGGTCGCCCACGCCGCGATCGCCGACGCAAGGCCGAGATCGAGCTCGCCAAGGTCGAGGCCGAGCGCCTCGCGCAAGATGCTCGAGGAAAACGCGGGGTCCCAGCGTGAGCTGCGACGTCCGCAAGATGACCGTCAGAAACGACCACAGCCGCTCTGGCGGAAGAGGAAGCCAAGCTGCGAGACCGCCACTCAGGAGGTCGTGGTCGCCGAGGCCAACGCGGCGACCGTCCAGACTCGCATCGACGACGCGACGCTGAAATCGCCGGTGCTCGGCCGCGTGCTCTATCGCCTGGCCGAGCCGGGCGAGGTCCTGGGACCGGGCGGCAAGGCGCTCACCCTGGTGAATCTCGAGGACGTGTACATGGAGATCTTCCTGCCGTCCGCGGAGGCCTCCCGGGTGAAGCTCGGCGCAGAAGGGCGGATCACCGTGGACTACGAGCCCGGAAAGGCGGCCATGGGGTTCGTCAGCCTTCGTCTCTCCCGAGGCGCAGTTCACGCCGAAGGAAGTCGAGACGAAGAGCGAGCGCGAGAAGCTCATGTTCCGCGTCAAGATCCAGCTGCCCAAGGCGCTGGTCGCCCACTACATCCAGCACATCAAGACCGGCGTGCGCGGCGTTGGGTACGTCAAGGTGAAGGACTCCGCAGTGTGGCCGGACTGGCTGCAGAGCACGCTCCTGAGCACGAACGAGCCCGAGCCCAAAGCGGGAACGAGTGCGCCCGACAGCGCAGCCAGTCACAGCTAGCATGGCCGACTCCGGGTCTCCCTCGACCGCTCCGGGCGCCGCCGCCAACCCGGTGGTCCGTGTGGAAGGCGTGACCCATCGCTACGGCGCGGTCGCAGCGCTCGACGCCTTCTCGCTCGACATCCCACCCGGCCTGATGGTCGGCGTGAGTCGGACCCGACGGGGTGGGCAAGTCCACGCTGCTCGGGCTGATGGCCGGTGCGAAGAAGCTGCAGGAAGGCAGCATGACCGTCCTCGATGGCGACATCGCGGACATCCGTCACCGGCGCAAGGTGTGCCCGCAGATCGCCTACATGCCGCAGGGCCTCGGCAAGAATCTCTACCTGGAGCTCAGCGTCAGGGACAACGTCGACTTCATGGCGATGCTGTTCGGTCTCTCACGCGCCGAGCGCCCCGCCAAGATCAAGCAGCTGCTCGACGCCACCGGCCTGGGGCCATTCCCCGATCGTCCTGCCGGCAAGCTCTCGGGCGGCATGAAGCAGAAGGTGGGGCTGTGTGGCGCGCTCGTGCATGAGCCCGACCTGCTCATCCTCGACGAGCCGACCACGGGGGTGGATCCGCTTTCGCGCCGCCAGTTCTGGACGCTGATCGACGACATCCGCAAAGGCCGCCCCAGCATGAGCGTGGTGATCGCGACCGCGTACATGGACGAGGCGCAGCAGTGGGACTGGATCGTGGCGATGGACGCCGGCAAGGTGCTGGCGACCGGCACGCCGGCGGAGCTGATGCAGCGCACCGGCACCAAGGACCTCGAGAAGTGCTTCATCGCGCTCCTGCCGGAGGAGAAGCGCCGCGGCCACACCGAGCTGACCATCCCACCGCGGCCCGAAGGCAAGTCCGAGATCGCGATCGACGCCAAGGACCTGACCCGACGCTTCGGCGATTTCGTGGCGGTCGATCACGTCACGCTCTCGATCGAGCGCGGCGAGATCTTCGGCTTCCTCGGCTCCAACGGCTGCGGCAAGTCGACTACCATGAAGATGCTGACCGGGCTCCTGCCACCCACCGAGGGCAGCGCGACCCTGTTCGGCAACTCGGTCGAAGCCGGGAGCATGGAAGTCCGCCGCAACCTCGGTTACATGACCCAGGCGTTCTCGCTCTACGGTGAGATGACCATCCGCCAGAACCTGGCGCTGCACGCGCATCTCTATCACTTGCCTCCAGAGAAGACGAAGACGCGGATCGGGGAGCTGGTCCAGCGCTTCGGCCTGGGCGACCATCTCGACGCGTTGGCCGAGGATCTGCCGATGGGCCTGCGCCAGCGACTGTCCTGGCGGTCGCGGTGCTGCACGAGCCCCAGATCCTCATCCTCGACGAGCCCACCTCGGGAGTCGATCCGGTCGCGCGCGACAGCTTCTGGGAGCTCTTGATCGACCTGTCGCGGAAGCAGGGCGTCACGATCTTCGTGACCACCCACTTCATGAATGAAGGCATGCGCTGCGACCGCATCTCGCTCATGAACTCTGGCAAGGTGCTGGCGTGCGACGCGCCGCAGAAGCTCATCGAGCAGCGCGGGGCAACGAGCCTGGAGGATGCCTTCATCGGCTATATGGAGGACGCCATCGCCGCGGCGGCGGCCGGCCAGAAGAAGTCGGCGGACGCGCCGGCCGAGCCCGCGGGCGCGCAACCGACGGCGCCTGCGGATGCGCCCGTGGTCGGCGCGGCCACAGAGGCCGCGACCGCCGCGGTGGTTGAGCGGCGCTGCCGTCGAAGGCGCGGTGGCGGCTGCCGCTCATCCGGATGCTCGCCTACACGCGCAACGAGACCATGCAAATCCTGCGCGATCCGGTGCGACTCGCCTTCGCGTTCGTGGGCTCGGCGCTGCTGATGCTGGTGTGTGGCTTCGGCATCACCACCGACGTCGAGCACGTCCGCTACGCCACGTTCGACCAGGACCAGTCGCCCGAGAGCCGCGCGTACTTCAGAGCAGTTCGCCGGATCGACGCGCTACTTCACCCAGGGCGCCCGGCACGCTCGGCCGACGACGCCCTGCAGCGCCTGCAATCCGACGACGTCTCGCTGGTGCTCGAGATCCCGCCCAACTTCGGCCGCGATCTGCGGCGCGGCGACGGGCCGGAGGTGATGGCCCAGGTCGACGGCGCCATGACGTTCCGCGGCGAGACGGTGGCGCAATACGTGAAGGGCGTCCACAGCACGATGCTCAAGGATCCGTCGCTGCCGACCAGCGCGCCGCAGAAGTACACGGCCGACATCGAGAACCGCTACATGTACAACCCCACCTTCCAGAGCATCTACTCGATCGTGCCCAGCGTGCCCGCGCTGCTGCTGCTCCTGATCCCCGCCATCCTCATGACGGTGGCGATCGTGCGCAGAAGGAACTCGGCTCGATGATCAACTTCTACGTCACGCCCACCGGCAAGATCGAGTACCTGGTCGGCAAGCAGATTCCCTACATCGTCATCGGCCTGATCAACTTCTTCATCCTCACCATCATGGCCATGACGGTCTTCGGCGTGCCGATGAGGGGCAACTTCCTGATGCTGACGCTCTGCACCCTGCTGTACGTCACCGCCACCACCGGTCTGGGCATGGTGATCTCGACCTTCACCAGCAGCCAGGTCGCGGCCGTGTTCGTCACCGCGATCGTGACCATCACTCCGACAATCCAGTTCTCCGGTCTGCTCCAGCCGGTCTCCACTCTAGAAGGCAGCGCCCGGGTGGTGGGATCGATCTGGCCCGCGTCCTACTACATGCACTCGAGCCTGGGCGCCTACACGAAGGGGCTCGGAGCGGGTCTCATGGTGAAAGATCTCTTGTTCCTCGCCGCCTGCATTCCGGTCTTCCTGATCATCAGCTTCATCGGGTTGCGAAAGCAGGAACGCTGATGAAGACCACGCTGCTCAACATCCTGTGGCTCGGACTCAAGGAGATCCGCAGCCTGCTCAGCGACACCGTGATGGTGGTGTTCGTGATCTACGCGTTCACCCTGGCGATCCAGGTCCAGGCGACGGGTACGTCGAGCGAGGTCAACAACGCCTCGATCGCCTTCGTCGACGAGGACCAGTCGGCGCTGTCCAAGGAGCTGATCAACGCCTTCTATCCGCCGCGCTTCCACTTCCCGAGCGCATCGACGCCAACCAGCTGCAGGATGCCATGGACCGCGGACGCTTCATGTTCGTGGTGTCGATCCCGCCCAAGTTCGAGCGCGACCTGCGTAGCGGCCGCAACCCCAGCGTCCAGGTGAACATCGACGCCACCGCCATGCAGCAGGCCGGCATCGGCGCGGGCTACATCCGCGCCATCTTCAACGACCGGACCGCGAGCTTCCTCACGCGCACGGAAGAGAGTGGACCCAAGCCGGTCGAGCTCGTGGTGCGCCGGCTGTTCAACCCGAACGCGGTGTCGTCGTGGTTCAAGAGCGTGGTGGCGATCATCAACCAGATCTCGCTGCTCACGGTGATCCTCACCGGCGCAGCGGTGATCCGCGAGCGCGAGCACGGGACGCTCGAGCACCTGCTGGTCATGCCGCTCACCGCGTTCGAGATCGCCATGGCCAAGGTGTGGGCCAACAGCCTGGTGATCCTGGTCGCCACCGCCGGGTCGCTGTTCCTGATCGTCCAGATGGTGCTGAAGGTGCCGTTCGCCGGCTCGATCCCGCTGTGGTTCCTGGGCGTGATGCTCTACCTGTTCTTTGCCACCGCGCTGGGGATCTACCTGGGCACCATCTCCCGATCGATGGCGCAGTTCGCACTGCTCATCATCCTGGTCATCATCGTGCTCATGCTGCTCTCGGGCGGATCCACCCCGGTCGAGAGCATGCCCAAATGGCTCCAGGCCCTGACCTACTTCCTCCCGGCCCGGCACTTCGTGAGCTTCTCGCAGGTGATCATCTACCGCGGTGGGGGACTGAGCGCGGTCTGGCCGCAGTTCACCATGGTGACCGGGGTGGGGCTCGCCTTCTTCATCTACAGCCTCGTGCTGTTCCGCAAGTCGATCGCGGTGACCAAGTAGAGCGGGGAGAGGTTCCCGGGTGAGCGAAGAGGACCGACCAGAGGGGCCGCCGGAGCCCATCGACCGCCGTCAGCTCCTGCGCGCGGGCCGGCCGGAAGACCAGAAGGGCCTGCTGCGCTGGCTGCCCGGCCTCTACGTGCTCCGCCACTACGAGCCGCGTTGGCTCGCGCCCGACCTCGTCGCCGGACTCGTCCTCACGGCCCTGCTGGTTCCGGTCGGGATGGCCTATGCACAGGCCGCCGGCCTGCCCGCGGTCTACGGCCTCTACGCCACGATCTTCCCGCTGCTCGCCTACGCGCTGTTCGGCCCGAGCCGCATCCTGGTGCTCGGACCCGACTCGTCGCTGGCGCCGATGATTGCCGCCGCGGTGCTGCCGCTCGCCGCGGGCGATCCGCAGCGCGCGGTGACGGTGGCCGCCGTGCTGGCGATTCTGGCGGGCCTGTTCGGCGTCGCGGCCGGGTTGCTGCGTCTGGGCTTCATCACCGATCTGCTGGCCAAGCCGATCCGCTACGGATACATGAACGGGATCGCGCTCACGGTGCTGGTCAGCCAGATGCCCAAGCTCTTCGGCTTCTCGGTCAAGGGCGAGGGGCTGATCGAGGCGCGTGACCGGATTCTTCGCGGGTGTCGCGGCGGGAAGACCAACGGCGCGACCCTCGCCCCTGGGGCTCGGCGTGCTGATCACGATCCTCCTGCTCAAGCGGTTCGCACGCGTTCCGGGGTGCTGTTCGCCGTGGTCGGCGCGATGCTCGCGGTGAGCTGGCTCCAGCTGTCCACCCGTTTCGGCGTGAGCGTGCTGGGGGATCTGCCACGCGGTTTGCCGAGCTTCTCCATCCCCATGCTCTCCCTGCACGAGATCGGTACGCTCGCGGCCGCCGCACTCGCGATCGTCGCCGTCTCGTTCGCCGACACCAGCGTGCTGTCGCGCGTCTACGCGGCCAAGAGCAAGACCTGGGTCGATCCCAACCAGGAGATGATCGGGCTGGGGGTGGCGAACCTGACGGCCGGAGTCTTCCAGGGGTTTCCGATCAGCAGCAGCTCTTCGCGCACTCCGGTGGCGGAGGCGAGCGGATCGAAGACGCAGCTCACCGGCGTGGTCGGCGCGCTGGCGATCGTGGTGCTGCTGATGTTCGCGCCGCGCCTGCTGCGCGACCTGCCGCACGCGGCGCTGGCCGCGGTGGTGATCTCGTCCGCCATCGGGCTGTTCGAGATTCACGATCTCCGCCGTCTCCACCGCATCCAGCGCTGGGAGTTCTGGCTCTCGCTCGCGGCCTTCGCCGGCGTGGCGCTGCTGGGGCCGGTGCCGGGCATGATGATCGCGATCGGCATCGCGCTCGCCGAGTTCATCTGGGACGGCTGGCGGCCGCACTGGGCGGTGCTCGGCCAGCCCGAAGGCATGCGTGGCTTCCACGACGTCCAGCGCTATCCGCAGGCGCGCCGGCTCCCGGGGCTGCTCTTGTTCCGCTGGGACGCGCCGCTCTTCTTCGCCAACGCCGAGCAGTTCCGCGGCGTGGTGTTGGACGCGATCGTCTCGGCGCCCGCGCCGGTCCAGTGGCTCATCGTGGCCGCCGAGCCGGTGACCAGCATCGACGTGACCTCGGTGGACATGCTCACCGAGCTCGATCACACCCTGCTCCAGGCCGGCATCGAGCTGGGCTTCGCCGAGATGAAGGACCCGGTGAAGGACAAGCTCAAGCGCTTCGGCGTGTTCAAGCAGCTGGGCGAGCACACCTTCTTCAACACCATCGACGAGGCCGTCGAGGCCTTCACATCCACTCATCCAGGAGCGACAGGCTCGAGGTCCATGCCATGAAGCACACCACGAAGAAGACAGAAAAGGCCAACGGGCAATCGGGAGACATGAAGCGCAAGGACTACGACAAGGAGCTCGGGCGTCTCCACGGCGAGCTGGTCGAGCTCCAAGAGTGGGTGGTGGAGAAGGGGCTCCGGATCATCGTGGTGTTCGAGGGCCGCGATGGGGCCGGCAAGGGTGGCATGATCAAGGCCATCACCGAGCGGGTGAGCCCGCGCGTCTTCCGCGTGTACGCCCTGCCGGCGCCCAACGACCGCGAGAAGACTCAGCTCTACATGCAGCGCTACGTGCGGCATTTCCCGGCGGCAGGGGAGATCGCGATCTTCGATCGCAGCTGGTACAACCGCGCGGGCGTCGAGCGGGTCATGGGATTCTGCACGGAGCAGCAGGCCGCGGACTTCCTGAGGGTCACGCCCCCGCTGGAGGCGACGATGGTGGAATCCGGGATCATCCTCATCAAGTACTGGCTCGAGGTGACCCCGGAGGAGCAGACGCGCCGGCTCGAGGATCGGATCGACGATCCGCGCAAGATCTGGAAGCTCTCGCCGATGGACCTCAAGTCCTACAACCGCTGGTACGACTACTCGCGCGCCCGCGACGAGATGTTCGAAGCGACCGATACCAAGTCGCCCCGTGGCACGTGGTGAACACCGACGACAAGCGCCGTGCGCGGCTCAATCTCATCAACGACCTGCTCGGGCGGATTCCCTACAAGAAGGTGAAGCGCGACAAGGTCAAGCTGCCCAAGCGCGAGAAGCGCGGCGGTTATCGCGAGCCCAAGTACCCGTTCAAGTACATCAAGGAGGTGTACTGAGGCGGTCCGCGCTCAGCGCAGGCCGAGGCGTGCCATCGGGTCCGCGGGGCGTGGGTAGGGAAGGGTCGCGCCCTTGATCGACCACCACAGGATGTGATTGAAGAGCGCCTCGTCCGCCCGGTCTTCGAGGGTCAGGTCGAGACGCCGCGACAACATGGCGAGCTTCGTGCGCTTCGGGATTGACCTCGCCCATCGGCACCTGCGGGCGCAGCGCCGTGTAGGGCGACGTGTCGGCGGTCGCGGCGAACGCCCAGTCGAGCGGCGCGCCGAAGCGGTCGAACGTTGACAGCGCGCCCAGGCCGAGGATGCGATCTATGGTGGCGATCACGTCGGTGGTGTTGGCGAAGCGGCGCCGAATGCCCGGACGGTTGTAGGCCGAGATCACCAGCAGCGGCGAGCGATGCGAGTCCACATGGTCCGGTCCGTCCTGGGCGTCGTCCTCGAGCACGAACACCACCGTGGTCTTCCAGTACGGCGAGTGGGTGAGCGCCTCGATCACCCTGCCGAGGGCGAGGTCGTTGTCGGCGACGAACGCGCGCGGCGTGGGGAATGCCGCGCTCGCGCCGGCCGTGTGGTCGTTCGGCAATCGCAAGATGGTGAGCGCCGGCATGGAATCGCCCGCCACCTGGCCGCGGAACTGCTCGATCCAGCGCGCCGCCCGCACCGTGTCGGGAATGGCGAGGTCCCACCCCGCGAATCCGGTGTCGGTGCAGGTCGCGAGCCACGGCTTGGTCGCGGTCCAGCGGCCTTCGGCGGTCTTCACGGTGAACTCGCCGTAGTTCCGCATCGACACCTGCGCGCGCCGCGCCAGATCCCACAGGTAGCCGTTGGCGGGCTCGTCGACGTCGTCGTCGGCGACCTGGTCGCGATTCAGCCCCTCGTAGTCGTAGCTGCGCCCGCGGCTCGGAGTAGGCGCTCGGCACGGTCTTCTCCGCGTAGTCGGTCGCGTACGCGGCGGTGGTCCAGCTGTGTCCGTCGCCGCTCACCTCGGCGTTCACGAAGAAGCGATCGAACACGCCGAAGCGCTCCGCCAAGGCGTGCGCATTGGGCGTGACCGCGCGCGGGAAGAAGGTGAGGGAGGTGTCGCCGTCCGCGCCTAGAGAGGTCGCCCAGCACCTGGTCGTAGGTGCGGTTCTCGCGGATCACGTAGATCACGTGCCGGAACGGCGGAAGCGCGGCGCGCACGGGCACGGCTCGCCAATGGTTCGCGCCCGCGACCCGGCGGGAGAGCCGCGCCAGCTCGCGATCGCCCGGGATCGGCAAGAAGCTCAGCGACCCGTCGATCTGCCCGAGCGTGTACTGCCGCGGGTCCATGGGGCCCATGCGCTCCGACGGGCCGCGCTTGGGGTTGGGCGCCGTGCCGCGGCCCTTGGCGTTCAGCACCCACAGCGAATCATCGCGCGCCAGCGCCGCCGTCGGGTACCACTCGACCGGAATGCGCCCGAGCAACGAGTCGCGCGCCGTGGCGCTCGCGCCGCCGCTCGTGAGCGAACCGAGCGCGAACACGGCGAGCGCGCGTTGTTGTCGGCCTCGGCGACGTAGAGGTGGCGGCCATCGGGTGACAAGGCGAGCCCGTTCGGCGTGCTGCCCTCGTGCGGCGCGCCGGGAGCCGAATCCTCGGAGCACCGCGATCACCGAATCGGAGCGCGTGTCGACGACCGCGATCTGATCGCTCGACGCGCACGTCACGTAGAGGCGCTGGCGCGAGTCGTCGAGCAGGAGCGTGGAAGGGTGGCGCCCCACCGCGATGCGCGGACCGGGAGCGAGCGCGCCCGACCGCGGCGCGAACGTGGCGATCCACGAGCCGCCCCAGGCCGAGACGTAGACCCTGCCCTCCGCGCCCACCGCGACGCCATAGGGATAGCGTCCGGTCGCCAGGCGCTGTAGTCACCCGTCGCGTGGCAAGATCGACCACGGCGAGGGAGTCGCCCAGGTTCTCCGCCACGTAGAGCCGCACGCCGTCGGGTGAGCAGGCGAGTCCCGCGGGATACGCGCGACCGAAGTCCCGCCACGGCACCGGGCCGATGGCGAGACAGTCGACCAGCGCCGCCGAATCGGCGCGCCACGCGTACCGGTAGACGACGTCGCGATCGCCGCCCGAGACGTAGAGGAACCGGCCGTCGGGCGCGAACGCCGCGCCGAGAAAGGCGGCCGGCTGGATCAACCGCTGCACCAAGCTCCGCGACGCGCGGTCGACGATCACGGCGCCCTGCTCGCGGTAGCCGCTCAGCACCACGACGATGCGGCTGGCATCGGGAGAGAACATCATCGGCGACCGGCATCGAGCCGAGCGTCACCGACGATCCCACTGGGTCGAGCACCGCTCCGGTTGGAAGGCGGCGCGGCTCGCGGACCGAACAACCCATGAGCTGCGGCGAGCGCCAGGCACCCTGGCAGAGCGCGCGAGCCGCGGCGGAGACGGGCGAGACCGGGGCTGCACTGAGTTCCCCTCGCTCGTGACGTGGAGGATCGAGGGCCGCACCTCTGATCGTCGCCGCGGTCCGAGGTCAAGCGGCGCAGCGACTCCCGGCAGCGCCCGATTCCAGGCGCCGCGCGCGGATGCTAGGCTACGAAGGTCGACGGACGGAGAACGAATATGGCCACCGAGCGGCAGGTCGATCTGCGCGCACCACGGCAGCGGTCGCTTCCGTGCAGGGCGAGATCGTGGTCCACCGCCTCTACGACGTGGGCTACGAGATCGACCTGGAGCGGGCGTTTGCCCTGCTGGGCGATCGCGAGCCCGAGCGCCCCAAGCCGGCGCGCGGCGAGGCGCAGGCGATACAGATTTCCAACCCCCGGTCGCGGCCAACCTCGGAACCGCCACGCTCACGGTGGGCGGCGCCCCCGCGTGGTGGAGCTGTCGGCGCGCGTCTTCGATTTCGGCGTCGCGTCGCTGCGCGGCCGTGCGTCGAGTTCTCGCGTCCCATGCCGTGGAGTGAATTCCTGTCCGTCGGACCGTCGTGGGCGAATGCGCCCGAGTGGAAGGAGATCTTCCAGAAGGCGCGCGAGTCGCCCGCGACCGCATCCGCTCCGCGATCACCAAGCCGGGCGACTCTCCGGTCACCGAGGACTACGTGATGTTCCGCATCCACCGGCTGCTGGACGCCGATAATCGCCGGCTGCCGGTGGTGGCGCTCAAGGACGAGGACATCGCTCAGCTCCTCACCGGCGAGGGCCGGCCGCTGTCGGCCGCCGTGCGCCGCGACCTGCTCACCCACCGCTTCTCGTACTTCGAGGACGACCTCACCGTGCTCACCTGGAACGCCGCGCTGGTGGTGGAGCCGGTCGTGGAGGACAGCGACGTCCAGTACGTGATCGAGTTCGCCAACGCGCAACTGCTCGAGCTGCGCTACTACGACGCATTGCTGGATGAGGAGCTGCCGCGCATGTACGACGGCATCCGCGAAGCGCGTCACGGCTTCCACCTGCTGGGCCGCCACTACAGCCGGATGCTGGGAAGCCTCCAGACCCGCGTCGCCGAGGTCACGCGAGCTAGTCGAGCGCAGCGAGAACGCGCTCAAGATGACCGACGACATGTTCCTGGCTCGCATCCACGCCGCGGCGCTGGAGCTGTTCCGCGGCCGCGTCTGGCGTCAGGGGATCGACGAGAAGCTGGCGATCGTGCGCGACGCGTACTCCATGCTGAACGCCGAGACCCAGGCGCGCCGCGCAGAGATCCTGGAAGTCATCATCGTGCTGCTCATCGCCCTCGAGATCGTGCTGGCGTTCGTGCGTCACTGAATCATCGAACCGCAAGCTCCAGCGGTTCATGCTCTTGTGAGATACGCTGTCACCGATCGACCACCTCGCGGCATGAGAAGGTGAACGTCACTCAGGTCGCTTGGCCGGGACCGCCGGCCGGCACCCGGGATGGAGCCCGAGAGGGGTCGTCATGCCTTCTCCAGACCACTGAATCCACCGTCCGCCACGGAACGAGACTCGCCGCCGCCGACGGCCGCACCTATCCGCTCGTCGGCGTCCGCCTCGAGGCGCGTGCCGAGGCCGGGTTCGCCCTGACCACGCTCACCCAGGTCTTCGACAACCCCTACGACGAGTCCCTCGAGGTGATCTACACGCTCCCGCTGCCGGCCGACGGCGCCGTGCTCGGCTACGTCATTCGCGTCGGCGACCGAGTCATCCGCGGCGAGATCGAGCGGCGTGAGCGAGCCGAGGCCCGCTATCGGAAGCGCTCTACGAGGGACGCACCGCCGGCTCTGCTGGAGCAGGATCGCGCGGATACGTTTCAGCAGCGGCTTGGCAACCTGCCGCCGCGCACCCGCGCCGAGATCCGGATCGAGGTGATGCAACCGCTCGGGTTCGTGTCCGGGGTGCGCGGAGAGACCCCCCGATGGGAGTACCGATTCCCGACCGTGGTCGGCGTTCGCTACCAGGGCGCTCCCGATCGTGTGACCGACGCGGACCGGCTCGACATCGACCGTGACATCGAGGGCGGCATTCCGACTCGCGCCGAGTTCGCGTTGACCATCGCGGACGTCATCGAGAGGCAGGCAGCGCGTCGTCACCCAGCCATGCCATCGATGTTTCCACGGACACCGCGGGCGTGGTGGTGCGCTTCCGCCAGAACGAGCGGCTCAACCGCGACGTCGCGGTGCGCTGGGCGGCCTGCGAGTCGCAGGTGGGTGTGAGCCTCATCACCGGTGGCGGACTTCCGTGGAGACGACGGCCACTACGGCTTGCTCACCATCGTCCCGCCGGCGGCGCCGGTCTCCACGTTCGCGCGCGACCTCACGCTTCATCATCGATGCCAGCGGCTCCATGACAGGCGACCCACTGGAATGCGCCAAGGAGATCGCGCGGACCTTGATTCGGAGCCTCGAGGCACGGGATCGATTCGAGATCCTCTCGTTCGCGAATCAGCCCCGGCGGCTGACCGCGGGGCTCGAGCACGTGTCGGAGCGCTCGGTCGAGCATGCCTTGGCGGCCCTCGCCCAGTTGCAGGCTGGGGGGTGCACCGAGATGGGCAAAGGGATCGAGGAAGCACTGCGCCCCTTGCGAAACGAGGCCCAGCGTCAGGTGATTCTGCTGAGCGATGGCGAGATCGGCTTCGAGCACGAGGTCGTGGGGCGAGTCGCGAAGCGCGTTGCCCGCGGGGTGCCGGCTGCACGCGGTGGGGATTGGCAGCGCCGTGAATCGCACGCTCACGCACGCGCTGGCCCGTGCGGGCCGCGGCACCGAGGTCGTGGTGGACGGCCAGGCGAAGGCGGGCGAGGCGGCCCAGCGGCTGCTCGCGGCGACCGCGCGACCCGTGCTCACCGACCTGGTCGTGCGCGGTAGGCGCGCTGCGAGCGCTGGCGCCGGCGCGACCCGCCGACGTGCTCGCCGGGCAGCCGCTGCGGCTGACCGCCGAGCTGGACGCCAACGGTGGCACGCTCGAGATCGAGGGCTTCAAGCGGGCTCGAGCGAGCCGTGGCGCCATCGCGTCGACGTGCCGGGCCGCCGACGCCGATGGCTCCCGGTCGACGCCGCTGCCGCTCTGGGGCGCTCCATGGCCGCGAGGCGATCACAGACCTCGAGCAGGAGCTGGCGTCTGGCCGAGCCGAGGTCCTCGAACGCATCGAGTCACGAGGGTTGAGGGCATCGCATCACCAGCCGTCGGACCAGCCTGCGTGGCGATCGCGGAAGAGCCCGCGGTCGATCCGACAGCAACGCGGCGTCGCGAGAAGCTCCCGGTGGAGCTCCCCGCGGGTGTCTCGGCGGAGGGTGTCGGGCTGATGGGGACTGGAGAGTTCCTTCTCATGTTGAAGCCGGGGACCGCCGCAATGCCCAAGGCCTTGGTCGTGCGGAAGAAGAGATCCTTGATGGACTCGAGCGCTCTCGAACAAGGCAGCGAGTACGCGACATCGATGGTCCGCGGCCCGCTGACCTTCCGCTTCCGCGGGCGACGATCATCCGACGCCATGGGGACTTGTTGATCGTCGAGTTCGCAATTCCGTTCGATGGTTTCGAGCTGCCGAGCGAGGTCGAGGTTCTCTGGAATGGAAACGTGCTCGGCGCGGCGAAGGTCGACTGGCGCGGATAGCTCGCCCCCGGGGCCCCACAAACGTCGCGTACTCGTGCGCATGGCACTGCGCTTCGACTGGGACACGATGTGGAGGGCCGATCAGGAGCTGACGTTGCGCTGGACGAGCCCCCAGCTCGAGTTGATGGGTTCCCGTTTCCGGCTGGCCATGCCGGTCGCGACACGGGCCGAGAACCCGGCGTGAGCGAAATCGACGACGCGTTCGCCGCTGCTCGTCGTCGAGGCCCGGAGGCGTTTGGGAACTGGATGGGGCGTGTCGAGCGCCCCATCCGGTTTTCGCTCCGCGCCTTCGCCCGCGCGGTCGACGTCGAAGGCGTGGTGCAGGAGACGCTACTCCCGCATGTGGACCTTGGCCAAGGATCGCGAGCGTGAACTGACCGGAGAGAATGCCTCGCTGCGATTCGCCATCGGCATGGCCCGCAACATCGCGCGCCACGAGGCGCGTCGCCTCGGCCGCGAGCGCCTGCTGCCGCCCGAAGACATGCCCGAGGTGCCGACGTTACCCGAAGCGTCTTCTGATCCGCGCCTCGCCCAGGTGATCGCCGAATGCCTCGGGCGCATCGCCGGCCGCCCGCTGGCGCCGCGCCTCAGGCGCGCATGGACCGGCAGGAGCCACATGCCCGACCGGCAGATCGCCAAGGATCTTGGCATGACGCTGAACACGTTCCTGCAGAACATCGTGCGCGCGCGGCGGCAACTCGCGGAGTGCCTGACGCGTCGCCACGTGCCGCTCGAGGAGATCCTGCGATGAGCGACCGTGAGCACGGGGCGCTGATCGAGGCGGCGCTCACCAGTACCGCGATCGCGATCCCGAGGGGCGTCTGGCGCCTCCTCCGGCGTGGTGGGACCTGACGCCCGAAGCGTTGGACGAGCTGTTCCGAGCGCAAGTGCTCGCGCGAGAGTCGAGCGACGTTCCCACCCTGGCCAGCTGAGGCGGAACCGTGCGAGCGGTGTTGGCGAGGATCGGCCCTTGACTTACAGCCGGGCGGGCGTAGGTTCGCCGCGTTCGGACTCGGTGCACGCGTTGGTTCTCTTCCTCGAGCGTGCCTCCCCAAGACCGGTCGGAACGGAAGAAGACGAGCGGCCGCAGCCCACGACCTGGCGCTGGTGTGAGCCTGCGTTCGCTCACTGGATGATGTGGTCCGTCTTCATTCGTCGACGCGTCAAGCGGGGAGGGTCACGCCATGAACGGGGGAGTGGTCCGCGGGCCTGTGGTCCGCTTCGGATGGAATGGTTGCGGTCTGGGTGGCGGTCGCCGGCTCGGCCGGCGGCCTGGGCTCGATCCTCTTCGCGCTCGTGACCGATGTTCCGATCGGCACTGTCTTGCGATCCGTGGCCGTCGTCATCCTCGGCATGTTCGCCGGGCTCGTCGGCGTGTACGTCCTGGCGAACAGCGACCGCAGGGACGTCGTCGCGGTGCCTCGTCTTTGCCTTCCTAGTGTGGCTTCTCCTGGAAGCCGCTCCTCGAAGCCGGGCAAGTCTACGTTCAGACCGTCACCAAGCAGGCGGCCGCGGTGCAGCAAGCCTCGAAGGCCGGAAGATCAGGCGGCGTCTCTCCAGAAGGCGCCGCCGGCGGACGCGGCCCAGCTGGATGCGGAGGTTCGGGATGTCGCGGCCGCGGCCGGGGAAGCCAACCAGAAGCTGCCAGCGGTCACGACGCGGCCGCATCCACGGCCAAGGAGCAGGTCGCAGCCAGTACCGCCAAAGCCATCGACGCCATCGCGGTGCCGCCGGAGCCAGGGTTCCGGTCGCGGCTTCGGACAACCTGGCTCTGCGTGGGCCCGGCTGCTGCCGCGACGCGTGGGATCACGGCCGATGCCAACCGGGCGTGCTTCACCTCGAGCGATCTGGCGGCGACCACGCGTCGATCCCGCGCAACGAAGAGAAGCTCTCGAGCAAGGCCCTTGATGTTGCGGAGGCAAGTGGTGAGAGGAGCGTCCCCAGGGCGCCATTCAAGGAGGTCGACGTGAAAATGGTCGTCAAGATTCTGCCCTGAGAATCGGCGAGAGACCGCTGGGCCGGCACGTCGAGCACGATCCACGCAGCCGCGCGTACTCGGCCGGAACGGCGGCGATCAAGACGGTGCGGTCTCAGAGCGCCACGGCCGGGTGCTCAATCAGCTCCAGCTCAGTCCCTGCACGGAAACGCGATGGCGGGCGTGCTGATGACTGAGCCCTTCTGGAAGAAAGAGGCGAACACTCACCGAGGACGACGCCGTCGAGCTCTACGAGGCCGCCACTCGGCGCGACCATATCCGCGGCGTCTATCCGCCCGATGACGACGGCAGCACCGGACTCGGAGTGATGAAGGCGGCGGTGGACGCGGGATTCATCACGGGCTACGCGCATGCCTTTGGCCTCGATCACCTGCTGGGAAGCCCTGACGCTTAGCCCCGGAATCCTGGGCGTCAACTGGTACGACTCCTTCGACACGCCGGCCGCGGACGGGGATGCCGGCTGCCGCGAAAGTGGCGACGCCCCGGCGGGCACGAGATCGAGATGTTCCGGCATCGACGCCAGGAGGAAGCGCGTGTGGTGCTGCCAACTCCTGGGGATCGAGCTGGGGTAAGAACGGCACGTTCTACTTCTCGTGGAAGACACTCGACCGGTTGCTCACGACAGGAGGGTGACGCGGCCTTCCCGCGCGTGAATGTAGTGAAGAACGCCCCGGGGCTGGGCGCTCCGCAGGGCAGCTCAGTGTCGCGTGACGCGCGGTGCGTCCTACCTGTGACGGTGGAGCGTCCACCTTCGGCCCTCGGTGGGATGTGCAGGACCATTCCTGGGTGGAGGATCTTGGAGTCTGCTGAAAAGCCTGATTTCATCCAGACGAGGTTCAGTCGCGACTCAGGGGCGAGTCTCGTGATAAGATCGCGCGCTTTCGTGATCACTGCCCCAGCATCACAAGAGGACGCTGCGGATGACTGCGGGCTCATCAAGGCAAACCTCGTCGCACGACCCCGGGACTCCTACGGCAAACCGCGTCCGCGCCGCCTGACGTCGACACACAGTTCACGAATCCTGGCCGCTCGCGGGGAAGACACATGCCTTGGGATCTGATGTTCGCAGTCCCGCTTGTCGCTCCATTCACCGGTCCTGCTCAGGGGGGCATCAGGGGCGCCGACACCATCAGCGCGCCGATGCCCGCCGCGCCGATCGTCGACTCCATGGCGATCGACGCCTTCGCGACGCAGCGCGCGCCGTTCCAGGTCCCGAATTGGCGGGGCCGAGAACGCCTACGGGGTCATGGCGATGTTCGTGCTCCCTGGCGAATCGGTGCCCCGTCAACGTCCAGGCGCCGCCGAATCCGGGACCCGTGGGTGACTACGAGCTGATCGCCTCACCAGGGCAGTCCGTGGCGCTCGGCAGCGGCCGCTGGAGCTGGGATGGCGCCGGTGACCCCGGGGCTCTATCCGCTCGAGGTGCGCGAGCGCCGCACGGGGCAGACCATGACGCTCAACGTGTTCGTCATGGTGCCCTGCCTCGATGATGCGTCACGGCTCGATCCAGGGCTATCGCATCGGCCACTATCCGCTGCTCCGCCGCGGGCACTGAGGCCGAGTATGCGCGACCCGAAGGCTTCGTCCAGGTCACGCCGGCGCTCGCCGACGTCCAGGTGTCACCGCAGCTCCATCTCGGCCAGTTCCTGTGCAAGCAGGCGGGCGGGTATCCCAAGCACCTGGTCCTGCGGCAGCCGTTGCTCGTGAAGCTCGAGGAGCTGCTCGCCCTGGCGAACCGATCGCGGGATCACGGCCAGCACGTTCTCGATCATGAGCGCCTACCGCACGCCGAAGTACAACGCCGCAATCGGCAACGTGACGAGGTTCAGTCGCCATCAGTATGGCGACGCCGCCGACATCTTCGTCGACGAGGACCACGACGGCCGGATGGACGATCTCAACCACGATGGGCGGCACGCTCGTCGCCGACGCACACGTGCTCGGGAGCATCGTGAATGCGACCGAGAACGAGCCCGAGTTCGCAGGGCTGACCGGCGGAATGGGCATGTACGCGCCCACGCACGAGCACGGAGCGTTCGTGCACGTCGACGCTGCGCGGCTTCGACGCGCGCTGGGGTCGTGAGCCAGCCGCTCACGAACGAGCGCTAGGGCCCGCTTCATGGCTGTGGGATGCTTTCTTCATTCGGGGCCGCAGGTCATCAGAACACCGTCGAAGAGGTGCAGGGCCGCTGGCGCTGCGCCGCCGAAGCTGCGCTCCTGCTCGGGCTCTGCGTCCTCGGGGATCGCCCTGGACTCGCGAGACGTCGAGCACACCGCAGTCCTTCCTCGCCCCTCGAGCGGGCGCGGATCGTCCCTTCGAGTCCTCAGGCCCCTCGAAGAGCTTGAGATCTTCTTTCCACGCGCGGCTCTCTGGCGTTATCCTCGGTTCCCCCGGTCCAGAACGGAATCATCGCGACTTCGATGAGAAGAAATGAGCCGCAGAGGACGCGCAATGCGTCGCTCTCATTGGATCCGGGCGGTCGCGCTGGCTGTTGCGATCCTGCCCGCTCTTTGCTTGGACCACGTCCGGGCCTGCGCCGATGTGATCAGCTTCGGCGAAGGCGACGGCCTTCCGTCGAACCACGTCGGCGTGCTGCACGAAGATGCCAACGGTGAGTTCTGGATTGCGTCAGGGCACGCGCTCGCCCGTTTCGACGGCGCGCGCTGGTCGCGGTACGACGCGAGCAACTCCCCGCTCTCCCCGAACGACAGCGTTCTTGCCGTTGCCAGCGACCATCGAGGCGACTTGTGGATCGGCACTCGGGATCGCGGTCTCATGATGCTCGACTCGGTGCGAGTTCAGTGGCGGACCTTCACCGGGCCGGCGCCGATCGCTCCGGGCACGCGGGTCCAGGCCATCATCGAGGGATCACGCCGAACACCTTGTGGGTCGGAACCAGTGCGGGAATCGTCGCGCTCGACAGCACCCGCGCCATTCCACACACCTTCGATCAGAGCAACGTTCCTCAGATGCCGAGCCCCGACATCCGCGCGATCCTCGAGGATCGGCGCCACGTCCTCTGGTTCACGATGGCCCTCGGCTTCGGATCGGACCCCAAGCTGGTCCTGGTTCTCGACTCGACGCGGACGAGGTTTTCGACCGTCCGCCTGGATCCATCCGGGTGACTTCGACGAGTGCACCGGAGAACGTGGAGCCCCTGAGGCTTCGGACGGCCGAATCTGGTTCGTCGGAGTCAGACGCGTCTGCATCTATTCCCCGGAATCGGGAGTATCCGTGTGTGGGGCCCTCGTTCCCACGCCCGCAGGCTTCCCCGCGGATCTGTCGGGGATCGCCCAGGGCTCGAACGGTGACATCTGGATAGGAGTCCCGAAGAGGCTTGGAATAGACGAGGTTTTTCTGGCCGGCGGCGTCGCTCGAGTGCGCGAGGACACGCTCCTCGTCAAGGAGATCGTCACGACGGTCCAGGGTCTGGCGGCCAACGACGGGGTCAGCGTCCTCACAGACTCCGGTGGCGCGGTGTGGGTCGGTACTTCGGGTGGGCTCAGCCGCCTGGACGAGGGCTCTACCCCTCGGTTCACAGAATTACGCGAGGGCGCCGAATGGGGCCAGCCTCAACGACGTTAAAGACATTCTGGTCGATCGCGAGGGACAGGTCTGGGCCGGTGTCCACTTCATGGCCGTGGTGGTGAACACAACGACCTTTACCGTCGTGCCTGGAGCCGTCAGATGGCAGAATTGCCGAGTGCGCTGTTACAGGATGCGAAGGGTTTCTTGTGGATCACCTGGGGATTCGTCGGAGTCAATCGCACCCCCTCGACACTCGGGCGATTTTTCCACCTCTTGCGGGCCGGGGAACGCTCGGTCCCTCTATCAAGACCACCGCGGCCGGATCTGGATGGGCCTGACGGCCGACCCGAACATCCAGGGATGCCCAGCCCGGTGCAGCTTTCCGCGACACGGCCCTGGATTGCACCTCATCCAACCTCGCGTCGTCGTGGATAGCCTGCGAGGCATCGAGGTCCGCGACATCATCCAGGACCGTTCGCGCAACTTCTGGTTCGCCACCAACCAGGGCGTGTGGCGCGCGCGGACACGACCCTGACGCGATGGACGCGCTTTCGGGGCGGCGCGTCGGGTCCACCCAGTGACGACGTCCGATCCCCGGTGTTCGACGCCAGTGGCGCCTGTGGGCCGGCACTCGCGACGCGGGCGTGGCGCGCTTCGACCCAGTCCGCCTCACGTGGTCGAGGCGCTTTCACCACCGCGGATGGATTAGGAAGCAACGACGTCCGAGAAATCCCCTCCGTGGCGCGGAACGGTTCTCCTCTGGTTCGCCACCGCGAGCGGTCTGTCGCGATTCGACGGTAGCGTGTGGGGACGTACACCACGCTCGATGGACTCGTTGGCAACGACATTCGAGGCATCGCCGAGGATTCGGCCGGGGCCATCTGGATCGGCACGGCTGAAGGCGCGTCAGTCAGCTGATACCCGAGACGAGCCCTCCTCAGACGGTCATCGTCACCAAGCCATCATCCGTCACGGGCAGCCCGCTTCCAATCCATCACGTACCAGCAGGCCGTTCACGAAGAGCCCGGAGTCCAGTCTTTCCTCGACGCTCGACGGAGTCCTGCTCCTTCCGAATGGACGCTGGAGCGATTTCGCGGGATCGGGCCGCTCGCCGACGGGGACCATGTCTCTCAAGGTGACCTCCAAGGATCGCATCGGCAACGTCGATCCAACCCCGGCCGTGTCGACCCTCTCACGGTGGACGCGACACCTCCCGCACACGCAGATCCTGAGTCCGAGAGTCAGGGACGCGATCCAGGATTCGGTCGTCATCATCGGCTCCGCAGCCGACGCGCGGTTCAAGAGCTACGGCATCAGCGTGAAATCCGTTTCCCGGTACCTGCCCGCTCGGCGCCGGACACGGTCGATCGTCGGTGCCAAGACGGTTCAGGTCAGCGACGGGACCCTCGGAGTTCTGGCGCGGGACGTCGTCCTGTCCGGACGGTGACTATCTCCTCACGCTCGCGGTGAAGGACACTACTCGACCTGGTCGGGAGCACGACGGTGCGGATCAACGTGGACAACGTGTTTCCGTTCGCCGCCGAGACGAGCCCGGCGCTCGGTGACGAGCGCGGCGGGGGACACGTGCACACGACCGATGCGGGCGTGCACATGTACTTCCCACCGGGAGCCTTTCCGGTCGACACCCTGGTCCGCATCGACCCGGTGCCGGCTTCGCAGCTTCCTCCGCGATCCGCGGGGACGGCGGCGGTGCTCGGTGGGTTCGACATTGGCTGGGGGAACGTGGTCATGAAGGCGGATAAGCGAGCCAACGCTGGCGATCCGCACGGATCTGGGGCGGGAGCGAGCGTGACGGGCGCGCGCGCCATCTACCAGCTCTCTGGCGGAAGCGAGACGCTGATGGGCGGCACGGTGGAGGGTGACACCGATCGTCACGGCCGTGCGCTGATCCGGGGCGTTACGTGCTGGTCGCCGAGGGCGCGGCGTCGCCGGCGGGCGGTCCGCTGGCGACGGTGACGCTCACGCCGCGGATCTTTGCGCCGCTGGGTGGGTTCTCGAACGCCGAGGTGGCGATCAGCTTCAGCGTGCCGGCGGCCACCACGGCCACCGTCGAGGTGTTCGACCGCTCGGGTCGCCTGATCCGCCGCGTGACCGATGGGATGCCGGTGAGTCCCGGGGTCAATGTGGTGAAGTGGAATGGTCGCAACGGTGACGGAGCCGTCGTGAACGCCGACGTGTACCTGGTCAGCGTCCGCGCGGGAGGCAGCAAGAGCGTCAAGACTCTCTGCCGTCGTTCGCTGAGCGCGATCGGCGCCAGGATTCCTGTGGTGACTGGCGCGCCACATCAAGGTCTAGAATCGCGCGTCAACGACCTTGGACTGTGTGCGCCCCCGCGTCATCCCCGTCCGAAATTCTTCTCGAGATCCGGAAGATCATCATGGGCCGCATGGCGCGTACGAGCGCTGTTCTGATCCTGCTTTGTCTCCTTCACGCCCGGCTCTCGGCCGCGGGGATGCTGAATCTCGGCATCGGAGAAGGCCTGCCGTCGAACGACATCGGAGTCATCACCGACGATTCCGACGGGAATGTCTGGATCGTTTCCGGTTCCGCGCTCGCGAGGTTCGACGGCGCGCGCGTGGCGGTGTTCGACTCCACGAATCTCCACTTCCGGGCGACGTCGGCATCGACGCCCTGACGGACGAGATCATGCGGCCATGCTCTGGCGGGCACGGGCTCTGATTGTTCGCCTTCGATCGTGGATCTTCGACATGGTCCGTCGTTCCCATCCGGCGTGAACGGCCCGGCGTCGCAGAGCATCCGTGGAATCATCGAGGACCATGCCCACAGAGCTGTGGTTCGCCACTTCGGCCGGCGTGAGCCGCTTGCGGGCCGACCGGAGCACCTGGGACGTCTTCAACCACCAATCCGTCCCTCAGATGACGAGCGAAGACATCCCTCTGCGTGACCGAGGATGGATTCCACCGTCTCTGGTTCGGAATGGCTGGTGGTGGCGCCCTGCTCCTCGACAGCACCCGCACGCAATGGGTCGCTATCTCGATCGTCAGTGCCCCTCGCTCAGAACAACACCGCTCGGAGCATGGCGGTCGACACGCAGAACCGAATCTGGTTCCTCATTGGCGGCAACCAGCTTTCACTGTCTTCGATCCCGAGGACCCCGGCTCATTGGGTCGAGACGGATGATTTCCTGGGCCTCCATTTGAACTGCATGTCCGCGGGGCCTGACGGGAATGTATGGATGGGGAGGCCGCGATTCGTCGACATCGAAGCAAATGTCCCAGGCGGGGTCATGCGATTCGGAGGGGCGGACGTGATCGGAGGGGGCGACGCGTCCTTACAAGGACTGGTCAGCGATGATGTCCGTTCCCTGCACTGGGATCGATTCGGAGCGCTATGGATTGGGACCACGGGAGGAGTCAGCCGGTTCGACGAGATCAGCACGCCGCGCTTCCAGCAGCACACGGTCCGCAGCCTCATCGATACTCGCGACCTCTTGGTTGCGCGCGAGATGGAAAGGTGTGGGCCGCCGTCCTCGAGCCATCGTTTCAGATCTTCGATGGGAACGGCTGGACTGTGGGTCCACCCAGTTGCTCCGATTTCGGAGCCGAGAGCATCCTCGAAGATGCACGCGGCTTCATTTGGTCAGCCGGCGGCTGCGCTTTTGTTAGACGATTCCTGCGGTCAGCGGGTGCTTGTCATGGGGGCCGCCAGGAGTCCTTTGTTTGCATCAGGACCACCGCGGCCGGATCTGGATGGGTGGACGCGACACCACCGTCTGGTTCGACACCACCAAGACCTGCGGAACGTCGTCAAGGTCGCAGACCTGAACGGGAACGAGGTGCGCGACATCCAGGAGGACCGGGCCCGGGACATCTGGTTCGCCACGAACCACGGTTTGTTCCGCGTCGACAGCACGTTGACCCGGTGGACTCGACTTCGCGTCGACGATCGCTTCGACGACGCGAGTGCTCTGTCTCGAAGACCGCGACGGGAACTTGTGGGTCGGCACCGACGGCTTCGGAGTGGCGGTTCTCAATCGGAATCGCAATCGTGGATCGCCCACTACGACGTGTCGGACGGCCTCGGCCGGAAGCCACGTTCGCGAGATCGTCCAGGACGAGGTCGGGCACATGTGGCTCGCCACCGATGGAGGCCTGAGCCGCTTCGACGGAGTGACGTGGGGGAGCTATACCGCCGCGGACGGCATGGTCGGGAACGACGTGCGTGCGCTCGTGTTCGTCCGCAGCGGCGTGCCCGCAATCCACAGCACCGATCCGGTCATCTGGATCGGCACGGACGCGGAGTCACACGGCTCACGCCCGACCGCTTTGCTCCCCAGTCGCTGATCCTCACGGCACCCAAAGCCGTGTCCGGCGTGAGAAACCACACCGTGTCGTTCCGGCAGGCCTTCGTCGAGGAACCGGGCGTCCAGTTTTCGGTGGCCCTCGACGGTGTTCCACTTCTCCCACTCTGGTCTTCGGAGCGTTTCCGGGAGTTCGGTCCTCTGGCCGACCACGATGGTTACGAGCTGACTGTCATCGCGCGAGACCGGATCGGGAACATCCGAGACCTCGCCCGCGCGCGTTCGCTTCTGGTCGACGCCACGGCGCCCGCGCCGTCCATCCATTACCAAGCGTTCGGCGACGCCGCTACGCGGGATTCCGTCGTGGTCACGGGCTCGGCCGCGGGATCCACGGTTCGATAGTTACAGCGTGAGTGTCCGGCCGGTTGCCGGAGCTTGCCCCTCGGGCCTCGACACGGTCCCGGTGGCTGGAAGCAAGGCAGCCGGTCGTGAATGGCGTTCTCGCCAGTCTGGCATCGGGACGCGTTCTTGCCCTGACGGTGACTATCTCCTCACGCTCGCGGTGACCGACCAGCTCGGCCTCGTCGGGAGCACGACGGTGCGGATCAACGTGGACAACGTGCTTCCGTTCGCCGCCGAGACGAGCCCGGCGCTGGTGACGAGCGCGGCGGGGGGGACACGTGTACACGACCGATGCGGGCGTGCACACGTACTTCCCACCGGGAGCCTTTCCGGTCGACACCCTGGTCCGCATCGACCCGGTGCCAGCCGCGCAGCTACCCTCGGCGATCCGCGGGGGACGGCGGTGGTGCTCGGTGGGTTCGACATCGGCTGGGGGAACGTGGTCATGAAACCGGATAAGCGAGCCACGTTGGCGATCCGCACGGATCTGGGGGCGGGAGCGAGCGTGACGGGCGCGCGCGCCATCTACCAGCTCTCTGGCGGAAGCGAGACGCTGATGGGCGGCACGGTGGAGGTGTGACACGATCGTCACGGCCGTGCGCGATCCGGGGCGTTACGTGCTGGTCGCCGAGGGCGCGGCGTCGCCGGCGGGCGGTCCGCTGGCGACGGTGACGCTCACGCCGCGGATCTTTGCGCCGCTGGGTGGGTTCTCGAACGCCGAGGTGGCGATCAGCTTCCAGCGTGCCGGCGGCCACCACGGCCACCGTCGAGGTGTTCGACCGCTCGGGTCGCCTGATCCGCCGCGTGACCGATGGGATGCCGGTGAGTCCCGGGGTCAATGTGGTGAAGTGGAATGGTCGCAACGGTGACGGAGCCGTCGTGAACGCCGACGTGCACCTGGTCAGCGTCCGCGCGGGAGGCAGCAAGAGCGTCAAGACCCTCGCCGTCGTTCGCTGAGCGCGATCGGCGCCACCACTCCCGGCGACGCCGACCGTGAATCATCACTCGTCCTTCACCGTGAGGAGCGATCCCTTGGCGTGCAGCAGGCGATCGATCTCGACGGGACCCAGCGGTCGCGACCCGAGCCGGCCGGCGACGCCGATCTGATTCCCGCTCTCGTCGATCGCGCGATCGCGCTTGGCGCCCTCGGCGATCGCGAGCGCCGGCGCGCGCCGTCCGGTACGTCGCGATCAGGGCCGGTGTCGGCTTTGGGAGAAGCCGAGATGGCCCGGTCGTCGCGCCCGGCTCGATGAGACGCACGATGCGGAGCCCGTTCTTGCCGTCGGCGACGAAGGCGAAGGTGCTGGCATTGACCGACCCGATCGTCACGGCGGTCGCGTCGTTGAGCTGCCCATCGGCGCCGAACTTCTCGACCACGCTCGGCCGCTCGGGATTCTCGATGTCGAGGATGACCAGACCCTCGCGCCCCGCGGCGACGTAGCCATAGGTTCGCTCCAGATAGATGCCGCGCGCGTCCGCCAGTGGAATCGTCGCGCCGGTCGCTCTCGGCCGGGTCGGATCCGTGATGTCCACCACCTTCACTCCTTCTCGATCCGTGACGAATGCGTAGCGGAACTGTATTGCCACCGAACGCCCGCCCACGATCTGCGGGCTTCCGACCGCCCGCCACCCACTTGGGAGAGCGCGGCGACGAAACATCCACCACCTGAAGTCCCGAGGACTCGGTCAAGACGTAGGCGTAGTTGCCGGCAACCCGGATCGCGACCGCACCGGTCAGCCGGCCCTCGGGATTGAATGTCACCGCCCGCTCCAGATGGTTGTTCTGGGGGTTGCCATCATGGAGGGTGTTCACGTCGACGACGATCAGGCCTTCCACCCGGTCCGAGACGAAGGCGTAGCGGAAGATCTCGGCGATCGGCCGCGTTCCATGTTCTCCGGACGCTGAGGCCGGTCGAGGTTCATGGGCACGCTGGTCGGCAACGCGATTCCGGTCGCGTTCCGGGTTGCGACTCGCGTCTTCTGACCGAGCCCGGCTGTTCTGCAGCTCGAGGAGCGGCTGGGCGACGCTCTTGTTGGCGATGTTGGCGCGATCGAAGACGCGCAGTCCCCCGGGCCGTCGGCCACGAAGACGAACTCACCGCAGGGCCTGTATGTCGAGGGCGTCGCTGGAGGGCCCCATAAGCGCCACCTCGAGGCCGGCGGTTCCGGGCGAGGAAGCGCTGATATGACTCGGGGTGGAGCACGCGGTGGAAGGAGCTGCCGTCACCGGCTGCGGCTCCGCCCCTCGGTGACATGCACGGCCTCTATGCCGTGCTTCCCCAGTGCCACGTAGGCGTACTCGCCGATGAAGTTGGCGGCGTTCGTTCCCATTCCGGAGCAAGGCCGACATCCAGGCGTTGTTGTCGTTGGCCTGCGAAAGATGGCAATCGGTGCATTGCTTGGTCTCGGTGGTCCGCACGGTGTGGGGTGGATTCGGCGTGAACGCGAGATCCCGAATACCGCCCGGCCGCCGAGATCGTGGGCTGCTGGGTCACGACCTGGTTCCGCCCGCGGTCCTTCACGGTCACGAAGACGGCCGAGGCCGACCGCATCGGTAGTACTTGTTGCCCTTCGACGCCCCGTTGAGCCCCAAGCGTAAGCGTCACAGCGAAGCATTTGAGAGTTGTATGAGAAACGACGGCGCGTGACGGGTCGCCCTCGAAGTGAATGGCCCGAGCTCTTCTGGTTGACCTCCGCCGACAGATGGCAGCCGTAGCAGGGATTGTTGTACGCGCTGTGGCAGGTGTAGCCTCGATGGTCTTGCCGCCGTGCGCGACCTGCGACTCGTCCGTCACCGGGCCCCACGTGCCGTCCTTGCGCATCGTCTTGGCCCGCGCCGCGCGTTCGTTGTAGGAGGGGCTCTTCGGATCGATCATGTCGACGACTTGTGGGACGATCCACTGTAGATTTTCGCGCATCTTCGAGTGCTGGACGATTCGGCCTCCCTCGACGGTGAACTAGGCCCGCCGAACGGCGTCCCGCGGCCCGCTGACGCGGTCACCGAGATTGCCGTCCGCCCGCGACTCCCGAGGTGGCGAGCGTCGCGCGTCGCGTCAGCGTGCCGTGGCAATCTCTCGCATCGGTTTCGATCGCGTCGATCATGGCTCCCCAGAGCCGGCCGTCGCCGTGGACGTCCTGCTCGGTGTGGCAGTCGATGCAGTGCAAACCTTTTTCCATGTGGATGTCCTGCAGGTGGACTGCCTTGCGGAAGCGATCGGGATCATCCGCAGCGACCTTGCCGCCGTGGGCATCGAGCAGGGTGCCGTGGCGATCCATCTTGTGAGACGTAGCGGAAATTCCGAGGAGTGGCCGTGCCAGTCGGCGAACTGCGCGTCCTTGAATCCGGCGTTCTTGGCCTGGAGGCGCGTCGAGCTCGTCGGCGCTGGGATGGGCGCCCGGCTTCTTCGCCAGGATGCCCCCGGCGTCGGTCTCGCCGTCCCACCACATCGCGCCGACGTAGGTTGCCGATTGCGCCATTGCCACCTGGTGGTGATGGCAGGTGAGGCATTGCGACACCGGAATGCCTGGTGGTCATGCGATGCGTAACCCGGATGATCCCGCGCTCGCCCGTCACCGCGCTCTGGTCCTGAAGCCGAGCGCCCTGACACTGCCTCCCGCCCGATAGAACTGCGCCAGGGGAAGGGTCCGGCGTTGGCGGTGTCGCGATCGTTCGCGTACAGCACGTGACAGGCGGTGCACCGCTGTTCCGGTAGTCACCCGCGGTCTGGGTTGGTGCCCATGAACCACAGCGTCGGATCCGTTGAGGCGGGTCTTGTGAAGCACGATTCCGCCCCGGCGATGTGGAAGTCCGGTCCTGGGGCCGCGCTGACCCGCCGCGCTGTTGCCGCGCTCCAGGACGCGGAAAGGATCGGTGGCGGGAACCATCTCGAACTGGGGCAGAGGCTCGAGCTTGGTCACCAGGCTGGTGCGCGCGAACTCGGGAGGCACCTGGGTCGGGTGGGCGCCCCCGCGGTCAGATCGCGCCGGTGTCCCATCGGGCATATAGGCTTCGCCGAAGACCGGCCGGCGGGCATCGTGGATGCCGTTGTTGCAGAGACCGGCCTGAGGAATCATCGCGCCGTGCGCCATGCTCGAGGTCTGGACTCGACCCGTGATGGCCGCGTGGCACTTTCCGCAGGCCTTGGCGGGCCACGCGCAGATCGCCCGGATCTGCACGAAGCGGATGAACTCCTCCGACTCGTGATTGAGGTATGGTGTAGCCCTCCACGGGATTGGCGGAGCTGGTGAAGACCTTCTTGTTGCGCGGCGGAACGTGGGCCTTGGCACGGTCCGAGGCATCTCCGTGCCCGCCGTGGCAACCGACGCACGTGACGCCGACCCGGTGTCGCACGTCGCCATGCATCGACTCGATGCCCTGTGGCAGCTCGATGCAAGACCGGGAATCCACCGGCGCCGCCCTGGGAGCGGCAGGCGGCTGGTGAAGCCGCCATGGACCATTTCCCCACTGCGGCGCTCACGATCCAGAGCACGAGCGAGAGTCGCACCAGCCGCCGATTGCGTCTCATGCATTCTCCGTGGACGGGGCCTCCACCGGCGCCCCGACTCAGTAGACCAGGACCACCCTAAATTCTGGTGGTGATCGCGTCGGAACTCTTCGAACAGCCGCTTTCCGGCGTCTTGCGGAAGAGAGGACGTTGCCGCCGACCTGCAAGACGAGATTCTCGTTGAGGAACAATCGATAGTTGAGGACGGCATTGAACTCCTGCGCCACCGAGCGCGAGAGTTGCGGCTCGCCCGACGGCACCGGCAACGACGCGGTGTCCATGAACTGGAGCTGGTTGTAGTTGAGCTGAAGGAACGACTTCGGGGTCAGCACCGCGTCCAGACCCAGGTTCGTCAGGAGCCCACCGGAGCTGACGAAGTTCGACACCCCTTGGAGCCGCCGCGACGGCAGGAAGCTATTGGGTCGCGTGAAGAACGCCGCATTGCCGACGATGAAGCTGGTCGTTCCCCGAATAGGTTGACGTTGTCGTTGATGCTGTCGAACCCGTTCGCGTGGTCGTCGAAGCGGATCGCTGTCGCCCGAGGCGACTGAATGCCGCAGCGCGGTACTTGAGGTAGTTCGTGGAGTAGGCGAACTGTCCGCCCACGAAGTACGCGCTCACGGTGGTGGCCCGACCCGCGATCGGATTGGCCTCCTCGGTGCCGGTTGCGTAGTAGAAGGCGGGATCGAGCTCGATCCGGCCCCAATGCCCCGCGGAGGCGATGCCTAGGCGAGCCGTCGACCTCGACGTCGTTGCCGCCGACGGAATGGTCGCTGTTGTGATGGTAGGAGAGGGAGCGCGATGAAGCCCGGCCGAAGAGGTCCTCCCAGATCCGATTGGCCACGGCGATGCTCTGGTTCTTGGCCTCGCCCGAGGTCCCGTCGCCCTTAGTCTTGACCCGCTGATCGAGGTCACGGAGAGCGCCCAGCGGTAACGGTTCTGGCTGAGCTCGCCTGAACAGCTGGGAGCCGCGGTGGTTGACATCTTTGAAGATGAAACCGTTGAAGTCCGAGTTGAACGGCTGAAGCCCGGCGCGGAACGACGGCAAGTCGTAAGTCGATCCCACGTCGAACAGCTTGACTCTCCCCGAACGCCTCGAACAGCGCGAGGGTCGTCGACAATCCTTGTCTCCCCTGATTGGCGACCTTTCTGCCCCGACACCTTGAGGCTCAGTCCTTGGCTTGAAGACCGTGGCGCCGTGGAAGACCTCGAGCGCAACGATCGCGCCTGTTCTAACGTCCGTCTTGGCGCCCGCGGCGTTGGTGGGGAAGACGTTGGAAGCTGCCAGCCCGGTCAGCACGGGGAAGACGTTGTGGCCGAAGATCGCGAGATCGCCTTTGAGGACATTCTGGTTGTAGGGATCGAAGATCGGGTGATTCGGCACCTGAACGCCGTAGGCGTCGAGCATGCGCCAGCGAGAGGCCGCCGAGAATCCGATGTTTCAGCTTCTCCAGCGCTGACAGAGTCTCCAGCGCGCGCTCGAACTGTCGCGCGGCGCGGCGGCCGTCCTGGGCGTGCGCAACTGGAAGCTGGTGCAAGCAGCAGCCACACGACCAAGCATCCTTCGACCCGTGCGTGCGATCCGGCGCGCGAACGCCCTCCGCAGCTAGGAGCCATGGCACGCCGTGCAGGTGATGGGTCCCGCTTGCTGTTCCTGTTGTGGCAGGTGCGGCGAGGAATGTGGAATGCCCGCTCACGGTCAGGGAGTCTTCACGGTCGCCTCGGTCTTGTGACACTTCCCACAGTCGTCCATGCGATCGCTCGGCTTGATTGGTGTGATGGCAAATCGTGGCAGTCTGACGGCCAGCTCCCCTTCTCGACGTACTTCCAGTGCTTGCGATGGGTGAAGAGGATCGCGCCGCCAGTGGCGTCGCGGTCCTTGTTGAGGGTCACTTCGTTGGGTCCAGGCTCGCCGCCCGGGATCGTCGCAGGAGACACGGGACGTCCACCCTGGGCGCCGCCGACGTGACGGCGCACGCCGCAGGTGCGGCAGTGGGCGTCGGTGTCGGCGTGGGCGTCGGCGTGGGCGTCGGGCCGGCGTTGGAGTTGGCGTTGCGGAAGGCACGGGCGGCGCCGAGGAGATCGCGGCACGAGGCGCCACCGATCGCCGTGCTCGCGGGATGGCCTGCGCCTGCGCGGTCAGCGCTGCTGCAGTAGACAACCTCGGTCTCCTTGTCCCAGTGGCGAATCGCCTCCGGAACAGCTCAACGTTGAAAGGCTTGTAGGTGGGGCTCAGCTCGTAGCAATACGCAACTGAACGCTACAC
>ERZ1370068.8863-contig-7684_pt1 | contig 36261 bp, 43 predicted proteins | sample MGYA00561227_ERZ1370068 | MGnify/ENA primary metagenome ERZ1370068 (study PRJEB38410, sample SAMEA6850437) | metagenome | study: Metagenomic assessment of the ecological functions of the soil: analysis of the soil microbiota associated with the... | reverse complement strand
GTGTACTTCGTTCAGTTACGTATTGCTGGAGGCGAAAGAGCAGGGAGCGCGGAATCTTGTAAGAGCGGCCCCGACTCCAGCGCAGCGGCGGCGATCACCGACAGCACGGTTGCGCCACTCCGGCACGAAGACGTCGTGCACCGCGAAGTGATGGGTGCCGGTGCCGCGCATGCCGCCGGACATGCCAGGTGTCGAGGAGCTCGGCCTCGGCCACCGGGCACGAAGAGGGTACGCACGTCCGGCTGCCCGTCGGCGAGCCGCCGGGGCTGACCGTCCACCACGACCTGCGCGTGCGCCGCCACCCAGGCGGCGTGCCGGCAGCCGGTGCTGAAGCCCTGACGGCCGGTGACCCGGTAGCCGCCGGGGGCGATCACCGCGGTCGCGGTGGGCGCCGGCGTATTCGCGACCACCGGCGCGCGGAGTATCGACGAAGAGATCGCGCGGGCGGTCTCGACCGGGCATCCGCGCGCGCATAGGTGGCGAAGATGGCGCCCTGGTTGACGGCCCGAGCGCGGTGCTGGCGTCGGCCCTGAGCCAGACCTCGATCACCTGGATATGGTGGGCGGGTCGATCTCGGGAAGCTCAGCGAGCGCGGGAGCGCCGAGGTGGAAGAGCCCCGCGTCGGCGAGCGCCTCGAACAGCTCGCGCGGCAGCCTCGCGCTTCGCCTCGATCTCGTCCGCGGCGGGAACGGATCCGGGAGCCAGCTCACGTGCCGCGTCGAGGGCGAGCGCACCGGGGAAGGATGTCGCGCCGGGGAGAGCCCTGTCAAGTCGCCGTTGAAGCGGGTACCATCCAGTCGAGCCATGCCCCTAGCCCCGCCGCGCTCGAGGCAATGGACACGGCTACTGCCCTCGCTGCTCGGCACGCTCGAGCGCATCGCGTGCGTACAGCGGCATCTCTACCCTCCGATCGCCGTCCGCCTTGCCATCGGAGCTCGCGCCGCGCGCCGCGCGCTCGCCTCGCCGCTCCGGACTCTCGAGGCGGTCGAGTGGCCGGCCGACGCGCGCTTCCTGCGGGACCGCCTGGTGGACGTGACGCGCCAGACGCTCGCGCTGGTGGAGGCCTTCGAGACCGCGGCGCGGACGGCCGAGGATCCCATCGGCCTCTATCGCGCGCTCCGACGCTTCGCGCCGCCCAGGAGGCGTCTATCCGCTGGCGCCGGTGCTCGACGCGGTGAGCCGCTGGTTCCTCGATCCCGCGCGGCGCGATGACGCTGCTCTCGTCGACGCGGCTGCGGGCGGCGGCCCTCCGCGACGACGACGTCCGGGTCGGAGTGCTGCACTCGAAGAATGAGCGCGATGCCCGCGGCGGGTTTTCCCTCTACGTCCCGGAGACGTGGGCAGGCCGGGTCAACACCAGCGCTGATCGTGGCCCTGCACGGCGACCACGGGCACGGAGCGCGACTTCCTGTGGAGCCTGGCTGCGGGAAGCGCGCGCTCGGGGTCTGCTCGTGCTCGCCCCCACCTCGCGGGACCGCACGTGGTCCATCATGGGTGGGGAGGACGTGGACGCGGACTCGCTGCGCGCCATGGTGGAGTCCGTGGCCGATCGCTACGCGGTCGACCGGCGCCGCGTGCTCCTGACCGGGATGTCGGATGGCGCCACCTATGCCCTGCCTCTGCGGCCTGGTAGAGGGGATGCGCCTCTGCACCACCTGGCCCCGATGTGCGGCGTGCTCCATCCCTACCTGCTCGCGGGGGCATCGCGGGAGCACGGGACCGGCCGATCTATCTGAGTCCACGGCGCGCTGGACTGGATGTTCCCCCCTGCCCACCGCGCACCTGGCGCGCGAGACCTGCGCGCGGCGGGAGCCCGGCTCGTGTACCGGGAGATCGAGGATCTCTCCCACACCTATCCGCGCGACGAGAACCCGCGCGTGCTCGACTGGCTCAGCGCGACAGCGGCGTCGTAGCCGGGCATCTAGCGCCGCACGACCAGCCGCCGGAACACCGGCCCCATGGGCAAAAGCCGTACGAGGGCCCCCAGCTCGGCGGCATTCTTCCTTTCACCCGAGCGCCGATGGTTTCTCCCGAGGGCACGTTGAAGCCCGGCACCCTGGCTCTCGTGGCGAACGAGCGCGGCGATCTGCCGGTCCGATCGCAGTCCGGCGACGTCCACCACCACGTTCGGCCTCGTCGGCGCCCCAGTACCAGAGCTCACGCACCTTGTGGAGCTCGAGCCCGTCTCGCGTGAGGTGCTCGGGAAAGTGCAGGTGGTCGCGCGCGATAGGGATACACGGCGTCGGTGGTCGCGATGCCGGCCTTCCGATGGTCGCGGTGCTGGAAGCCACTGATCCGGTACGGATCGTGGACGAACACCGTGTGCGGCCGATACTTGCGGATCGCGCGGACCACATCGCCCAGGAACGGCGCGCGTGTCCTCCAGCTCGCCGTCCGGATACCCCAGCATGACCACGTGCTTCACGCCCATGAAGTCGGCGGCGGCCGCGCTGCTCATCGGCGCGGCGCCGGGCGAGCTCGGCTCGACGTCAGCGCGATCGATCGGCGCTGCCGGCGTCGCCCGTTGGTGCACAGGACGTAGGTCACCTCGCAGCCCGCCGCCACCCACTTGGCGATCACGCCGCCCGAGCCGATCTCGGCGTCGTCAGGATGGGCGAAGACGACCATGGCCCGGTCCGGGACCTCCGTCACCACCTCGAGCTTCCCCCGGTCGGCGCTCATCGCGGGCGCGCCGCCATCTGGGCGGGGTCCATTCCGTAGAAGAGCCCGCCCCCGGCTGTCGCCTGGCCGCGGCCACGGGTGCTCTCACGCAGCACGCGCTCTGTCGATGTCCGCCCCCCAGCCGGGCGCGTCGCTCAGCCACATATGGCCGTCGCGGATCTCCGGGGGCCGGGTCACCAGCGCGCCCTTCCAGGGCACGTCGTCGATATCGATTTCCATGATGCGGACATTGGGCAGCACCGCGCAGAGGTGCAGGGAGTGCAGGTCGGCGAGGATGGCTGTAGTAGTTGTGGGGCGCGATATTGATCTCGCGCAGGCCTCGGCGAGGCGGCACGATCTGCACGCCCTGGGAGAAGCCGTTCCACGGCACGTCGATTGATGGCCACGTCCACCGCGTGCTTCTCAGGAAGGGCCGGTATTGCCGGAGCGTCACCAGGCTCTCGCAGGAGGCGAGGCCGGGTGGAGGTGGACTGCTTGATCTGCAGCAGCGCGTCCGGGTCCCAGTTGTCGTACTCGAGCCACTGCATGTCGTACTGCTCCAGCAGCTTGGCGATGCGGAGCACGCCCTCGGTGCAGAGGATTGCCAGTCGAGGTCGAGGCAGCAGTCCGACCTTCGGGCCCACCGCCCCGCGGAAGGTCCCGATGGGACGGTCGATGGCCTCGAGGATCTCCACCGTGGGCGCGCCGTCGGTGGTATTGATCCCGCTGGCGAACCCCGGGAAGTACACGGTGGCGGGATCGCCGGGGATCGACCATATGTTGGTCTTGAGCGCGGTGAAGCCGCGCCGCACCATCTGCGTCCCAGGGCGGCGATGTCGTCGTAGGTCTTGAGCGGCGGCGTGCCCAGCATGGTGCCCATGCGGGCCCGCGTGGTCCGCAGTGCGACCAGTACAGCCGCATGCGGTCGCGCACCGGACCACCGAAGAGCTCGTAGACCGGCACCCCCGCGCGCTTGGCCTTGATGTCCCCAGAGCGCGAGCTCGATGCCCGCGATGGCCTTGTGGCGAGACCCCGCCAGGTTCTGCCGCGTGCAGCGGGCAGTGTCCCAGTACAGGCGCTCCACCGGGCGCGGGTCCTGGCCCATCAGCAGTGGCGTGAGATCAGCGCACGCAGCCGGCGATGCCGTGGGGGCTGCGGTTGTCGCTGCACTCCCCCAGCCGACGGGGCCCGCTATCGGTCTCGATGCGGACGAAGGTCAGGGTCGCCAGCCGCCGTCGCAATGCTGGCGCTTCCACACGCGCGATCTTCATCGGGCCTCCTGGTCGGAAATTATGGGCAGGCCATCTTTCCCAAGGCGGCGGCGGCGGGCGCGCCGGCGCTATGCTGCCCCATGACGACACCCAATCCTCACAGTTCCGTCCCGACCGGAGCCTGCGTCGAGGGTATTCGAGCGAGGTGCCGCTGCCCACGCGGCTCGTCTCCAACGAGGGTTCGCGCCGCTGCCGCAAAGCCGCCGCCCAGCGGCGCGTGGAGGCGCGCATCTGGCGCGGCCGATGCGCATAGCGCCCCGGCTCGGCCTGAGCCGCCGCGAGTTCCTGCGCACGCAGCGGCGGCATGGCAGCGTCGTTTCTCGGCCATGAACGCGGTGTTCGGGCGGCTTCTTCGACGTGCTGCCGAGTCGAAGCGGCCGATCCGGCCGCCGTCGAAGGAGCGCGGCGGCGGCCCGCTCTTCATCTTCGACGTGCAGCTCTCACTACGTGTCGGGGCGCGGCTACGATCCCACCGATGCCGAGGCAGACCGCAAGGGCGCGCGTCAGCAAGCGGAGGCTGCTCGGGCTTCGCGCACACGTCGCAGCGGCATGAACCCGACGCTCGCCGCCCGACACCGGCACGCTGGCGCGATCTCGCCTGGCAGAACATGATCAAGGAAGTGTTCCTCGACAGCGAGACCGCGATCGGACTCATCTCCACGCCGCCGGGACCTTATCCGCAGCGAGGCGGTGGTGCCGCCGAAGGAGATGACGCACATCCGCGACGAGATCAACCGCATCACGCAGTCGCGCCGCATGCTGGCGCATGGCCTGGTGACGCCGCAGCTCGGCCAGACCGATCTCGACTTCATGGAGATGCAGGCGGAAACGCTGAAGGTCGACGCCTGGAAGGCCTACACCGGCTCCTGTCCCAAGGGCTTCGAGCACGGCTGGTTCGTCGACGACGAGAAGATCGCCTATCCCATGCTCGAGAAGGCCCGCGCACTCGGCGTGCAAGCGCCTCTGCGTGCACAAGGGCCTGCCGCTGGGTGCCGGTCGCCGACTACAACCATCCGCGCGACTCTGATCAAGGCGGCGAAGGACTTTCCCGACATCGACTTCCTCGCCTATCACGCCGGGCTGCTGGGCGTGACAGCGCCGAAGCAGATCGGCGGAGAGTGCCCTGGACCACCGAGTTCTGCGAGATGAAGAAGAAGGAACCGGGCATCAAGAACATCTACATGGAGCTGGGCTCCACCTTCGCGCAGCTCGTCACGACCAACCCGACCGCCTGCGCGCATCTGCTGGGCCAGATGATCGACGCGTTCGGCGCGGACCACGTGCTGTGGGGCACCGACTCGATCTGGTACGGCACGCCGCAATGGCAGATCGAAGCGTTCCGGCGCTTCGAGATTCCCGATGCGCTGGTCGAGAAGCACGGCTATGCGCCGCTCACGCGTGCGGTGAAGGAGCAGATCTTCGGCCTGAACGCGCGCGCGAGTTTTCGGCGTGGACGTCGAACGCCACGCGCCATGAGATCCCAAGCGACTACCTGAGCCAGATCAAGATGTCTATGCTCGACGAGGGACCGGCGCCCAGCCACCGCTGGTACGGCTGGGTCACTCGCTGAGGCCACACCGTATCGAGCTGCTGGTTGATGTAGTGGCTGGGCGTGATAGTCCAGCCTCGCACCTTGGCGCAGATGTGGGACGATGCGCTGCCACTGGAAGGTCATGATGTAGTGCACTTCCGTCGTCGTAGAGGCGCTTCTCGAAGGCGCGCAGCAGCCTCTTCCGCTCCTCGGATCCACGGCGCGGGACTGCTTCTGGTAGAGGCTCGTCCATCACCGTGTCGCTAGTGGCGGCTGCAGTTCACCGGTGAGGTGCGTGAGGAACCAGTGCAGGTCCATGTCGGGCTCGACGATGGAGTTGCACGGCGCGTTGGTGGATACCTCGAAAGTCCGCCGTTCTTCTGCGCCTGGAGCCGAGCGCGGCCGTCTCCAGCATCACCTGCTTGACGTTGAGCCCGACCTGCCGCCACTGGTCGATGAGCCAGATGCCGACCGGCTCGTAGCGGCTGCGGCACCGCGCGGTTCATGAGGGTGAACGGACAGGCCCTCCGGCGCCGGCCTCCTTCAGCAGGCGCGCCGTGCCTCGCGCGCGGGCGGCGTTGATGTCCGTCCGATAGCCCGCCAGCTTGGCCAGCTCGTCGGGCGGGGTGGCCCACGGCGTGCCCGGCACCTGGATGCCGGCCACGTCCTTGACGATGGCGATCCGCGAGCAGCGCCTTGGAGCCCTCGTAGCCGGTCGAGCGCCAGCGCTGAGCGCGCGGCAGACGCGCTTGTCCTCGAACGGCTTCTTCTCCTGGTTCATCGCCACCTGGATCGAGCAGTTCCACGGGCTCTCCTGCACGGTGATCTTGTTGCCCGAGCGCCGCGACGATGGCGTCGCGATCGCGCCGGGCTGAAGCCGCGGAACTGGATCATGGCGCGCTCGCCGCGGATCGCCGCCGACCTGGGCGGAGGCGTCGTGGATGAAGATCGCACGGTAGCCGTCCAGGTAGGGCTTGCCCTTGTCCCAGTAGTCCGGGTTCTTCTTGCCCGACCCAGTGCGAGCCCGCGCACGTACTCGACGAACGTGAAGGGCCCGGTGCCCATCACGTTCTTCTCGTACCAGCGCGGGTCCGCGGCCAGGATGTCGGCCTTGTAGATCCAGTTCCACGGCGAGGGCCAGGCTCGCGCAGTGAAGAGGCCTTCGGTACTTCAGGCGGAAGACCACCGTGTCGGGCGTCGGCGCCTCCACCGCCTCCATCGCGCGTGTAGGCGGCTCTGCCGGCTCGACACCACGCCCGGCGGCGGAAGATGATGTGGTCGTAGGAGGCCTTGCACGCGTCGCCGACGTGAGTGAGGCTGCCGTCGTGGAACTTCACGCCCCGGCGGAGCTTGAAGTGCAGGTGCGCCGGTCGGCGGACGCCGTCCACGACTCGGCGAGGTCGCCGATGAACTTGGTGCCGGTCTTGTCAGTGGGATCCACTCGGATGAGCGAGGTTGTAGTGCGGCGCCGGCCCGGGTGGAGCATCGCGAAGGTCTCTCCACGGTGGGCGTCGAAGCTCGGCGGCTCGGCGGCGCACCACGAAGCCGAGCTCGCCGCCGGGGCGGGAGCTTGTCACAGGGCCAGGACCGCGAAGCGGGCGGTACGAGGCCGCGGAGATGCTGCCGATATGAGGAGCGAGACAGAACCCGGATGTCGGTCGGGCTCCCGGGTTCCACCTCGCGCGTCGCGGGTGAAGGGTGGAGGACGGCCGTCGGTGTCAGAATCGGTCGCCATGCGCGGCAGTCGGGCAAGCCGCCGAATCCCTACCATAGCTCGGCGCCGGGACCGCCGAGGCGGTCTGACGTCTGGTAAAGCGCCTTGAGCCACGGGTGGCGCTGCGAGGTCGGGTGAGCATGACCACGACGATGAGCGCGGCGTAGAGGTCCTCGCCGATGACGCCGGCGGCGAGCCCGGCTCCGGCGAAGATGAGTCCGGCTTCTCCGCGCGGCACCATGCCGACGCCGATCGGCCACCGACCGTGACGCCTCGCTGGTGAACTGCGAGGCCGGCCGCGAGCTTGGCGGCGATGGCGAGCCGCGGTGAGCAGCACCGCGATCCCAGAACTGCGCGTTCTCGGCGAAGGGGTTCCAGCGCATCGCGGGGCTGACACCTTCATACCCACCGTCACGGAAGAAGACCGGCACGAGCGGTCGGCGACCGGCGATCCGCTCCTCGATGTGCTCGCGGCGCTCCGTGGTAGCCAGCCCGCAGCCCCCGCGGCAATGCCACCGATCGTGGTCGCCAGCCCATCATGTCCGCGAGCGACGGCGAGCGCCACGGCGAGACCATCGAGAAAGAGACGAGCAGGGTGCCCCGCGCCCGCATCCTCGCGACCATCTTCACGAGCGCTGGCGCCAGGCCGGATCCCACCAGGATCGCGAGCCACCAGGACACGCGACCGGCCTTAGCCGAGAGCAGGACGACGGCGGAGATGGCGAGCGCCACCGGTCTGCAACCCGGTCACGGCGGCGAGGATGAGGACCGGGGATGTCGTCACGGACCGCCGCCCGAAGCACCACCCCGTGCGGCCACGTCCTGTAGTCGAGCAGGTCGGCGAGCACCCGTGCCGTGATGCCCCGCTGGTCGCGGTGAGCGTCGCCCCGACGAACACCGCCATCAGCGGAGGATGGCCGAGCCCCGCATGATCCCGAACCCCGTCGCGAAGGGCACACCACGCCGACGAGGGCGACCAGTGCGGACTGGACACCCGAGTCCAGCAAGTTCGCCGAGGTCGGACTCGAGCCCTACCTCGAACAGGAGGATGAGCACGCCCAGCTCGGCGAGGGCGTGGAGCGCCTCGGACTCGTGCACGGGGCCCGGGACGCCAGGGGCCGATGATCACTCAGCCAGCGACTCGCCTCACAGGACTGCCGTCTGGCCGATCCGCTCCATGCCCTCGCCTGCGCCGCCTCGGCGGCGGGGCCGACGACGGCGAGCCCCAGCAGCATCTCGCGGAGTTCCATGACCTGACTATCGTCCTCGGCCGTTCACGATCTTGTGCGCAGCGTCGCGCATTTGGCGCTTTAGGTCGCACGCCGGGCCACCGTGTCTCGCGTCGTTCGACGACCGCGCAGGCGGGGTCGCCTCGATACTCGTCCGGCGGGACGTCCGGGTGAGCTTGCAAAGCGGGGCGGGAGGATGCGTGCTATGATCCCGTCCGGCGGTTACCTGGGGTGTCCGCAGTGCTCCCAGGGGAGGAGCGTCCGATGACGATCAGAGGCGGCCAATGGCTTCGCGCCGGAGTCCTCAGGGCCGAGGGGATTCCGTGGGTGACTGCTTTGTCCCACCAGCCGCGTGAACAATGCGCTGGGCGAAGAGGGCGTCCCCATCCTCGCATGATGGGGAGGAGGCGCTTCGCGGTGGCGGTGGCCGACGGCGTCTCGCGGGTGACCAACGGCAAGCAGGTCGGCGTCATGCACCGTCATGGCCAACCTCAACGCGGCGGGCATCCAGATGGCGTACGGCGCCATCGCCCAGGCGTGGGAGGACTCCTCGCCGCTGCTGGTGATCGCGGAGGGCGTGGGTCAGGGCGCGCAGCCGCCACACGCACTACGACATGGCCGAGGCCTTCAAGTCGGTCACCAAGTGGGTGGGCAAGGTCGACCGCGCCGACCTCGATGCCCGACTACGTGCGCCGCGCCTTCACCCAGCTCGCGTCGGGCCGACCCGGGCCGGTGCTGCTCGTCGTCCCGCGCGATCTCGGCGAGTACGACGCCGACGAGCATCCTACGCGCCGGTGAAGGGCTGGCGCACCGGTCCCGATCCCGACGACGTGCAAGACGCGCCGTCAGGCGCTGCTCGCGGCCAAGGATCCCGCTGCTCTACGTGGGCGAGGGCGTGCTACTACGCCGACGCCACCAGCGAGCTGCTGCAGTTCGCCGAGGCCGCCCAGGTGCCGGTGCTCACCACGCTGAAGGCCAAGGGCGCGTTCCCGGAGAACCATCCGCTGTCGGTCGGCGTGCGCGGCTCGCATGCGCCGAGCACTTCCTCGCAAGGCCGACCTGCTCTTCTCGATCGGCTCGAGCCTCTTCCCCAACCGCTTCAGCCACTCGATTCCCGACGCCGAGAAGAAGGCCATCGTGCAGTGCACGGTGGACACGCTGGACATCAACCGCAGCTACGAGACCCGGCACGCCGTGATCGGCGACGCCAAGCTCACGCCTGCAGGCGCTCAGCCGACGAGCCTCGGCAGGCGCGGCGGCGCGCGCAAGCAGCCCGCGGTGATCGAGGAGATCCGCAGGGCCAGGCAGACGTTCATGGCCAAGTTCCGTCCCGTGGCATCGAGTCGAACGAGACGCCGATCAATCCCTATCGCGTGCTCGGCGACCTCGAAGGTGCTCGATCCCGAAGAACTCGTTCGTCACCGCAGACTCCGGCAACACGCGCGACCAGACCAGCACGGTCTACGAGGCGCAGATCCCGCGCGGCTATCTCGGCTGGGGCAACGTCTCCACGCTGGGCTTCAGCCTGGCCGGCGCGGTCGCGGCCAAGCTCGCCGTATCCCGAACCGGCAGTGCGTGCTACGTCACCGGCGACGCGGGCGTCTGCTACATGATGGGCAACTTCGAGGCGGTGGCGCGCTACAAGATCGGCATCACCGCGCTCCACATCAACAACGGCGGCTACTCGCGGCTACGGCCCGCGGCTTCTGGGGCGGCGGCCACGATCCCTACACGTGGAAGGTGTCCGACCACGCGCTCGGCGTGCATGGCGACCATGGCGCGCGGCGGTCGGCTTCCACGGCGAGGACGTGGGCCAGCCGTCGAGGTGATCCCGGCGCGCCGCGCCAGCGCCTTCGACCAGAGCGCCAAAGGGAGCGTAGCCGGCGCTTCCTCGAGTTCTCTCGCAATCGCATCCCACCCCGGTCACGCGGGAGCTCGAGGTGCGCCAACGTGGTGCGGCGCTCGACGATCACCGTCTGCGCGCCTCACCCCGGGCTTCGCGGCCCAGGTGGAGGGCGCCGACCTCACGCGCCCGCTCGACGAGGCAGACGTGGGGAGAGATCCCGCGCCGCGCTTCGAGGAGCACTCCGTTGCTCGTGTCTTCCGCGGCAAAGCCGCTGGACGACCAGGTCGCCAGGTATCGCCTTCAGCGCGCCAGCTTCGCCCTGCGAGGTGAGCGGGAGCGAACAACCCGGCGGCGGGCACGCACTTCGCGCCCGCCGGTCGAACCTGGACGTCAAGACCGGGCGGCAGGCCGATCCCGGCCGACGACCGCCGGATGGTGTATCCAGCGCGCCAGCGTGCTCTGGCACACCGGCTCCTCGGTCAAGCCGGTGCCGTCGCTGCCGCTCGCTCGCTCCTGTCCGGCCGCATCCGAAGCCGCACTCGAAGGGGGCGACACCAGGAGTTCGCCAGCACGCCGCTGCCTGCCTACCCGACCCTGCCGGATGCGCTGCGGCGGGAGGTGGAGGGCGCGGTCGCGGTGCACAAGCTAACGCTGGTCCCGCGATCGGGTGCAGCCGGCTTCTTCGCCGACCAGGAGCGCGGCGTTGCGAGTATCCGCTGAGTTTGCCCATCCGAGTGGTGCGCGTCCGGCCCGTCAACAAGGGCGCCAGTCGCTCTTCCTCCGGCGCGCGTCATGCCTCCCACCTCGAGGGAGGCCACGGTGGAGAGGAGCCGCGCGCTCTCCTGAGCGCCGTTGCTGGACCGCACGTGACGCCGGCCAGAGTTCCGCCTACCATGGCATCAGGTGCGCGGGAAAGGGGACCTCGTGAGTCCTGGGACAATCGCTGCGTCCTGCACCACGACGCCCCCTTCGACCCGGCCGGCATCGCCGACTCATGCAGCGCACCACGGTGGCCGGCGACCCGCCGAGGCGCTCTTCATCAGGCGTCGTCTGGTCGATCACCGGGAGGCGCTATACTGGCCCGGATGGCGTACAACGCGTGGTTCCAGTGCATCAACGGCTGCCCGGGCGCGTTCGATCTTCGGGAGGTCATCTACCGGTGCCCGACGTGCGGAGACCTCCTCGAAGTCCAGCACGACGTGGAGGCGCTGCGGTCACGGTCAGCCGCTGCGTGGATGCAGCTGTTCGACGACCGGTACCGGCGCAACATCTACCCGTACGGCTCCGGGGTCTGGGGCAAGAAGGAATGGGTGGTGCCCTTCATCGACAACCAGAACATCGTGTCGATGTATGAGGGCAACTCCAATCTCCTCTGGGCTGACCGCTACGGCAAGCAGCTCCGGGTCGAGGACCTCTGGATCAAGCAGTGCGGCAACTCGCACACCGGGTCGTTCAAGGACCTGGGCATGACCGTGCTCGTCTCCGTGGTCAAGGAGATGATGGCGGGCGGCGCGCCCATTGACGCGGTTGCCTGCGCCTCCACCGGAGACACCTCGGCGGCGGTCGGTGCCTACTGCGCGGCGGCGGGCATCCCGCGGTGGTGCTGCTCCCCCAAGGACAAGGTGTCGATCGCCCAGCTGGTACAGCCGCTCGCCAACGGCGCCCTCGTGCTCTCGCTCGACACCGACTTCGACGGCTGCATGGCCCTCGTCCAGGAGATCACGAAGGAGCGGCGCATCTACCTCGCCAACTCGATGAACAGCCTGCGCATCGAGGGCCAGAAGACGGTGGCCATCGAGATCGTCCAGCAGTTCGACTGGGAGGTACCGGACTGGATCGTCATCCCGGGCGGCAATCTCGGCAACGTGCACGCGCTCGGGCAGGGCTTCACCATGATGCAGGAGCTGGGGCTCGTGAACCGGCTCCCGCGGATCTGCCTCGCCCAGGCGGAGCGGGCCAACCCGCTCTACCGCTCGTTCCTCGAGGACTTCAAGCGCTTCGAGCCCGTCACCGCTCAGCCGACCCTGGCCACCGCCATTCAGATCGGCAACCCGGTGAGCGTCAAGCGCGCGATCCGCACGCTCCAGCGGTTCAATGGGGTCGTCGAGCAGGCCAGCGAGCAGGAGCTCGCGGACGAGGCGGCGCGCGCGGACCGGACCGGCATGTTCAATTGCCCGCACACGGGCGTCGCTCTCGCCGCGCTCCGCAAGCTGGTCGACCGCAAGGTCGTCCGCTCCGGCGAACGAGTCGTAGTGCTCTCGACTGCGAACGGGCTCAAGTTCGCCGACCAGAAGGCGGCCTATCACATGGGCGCATTGGACGGGATCAAGCCGGCGCACCGGAACAAGCCCGTCGAGCTGCCCGCTGACGCCAAGCGCGTCGCCCGGGCCATCGCGCGCCACGTCGAGAAGGCGCGGGCGCTGGTGCCCTGATGGAGGAGCGCGTCGAGCCCGGCCGCGTCGACCCGCCGCGCAAGCCTGTCGGCCCCAGTACCCTCGCGGTGCACGGGGGTGAACCGCGCCCCAAGCTGGCGCATGCCCTCGCTACCCCGATCGTGCAGACCGCCACCTACACCTTCGCGAATACCCAGGAGCTGAAGGATCACTTCGACGGCAAGATCGAGCGCGTCGAGTACGGGCGCTACGGCAACCCTACCCAGAGCGTCGCGGAGGCCAAGCTGGCCGCGCTCGAGGGCGCGGGGGCGTGTCTCCTCTTCGCGAGCGGCATGGGCGCCATGACCACCGCGCTCTTCGCCCTGCTCGCGCGAGGCACCCACGTCGTGGTCACTGACGACAGCTACCGGCGCACCCGGCAGTTCCTGAACCAGACCCTGTCGCGCTACGGGATCGAGGTGTCGACGGTGCCGGCGGGCGACTACGAGGCTCTCGAGGACGCGATCAAGCCCACCACCCGGGTGCTCGTGAGCGAGTCGCCCACCAATCCCTACAATCGCATCCTCGATCTCGAGCGGTTCGCGGCCATCGGCCGGCGGCACCGTGTGAAGACGGTGATCGACGCCACGTTCGCGACCCCTACAACCAGCGCCCACTCGAATGGGGTGTGGACGTGGTCGTCCACTCCGCCACCAAGTACCTGGGAGGCCACAACGACCTCCTCGCCGGTGCGGTGCTGGGCTCGACCGAGTTGGTGGGCGCCATCCGGGGACTGCAGGGCATCACCGGCGCGGTGGTCGACCCGTTCGCGGCGTACCTCCTGGTCCGCGGGCTCAAGACCTTTGCGCTCCGCATGGAACGCCAAAACGCCAACGCGCAGGCGGTGGCCGAGTTCCTGGCCGCGCACCCGCGGATCACCGCGGTGCACTACGCGGGCCTCCCGGGCCATCCCGATCACGCCATCGCCCGGAAGCAGATGCGGGGCTTCGGCGGGGTGGTCTCGTTCGAGGTGGCGGGGGATCTCGACGCGGCGACCCGGGTGGTCGACGCGTGCGCCATCCCGTACATCGCGGCCTCGCTGGGCGGCGTGGAGAGCCTGATCGAGCAGCCCGCCATCATGAGCTTCTACGAGCTCACCAGCGACGAGCGCCTCGAGATCGGGATCAAGGACAACCTGATCCGTTTCGCCGTCGGCATCGAGGACGCCGATGATCTCATCGCCGATCTCGCCCAAGCCCTCGACCGCGCCTTCGCGGGCGTGGCTCTGATCTAAAGGAGTCCCATGAAGCGAGCGACAGCCTTTGCAGCTCTTGGCCTCGTGCTGACCATCGCAGGCACGCCGGTCTCGGCGCAGAAGCTCGATCGCACGGTCCTGCCCATCGCGGAGCCCAAGCCACCGACCTACACGGAGCTCGACGCGCGCAAGGCCAAGCCGCCGGCGCGGTTCGAGGTCAAGGCGCCCAAGGGCGCGCCCAACGTCGTGATCGTGCTGATCGACGACATCGGCTTCGGCGGGCCCAGCACGTTCGGCGGTCCCATCCGCACGCCGACGATGGACCAGCTCGCCGCAGTCGCGGCCTGCGCTTCAACAACTTCCACACCACGGCGCTGTGCTCGCCGACGCGCAACGCGCTCAAGACCGGCCGGAACCACCACACCGCCAATACCGGCTCGATCATGGAGACCGCGACGGCCTTCCCCGGCAACACCGGGCAGAATCCCGAACAGCGTGGCGCCGCTGGCGGAAATGCTGCGGCTCAACGGCTACAGCACCGGCGCCTTCGGCAAGTGGCACGAAACCGCCGCCTGGGAAACCAGCGTGTCGGGCCCGTTCGATCGCTGGCCCACCCACCAGGGCTTCGACAAGTTCTACGGGTTCATCGGCGGCGAGACCGACCAGTGGTATCCGCTCATCTACGACGGCGTGATCAAGGTCGATCCGCCGAAGATGAAGGACTACCACTTCACCGTCGACATGACCAACCAGGCCATCAACTGGGTGAAGGCGCAGCAGTCGATGACGCCGGACAAGCCGTTCTTCGTCTACTACGCGACCGGGGCGGTCGCATGCGCCGCACCACGTGCCGAAGGAGTGGGCGGACAAGTACAAGGGCCAGTTCGACAAGGGCTGGGACCAGGTCCGCGACTGAGACGCTCGAGCGGCAGAAGAAGCTGGGCGTGATCCCGGCGAACACGCGGCTGGGCGACCGGCCGAAGGACATCAAGGCGTGGGACTCGCTGCCGGCGGAGCAGCGGCGTCTCTTCGCCCGCCAGGCCGAGGTGTTCGCGGGATTCCTGGAGCACACCGACGCGAGATCGGGCGATTCGAGAAGGCGCTCGAGGACATCGGCGAGCTGGACAACACGCTGTTCATCTACATCGCCGGTGACAACGGCACCAGCGCCGAGGGCGGCTTCGTCGGCATGTACAACGAGATGACCTACTTCAACGGCGTGGCCGAGAAGGTCGAGGACCTCATCCCGCTTGATCGACAAGTGGGGCGGTCCGGAAACCTTCCCGCACATGGCCGCCGGCTGGGCGGTGGCCTTCGACACGCCCTTCACGTGGACCAAGCAGGTGGCGTCCGACTTCGGCGGCACCCGCAACGGCATGGTCATCCACTGGCCGAAGGGCATCAAGGAGAAGGGCGGCCTGCGCACGCAGTTCTCGCACGTCATCGACATCGCCCCCACGATCCTGGAGGCCGCCGGGCTGCCGCGAGCCCAAGAGCGTCAACGGCGTCGCTGCAGACGCCCATCGAGGGCACGAGCATGCTCTACGCCTTCAACGATGCGAAGGCGCCGGAGCGGCACAAGACGCAGTATTTCGAGATGTTCGGCAATCGCGCGATCTACCAGCGACGGCTGGCTTGCCCGCACCATCCACCGCGCGCCATGGCAGACGAGCAACCTGCAGCCGCTGACGTCCGACGTCTGGGATCTCTACGACGTGAGGAACGATTTCAGCCTCACCAGGAACCTGGCCGCCGCGCAGCCCGCGAAGCTGAAGGAGATGCAGGCCCTCTTCATGAAGGAAGCCCAGAAGTACCACGTGCTGCCCATCGACGACCGGACCATCGAAGCGCACCAACCCGGCCCTCGCGGGCCGGCCGGACGTCCTGGGCGACCGCACCTCGCTCACGCTCTACGAGGGGATGCAGGGCATGCTGGAAAACACCTTCATGAACATCAAGAACCGGTCGAGCAAGATCACCGCCGGAGCTCGATATCCCGGCCGGTGGCGCCAACGGCGCGATCCTGTCGCAGGGCGGGCGCTTTGGCGGCTGGTCGCTGTTCATGAAGGACGGCAAGCCGGCCTACACCTACAACTTCCTCGGGCTGGCGCGTTACACCGTCGCCGCGCCGCGACGCGCTGCCGGCCGGTCCGGCCACGGTCGTCCTCGACTTCGCCTACGACGGCGGCGGAGCCGGCAGGGGCGGCAAGGCGACGCTCTACGTGAACGGACAAGCCCGTCGCCGAAGGGCGCGTCGAGAAGACTCAGCCCAATATCTTCTCGGCGGACGAGACGGCCGACGTCGGCATCGACAATCAGACACCGGTCGCCGAGGGTATCGGCATCGGCCCGGAGACTCGCTTCACCGGCAAGATCAACAAGATCACCCTGAAGTGGGCCCGGTGAGGTAAGAGGCGACGTCTCCGTCGCACCCAACAACGTTGCTCCCGCGATCCTGATCGCGGTCACCTGGCCCGGGGAATCAGCGGTCGGCGTCCGCGTCGTCGCGAAGGAACGTCCGCACCGCGCTCCATCACCTCGTCCTTCGGGTAGATCCCGTTCACGAACCGCGCGCGGGCCAGCGGGTCCCCGGCGAAGAACCGCTCGTAGAGCACCTGCCGGCTGCCGAACGACGTGCCGGCGATGTCCCACGCCAGCCGGAAGAGCTTCACGCGATCGCGGGCAATCGCCGTGTCGGTGGCCAGATATGCTCGATGATGCGCGGCCCCAGCGGGTCGCCGAAATCGCTCTCGGTCGGGGGTGATCATGAAGCTGCTCGATCCGAGGAGCTGCAGAATCTCCACCATGCGCGGTAGGCGGTCATGAACAGGTTGCGTGTCATCCCGATCGGCACTTCCGCCGACACATCACGCCCCACTCGTCGAGCTGCGCGTCGGCTTCGGCCGCCCGTGTGCACGCCTTCATCAGTTCCGGTGTACTGCATCAGCTCGGCGAGCCTCTCTCAGAATGAGTGCAGCCGTGCGTTGCCGAGCGTTTCCGCCATGAGCAAGGCGACCTCGAGGACGAACTCGCACTTCGCGATGTTCTTCGCGCGGCGCCCTGGTGCGCGGTGTGGGCCATCGAGTGGGTCCGCGCGCCGGTCCCGTTGATGAGACCCACGTCGCCGAGCAGGAACACACGCTCCCATGGGACCAGCACGTCGTCGAAGAACACGACGCAGTCCATTTCCTCGAAGCGCGATCCGAGCGGGTGATCGAAGTGCGACCGGCCGAGGTCGAAGCTCGCGACACAGGAACTTCAATCCGGGCGTGCCGCACGGGATGGCGAAGTTCAGCGCAAGTGGGCTATGGTCGCGCCCATGCCGCTCATGCGCGGGGAGTACACTGCGATCTCGTCGGCCAGTGGGCCGAGCGTCGCCAGGATGCGCGAACCCCGGACAACGATGCCCGCGTCCTCTCGCGGACGACGGAGAGGGCGGTACCGTCCCGGAGGTTCAGGCCTCGACGCGCTGCGGCTCCGCTGCAGATTGATGAGCGCGTGCGTGAGGGTGAGATCGTGCTCGCGGATGTCGCTCGTGGTATCGCCGAATGTTGTCGCCAAACTCGGGCCGATTCCTGCGCGAAATACGGAGCCGCGCCCGCCAGGCCGCGTAGGTGACGTTCATGAAGTCCGGCGAGCGGCCCATCATCCGCACGTGCGCCGTGCCCAGCGCAGCATCATGCCACGTCGGCGCTCCAGGTCCTCTTGAGTGCGCGAGATGATGAACGAAAGCCCGACACCAGATCGCCGCTCGACGGCGACACGTACGTCATCTCGCCGCCCAGCGTCGGGTCGTGCTGCATGTCGTAGAGCGCGGCGACGGCCCGCGCCCTGTTCGCTGCCGGGATGCGTCGTCACGTCCTTCACACGCTCTCCACCCAGCCACACCTGCCGCCTCGCTCCCGCAGGCCGTGGATGTACGCGTGTCCCGTCCGTGCTGGCATCTCATTGCGAATCTTAAGGTACCTACCCCCATTCGGTCGAGGGCATTGACCGAGGCACGGTGTCGGTCTCACGGTATAGAACCGTGTCGATGAAATCCGCGCTCGCGAGCTGCGTCGTGCTGCTGGCCGTGGCCGGCCCGGCCGCCGGCCAGGAGATCCGGCCGACGCTCGACAAGATCAAGGAGACCGGTGTCATCCAGCTGGGCTACCGGGAGACGTCCCGTCCATTTTCCTTCCGCGGCAGCGACGGTCAGCCGGCCGGATTCTCGATCGACCTCTGCCTGCAGGTGGCCGCCGCGCTCCGGGAGTCGCTGAAGCTCCCGGGCTCAAGGTCGCCTGGGTGCCGGTGACGCCGGCCGACCGCATCACCGAAGCTCGTCAAGGGCGCGATCGACCTCGAGTGTGGGTCGACCACGATCACCTTCGGGCGCATGGAGCAGGTCGCGTTCAGCCACATGATCTCCGTCGACGGCGGGAGCCTGCTGGCCACCGCCGACTCCGGCATCGGCACGGTGAAGGACCTCGCCGGCAAGCGCGTCGGCGTGATCCCCAACACGACCACGGAGAAGGCCCTCGCCGCGGCGCTGGCCGGCGCGTCCATTCAGGCGACGGTGATCCCGGTGGCCGAGCACGGTGAGGGCCTGCGGGTCTCGAGGAGGGCGGCTCGACGCCTACGCCTCGGATCGTATCCTGCTCGCGGGCCTGCTGGCCACCGCCAAGGACCCGGCGAAGCTTCGGCTGAGCGGCGAGTTCTTTCTCGTACGAGCCGTACGCGCTCATGATGCGTCGCGGCGACAACGCCTTTCAAGCGAAGGTGAACCGCACGCTCTCCACGCTCTACCGCTCTGGGCTCGTCCAGATCTACGAGCGGTGGTTCGGGCCCTTCGCGGCGGCCAGCCCGCTGGTGAAGGCCCTCTACCTCCTTCATAGCTGGCCGGACTGATCGTGAAGGACCTCACGTCGGAGGTGCCGTGATGAGCAGTGATGTCCGGCGCGCGGCGACCCTGGCGCTCGCGCTCCTGTTCGCGGCGCCGGCGCCGTCTCTCAGACTAGGGCGAGACGCTCGGCGAGGCTTACCTCCGCGTCAGCACGTCGGTGGCCGTGATCCGTGCCCGGGGCCAGGAGGTGAGCGACTGACGGCCCGATCAAGTTCACGGAGATCGGCTCGGGCGTCCTGATCTCGCCGGACGGGAAGGTGGCGACCGCGGCGCATGTGGTCCAGACGATGGAGGACATCACGGTGGAGTTCCTCGGCGAGGAGCCGGTGCCCGCGCGCGTCATCGCCTCCGAGCAATGGGCCGACATCTCGATCCTCCAGGTCTCGGTGGTGCCCCGCGGCGCCACGGTGTCGAAGCTCGCCGACTCCGAATCTCGTCCGCATCGGCGATCCGGTCTTCATCGTGGGCGCGCCCTACGGGCTCAGCTATTCGCTGAGCGACGGGATCGTCAGCGCGCGGTGGGCGCCCGACACGGTCACCAAGGACTTCCCGCTGGCCGAGTTCTTCCAGACCACCGCGGTGATCAATACCGGCAACTCCGGCGGGCCGATGTTCAACCGGGCGGGCGAGCTGATCGGGATCGTCAGCCACAACATCTCGAAGTCGGGCGGGAGCGAAGGGCTCGGCTTCGTCGTCACCTCGAATACCGTGAGAAGCCTGCTGATCGGAGCGGAACCGCGGGTTTTACGGGTTCGATGCCATTCTGGTGTCGGGGGCGATGGCCCAGGCCCTCAACGTGCCGCAGGCGGGCGGGTTCCTCGTGAAGCAGGTGGTCAGGATACGGTGGCCAGCCAGATCGGGCTCAAGGGAGGAAACCGCGTCGCCATCGTGGAAGGCCAGAAGATCGTCGTCGGGGGCGATATCTTGCTCGCGGTCCAGGGGATCCCCATGGCCAGCGGCGCCGACCGGGCCAAGGTCTTCAAGGCGTCTCGAGTCGCTCCGAGTGGGCGATGACCTGCGGTTCACCGTCCTCCGCGACGACAAGATCGTGGAGCTGACGATGAAGTGGACCGGCTTCCCGACTCAATTCATGCCGGTGAAGTGATCGGGAAGCGCGTAGGAACGACTAGCGCCCGTCGAGGATGTGGCGGTCGGGCACCACGGCGAGCGAGCTCGCCCTCCAGCATGGGCTGGCCCGCCCGCCGCACCACCACCTTCACCCAGCGCTTCTTGCCCTCGGTGCGCTCGACGGAAGCTTCCGCCTCCACGTGGTCGCCCACCACCACCGGGCCGAGGAACTTCAGCGTGGCGCCCGCCAGCACCACGGTGGGCTCGTTGACGGCGAGCATGGCGGCATAGTCGGCGAGGCCGAAGGTGAAACTCGCCCTATGCGCCAGGCCGCGCGCGTCGGCGGCCATGTCGCCGGTGATCTCGAGGGCGACGCGCGCCCGCCCCTCGGCGAGCTCGACGGGCTTGCCGCACAGATGCGCCGCGATCCGTTCGTGAGTCCGCTGGTCCATGGCCATCCTCCCGGCCCGAGTGTACGCGAAGCGACCGGGCTCTCGCATTGACCCTCGCCCCTTGGCCCCGTATGATCGGCCCCGGCCGAGCTGCTCCCCGCTGTTCCAGAAAGGACTGGTCATGGCGACGATCACAGGGTCCGAGGTGCTCGCGCAGTCCCTCCGGTCGCAGGGCGTCGACACGATGTTCTACCTCATGGGCGGCCCGATGCTCGAGACCGAGGCGGCCGTGCATCAAGCTCGGCATCCGCGCCATCGATACGCGCCACGAGCAGGCGGCGGCGCTGGCCGCGCATGCGTGGACGCGGGTGACGCGCCGGCCCGGCGTGGCCATGGGCTGCTCGGGCCCCGGCGCCATCAATCTGGCCACCGGCGTGGCCAACGCCTTCACCGACTGCGCGCCGCTCGTCGCCATCGGCGGCTCGAGCCCGCGCGTCTTCCTCGGCATGGAGGCCTTCCAGGAGATCGACCAGGTCGCGCTGATCGAAGCCCGATCACCAAGTGGACGGAGCGCATCTACGACGCCAGGCGCATTCCCGACGTCGTCGGACACCGCGTTCCGCCAGGCGACCACCGGGCGGCCCGGGCCCGTGCTACATCGACATGCCGGGCGACATCCTGGGCGAGAAGGTGGAGGAGGAGCAGCTCCACTATCCGGGCCCGTGGCGGCCGGCGCCGCGCACGCCTCGGCGATCCCGGCGCCGTGAAGGGAGGCCATCGCGCTCCTCGCGAAGGCCGAGCGCCCGGTCGTGATCGCGGGCAGCGGCGTCTGGTGGTCGGACGGCGCCGCCGCGCTCCAGGCCTTCGTGGAGGCGACCGGCATCCCCTTCTACACCACGCCGATCTCGCGCGGCGCTCATCCCGGAGGATCACTCGCTGGCCTTCCTCAACGCGCGGAGCAAGGCCTTCACCGAGGCCGACGTGGTGCTGGCGGTGGGCACGCGCTTCAACTGGGTGATCCAGTTCGGCGCGCCCGCCGCGCTTCGCCGCCGACCTCAAGGTCATCCACGTGGACATCAACCCGACCCAGCTCGGCCACAACCGCGCGGTGGACGTGCCCATCGCGGGCGACGCGCGCGCGGTGCTCGAGCAGCTTCGCGCGGAGGCGGAGGGCAAGATCGACGCCCAAGCGCTACGCGCGCCGTGGACGGGCAAGCTGCGCACGCTGGACGCCGAGAAGGGCGCCGGAGCAGGACAAGGCCATGTCCGTCGAGCAGACGCCCATCCATCCGCTCGCGGCTCTGCAAGGAGATCCGCGACTTCATGCGGCGCGACGCGCATCCTGGTGGTGGACGGCCAGGAGATCCTCAACTTCGGCCGCCAGGCCATCCCGACCTACGTGGCCGGTCACCGGCTGAACTCCGGCGCGTTCGGGACGATGGGCGTAGGCCTGCCCTTCGGCGTGGGCGCCAAGGTGGCCAAGCCCGACGCGCAGGTGCTGGTGCTGCACGGCGACGGCTCCTACGGCATCAACGCGATGGAGATCGACACCGCGGTCCGCCACAAGATCCCGGTGGTGGTGGTGATCAGCAACAACGGCGGCTGGACCGCGGACGCGCCGTGGACGCGGCCCCTGCCCAAGCCCGGGCGCAACCTCGGCCACACGCGCTACGACCGGGTGGCGCAGGAGCTGGGCGCGCACGGCGAGTTCGTGGAGAAGCCGCAGCGACATCCGCCCGGCGCTGGAGCGGGCGTTCGCCTCGGGCAAGCCCGCGGTGGTCAACGTGATCACCGGATTCCAAGGCGCGGGCGCAGACCGTTCGCTTCTCCGCCTACACCACCTAGGAGGCCCGAGCGATGCCCAAGGCCCTCGAGGGAATCGCGTGCTCGACCTCACCCAGTACGAGGCCGGGCCGAGCTGCACGCCAGATGCTGGCCTGGCTGGGCGCCGACGTGATCAAGATCGAGCCGCCGGCGGGAGAGCTCGGGCCGCACCGCGCTCTCCGACAAGCGTGGGCGAGGACGCCTGGTTCTTCCTCCTGCTCAACTCCGGGAAGAAGGGCGTCACGCTCAATCTCAAGTCTCCGCGCGGCCGCGCAGCTCTTCCAGGACCTGGTGAAGCAGGCGGACGTGGTGGTGGAAAACCTGGGCCCCGGGGCCATGGACCGGCTCGGCCTGGGCTGACGACGCGCTGAAGCGGCTGAACCCGCGCATCATCGCGGCGTCGGTGAAGGGGTTCGGCTCCGGCGGGCCCTACGAGAACTACAAGAGCTTCGAGTGGATCGCGCAGGCCATGGCGGGCGCGATGAGCATGACGGGCTCGCCCGATGGCCTGCCCACCAAGGCTATCGGCGGCCTGGCGGATACCGGCGCGGGGCTGCACACCGCCATCGGCATCCTGGCCGCCATCATCCAGCGCGGGGCCACCGGCCTCGGCCAGCAGATCGAGGTGGCGCAGCAGGATTCCGTCGTCAATCTCCTCCGCATTCACCTGCGCGAGACCTATGCCACCGGCAAGCCCGCGCCCCGGCAGGGCAACCGCTCGGCGGCGGCGGCGCCCTCCAACCTCTACCGCTGCCGGCCCTTCGGACCCAACGACTATGTCTTCATCCACGTGGCCACGGTGGAGATGTGGAAGAGCCTGACCACCATCGTGGGGCGGCCGGAGCTGGGCGACGACCCGCGCTACGCGGACCGGCGCGATCGAGTGCAGTTCGTGGACGAGCTGGACGCCATGATCGAGGCCTGGACCGAGAAGCGCACCAAGGGCGAGGTGCTGGAGATCCTGGCCGGCGCCGGCGTGCCGTGCGGGTCGGTGCTCGACTCGAAGGAAGTGCTGACGGACCCGCATCTCCGCCAGCGCGGCTTCATCGTGGATCTCGAGCACCCGCGACGCGGCGCCTACCCCATGCCCGGCAATCCCGTGCGCATGTCCGCCTCGCCCACCGACGTCACGCGCGCGCCCCTGCTGGCGAGCACAACGCGGAGGTGTACGGCGCGCTCCTCGGCCACGCCGGCGCCGAGCTCGACGCCCTGAAGCGCGACGGCGTCATCTGAGGGGCGGACCGTGCTCCGCCACACTCGGCTGCGGCCGCCCCTCGACGTTCGCGGCGCTCAAGGGCCGCAACTATCGGCTCTACTGGCTCGGGCTCGTCTTCTACGTGCTCGGCCACCGCGCGGAAGTACGTCACCTTCGCGTGGGTGATGTGGGAGCTGACCCATAGCGCCAAGCACCTGGGCTATCTGGGGCTGGCGCAGGGCGTCCCCCTGCGTGGTCTTCCAGCTCATGGGCGGGGTGCTCGCGGATCGCGTGAACCGCCTCCGGCTCCTCATCGGCACCCAGATCCTCACCGCGCTCACGCTGAGCCTCGCGTTTGTCCTGGCAATCCTGGGGTTGCTGCGCGTGGATCTGCTCCTGGCGCTGGCCGCGCTCACCAATACCTTTCGCGCCTTCGACGAGCCGAGCCGCATGTCGCTGGTGCCTCAGCTCGTCACCCGCGACCGGCTCCCGAACGCCATCGCGCTGGGCGGGATTCCCTGGCAGGCGGGGCGGGTGATCGGCCCCTCGATCACCGGCATCCTCATCGCGGCCTTCGGCGGCGAGGTGGGGCTGGGCTTCGCGGCGGCGGCCTCCTGCCTGGCGCTGGTGCTCTATAGCCGGCTGCGGCTGGACTCGATCCGCCCTCGCCGGACGGGCGGGACCCGTTTCAGCAGCTCGTGGAGGGACTGCGGTTCGTGGCCGGGAACTTCGTCTTCGCGGGCCTCATCTGCCTCGCGCTCTTCAATGCCGTGTTCGGCCTCTCCTATGTGACGCTTGCTGCCCATCTACGCCGACGTGTACTTCGGGACCGGCTCCACCGGCTATGGCGCGCTCAATGCGGCGCACGGCATCGGCGCGCTGGCGGGCTCACTCACCATGGCCACGCTCGCCTACCTGATCCGGCGGCCGGGGAAGGCGCTGCTCGCGGGCGCCACCGGCCTGGGCCTCGCGCTCATGGTCTTCTCCCAGGCGCCGGGCATGATGCTGGCGGTGCCGGTGCTGATGGTGGTAGGGTTCTGCAATACGTTCTACCTGATGCAGGTGAGCACCTTCCTCCAGCAGCAGGTGCCCGATCAGCTCCGCGGCCGCGTGATGAGCCTTTACTCCCTGTGCTGGAACCTGCTGCCGCTGGGCGGGCTGGTGGCGGCCATGCTCGCGGCGGCGGTGGACGCGCGCTTCGCCGTCCTGGTGGGCGGCGGCCATGGTGGCGGCGAACGCGCTCGTCCTCTTCGGCTCGCGCCGCCTCCGGGCCATCGCCTGATCGCGGATCTGCAGGGGGCCCGGGGAGCGGGCCCGGTTGGAGCTCCGCTCAGGCCGAGGCGAGCTGGCTCCGGCCCCAGGCGATGTCGACCTCGGCCGCCCGGCTCACGGTGGCACCGGGCTCATCGCGGCGCGGTGGGACCTTCGCCGGCCACCGTGGTGCGGTGCATCACGCGCCGGTACTTGCTCTCGTCCCAGGGCCGGCCGCGGTGCAGCGTGCAGCGGTTGTCCCACATGACGAGGTCGCCGAGCTGCCAGCGATGCGTGTAGACCAGCTCCGGCCGCGTCGCCAGCTCGAGAAGGTCGCGTATCAGCGCTCGCGCCTCGCCCGTCGGCATGCCGACGATCTCGCAGGCATGAGAAGCCACGTAGTAGGCCTTGCGGCCGTGCGCGGGATTGGCCCGCACCAGGGCCTGTGGAACGGGCGGGACCTGGGCCGCGTGCTCGGGCGTCAGGAGCTCGTCGCCCACGAGCCCGCGCGAGTACTCGAAGCTGTGAATGGCCACCTTGCTCTCCAGGAAGCGCTGGAGATCCACCGGGAGCCGCGCGTAGGCCACCCGCATGCTGGCCCACTGGGTCTCGCCGCCCTCCGGCGGCACCTCACGGCCCGAGAGCAGGGAGGCCAGCGCCGGCACGCGCTTGAACGAGCTGTCCGTGTGCCACATCTGGTTGCCGGCATTGAAGACGTTGCGCTTGTCTCCGGCGGGGATGATCTGATCCTCGGCGTCCACGTTGGCGAGGTTGGCGATCTCGGGCAGGGTCTTTGCCTGGCTATTGATGCTGCGGATGGTCACCTCGAGCGGCCCGAAGCGCCGGCTGAAGGCGATCTGCTCGTCGTCGGTCGAGCGATTGCCGGCGGAACAGGAGCACGGAGTGGTCGTTGAAGGCGTCGACGACGGCCTTGAAGGTAGCCTCGTCCACCCGCTTCACGTCCAGGTCATGGATCTCGACGCCGAACAACGGGTGGGAGCCGACTTCGTCGTGAGCCCCATGGGGGTGGCCTCCGCGCTGAGGGTGACTTCCGGCCCGATGATATATCATCGGCGGAGTGATGGACTACAAGGCCCTCGTGCAGGACGACCGCATCCACGCCTCGCTCTATACCGACGCCGCGCGTCTTCGAGGACGAGATGGAGCGGATCTTCCATCGCGGCTGGGTCTTCGTGGGCCACGAGAGCGAGATCCCGGCGCCGGGCGACTTCGTCACGCGTCACATCGGCCCGAGCCGGTCATCATGGTGCGCGGGAAGGACGGCGCCGTCGGCCGGTGCTCGTCAACCGCTGCATGCACCGCGGCACCTTGGTGTGCGCGGCCGAGCGAGCAGCGCCCGGACCTTCGCGTGTCCCTACCACGGCTGGACCTACGATCTCAGCGGCGCCCTGCTCGGCGTGCCCTATCCGGCGGCTACGCGGCGCTGCGACAAGCGCGCGCATGGATTGGCGCGCGCCGCCGCGCGTGGTCCGCCTATCGCGGCTTCGTCTTCGCGAGCCTCAGTCGCCGACGGCCTCTCGCTGGCCGAGCACCTCGGCCCCGCCACCCGGCTGATCGACCGCTCCTGCGATCTCGCGCCCGACGGCGAGATCGAGCTGCAGCGCGGGCTGGGTCAAGCATCACTGCGCCGCGCAACTGGAAGATGCTGCCCGAGAACGACAGCGACGGCTACCACCTCGGCTTCGTGCACGCCGCGCTCTGTTCAAGACGGTCCGCACCCAGTACCAGCGCGTGGTGGGCGACGAGCGCGACCATCAAGGCGGTGGTGCGCGACTGGGGCAGCGGCCACATCGAGATCGACTGGTCGCCCGGCTACGAGCAGCCCTTCGAGTGGTTCGGCGGCGCCTCCGGCGCGGCGGTGGCCGACTTCGTCGAGGCCGCTGGAGCGCCGGGACGGCGCGGAGGCGGCCCGCCGGCGGTTCATGGAAGGGCCGGCGCACGCCCTCATCTTCCCCAATCTGTTTCTGGGCGAGACCAATATCGCCATCGTGCAGCCCCTCGGCGTCGAGGAGTGCGTGCACTGGCATACGCCGATGTTCCTCAAGGGGCGTGCCGCAGCTCAACAGCCGGCTCCTGCGCATGGCCGAGGCGGGCATGGGTCCGGCGTCGCTTCCTGATGCCGGAGGACCTGCTCATCGCGAGCCGGAACCAGCACGGGCTCGCACGCGCGCACGCGCGGAGTGGCTGCTGCTGAGCCGCGGGCTCAACCGCGAGGTCGTGGACGCCGAGGGCCGCACCGTCTCGCACGTCACCGACGAGACCACCAATCGCGGCTTCTGGCGTCATTTCCGGACCGTGATGTCGGAGCCATGAGTCCGCGCCCGACCTCATGCTCTCCGACGCCGACTACCGCGCCGTCGTCGGACTTCCTCCACCGGGAAGCCCGTCTCGCCGACGAGGCCCGCTACGCCGGACTGGCTCGCGCTCTGGACCGAGGATGGCGTGTACTGGGTGCCCGCCACCACCACGCCCGGCGTCGATCCCGACCGGCACCTCTCGCATATCTACGACAACCGCGCGCGGCTCGGCACCCGCGTGAAGCTCCTCCAGACCGGCCAGCGCTATAGCCAGGAGCCCGCGTCCCGGATGCGGCGGCTCATCACCAATATCGAGGTGCGGGAAGCCGAGGGTGGCGAGCTGGTGGCCGAGTCGAGCTTCCTCCTCGCCGGAGCTATCCATCCAGTCGAAGCACGAGGTGCACTGGTGGGTGGGCCGCGTCACCCATCGGCTCCGTCGCGTGGACGGCACGCTCCGCATGAGCGGCAAGACGGTGGTCCTGATCAATGCCGCCGAGCCCCTCCCGAACCTGTCCTTCCTGATCTGAGGACGACGGCATGCTCACCCGCATCGACCACGTCATGATCTGCGTGCCGGAGCTATCCGCCGGCATCGAGGCCTATCGCCGCATCGGCTTCGACATCCATCCCGGCGGCGCCCATGCCGGGGGCGGGACGCACAATGCCATCGCGTTTCACGACGCGGACTACCTGGAGCTCCTGAGTCCGCGCCCGGGCGCTCCGGCGCCGGCGCCCGGCAGCTCCGAAGCGCGGCTCGCCGAGTTCCTCGGCCGGGGGCCGGGTTCCGCTACGTCGCCATCCAGAGTGACGATCTCCCCGCCGACGTGGCCGCCATGCGCGGGCGGGGCGTCCGAGGTGAGCGTTGATCCCGTCGCGGGCGGGAGGACGACCCGCCGGACAGCGGCTCGCCTGGCGGTCGGCCGCGCTGGGCCCACGCTACCCGCTGCCCATCTTCTTCATCCAGCACGGGACGCCGCTCGATGAGCGGCGGCGGCAGGTGCCGCGGGCGGGCGAGCACCCGAACGGCGTGCTGCGGGCGGGACTGCGTGTACATCGCGGTCAGAGGACGTCGCGGGCGCCGCGGAGCAGGTACGGCCGCGTGCTGGGGCTGCCGGCGCCGGCGATCCAGCGCGGGGCCGTGATCAAGGCCGACATGGCGGTATTCGACCTCGGTCCCACCGGTCTCACCGTGGCGCAGCCCGCCGAGCTGGGACCCGCCGCCGAGGCGCTCGCGCGCCGCGGGCCGGGACCTTTCCAGGTGCTCTACCGCACCCGCAGCATGGACGCCGCCGCGCGCTGGATGGCCGATCACGGCCTGCCGCCACCCACGCGCGGCGTGCGCAATACGGGCGAGCAGGCCATGCTCGTCGGACCGGCCGAGAGCCTGCGGCGCCTATATCGGCTTGGTGGGGCCGGCGTGAGCCAGGCCCCGCCGCGAGCGGGAGGATACCATGCTGATCGTCGACGCGCAGGTCCATATCTGGAGCAGCGGCAAGCCGACCAATCCCAACCATCGCCAGGTGCCCGTCTTACTCGAAGGACGACGTGCTCCGGGAGATGGCCGAGGCGGGCGTGGACGCGGCGCATCATTCATCCGCCCGCCTCCTGGGATCCCCACTCGAACGAGCTGGCGGTGGAGGCCGCGCGCCAGCATCCCGACCGGTCTGGCCATCCTGGGCAATTTCCCCTCGATCGCCAGAGAGCCGTGCGCTGATCGACGGCTGGAAGCAGCGGCCCGGCATGCTCGGCCTGCGCTTCGTCGTTCCTCCAGCCGCACCAGCGGCAGCTGGCCCACCGACGGCGACCATCGACTGGCTCTGGCCGGCCGCCGAGCGCGCGGGCTCCCGGTGGCGCTGCACGCCTCGCACTTCATGCCGAAGGTGGGCCAGGTGGCGGAGCAGCATCCGCGGCTCAAGCTCATCGTGGATCATCTCGGCCGGACCGTCGGGGACCAAGGACGACGCCGCCTGGGCGAGCCTGCCCGAGATGCTCGCGCTGGCGAAGTATCCGAACGTCGCCATCAAGGCCACCGGCGCGCCCAGCTATTCCAGCCAGCCCTACCCGTATCGCAATATCCACGACCCCCTGCGCCGGATCTACGACGCCTTCGGCCCCGAGCGCATGTTCTGGGGCACCGACATCACGCGCATGCCCTGCTCGTGGCGGCAATGCGTGACGCTCTTCACCGAGGAGCTGCCCTGGCTGACGGCCCGCGACCAGGGAGCTGATCATGGGGCGCGCCGTCTGCGACTGGCTCGGCTGGAAGCGAGGTGAGCGGGGAAACCGCTAAGGCAGGAGCGGCGGCCACCGCGACGCGCACCGAGGCAGCGCGAGAGTGAGACGACGGCGTCCCGCGTCAGCCTGCTAGACTGAACCGGTACCGCCAGCCATAGGTGCCGTCGGGTCCGGCTCGGGTCTCGCGGTACACCTCGAGGACGCGATCAACGAGGTTCACGATCCAGTAGTCGCGAATCCCTCCACGCGCGTAAAGGCTGCCCTTTTTCGCCTCGGTCGAAGGCGAGGCTCGCTTCCGCGACCTCGACGACGAGGGCGGGACGCGACGGATGAGCCGCGCGGTACTCGGCTCCATTCGCCCGGCACCAGGGCCAGGTCGGGCTCCGGCTCGGATTCGTCGTCGAGAGCCACCGGGAGCTGGACCCGCAGCAGCCATCCCGGCGGCAATGCGGCGCGCAGCGCATCCCCGGCGGCGCCGAGGGTGCTCGCGTGGTAGCTGCCATGCGGCTCGGCGACGACCAGGTGCTCCCGATCAGCTCCACCGGCTCCCGGTCGAGCATACCCAGATCCACGAGCCGGTCGTACTCCGCTCGGGTCCAGCGCCTGAGCGTCAGCGGAGCCTGCTTCATCGATCCAACGGTATGCCTCCCAGCGCCCTCGGCGTCAATGTCGTGGGATGGATACACGGGTTCGAATCCCGTTGGGGCCACCAGCGTTCGTAAGTGCAGCTAGTTAGGCCTTCTTCATCGCGGTTTGCCAATGAACTTAGCTAATGCGATGGCGAAGGCCTTTGTCATGTCAAGATCGTGGCCGATGCTGATGCTCCGCAATACGACGTACTACTATCACCGGAACATCCCCTGCAAAGTTCGTCCGCTCATGGGTGGACGCAAAGCAGATATGGAGCTGGCGCTACTGCGACCGTAGCGCGGCCCAGAGCGCAAACAACTCCTCGTCCTGGAAGCCAACCCCGCGCGCCGCGGTTTGCACCAGCACCAGCTTCGATCCCGGATCCACGAAGACGAACTGCCCCCGAACGCCGCGCAGCGAAAACTGCCGGTCCGGTCCGGGCTGCAGCCACACATGATAGCCATACAGGAGCGACGGGGAGTCCAGCGTGGTTCTTCGCAACAGAGACCTCTTCGGAGCGCTCCCGTCCTCAGGGGGACCCGACAGGCGGACGCGTGGCGTCGTCGACTCGAGCAACCATTCGCGAGGAACGATAGTCTTGCCTGCCCATTGACCGTCGTTCGCCAGCATGAGTCCAATGCGTCCCCAATCCCGAAGCACGGCGTTGAAGTACGCGTAGGTGATCTCCTGCCCCGTGGCGTCGATGCTCCATGTCGCGTCCGCTTCGGCGCCGAGCGGCTGCCAGAGCTTCTCGCTCGCGTAGTCGGACACCGAGCGGCGCGTGGCGCGCGCGAGTACGAGACCGAGGACCATCGACTCCGACGACGCGTAGGAGAAGCGCTGTCCCGGCTCGGCGTTGCGGGTGTTGAACCGCGTGACCGCGGCCAAGCCGCCGCCGGGCTCCTGGCCCAGCGTGGCCCGCGCAAGGTTCGCGATGTCGCTGGTCATGTCCGTGTAGTCCTCCCGAAAGGCCACCCCGGAGGCCATCTGGAGCAACGCCTTGATCGGCGTCCGACCGTACTCGGTGCCCTTCAGCTCGGGAACGTACACCTCCGCCCGCTCATCGATGGAGCGAACAGCGCCCTCTCTCACCGCGATCCCGATCAGCAGCGCGACGACGGTCTTCGCCATCGAGAACGACGTGAGGCGTTGCGTGTCGGTCCGCCCGTACTGGTATCGCTCGACCAGAATGGAATCGCCCTTCGCGATCAGGAACCCGGTCACCGGGTGCTTGTCGAGATACTGATCGATCGTCTGGCGCTGCCCGTTGTACGTGTAGCTGATCGCGGGCTCTACCGCGGCGCGGCCCAGGCGGGTCGGTGCCGCGGGGGCCTTGATGGTTCGTGAGGGAAAGAGCTGGTCGAAGTGGCTGAACGCGCCGATGCGACAGCGCTGCGCGCGCGTACTCGAGGCCCTTGCAGATCGGGTATCCCTCGCCGCGACCGAAGGAGTCGGCGTCCGGCCCATCCACCCGAAACCGCGGCCCACCCTCCGCGCTCACCCCGCCGGCGGCCTGCCCTCCCGTGGGGCGGACGGCCAGCGCCAGCAGGCCAAGGACGATCGCCAGGACTCCCGCGCTTGCTGCCACCGCACCGACCGTTCGGATCGAGCGCTTCCATGCGCCCATCGCCATCCTCCGACAATCGAGGTCACGAGCCATCGCGGGCCGAGGTCAGGAGCGATCGTCGAACCGATCGCAGCGGGCTAGGAGAGCGAAAGGCCATAGGGCCGAGCCACGTTGTCCCGGACAAGCTCGTGCTTGAACTGGAAGTTGGCTGAGGTGTCCTGATCGTCCCGACAGTCCACCATTACGCTGCCGCCTTCCTGTCCGTCAGGTAGAAGAACGTCGCCAGGAGCTCCCCGTAAGACTGCCACACCGTCCGGCCCGAGGCACTGCCATTTGGATCGAGCGCGTGGAGCCGCGCCACCATGGTTTGGGCGAGAGTGTAGCTGTAAAGGCTTGAGCGCTGATAACGGGTGATCCGAATCCCGTTGGGGGCCCCAATTTCTGAATCAAGGTTTTGCCGTCAGCGCCGCTCGGACTGTGGCACCTCGCGCAGCCACTGGAGGAAGCGCCAGCGGTGGCCCTCGAGGTCGAGTGCCTCGTAGACGCGATAGTCCCGCAAGTGATCGTGCAACCGGCTCACGATCTCTGCACCCGAGGCGAGCGCGCGCTGGTGGTGCGCATCGATGTCGTCGACGTGCACCGTGATGTACTGGCTCGCGGTGCCAGCTCGCTTCGGGCTGAACGCGCCATGGGCGCCTTGCGCGCCGAGCCCGATCATGCCGTCACCGAACTCGACCATGGTGTAGTCGATCGCGCCGTCTGCGCGCACGCCCCGCGCGGCGGCAACTTCGCGGAACCCGAACGCACGCTCCAGGAACGAGAGCGCGGCCCCGACGTTCTCGTACGGAAGCCGTGGAATGATCGTTGGTCGTCGCATGGGCTGGACCTCCTGCCGGATTGCCGCCATGAGCGCCGCCTTTCCCCGGTCGAGCACCGCCGGCTCGAACGCGGCCTCGCGCCGCAGCTTCTTCGCCAGGTCGACCGGCTTCATCGTGATCTTTCCCTTCCTTTCCCGTTCGGCTCGAGCAGTTCGCGCAGACGCGCGCGGGCGCGGTTCAGCCGGGAGCGCACCGTGCCGATGGGCAGCTCGAGAGCCTCGGCCACGCTCTGGTACGGGAGCTCCTCCCAGACGAAAAGCAGGAGGGCCTCGCGCTCCGAGTCCGGCAGCGAGTCGATCGCGTCAGCCACGCGCGGGAACAGCACGCGCGCGTCGAAGGCCGCGGCGCTCGTGCGTCTGTCCGCGGCGTGGTCAGCCGCCGCCATCCGGGCGCTCGCGCGCAGCCGCCGGGCCTCGGCACGCCGGTGCTTCAGCAACAGGTTCGAGCCGATCCCGTACAGCCACGGGAGCGCGTTCGCGCGCGTCGCGTCAAACGTCTTGCGCCGCTCGAACGCGATCCGGAACAGCTCGCCGAGCAGTCCCTCCGCGGCTTCGGCGCCCACCCGGCGGCCCAGGAAGCGGAGCACGGTGGCGGCATGGCGATCGTAGACCAGCCCAAAGGCCTCGGGCTCATCCAGCGAGCGGCCGATCACTTCCGCGTCCGAGGGAGAGTCCATCGTCTTCCTTTTCCCGATCGCCGGGTCGGGTTCGCGGGGCAGCAAAGCTATCTTTGGCCGCGGGAGGAGGGAAAAGCGAGAATTCTCAGAGCGTACCCCAACGTCACCGTTGACCCGGGTTCGGGCCGGCTTGACTCCGCGGGCCCGGCAAGGCAGCATCCTGCCCATGACCACCCAGGCGACCGACCCCCGGCTCGATCTCGAGCAGCACCTTCACATGTACCGCGCAGATGGCCAAGATTCGCGCCTTCGAGGAGCAGGTGAACGAGCTGTACAAGGGCGCCAAGATGCCGGGGCTGGCCCATCTCTACGTGGGCGAGGAGGGCGTGGCGGTGGGCGTCTGCGAGGCGCTGCGCCGCGACGACCTCATCACCAGCACGCATCGCGGCCACGGCCACTGCCTGGCCAAGGGCGCCTCGGTGAACCGGATGTTCGCGGAGCTCCTCGGCAAGGAGGCGGGCTATTGCCGCGGCAAGGGCGGCTCCAGCTGCACATCGCCGATCCGGAGACGGGCAACCTGGGCGCCAACGCCATCGTGGGCGGCTCGGCCGGCATCGCCACCGGCGCCGCGCTCTCGGCCAAGATGCGGGGCACCGACCAGGTGGCGGTCTGCTTCTTCGGCGACGGCGCGCTGGGGCAGGGGCTGCTCTACGAGGCCATGAACATGGCGGCGCTCTGGAAGCTGCCGGTCATCTACGTGTGCGAGAACAACCTCTACGGCGAGTACACGCCCGTGCAGCGAGACGATCGCCGGCGAGATCCTGGCGCGCGCCCGGCCTTCGGCATCCACGCCGAGAGCGTGGACGGCCAGGACGTCCAGGCGGTGCACGCCACCATGAAGCGGCTGGTCGAGCGCGCGCGGCGCGGCGAGGGGCCGGCCTTCCTCGAGTGCAAGACCTACCGGTACTACGGGCACCACGTGGGCGACGTCAACCGCGAGTACCGCACGCGGGAGGAAGAGCGGGAGTGGATGACCGAGCACGATCCGCTCCTGACCCTGGCCGGCCGGCTCACCGGGCAGCGGCTGGCCGAGCAGCGAGCGTCTTCGAGCGCATCGAGACCGACGTGAAGACGGAGATCGACAGCGGCGTGCAGTATGCGCTGGCGGCGCCGTTCCCGGACGCGCAGCCAGGTGGACGAGGACGTCTACGCCTGAGACGGGGTAGGGCGCATGCGCGCGCAGCGGCTGGAGCGGCGGGTCGTCACCGCGCTGTTCGTCGACGTCGTGGGCTCCGCGGCGCTCACGCTCGAGCTCGGTCCCGGAGCGAGTGAAGCGGGCCCTCGACCAGGCCTTTCGCGGAGCTCACGCAGCGCTCATCGTGGCCGAAGGCGGGACGGTCGAGGAAGTACATCGGCGACGCTATCCACGCACTGTTCGGCGTGCCCGCCACCCATCCGGATGACCCCAGCGCGCCCTCCGGGCCGCGCACGCCTGCGTTCGGTGGGCGGCTGCTCGCGCCCCCGCGTCCGTTCCCATCGAGGTGCGCGTCGGCGTGGACGACCGGGAGGCCATCATCGACCTCGCGGCGACGGAGACCGAGCGCCAGCAGATGAGCATCGGGGCGTGCGTGAACGTTGCCGCCCGCCTGCAGCAGGTCGCTGGAGCCCGGACAGGTCGTCGTGGGCCTGACTCTGTCGCGAGGCGAACGCGGAGGTGGCTGAGTTCATCGGGCTGGGGGACGTCGGATCTCAAGGGGCTGGGACGACTGCCCGCGTGGCGGCTGGTCGCCCTCGTCCGATCCCGCGCGCCGGGGGTCGCGTACCGTTCGTGGGGCGCGAGCCTGAGCTCGGTCTCCTCCGGCTGGCGTACGCGCGCGCCCGCATCGGGTCGAGGCGTCCTCGCCCTGGTGTCCGGTCCCCCCGGCCGGGGAAGACCCGGCCTCGTCGAGGAGTTCGTCGCCGGTCTCGGCACGGGGCCGCGGTTGGTCAAGGCGAGGTGCCGACCGGCCGGGGAGGCGAGCGCAGTCCGCTGCGACAGCTGCTGGCGACCGAGAACACCGCGATGTCGATGGAGGACCTGGCAGCTGGGCCTGGCGGGGCTCCTCCGGACGCCACGGAACGCCATCGGGTGGCGACGGTCCTCGGACACAGCGCGGGCCTCCATGGTCAGCCGGGAGCTGGCGGGCTTCCGGCGGGCCAGCGCCAGGACGAGATCGTCAACGGCTGGCGCCGCTACCTCGGGGTGCTACCACCCGCGCGGGACCCGTCCTCATGTGGATCGACGACCTGCACTGGGCGGACGGCGAGAGTCTGTCCAGCTGCTCGATCGCCTGACGCTGAGCGCGGAGATGCCCGTCCTCGTGCTGGCAACCGCACGCCCCGAGCTGTCGGCGCAGGGCGGGCTGCGCCCCGGCGGCGACCGGTTCTTCCTCACGCTGGACGCGCTGGACGAGGGAGCGGCCCGGACCCCTGCTCGCCACGCCGGCAGCGCCGACGCCTCAGGCATCGAGCGGGCAGAGGGCAACCCGCTGTTCGTCATCGAGCTTGCCCGCGCGCGCTCGCTGGGTATCGAGCGCCACGTCCCGCTCACGCTCAACGGCGTGATCGGCGCCCGCCTGGAGCGAGCTGCCGACGCGGGATCGCGAGCTGCTCAGTGCGCCGCGATCGTCGGCGAGACGTTCACGGCTCGAGACGTGGCGCTGCTCTCAGGCCGCGATCCGGTGGAGGTCCCCGGCGCGCTGGAGCGACCTCGCCGAGCTGCTCTACCTCCAGCCCGCGGCCAGCGGATATCGGCTTCCATCACGCGCTCGTCCGGTGACTGTGGCGTACGGCGCTTGACGGCGGCGAATCGGATGCGGCTAGCACGCCCGCTATGCGCGGGAGGGGTGCGGCCGGAGGACGTCGAGATCCTCGCCCACCACCTCTGGGAGGCCGTGAGGTTGGCGGACGCCGACTGGGTGTGGGAGGGCAGCGGGGACCTCCCGGGGCTCTGACAGGCTGCCTCCATGCGCATCTGGTCGCGGGCGGGCGAGTACGTCGATCGGGCCGCCCGTAGCTCGTGCGGTCGACACGTGCCGCCGGGCCTCCGGTTCGCGACTGGCCCTCCGGACTGACGGCGCGCGTCGAGCACGCGATTGCGAGGCGCGCGCGGCGGGCGGGCGAGAGCGGACGAGGCCCGGGCCCACTACCTGCGGGCTCGAGATTCACCGGACGCTGGGACCGATCCGCCCGGCGGACCTCTATCCGAGCATCCTGGAGCCGTCCGTCTACACGTCGGGCATGTTCCGGCAGAGCGCCAGCCGCCGGCGCCATCGAGGCGCCGCTCCGGGAGTGAAGGACGCGGCCGGCCGCGCCCGGGACGACGCTCGCTGCGCCCGCGCTTCTGGCCCTCGACGCCTATCGGTCCCACGACTCCGGCCCAGTCGTCGAGGCCCTGCGACTCTCGGAGGACTCCAGCGATCCGGCTCCCTCGCGTCGTGCCTCGAGCACGCGGCCATCTTGCAGAACCGGGTCGGCGACTTTGCGA
>ERZ1370068.10450-contig-9149_pt1 | contig 36269 bp, 61 predicted proteins | sample MGYA00561227_ERZ1370068 | MGnify/ENA primary metagenome ERZ1370068 (study PRJEB38410, sample SAMEA6850437) | metagenome | study: Metagenomic assessment of the ecological functions of the soil: analysis of the soil microbiota associated with the... | reverse complement strand
GTAGTACTTCGTTCAGTTACGTATTGCTGGGCTGGCTGCCCGGTTCCCAAAGTGCCTGGAAGCACCGTCGGGGCGCTGCAGGGGGAAGCTCCCAGTCGATGATGCGACGGGCGCGATCGAGCAGATCCGGGACCGCGATCAGTACCGCCGCCGCCGCGATGAACGTCTCGACGATGTACCCGCTCGTCTCTGGGCAGCTCGGCGGCCAGCCGTCTTCAAAGCTCCATCCGGCCGCCACCGCCGGCATCGGGCATGTCGTTGCGCCCTCCTGGGCCGGGCAGCCGGGCCAGTCGATCGCGGCGCAGCGGATGTAGTGCGTCAGCGGTGTAATGCGGCTGGGTCCACCGCCGCCCGAAAGCGTCGCGCCGCGATCAACGCGGGCATGACGCGGGCGCCACGGCTGGTAGGCGAAACGGCAGCGGCGAAGCGGTCGGACTCGCATGACGAGCTGATGGCGAAAGTGGCTTCCGGCGCCATCACGCTTGCGCGGACTCGACGGCCAGCTGCGCGCAGATCAGGCCGCGGCGAGCAGCGCTGACGTGCTGACGACGTAGCCGGTACTTGCCCGAGACGCCTCAACGCAGCGTATCCACCCTCCCGGATGCGGATGCGCACCTCGCTGCCCAACCGCGCGGCGGGCCTGCCAGCACCTGAAAGATGGCCCGACGGCCTCTGCTCCACGGCGGTCGGGCACGATCAGGCACCTCGACGTCGCGCGCGTATGCTGGATCAGCTTGAACTCCGCGATGCCCTCGACTGCGCGAAGCACGTAGATGACGGCGAGCGCGTGCATGATCACGCCGTCGGGACGCGACGACGAAATCGGTCGTGCGCCCCGCCACCTCGCTCAGCACGTGCAGGCCGCGGCCATCGGCGCAAGCGCTCCGGGCTCATGCGAGCACCATATCGCCAGTCGCTGATAGCGGATGAACGGCTGTGCGTCGGGCGCAGGCCCGTCATCACCGCTTCTCCGAGCTCGCCGCTCGCACCGGGCGCCCCCGCTGATCAGCACTTCAGGATGATGCTGCTCTCGATCAGCAGCATCTGTCCGTGCGGCGTGGCCGTGCGGTGAAGCCGATGTCCCGGCTGCCGAATTCGTTGGCAGCGGAACGCCGAATCGACCTCGGCTTGGCAGCGCGTGATGCGGATACAGCGGCTCGCCGGTCGTGCAGACCACGCGCGCAGTTCGGCAGGTCGCAGCTCGGCCGCGAGCGCGTAGGCGCGCGCAGCAGCAGCGCCACGCTGCTCGCGTAGCCGTAGATGCAGCTCGGCCGGAACGCCTGCACCGCCTCGAGATAGGCGTCCATGTTCGGCGGCCGACATCGCGAAGGCGTTGAGCACGAGCTGGTTCAGCAGCCGGTCGCGGCATCGTCTTGATGCGGTCGGTCTTGTTCAGTTCGACCAGGGCGCGCCCCACAGATAGACCTCGCGATCGCCGACGTCGACGCCCCACCAGCGGCGTGCCCGGATGCAGAGCCCGCCGCGTCGGATGCCTGCCGCCGGCGGCCATAGTAGAAGAGCAGCGGCTCGCCGCTGCGAGCCGCCGGTGCTGTAGCGGGAAGCGCCGCCGGGCACTCCGGCCAGCGAATGCGATCGATGTTTGCGCGCGCATCCTGCTTCGTCATGCGTCGGGCAGCCGCCGCAGGTCGTCGAGCGTGAGCGGCGCGCCGCCTTCATCGACATCGAGGCCGGCTGCGCGGCATTGCGCTCGGCGTGCCATGGGCTGTGTACGCGTGCGCGGTCTCCAGCAGCTCGTGAGTTTCGCCATCTGCAGGCGCTCGAGCGCCGCACGCGATCAGCCACTGGCTCTGCTCCAGACTATCGAGGTACGCGAAGGTCGGCCGCTGTAGGCGCTCCGTGCAGCGGATAGACAACGACGGCGAAAGCGGGGGATGCGGCATGGCTCAGGGTGCGTCCACAGGGGACGGTGCGGGCGGCGTGTTCGGGGACGTCTGGTGCCCGCGTGCCCCGCACGATCGCGGCAAATTCGTCCACCAGCATCGTCACGCGGCGATCCCAGCCGTTGCTCTCTGGCATACGCAGCGATCGGCCGTCGGATCCCATTCGCGGGCCAGGGCATCGAATCGCTTTGCGCGAGCGATCCGCGTTCGCCGAACGGCACGAGTGATGCCAAGCTTGTGCGTCCGCCACGACTCCTCGGCGTTACCGCCGACGTCGGTCGTGACCACCGGCAGGCCACAGGCCATGGCCTCGAGGAATCACATTGGCCCAGCCTCGTTGCGGTCGCTAGCACGGGCAGTCAGCGGCTGACAGCGGCATCTTCTGGCGTCGAGGTGCCAAGGGAACCGACTCACGCATTCCTGCAACCCGAGCTCGATGACCTCGCGCGCGCAGCGCGTACGCTCCAGTCACCCTCCGGCCTCGGCCCGCCACCACCAGGTAACGCAAGCCGAGGAACGCGCTGGCGCAGCGCAGGCAAGCATTCGATCACGCGGTGAAAGCCATGCGCTCGACCAGCGCGCCCACGGACACCAGACCGCGCGCATCCGCGGGCGAAGCAAGCCGCTGCCGCGCGGACCTTACCGATCGAGTCGCGATGAAACTTGTCCAGTGTCGACGCCGTTGCCCACGACCACGATCATTGTCGCCGGCCACGCCAGAGGCGTCACCGCGTGCCGCTTGAGAATTCGGACACCGAGAACACGCGCGACGCGCCCTGCACGATGCCGCGACGATCCGGTGCCGCCGGCGCGGGTCGCGGGAGAGCGGCACTTCCGTGCCGCGCAGCGTGATCGCGACCGGAACGCGCAGCCAGCGGCCCAGCAACGTGGCCGCATAGCCTTCCGGATAGGCGAAATGGGCATCGATAACGTTGAACGCGAAACGAGCGCCTGAGGCGCAGCAGCGTCGGCAGGCAGCACAGCTGCCATGAAGAAGCCGTCGAGCCACTTGAACGCGCCGGGCACCGAAAGCAAACCGCGGACGCCGCACCTCGATGCCTTCCTGCGTTTCCATCGCTGCGCGTCGCGGCCGGAAATGCGGCTTCAGCGGCGCACGCACCGCCTCGAACGGAAACCACGGCACGGGCGCGACGACGGTCACCGGAAGCAGACCGCGCGACGCGGAACATCCGCTCGCGGATCGAACAGTCCTGCCGCCGGTTGCCCGGCGTGGGAAACAGCGTGGTAAGGACCACGATCCGCGGTTCAGGCTCGGCCATAGGCGGCATCCGCCTCGCCGGTGAGCCGGTAGTACGGCTGTCGATAGCGGGCGACGCTCGGCGCTCCAGTTGCGCTCGGTCTCGACGAAAGCGGCGCGCCGCCGGCCCGCAGTTGCGACCAGCGCCGCCTGTCGGCAAGCAGATCCAGGACCTTGGCCGCAAGCGCGTCGACGTCGCCCGCCTTGAACAGCACAGCCCGTTTCCTGGTCGCGGATCAGCTCGCGGTGGCCGCCGACGTCCGGAGGCCACGAGCAAGCGCCCCTGCGCCATCGCCTCGAGCGGCTTGAGCGGCGTCACGAGCTCCGGTGAGGCGCATCGGCAGTCGCGGATAGACCAGCACGTCGATGAGCTCGTAGTAACGGTGCACTTCGTCGTGGGGAACGCGGCCGACGAAGCGGACCTTGTCGTCGAGCGAGACCTCGCCGCGATCTGTTTCAGTTTGGCATCCTCCGGGCCGCCGCCGACGAGGAGCGACGCGACGCGCGGATCGGCGGCCAGGATCCTCGGCAACGCTTCGAGCAGCAGCGCCAGTCCTTCGTACGCGTAGAACGAGCCGATGAAACCGAGCACGATGGCGCCGTCGAGGCTCGAGCTGCCGGCGCAGCGCTCATCGGGCTCGCGGCCGAGCGTGAACTTCTCGACGTCCACGGCGTTCGGAACAACCGTCACCTTTCGCGGATCGATGCCGCGCGCGACGATCTCCGAGCGCAGGCCTTCGCAGATGGTCGTCACGGCATCGGCGCGCTTGCAGTGCGTAGGTTTCGAGCGCGCGCGTGAGTCGATAGCGCGGCGCGCCCTCTCGCGTGCGGCCGTGATCGACCGCGGCGTCTTCCCAGAAGGCGCGAACTTCGTAGACGTACCGGCACGCCGAGCCTGCGTCCCACGCGCAGCGCGGGGATCGCGTTCAACGCCGGCGAGTGCGCGTGCAACAGCTGCGGCCTGATCTGCTGGCGCAACCGCGTCGCAACCGGTGCGTGAGTGCGCTCATCATCACTCGAGCTCCGCGCACCGCCGGCAAGCCGCCGAGCATCGCGTGCCGTCGAGCGGTGTGCGGAAGAAATGCCAGCCGTCGACCGTCTCTTCGAGGCGCTCGGCGCTGTCCTGCTTCGGGCCGGTGAGATGCAGACGTCTCCCATCCGAGGCGCCTGCTGCTCGCGCAGGATCGACAGCGTGCGAAACGTGTAGCCGCTGCGTGCAGCGGAGCGAGTGATCGAGGATATGCAGGATGCGCACGGCACTTTCAGACCGCCACCTTGAACTCTGTTGCGACGCGCGTGCTCCCATCACCTTGCGCAGGAAGGCTTCGAACATGAGCAGCGACCAAAGCGGTACGCCGTGATCGCGCGCACCCGACTGATGCGCGTCGACCATCTCGCGCAGGGACGCGGGATTGAAGTATCCGAGTCGAGCAAGATCGGGCCGAGCACCGCATCCTTCACGCGCGCTGCCGCAGCGGGTCCGCGGAACCAGCTGCGCGAGCGGCACCGAGAAGCCCATCTTCGGCCGGTACAGGATCTCGTGCGGCAGGTACGGCTCGAGCGCCTTCTTGAACAGGTACTTGCCTTCGCGCCCGCGCAGCTTGAGGTCCGGCGGCAGGCCGGACAGCCACTCCATGAGCGGGATGGTCCATCAGCGGCTCCGCGCACTTCCAGCGAATGGGCCATGCTGGCGCGGTCGACCTTGGTATTGATGTCGCCAACCAGGTAGGTCTTCAGTGTCGAGGTACTGGACGAGCGCGAGCGGGTCGTCGGTCGCGGCGCGTTGGCGCGTGCCGATGCAGCACCTCGATTGCGCGATAGCCCTGCAGCTCGCGCCTGGAACGACGCGCTCGAGAGCCGGTGCGCGCATCGGCATCGCCCATGACGGAGACGCTGTGGAAATAGCCGTCGACCGAGTTGCGGGCCAGTGCTTCCAGCGTGGACTTGGCGCGAAATATCCGGGGCGCCCAGTCCGCCTTCGGGTAGAGGCTGCCGAGCATGCCGAAGACGCGGCGCCGGCAGCGACAGCGGCATCACGCGCGCATGCGCTCTTCGTCACATGCCAGCGATAGCGCCGATAGCCAGCGAAGTTCTCGTCACCGCCATCGCCCGACAGCGCGACGGTAACGCTCTTGCGTGCGAGCTGGCACACGCCGGATACGTCGGAATCGCCGAGCTGTCCGCGTATGGCTCGTCGTAGACGTCGGCCAGCGTGTCGATGCAGGTCGAAGTCGTCGGCGTTCGACGCGCTCGACGCGGTGGCGCGTGCGATAGCGGTCGGCAACCTTCTGCGCGTACGCCGCCTCGTTGAACGCCGGATCGCCGAAGGAGATCGAGCAGGTGTTGACCGGCTCGTCGGACAGGCCCGCCATCATCGCGACCACCGCGCTGGAGTCGACGCCGCCGGACAGAAATGCGCCCAGCGGCACCTCGGCGATCATGCCGCACGTTGACCGACTCGCGCAGGCGCTCGGATCAGCTCTTCCTGGCGTCGCAGCGGCGTGAGCGGCGCTGCCGGCTTGAAGCGGACATCCCAGTATTCGCGCGGCTGCGGGCAGCGGCCGCCGCGGCGTACCGTCAGCGTGCAGCCGGCGGCAGCTTGCGTGCGCCTGGCGAAGATCGTGCGCGGCTCGGGCACGTAGCCGTAGCGCGAAGTATTCCTCGACCGCCGAGCGGATCGAGTCGCGCTTGAACCCGGGATGCGCCAGCGAGCGACTTGAGCTCGGAGCCGAAGATCAGCGTGCCGTCGGCCAGCAGCGCGTAGTACAGCGGCTTGACGCCGAGCCGGTCGCGGGCCAGGAACAGCGTCTCGCGGTTGCGGTCCCAGAGCGCGAAGGCGAACATGCCGCGAAAGCGCTGGACGCAGTCCTCGCCCCATTGCTCCCAGGCATGGACGATGACCTCGGTGTCGCTCTTGGTCCGGAAGACGTGGCCGAGCGCGGCGAGCTCGGGATCAGCTCCCGGTAGTTGTAGATCTCGCCGTTGTAGACGACGACCACGCTGCCGTCCTCGTTGAACAGCGGCTGCTGCCCGGTCGACAGATCGATGATCGATAGCCGGCGATGACCGAGCCCGACGCCGGGCTCGAAGTGCAGCCCGACTTCGTCCGGCCCGCGATGCAGTTGGCTATCGTTCATGCGCGAGACGAGCTCGCGCGGCATCGGCCGCCTGGCGGAGAGATCGAAGATGCCGGTGATGCCGCACATTGCAGTTTCGCCTAGGGATTGGACACGCTGTGTAGCCGCCGCGTCTGCACGGCAGCCTGTGGCTCGCCGGGCCGGCTGGTCGACGGCGGCAGGGAAAGCCAGTGCCAGCGAGCGCGCGCTCGTAGATGCTCGCGTATGCCGCGACCATCGTCGCCAGACTGAATCGGGTCAGGGCGACGTGATGGGCGCCTTGGCGTGGCGCCTGGCCACCGCGTGGTCGTCGAAGTAGGCGATGATCGCGCGCGCCAGCGCATCGGGGTCGGCCGGGGGCACCAGCGTTCCGCTCATTCCGGATTCGATCAGCTCCGCGTTGCCGCCGACACCCGCGTCGCGACGATCGGAAGCCGGGTGGCCATCGCCTCGAGTATCGTGTTCGACACGCCTTCGGCGCGCGAGGAAGCACGAAGCAGTCGAGACCGCGCATGAACTGCGGCACCTCGGCGCGCTCGCCCGCCAGCCATGCGAGGTCGCGGACGCCCGCGTCGGCCAGCAGCGCGTCCAGCTGCTGGCGCAGCGCGCCGTCCCCGACGACGACCAGTCGCAGGCGACCGCCAGCGGCCGGGTGCAGCCTGAGCGCGCACGGATGAACGCCGCGCGCAAGGTTCAGCGGATCCTTGATCGCTTCCAGCCGGCCTACGCTGCCGATCAACCAGTGGTCGGGAGCGCGGAACGGGCACAACCAGCGATCGCGTCGCCGCGCGCCCGGATAAAAGCGTTCCGTGTCGACGCCGTTGTAGACCTGGGAGATCGCCTCGTCCGGCACGCCGACCTGGTCTCCAGATACTCGGCGAGGCTGCGACAGCGCGATATAGTGGTTCACGAACGGCCGATACAGCCGGCGCACCAGCCGGTAGCGGCGGCGGCGGCCTTCGGGGTCCTGGATGTCCCAGCCATGCTCGCCGTGGATCCGCACCGGGACGCCGGCGGCCCACGCCGGCACGACCGCCTCCAGCGCCGCCAGGTTACGGGTATGCACGATCGCCGGGCGCAGCGCCTTGAACAGGCGCAGCAGCCGCGGAGTAATCGCGCACCAAAGTGTCCCGGACGCTTGCCCAAGGCGACGTAGTGCACGTCCGGACGGACGATACGCTCGGTGAACTCGCGGGGAGACATCGGTCAGCGACACAATTGCGTGGCGCCAGCGCTCGTGCGGAAGGTGATTGATCAGGTTGACGATCCCATTCTCCGAGCCCGCCCACGCCGAAGCGGAAGACGAGCGTGCGCAAGTAGCGGTTGCGAGGCGTTCATGCGATGTCCGTTGCCTAGGGCCAGTTCAGCGACCGCTCGCCACGATTTCCGCCTCGACGCGGGCCAGGGCGGCATTGATCGACGGCATCATATCGAGCGCGAATTCGCGCAAGGTCTCGACGGGCGGTTGGCTGTGCTCGTCGTATGGCGTGGCGAGAATGATCGCCGTCCCGCTGTCGCCTTGGTTGGAGAGCTTCTGCCACGCCAGCATCGCCTTGGCGAGATATGGATTGATGACGTCATGTCCGGCGATGCGGAACCAGTCCCATACCAACAGCCGCTGGCCGGGAGAGCGCAGTCGCGTGTGCCGCACGTCCAGCGTTCCCGGCCCCAGGGCCGCGTCCACGCGAGACTCGCCGACGTTGTTCCAGACCGGGTGCTTCTGGACCACCATGATGTTCCACGAGGTTACCAGTTGGCTTCCTGGATGCTGATGGTGGTAATAGCCCAAGTGCAGGCGCGACAGCGCGATCGCCTTTGCGGTAGACCTGGAAGAGCGTCGCCGACGCCGGATCGTAATGCGGGCGCCACTCGGTCAACGGCTGCGGATCGACGACCCAGCCGCGCGCGGCGCGGGCGCAGCGAGCGCGAGGGCCGTGCTGTTCGCCTCGTCGCGGTCCAGGTAGCCGGCATGGGCTGGCCACGCGCCGGCGATTGCAATGGTTGCCACTGCATGCGCAACAAGGCTGGTGGCGTGGCGCTGGCGCTCGCCGGGTGAGTCGCCCGAACGCGCGCCAAACGCTGTGTCGGGATCGCGCCAGAACGAGCCGATCCAGAACAGAGCAGCATCACCAGCCCGAAAAAGACCCACCCGTAGATGAAATGGTCGACCCCGTGTGCGAGCTGGTTGTTGCTCAAATGCGCGATCATCACGATCAGGTAGGCGCGCAGGCCATTCGCGATGATCGGCACGATGATCGACATGGCGGCGAACAGCAGCCGCTTCCAGGCCCGCCGGTAGCTCAGGTAGGCGAAGAGCACACCCACGGTGAACGACGCGATCAGGTAGCGCACCCCGCTGCAACCTTCGACGATCGACCAGTTGCCGGAGGGATCGCGAAATAGCAGGCCTTCGCGGAATACGGGAATGCCGGAGAGCTGCAGCGCGGCCACCGTAAAATCCGCGGTCCATTCCATCAGGGGCGGAATCAGCGCCTCGCCCATCGGCACGCCCAGCAGGAGGAAGCCCAGCGGGAACATGATTGCTTTCGCCACCTCGCGGCCGAGGATCGCGATCACCGTGGCCCAGATGGTCGCGACCAAGCGCGAGCTGCTTCACGACCAGCACCTCGCCGGCATAGGCGACGAGCCAGACCGCGCCAGCGCAGCCGAGCAGCACGAGGCCCAAAGCATCTGGTCTGGGGGCGAGCGCGGCCAGCGCACGCCGCCGCGTCCAGATCAGTACAAGCACAATGGGGACGATCAGGAAGCCGTGCGCGAAGGTTTCCGAGCGCGCCCAGATGGCGACGATGGATTCGGCGGTCCGCCAGTGAATCGCCAGAACGGCAACGAGCGCGCCGACGACAAGAGGCAGCCCGAGCCTCCAGCCGGGATCGGTGGCGGCATTGGACACCGTCGCTGGCAACGCCGTCATGGCGCGTTCGCCCTGCGCGCTCATCGCGTGCTCGCCGGAGCGGCGGCAAGGTGCCGCAACGGCGCCGGTCTCGACGACGGCAGGCGCGCCGGATCGGCGCGCGCAAACAAGTCGTCCAGCCGCGCCAGCCGCGACGACCACGCATAGTCCGCAAGGATGCGGGCGCGAGCAAGTCGCCCGATGCCATCGCCGCGCTCCGGGTCCATGACGGCGAGCACCTTGGCGGCAAAGTCTGCAACGCGTCGTCCGCCGTCTCCAGCTCGACGCCCTGGCGGGCGGTCAGCACAGCAGCGCAGGCCGACGTGACAACGGTCGGTCGCCCCATCGCCATCGCTTCGAGCACCTTGTTCTGGATACCCTGAGCCACGCGCAGCGCGCGACCACCGCCCGCGCATGCCCAGGTACGGGCGCACGTCGTCTACCCGCCCGGTAATGCTTACCGCATCGCCCTGCAAGGCCCGCACCCGGCGGTTGGGGTTCATGCCGACGATGTGGAAGCGGGCGCGCGCATCATGCCGCCTGATTTGCGGTAGGACCTCCTGCGCGAACCATGCGACAGCGTCGACGTTGGGCCAGTAATCCATGGTCCCGGTGAAAACGATCGGATGCTCGCCGGCCACGAACGGCGACTCGAACCCATGCGCCGGGGAAAATACTCGCCGTCCACGCCGTTCTCGATCGCGAGGATGCGATTCGCGCAGCCGGGCGCAGCCTGCGAGAAGAGCTGCGCTTCTTCACGCGTCACGAACAGACTCGCCTCGGCCCGTGCGGCAACGTGCTTCTCGAAGGCAAGGAGCCGTTGCGCTTCGCGCCGGTAGAGCGCCGAAACGGGCCATGGCTTGCGTCGCGCATAGTCGTCCCACTTCGCCGAATCCATGTCGACGAAATCGACTACCGTCCGCAAGCCAGGCAGATCGAGCACGTACTGGGCCATGGGCGACGAGAATACGAACGCGCGCTCGATGCGCTCACGCCGCACGACATCTTCCACCCACTGGTGCATGGTCCGGCTGCGGAAGTACGGCAGCGTCAGGGCTTCGCCAGCGAGAACGGCCGCAACACTGCGAATGCGCCTGGTCCACGGGACGATCGCCTCGACGTGCACTTCAGCACACAGACCTCGCACCGCGTCCACATGCTGCCAATCGAGCGGATCGTCGATAAAGGTACCCAGGAGGACCCGGTAGTGCTGCGCCAAGTGCCTGCAGCAGGTGGTAGGACCGAACCTTATCGCCTTTGTTTGGGGGATACGGCAGCCGGTGGGAGAGGAAGAGCAGAGTCTCCATGGGCGTCGCCTCGTTCACCCCAGGCCCTTGACCAGATGCGGACCGACGAGGTTCGCCACCGGAATGGGCAGTCGCCGCCAGAGTGCCATAAGCACCCGGTACCTCGGGTTGAGCGGATTGTGCTCCGGAATGCGCTCGCGACGGTACGAGACAGTACTCATACGCGAGCGGCGTCGGCTCCAGGCCCCAGTTCTTCTTGAAAGCGAACGGCCCTGTACCGCGTTTGCTCCGGCCAAAGTCGAAGACGCGCAGGCCGCGCTCGCATGCTCGGCGCAACAGCTCCCAGTACCTGAAATCGTTGGCGGCCAGATCGCGTGCCGCCGCAACGTCGCCTGCGTAATACGGCAGCACCTCGTCGCGGAAGTAGAAGCTCAGCACGCTCGATACCGCCTTGCCGCCCGGCTCGGTCACCGTGAGCACCTCGCAGTCGCGATCGAACGTGCGGTACAGCATCTCGAAATAGCGCTTCGCCAGCGGCGGTGTCCCGTGCCGGTGCACGTTGTCCGCGTACAGCGCAAAGAAGCGGTCCAGGTCGGCGTCGATCCGGCTCACCAGGCCACGCGCTATGCCCTTGCGAACCATCGCCCGCTGCTTGCGCGGGATGGCGGCCAGGTTGTCGTCGACCTTCGGCAGGATCGCCTTGCGGAAACGTTACATAAAGGTCCTGTCGCGGCCAGTCGGCTTCGCGTACGGTGCGATCGCGCAGCTCGAGGTGGTCCACGCCCATCCTTGCACCGAGCTCTCGAGCAAACCCATGCAGCGCCGCGATCGCCTCGATCTCCGACGCTTGCCACGCCTCCATAGGCGCAGAAGGGCAACGAGACCAGCGCGTGCCCGAAGAGGAGACTTTTCACTTCAGCGAGCGGAAGCACCCCGACGATCTGGGCATCACGCTCGGCGAGCAGGTAATGCGTTGTGTGCCCGAAACATTCTTCGATGATGTCCCTCCACCCAATGCGATGGAAGAACGTCGCGTCCGGGCAGCGATGGACGAACTCTTCCCAACGCGCGCGGTCCTCGTGGCCGAAGCCGCGAACGCGTAAGGGCATCGCGGCAGCCGGTCGCACGACTCTGCAGGCTGCCTGGCGCGTTCATGCCACACCGAAGACGACGTGGTCCATTCGATCCCAGCGGAAGTCCCGCAGCAGCAGGCGCAGGCGCTTCTCCGTGCGCTCCAGGTGCACGTAGTGACGAAAGCGCGTCTTCGCGTTCAGGCCCCTTGACGCGGGGCTGCTCGGGATCGAGTTCCCAGGGGTGGAAATAGAAAATCGCCGCTTCCTCGTCGTTTGAATTCACGCGTTGGATCAGCCAGCGCGAGACCGACGTAGGGCATGAGGCGGAAATAGCCTCCGCCGCCTGCCGGCCAGTTGGTACGGAACAGGCGCGCGGTGGCAATCGGCACTTCGAGCATATGCGTGTTGGCAACGTGCGCGAAGCGATAGCCGTCCGGCGACCCGTAGTGGTCATGGCGGATTGGGTAGAGCGCTCGAACTATAACGATAGCCGGCCCTGGCGAGGCAATCGTAGGCCCAGAGATTGCTCTCACCGATGGAAAAGCTCGGCGCACGGTAGCCCTGGACCTCCGTTCCGGCGATGTCCTCGAGGACCGCCTTCGCCAGCGCCACATCGGCAGAAGAACAGGCCAGGCTCAAGCGCGGTCGCCCGGTCGTGCGCGTAGCCGTGGCTCGCCAGCTCGTGTCCGCCCGACACGATGCGCTGCACCATTTGCGGATAGCGCTCGGCGATCCAGCCGAGGGTGAAGAACGTGGCATGGACCCCGCGCTCCGCAAGCAACTCGAGGATCCTGTCGACATTCTGCTCAACTCGGCACGGCAGCTCGTCCCATGTCGAGCGCGCGATGTACGGCGCGAACGCCGAGACCTGAAAATAATCCTCGACGTCGATGCGTGAGGGCGTTGACGACCCGCCTCGTCTTTGGGCCGTGGATGCAGCCGTGGATTCAGGCATATGCCGACTCCACTCGTTGCGCGAGCCAGGGCAGGAGGTGCGCGGCGATGCGTTCCGAGGCGCGTCCATCCCACAGCTCAGGAACTCGTCCCCGCTTGCCACCGCCAGCGAGGATCTCGCTGGCGCGCTGCGATGATGAGCGTCCGATCTCTTCCGACAACTACGTTGGTCCCCTGCTCGACCGTGATCGGGCGCTCGGTGTTCTCGCGCATCGTCAGGCACGGCACGCCGAGCGCCGTGGTCTCTTCCTGGATTCCGCCGGAATCAGTAATGACCAATGTCGCGTCTTTAATGAGGCCGAGCGTCTCCAGATAACCCTGGGGTGGGAGCACGAACGTGCGTCGTGCGTCCACCGCTTGCCACAGCCCGAAGCGGTCGATGCTGGCACGCGTTCGCGGGTGCAGCGGCCAGATCAGCGGCAGTCTTTGGCTGATCTCCCTGAGAATCGCCAACGCTTCGGTGAGGCTGTCATGCTCGTCGACGTTGGACGGGCGATGCAGCGTCACGAGGCCAAAACCGCGTTCGGCTGCAAGCAGTGCCGTATCCACGTCCGTTGTCCGCGAACACCACACCGGGCGGGACGGCATGGTCGAAGACTCGCCACCAGCGAGTCGATCATGACATTGCCCACGAAATGGACCCGTTCCATGCGAGATGCCTTCTCGGCGCAGATTCTCGGTCGCGGAACGCTCGGTCGTGTACAGCACGTCGCAGATCTGGTCGGTGAGCAGGCGATTGACTTCCTCCGGCATCAGTGCGATCGAAACTGCGCAGTCCCGCTTCAACATGCACGACGGAATCGCCTTCTTCACCGCCACCAGGCTGCACGCCAGCGTCGAATTGACGTCCCCGACCACCACCACGCAGCTCGGCTGCGCCGCGTCGACGACAGGCTCGAATCGCTGCATGATCTCCGCCGTCTGCTGGGCATGGGTTCCTGAGCCGACGTCGAGATTGACGTCCGGCGCGCGCAGCTTCAGGTCGGCGAACAAGCGATCGTTCATCGCCACGTCGTAATGCTGACCGGTATGCACAAGCAGCGTACGCGGTGCCGCGGGATCGCTGCGGAACGTCCGAAGCAGTGGCGCCATCTTCATGTAGTTCGGCCTGGCGCCAACCACGCACACGATGGGGCCGAACGTGTGGCGCGAGTTCGTACATCAGCTATTGAGCGGGTCAAGCGGCTTCGGGACGCTTCCGATCGCCGCATCTGCTGCAAGAGTTCGAGCGCTGCCGTCATGGCGCGCTCGAGGCGCACCACGCGCTCTTCCAAGTCCGACCGGCGGTTGCATCATCGCCGACGCCGCGTCCATTGGCCCTGGCAGCCACCGCGGCAGCGTTGCCGTCTCCGTCGCTGAGCTCGAGCCGAATCTCCTCGACGGTCGCGTCGACGTTTGCGGCGGCAATGTCGTGCTCTTCAGCGAGCGCCGCGGCTAGCAACAGGCGGTTGCAGAGCATGTTGATCCGCCGCGGAATTCCGCTGAAGAAGGTGTAAATCGCGTCGAAGGCTCCGGGCTCGAACCGGGGATATGTTGCTCCAACCCACATGCCGCAGCCGATGCTCGACGTAGGCCTGAGTCTCGGCGCGGTCCATCGGTCCCAGGTGATAGGACGCGGTCACCCGCTGCCGCAGCTGCTGGAGGTCTGGGCCCTGCATCAGCTGCGCGCAGCTCGGGCTGGCCCACCAGAAAGCTCTGCAGGAGCCCCTGGTTGCCGAGCTGGAAGTTGGATAGCATCCGCAGCTCTTCGATCGCGCGGCTCGAGAGATTCTGGGCCTCGTCGACGATCAGCAGCGCGCGCTTGCCCTGCGGCACGAGCGACACGAGGAACGCTTCGAGCTCGGCGAGCAGATGCGCCTTGTCCATCGCCTTGGTTGCCAACCCGAACGCCATGCGCGACGGCACGCAGCAGGTCCTCCGGGTCGAGCTGGGTCGTGACCAGCTGCGCAGCGACGAGCCGGTTGGGATCGAGCTGATCGAGCAGGCTGCGCACCAGCGTGGTCTTTCCGGCACCGACTTCTCCGGTGATGATGATGAAACCTTCACCCTGGTGCACGCCGTACTGCAGGTAGGCGAAGGCGCGCTTATGGCCGCGACTGCCGTAGAAAAAGGCGGGATCGGGATTGAGCTGAAAGGGCTTGCCGGTCAGCCCGAAGAACGTCTCGTACATGTCACGGCCTAAAAGGTGTGGGAGACACTGGCATACACGCTCGTCGTGGACTGCATTCCCGATGTTGCTGCCGCCAGGTGTGTTGAAAGTGAAATAGGTCACGCCGACTGAGCCGCTGGTCTTGGGGGCGAGCTGAGTGTTCACGCTGGCGGAGGCATTGAAATTGTCGGTGCGCACATTGTTCAGGGTGCCCTCCGTGTTGTTCGGCTTCGTCCTGCGAGACGATCGCGCTGGCGACGAGGTTGGTGAGCCCGCTCAGGCGATGAGCTGTAGTTGATACCGCCACCGGTCTGGGTGTTGCTCGCTCCGAACTGGGTGGCAGACGGCAGTTCCGAACCAGTACCGGAGATCGCGTCGCTCCGCGAATTGAACAGCGTGAAGCCGAGCGTATTGCGTATACCGACCCATACCGCCGACAAGCTCTGCCGTCTGCTGCACGCGTGATCGACTGCGCGTAGAAGTTCAGCGGGCTGGTCAGGGTTGGGCGGCAATCCCGTCTGCGCCAGGAATTGCGCCACCGCCGCCGCCCGTTGGGCCGGATCCGGAATTCGCGTCGTAAACGCGGCGTCAAGAAATTGTGCGACGGTGATGCCGGCAGGGATCGCCAGCGCGAGCTGCGGAAAGGTACTCAGCCCGCGCGTGAAGTTCGCGCTCAAGGCGATGTTCGGCAGCCGATGGCTCGCCTGACAAGTTGTAGGACGAGCCGAAAAACCGGTGCTCCCAGAATCCGTCGACCGCGAGTCCGTTCCGTCGGCCGCCAATTGAGGCCGGCGCCATGATCGGTCCTGAATTGTTCGACGACGGGAGTAGCGCTCCGTTGGCTGCCGCTCAAGGCCGGGAAGTGATCGCTTTCGTAGCCGCCGCGGACCGAGAGGGTCAGCTGCGGGTCCACCGCGAAGGAAGCTATGGCGCGGGCAACCTGGATGACGTACGTACCGGTGTCGATGCCATTGTCGTACTCCTGTCGGCGTGTATTGCAGCGTCCAGCCCCCACCATGGCCAACGACCGAACTCATCTGGCCGTTGAGGTTGTTCTGATAGGTGGTCGGTGTCTTCGCCGAGGAGTCGCCATAGCTCGAGGATGGCGTCCAGATATTGTCGTCGCGCAACGAGTACGAAATGTTCGGCGCGATCACGCCCTGGATGTATGGGCTGACGCCGTAGGTCTGCGAGATATAGCGGTTATTCGTCTGCACCGTCAGGTTGGCTGGCTGCGGACCGAAAGGCGTAATGAAGGTCTCGAGACGTTCGCAGTCGCGTCGATGAAGAAGAACTTTTCGATCACCTCGAGGTTCGCCGCTAAGGGCGACGCTGGGGGCGAAGCTGTTGCCCTGGCCTCCGGTGCAAAGGAATTGGCTCGCACCCACGGTGCCGTTGAGCTTCAGGCGCCCACCCCCGCCGCTATGGATCCCGAGTGCCCCGTAAGGCAGGCTACGAATCCATCCTGCGGCTGATTCGCGCCCGATGTAATGGTTGTAGGTAGCGGTGGCGCCGGCCGAGGCCGTGAGCGTCCATTTCTGGGCCAGCGCGCCTCCCGCCGCGGTCATGCAAGCGAGTCCGCACCATCGCTGCTATCCATGCCGGCCAGTGGCGGAGCGCAGGCTTCGACTCGTCACCTCTGGCGCATCCGCGACGTCCGTGCATGAGCGTCGACCCAGGCTCAGGGCGCGGCGGCGGCGTAATAGTTCTGGCCGTAATAGCTGCCTACCTCCGGACGTGGCGCCTTGTTCAATACCATCATGACCACAGGGCAGCTTTCAATGGTTTCCAGCGCATGCTTGACCAGCACCTGGGCGGTGCGATCTGCCTCCACCACCATGATGATCTGGCCCATGTGCGATGCCAGCGCGCGCGCTTCGGTCGTCGCCAGCAAGGGTGGCGCATCGAACACCAGGATCCGGTCCCGGTACCGGGATGCCATCTCCTCGAGCAGGCTAGCCATGGTCTCGCTCGCCAGCATTTCGGTGGCGCGCCGTGTGCGGTGCCCGACGGCAGCAGCGACAGTTTCTCCACGTTGGTCCTGAGCAGAACATCGGGGAGCTTGGTGTCCGTACTGGTGAGCAAGTCGAGCAGCCCTTTGTAATCTTGCGGCAGACCCACGTTCTTCATAACGCATGGATTGGCCACGTCCGCGTCGACCAGAAGCACCGTGCTGTCGACTTCCAGGGCAATGCTCATCGCCAGATTGAGCGCGACGAAGGTCTTGCCCTCGGCAGGTATCGCGCTGGTGACCATGACGAGATTGGCGCGCTCGGCCCGCGGACCGGAGTGCTCGCGAGCGTTCCTGATGATCGGTCGTTTGATGACGCGAAACTCGTCGGCGATCTGTGAACGCTGTGCTTGAGGCGTCACGAACCCCGCAGCGGCGAGTGCCTCGAGGTCGATATGAACTTCCTTGCTGCGCGGGCGCACTTCGGCGGGAGAAGGCTGCGGGTTGACAGGCGTTGCCTGGCGCCGCTGCCGGCGCAGGAGCAGGAGCCGCGACGCGACTGGCGGCTTGCTGCGCCCGTTCCAACGCCTGCGCCAAGCGCTCTGGCGTAGGGATTGCGCTCGGCGCCGGGACCAGTCGGCGGCGCCTGCGTCACCTGAGCCGCCGGGATTGGCGCGTCTATCCCGGCCTTCTGTAGTTGGGCAAGTCGTTGCGCGGCTTTCTCGATGAGATCCATGGGTCGGTCCTCAGGAGCCACGCGCGGCCAGGAAAAGGAACGCGAAAGCAGCGCCGTAGGACGCCAACAGGCCGCTGACCCCCGGCAAATAGCAATGCGGCGCGACGCCGCATCACGCGCAAGCCATGAGTGGGAAGGGCGCTGACCATGCCGAGCAACGGGCGCTGCGCAATCTCGCGCAACGAGCGTCCATCATGGAACGTGGGACGCACCTGACTCACGAGCCAGCTCATGCGCGAGCCCGGCGAGAGAGACACCGCGACGACCCTCCGAGCAAGAGCAGCCGGTTCGGTGCAACCGGATTCGGCGTGACGCGCGGCAGGTCGATGATCCGGAACTCCGCAACCCCGCGCCTTCGAGCTTCCCGGTCATGGTTGGCAGTCTCGCGTTTCATGACCAGGGCATCGTACTGGCGCTTCTGCATCTCGTAATCGCGGTTGAGCTGGGTGAACTCCATGTCGATCTTGGGAAGCGTCTCGGCTGACGAACGCAACTGGTTGTAGCGTGCCTCGTATTCGCCCGAGACGCGCGCGGACCGTCGTGACGTTGGCTTCGGCATCGTTCAGTGCAATTTTTAGCTGCTGGGCCACCGGGTCGCCGCTCAGGGCGTTGCCAGGCTCGTTCTCCGCGGCCTTGGTCCGCACCTCGATCTCACGTTTTCGGTCGTCCTCGAGTTGCGCCACCTGCCGTTTGATGCCGACTACATCCGGATGCTGGTCCGTGTATTTCCGCATCAGCTCGTCGAGCTGCCGCTTCAGCTCGTTGATGCGGCTGTCGATCTCCGGGGCTTTGATCGTGGCAGCGCGTTTGCTGGGCGCCCCGGGACCGCGCTGCGTTTGCTCCTCGAGCTGCTGGCGAATGCCGTCGCGGGTCTGCTCGGCGACACGAAGCTCGAGCCGGGTGTCCTTGATCTGTTCTTGCACTGTTCCCATCTGCCCGACATAACCTTGGCCGCTGGTGCCCATAAGGCCCATGTATTTCAACCGAAAGGCTTGCACGCGGGCTTCCGACTCCCGCAGCTTGTTCTCGTAATCCTTGATCTGTTCGCTCGACGAACCTGCGTGCGCTGTCGGTCCCGCCGCGGGTTCGACCGAGACTTTGCTCGATGAACGTCGACAGCGCCGCCTGAACCACGTCGCGCGCCTTGCGGCCGTCGGGATAACGGAAGGCAATCGTGTACAGGTTATCCCCGCTGCCAGCGCGGGCGATGGTGAGCGAGCCCGCCGCTAGGTCGACCAGATCGGCGGCGTTCCGCCGGCGCTGGTATCGAGATCGGATTTGCGAATGATCTTTTCGAGGTTCGGACGGCTGAGCAGCAGGCGGCTCGAGAATCGCGACCTGCTGACCCGGCGTCTGGGGCCATCGCCATTCCGGCCATCAATGGCTGGAGCAGCGACTGGGAATCCACGTAAACACGCGCGGACGCCTCGTACTTGTCAGGCAGCCGGAACACGAAAATGATGCCGATGATGGCGCAGAGCCACGCAACGCCCAGCCCGATCCAGCGGCGTTGCCACATGCCCCACGATGGCAAGTAGCTGCTCGACTAACTCCGGCATGATTTCGCTTTCCCTTAAGCCGAGGTATCTACGCGCGCGACGATCGAGTGAGCATCAGAACCAGCTCTGTGGGATGAGCAGGATGTCTCCCGGTTTGACATCCACATTGGCGGATATGTCACCGCGCTTGACCAGATCCTTCAACCGCACGCTGTACTGCTTGCCGCCTTCGGAGGTGCGCATGATGGAGGCGTTGTTGCCGTCGGCAAAATCGGTCAAGCCGCCCACGGCGATCATCAAGTCCAGCAGCGTCATCCCCTGGCGGTAGGATAGCGCCTGCGGCTTGGAGGCCTCGCCCAGGACCCGGATCTGCTCCGGGTAGGGGCCAACGAAACCACCGACGATCACGGTAACGACCGGATCGCGGATGTACTTGGACAGCGCCTTTTCGACGTCGCGCGCGAGTGTGGATGGATCTTTCCCCATTGCAGGCAGATCCTCGATGAGGGGCGCCGTCAGCTTGCCGTCGGGTCTGACCGGAACGCTCGCGGAGATCTCCGGATTGCGCCAGACGTTTATATTGACACTGTCACCCGGGCCGATCTTGTACAGGTAGTCGGGAGACGCCGCAATCTGCGGCGCCGGTGGATAGGGGATTCGTCGTCGTGCATCCCATGATCGCCGCAGCACTCAGCACGGCTGCGACCCGTAAAGCAAAACGCGTACCATGGCCTGCGAGGGGCTTGCGAGTCATGATCGAACGCATTTGAAATTCCTTTCCGGTCGAGAATCAGGCAAGAGAACGAGTCGACACAATCGGCGGCAATTTTGTCATTTGCCATAAATCTGCTGTCGCGTTGCTACAAATCTGCTTTCGCGTTGTTACGTATGTTTTTATGAATATGGAATTGGGTGTTGATTCTAAGCCGAAAGAGCACCCAACGCCAGAATTTGCAGACAACTGGCGCTTCCGGCCGCTGGTCGCGGCATGCGAGCTGGATTGCCGTAGACGACAAGTTGTGGCAAAAACACAACTGTCGTGCATGTCGAAAGGGAGCGACGAAAAAGCGGCAGCTAGAGTGTCACGACGATCCATCGAACGACATTCGCGAATATCTCGTAGAGCGCAAAGTAACTGCCTTGCAAGGCCGCCATGCCGGGCAGGACATCGAGCGCTGTATCGATCTGTCCGCTCGGAATGCCCGTTGGCGCGGGAATCGTTTCGATGCCTTGCGCGGTGAACTCGGCTCGCGCGCGCGGCATGTCGAAGCTGTGCGCCTACGAGAACGATCTCGGCTACATCTTCGCAGCGCCGAGGATCTCCGCCGAGATCGCACCGCGTTTTCATGCGTGTTGCGCGATTGCAACTCCAGCCAGCGTACCGGGCACACCGAACTCGCGCTCGAGCGCGGAGCGCATCAGGGTGGCCTCTGGCTCGCCGCCCGAACGCGGAACCGCCGGTCACGAGCACCGGCAAGCCAGTGAGGCGCGCGACCTGGGCGCCATAGCGCACGCGCTCGAGGGTCAAATGCCCAAGCGTATCGGCACCGGCATACTCTGCGGCGTGCCGACGGATCCCGCCACCCAAGATGACGATTGCCTGCGCATCTCGGGCGCGCTGCAGGTCTAGTGGGCGGCGATTTGTCGACGAGGGTCAGCAACGCGAAGGCGACCATAGGCGTCGACAAGGCAATCAAGAGCAGGATCCCTGTCCAGGCGCACGATACGCCCGCCGCGTGGAGCGCGCGCCGATGATCAACAGACCCGCTGCCGCGAGCAGCAAGGGGCCCGTCGGCGGCAGAACGATCGCCTTGAGGAATGCTTTCAGCCAGACGACGTCACGCAAGGGACCCGACTCGCACCAGATCAGTTGGTCTTCGCCAGCAGAGACCTGCAAATGGCTTGGCCGGGATCGCGTAGGTGATCCCGCTCGGCTGGGTCAGTGCCGCTTCCTTGGTGCCTTTGACGAACACCATATTGATGATGCCGAGCACGTCGCCGGATTCCGGATCGTAGACCGGACTGCCACTATTGCCCGGGATAGGCCGTCGCGTCGAGTTGAAGCACTGGATACGACCCTGTCGTCAGGCGACGAAAAACGCGCAGATCAAGTTGTGCTGCCACAGGGGGCGGGATCGCGATGGGCGTAATCGCCGCGACCATGCCGCGATGCGTCGCCGCAAACACGCCGAGCACGTTGCCGATCGGAAACCCGGTAAACAGCACACTTTGTCCTTCCCTGACAGCGTCGGGCTCGCCGAGCTTGAGCGCAGCGCAGCGGCGGTCCATTCATTTTCAGCAGCGCCAAATCGGTATCAAGATCGACGGCGAGTTCCCGCGCTTCCCGCACCTGCGAGCCGTCGATCCGCCGTGGGGGATCAAGACCGCCAGCGTTTCGCGATGTTCGCTGTCGAGAGTAGCCGGCAACGCGTGGGCGTTGGTCGCGATCAGGGTCCCGTCCCCCACGGCGAAGCCGGTGGCCCGGAACTGAAATGCGGGCGTCCGTGTCCGCTGCGAACGTTCCAACTGCAACAACCGAACCCTTGACGCGCTCGATGGTGCTGATCGTGTTGTCCGCCAGCGCCGGCAGGCCCGACGACAGTGCCCAGACCGCTGCCAGCATCACGAAGGTATCCACGCAGAGCGGCGCTCTCGCCACAGGACAACGTGAGGGTCCGACCGACCGCATCGCCTCAGATCACCTTGATGTGACGAACGCAGGCGGCGCGGCGAGTGCCGGATCGTACGGGTGGCGGTCGCTCCCGAACAGAACAAGAACCCGCTGCACATAGTTGCGCGTTTCCGCGTACGGCGGGATGCCATGGTAGCGGTCGACAACAGCCTCGCCGGCGTTGTATGCGGCGGCGGCAAGCGCGACCTCGCCACGGTAATACGACAACAACCAGCGCGAGATACGCCAACCCGCCGCGCAGGTTGTCGCCGATATCGAAGCTGTTTCTGACCCTGAACCGGGCTGCCGTGGCCGGAATAAGCTGCATCAGCCCACGCGCGTTCTTCGTGCGAGTGCGCCTTCGGGTTGAAGTTCGACTCGACCGCGATGACGGAAAGCGCCAGCCGCGGGACGACCGGTATAATCCGGCGCCAGCGCAGTCACCAGCTCCGCAATCTTCTGCTTGTCCGGCGGCAAATCGGCGAAGGGATCGGATTGGCTCCTCTTGCGGTGCCGCGCTGACCACAGGCTCGTCGGGAAGCATGCAATCCGGCAAGACGGCCCCGCTCGTCGCCGACGAACTGGAGCGCCCTGCGCGGCCGCGGCGTGGCCGTGCTTCCGCCGGCGAACGCCAAGAGCGAGGCGCGCCGCGACATCGTCGCGCGCAACGCCCCGCCCGTTGGCGTACATCCACCCGAGCCTGTACTGAGCCTCTGCGTCGCCCTCGTCGCGCCGCCTCGCAGTACAGGGCCGCGGCTTTGAGCTGGTCCGTTGGGACACCCTCGCCGTGTTCGTAGGCTGAGCGCCAGCTCGACGAGATGCGGCGCGGTTTCGCTCGTCGTGCCAGCGCTCATCCCCTCGGCTGCCAGCGTGCCCGTCGAGAGCATCATTCCCGCCACGGCCAGCCAGCCAGCGCCGAACGCGAGGCTCCGCTAGGTAAGGTCATCGCACACCCTGCACCACCTCCTCTTCGACCAGCGGGCGGCCGGCGCAGCCGCGCTTCGTACCACGGCAGGGCTTCCCGCAAGCCGGAACCCACGTCGTAGCTCGGATCGTAACCCAGCAGGCCGCGCGCCTTGCCGATATCGGCCTGCGAATGGCGGATGTCCCCTGGCCGGAATCCCTCGTAGACGGGCGCCGGGACGACCAGCTCCGGGTGCCGCTCCAGCACCAGGCCACGCAGGGTCGCAAACAGTGCGTTGAGCGGCATCTTCCGCCCACCGCGATGTTGTACACCTGGCCCAGGACCTCCGGATCGCGGCTGGTCGCAGCCAGCAGATTGGCCTGCACGACATTGGCGACATAGCAGAAGTCGCGAGTCGTCGCACCATCGCCGTAGATGACGATCGGCCTGCCGGCCAGCATCGCTTCAGCCCACCGCGGGATCACGCGCAGCATACGCTCCTTCGGGATCCTGCCGTGCGCCGAAAACGTTGAAGTAGCGCAGCCCGATCGAAGCCAGTGCCGTAGCACCGACCGAACACGTCGGCATAGATCTCGTTCAGATATTTCGTGACGGCATAGGGCGACAGAGGGCGGCCGATCCGGTCCTCGACCTTGGGCAGCTCCGGTGCGTCGCCGTACGTCGAGCTCGATGCCGCATACACGAATCGGCTGACGCCGGCGTCTCGCGCTGCGACCAGCATGTTCAGAAAGCCCGTCGCGTTGGCGGCATGCGTGCGCAGTGGATCTTCGATCGAACGCGGGACCGAGCCCAGCGCAGCCTGATGCAGAACGATGTCAACTGCCCGCGCAGGCCCGGCGGCATGCGTCGGGATCGACGATATCGGCTTCCAGGAACTCGTGCCGTCCCCACTGCTCGTCGCCGACGGCCTGGCGCACCTCTTCCAGGTTGTCGGCGGTGGCCGGTCTCGAAGTTGTCGACGCTGACGACGTCCTGTCCGAGCGCGCAGCAAGGCTTCGAGCAGATGCGAACCGATGAACCCTGCGCTTCCCGGTCACCAACCAGCGCAAAGGCTTGGCGCGCAGCTGCAGAACGGCTGTCCGCATGGCCATCGGTTCGCGCGCAGCGAAGGTCATCAGAGCCTCCACACCCGGATGCCATGCGCCCGCAACGCCGCCGCGTCGGCCCGGCACTTCACATCGACGTACACCCCATTGGGCATGAGCTTGGCGACCAAGGCATCCGCCGAATACTGCTCGTAGTCGCGGTGCGCGACGGCCGCGACAATCGCATCGGCGCGCGGCAGTTCGTCCCAGGGCGTCAGGCTGCACGCCGTACTCGCGCAGCGCGTCGGCGGGATCGGCAACCGGGTCGTGGACGTGCACCGACGCCCCGAAGGACGCAAGTTCCCTGACGACGTCGATGACGCGCAGAGTTGCGCAGGTCAGAGCAGTTCTCCTTGAAGGTCAGGCCCAGCACGTTCACCGCGCGCGCCCTTCACCGCAGAGCCGGCCTGGATCATCAGCTTCACCGTCTGATCCGCGATATATTTGCCCATGCCGTCGTTGATGCGACGCCCCGCCAGAATGACCTGCGGGTGGTAGCCGAGCAAGTCCGCCTTGTGCGTCAGATAGTACGGGTCGACACCGATGCAATGTCCGCCGACCAGCCCCGGCTGGAAGTGCAGGAAGTTCCATTTCGTGCCCGCTGCCTCCAGCACCTCGGTCGTATCGATCCCGATCTTGTGAAAGATCAGGGCAAGCTCGTTGATCAACGCGATGTTAAGGTCCCGCTGCGTGTTCTCGATGACCTTGGCGGCCTCCGCGACCTTGATGCTGCTCGCCCGGTGCACACCCGCCGACAATGATGCTCGCGTAGATCTCGGCAACCTTCTCCAGCGTTTCCGGGCGAATCGCCGGAGACAAGCTTGATGATCCGCGACAACGAATGCTGCTTGTCGCCCGGATTGATGCGCTCCGGGCGAATACCCGACGAAAAAGTCGCGCCTCCACTGCATCTCGGAACAGCGCTCGACGACGGGCACGCAGATTTCTTCGGTCGCCCCGGGGTAGACGGTCGATTCGAAGACGATGGTAGCGCCAGGCTTCAGGTGCCGGCCGACCGTTTCGCTCGCCGCAATCAAGGGCCCGAAGTCGGGTTGGTGCGCTCATCAACCGGGGTCGGCACTGCGACGACAATGAAATCGGCGTTGCCGAGTTCGCTCGCGTCGGTGGTGACTCGCAGCCCCGATGAGGACTCGAACTCCGCGCGGCTCACTTCCCCGTCGGATCATGGCAATCGCGGTATGCCGCTATCTTCCTCTCGGAGAGGTCGAAGCCGATCGTCGGATATTTTTTTCCGAACTCGACGGCCAGGGCAAGCCCACGTACCCCAAGCCTACTACGGCAACAACCGTCACTTCGACTCCCTTCGTCGTGTTTAGGTGCGTGTCGGACCCTCTGGCGCCCGATCCTGGCGGTTTCAGGCAGAAGGACCACCGATGGGCTACAACGTCCTTCAGCAGCGCAGCAACTTCCGCAGAACAATCCGGGCCGCAGGTTAGGTGGTGGCGTCCTGGCGATCGATGCTTGCGGGGATTGCTGTTCCGCGCCGGTGCCTTTGGCATCCGTCGCGGATTTGCCCGCCGCCTGATTGCTCGCCTGCGCGAGGACTTCCAACTCCTTGCGTGCGGCCGCCTTGTCGCCCGCCTTGATCAGGGTTTTCGCCAGATGCAGACGGATGTCAGCCTGGTTCGGCGCGAGCTGCGCTGCTTTCTGGAGCTTTTCGAGCCCCTGAGTCACATCGCCCTTCTTCACTAAGAGCATGCCCAACGTGTCCAGGATTGTAGGGTTTGTCGGAGCGAGCGTCGACGCTTTCTCGGCGTACGACAGCGCCTTGGAGTCGCCCAGTTCGCCGGCTACCCAGGCGAGGTTGTTGAGAACCATTGCGTTATCGGGTTGTTGGGCGATCACCGCCTGATAGTACCGAGCCGCGGCTTTGTAATCCTGTTTCTGCAGGGCGCGTTCGCCCAGATAGGCGCGAAGTACGACGTCTTTCGGATGGTCCTGCAGCCATTTATCCGCCGCGGCGTTGGCCGCGGCGCCTTTGCCAGCGCTGGTCATGGTGGCATATAGCTTCACCGCCACCACGCCATCATCTGGCGCGCGCTTCTGCGCTGCGCGGAAGGCGGCCTCCGCGTCTTGCCATTTCTGCTGCCCTGCCCAGAAATCGCCCTCGAGGCTGGTAGCCTCGCGCGTCGTCAGGCTGTCGCCGCTGAATAGCCTTGATCTCCAGCAGAGCTTGCTCGCTGCGGCCGGCCATGGCGTAGACGATGACGATCTGCCGGCTCGCTTCGAAGCAGCTCCGGGTTGATCTTCAGCGCCTCGCGCAGTTTCTCTATCGCCTTGTCGTAGTCCTTTACCGCCACGAGCGCCCCGGCAAGGCGCAGGAGCGGTCCCACCGCGTCCGGCTGGGCAGCCACCAGCTTGCTGAAGGTACCGACTGCCAGCGTGGCGTCGCCCGTCGCCTGCTGAACCTGCCCCAGCAACTCGAGCATTCGAGGATCGTTTGGCAAGGCGGCATTCGCTTCTGCGCCGCAAGCAGCGCTTGCTTGCCATCGCCCCGTTGGGCGTAGAACGCGACGAGCGCGACCCGCGCATTGGTCGACTGTGGGTTTGCCGTCACCGCCTTCTTGAGCAATGACTCGATTTCGTTGGGATCACCGCCGAGCGATTGCAGAAGATTGGCAAGCCCCAGCAATGCCGTGCTCGTTCTTGGGATCCTTTTCGAGCACAGCATCGTAGCGCTTGCGCGCCACGTCCGGCTTTTCTCGAGCCGATCGAGCTGCGCAAGATTGCCGATCGCAGGAAGGTAATCCGGCTGGATCTGCAGGGCGCGCTCGAAATTCTCGCGCGCCACTCGCGATGTCGCGCTTGGTCAGGTAGACGATTCCCTTCAGGTTGTAGACCAGCGGGCTATTGGGCTGCTTCTTCTCGAGCCGGCCGACAGCGACAAGGGCCTGGTCGAACTGTTTCTGGCGAAGGAAGTTGGTGATCAGCGCAAGGTCAGCCGGTGATACGTTCGGATCCATGGCCGACGCGGCCTCGAGGTCGCGAATCGCACCCTCGGTCGTCGCCTTCCGCGAACCGCACCTGGCCGAGCCGGGTCCGTGCCGCGGCGTTCTTCGGGTCCAGTGCCGCTGTTTGCGAGAAGTATTGGGCTGCCTTGGGAACGTCACCGACGGCGAGATAGGCCTCGCCCGCGACCGTCATAAGCTGCGGATCGTGGGTACCGCGGCTCAGCGCCGGTTGCAGCACTTCCAGAGCGCTCGTGCCGGGCTGCCCATGCGCAGATAAGTCGCTGCGAGCAGACGCTGAGCATAGAGCGAGCCGGGCGCCCGTTGAGCGCCCTGGCGCAGGTAGTCCTCGCGCCTGATTGATACTGCTTGGCGCGATACTCGATCTCTCCCGCCAGCAAGCAGGCTCGGCACGTGTTCAGCCGACCCCTTCAAGCGCCTGGCTGGACCGCCGTCGCGAGCGGCGGAAGATCGTCGCGTCGCGACGCAATGAGCGCCTCGAGGTAGTATGCGCGACGATCCATGCTTTCGATATCTTTCTGATGGCGGCGACCTGAGCGGCGTCGCTTGCTCGAGATCGCCCTTGTCGATCAGCAGCGAAGTGAGACAGATAGCGAGCCTGCAGATAATCGGGCTTCGCGTCCAGCAGCCTTCATCAGCAGAGCGGTATGCCGCATCGGTTTGGCCGCTGCGAGCAGCGAGGCGGCGCCTTGAGCAGCGACGCCTCCGGTGGCGTTGCGGCTGCGCGAGGACCGCGTCGACGATCTTCGTCGAACTCCTCGATGTCTGCCGCTCCCGGCCCGCAAGCGTCGCGATGCCCACAGAAGCGCATCAGCATAGTCGGCTTTGGCGGCAAGTGCGGCGCGTTGAACGCGCGCTTCCGCGCTCCTTGGGTTTGCCGAGCGAGCAGCAGGGCGTTGCCGATCGTCGTGCTTGAACTGCGCTTGTGCGTCGGGATCTGCGGAGCAAGCGTCGTTGCCGAACTCGGTCGACCAGTTCCTTGGCGTCCCCAGTCATCGGACGAGTGCTCGTGCCAGCGCCGGCAGCGCTCGCTTCTCAGCCGGATAGCCCTAGCTCGCAGTGCCTTGCGCAGCTCCTTGACCGCGCCCGCCGGGTCGCGGCGCTCGGTCAGGGCAGTCCCGAGCAGGTATCGCGCTTCGGCGTCATCCGGCGCTTTCTGCAGCGCATTCCTCAGTTGGATCACCGCAGCGCTGGCATCGCCCTTAGCCAGGATAGTCCTGCGCCGACTTGACCAGTGCTTCGGCGGACTCGCTTGCCGCACGCAACGAGCAGCGACACAGAGCCTGATGCGCAAACCAGAATTTCACCAGATTGTTCAGCCGAGACTCGATTTCATCTTGGATATCGCCTTCATCGAGCGTATTGCCGCGCGTGCCACGGAGACACCTCATTTGAGTCCGAACCGGTGAATGAGCTCGTAGAGCGTCGGGCCGGCTGACGCCGAGAAGGTCGGCGGCCTTGCTTAGATTACCATTGACTCTGCCGAGCGCCCGCAGCACCGCGTGCTTCTCGGCTTCGTCGCGCACCTGGCGCAGGTTGAGTTGCGACTGTCTCCTGCAATTTCCGGCGCGATGCCGATATCCGCGGCGCTGATTCCCGGTCCATCGGCCATGATCACCGCCCGCCGCATGACGTTCTCGAAGCTCGCGCACGTTCCCGGCCACGGCATAGGATTCGATCGCGTGCGATGGCATCCGGAAGCAGCGTCATCGAGCCGCGCCGCTGCTCGGCCCCGAACCGGTGGACGAAGTGTGCGCGAGGAGCGCCGCGTCGCCGCTGCGCGCGCGCAGCGGCGGAACCTCCAGGACGATCTCCGCCAATCGATAGTACAGATCGTCGCGAAACTTGCCGGCCGCGGTCAGGTCCTTCAGATTCTGATTGGTGGCGCAGACGATGCGCACGTCGATCGGGATCTCCTGCCGCCCTCCGATACGCTCGATCACGCGCTCCTGCAGAAAACGCAGCAGCTTCACCTGCAGCGCAGAGCGACAGGTCGCCGATCTCGTCGAGGAAGAGCGTTCCGCCATGCGGCCGTTTCGATCTTGCCGAGCGTCTGTTTCGCCGGCTCCGGTGAAGGCGCGCCTTCTCGTAGCCGAACAGTTCGCTTTCGAGCAGAGTTTCGGGGATCGCGGCGCAGTTGAGCGCGACGAACCGGTTGCCGTGCCGCGGCGAGAGATCGTGCAACGCGCGCGCGAGCAGTTCTTTGCCCGTACCGGACTCGCCGAGAATCAGCAAGGTGGCCGACAGTCGGGGCGATCTTCTCCACCGTGCGGCAGATCTTCTGCATGCCGGGATCGCGCGTGATGATCCCCGCCATCGCCGGTGTGTGCTGCAGGGCTCCCGGAGTGCGTTTTGCCGTGATTCGCTCACTGCCGAACCCACTTTGGCGCTAAACGAATGGTGGCGGCAGCGAAGCTGACCGGCCCACTGGCCACCAGGTCGCCTTCATTATGATACGCGCTGAGCCGCCGCACGGTTTCGTGGGCCTTGCTTGCCAGTCTAATGGCGTGCCAGTCCACGGCCGCGGTGGGAAGCCGCACCAGTAGCGAGAGCTAACGTACCAGTCATTTGCTTCGCCTCTCCTGTAGATGGTTTCGCCAAACTCTCTCGTGAGGAAGGACCCGCAGGAGTCAGCGCGCTTGCGCGCCGGGTGATATAGCGCCTGGAGAGCGCAAGCCCGTATCGGTCTCCATTACGGAGCTTCGCCGCCTCAGCTTTACTGCTCTGTACCACCATGCCTGTCGGCGGCCCTTGCGACATCGCCTGCCTGCTGCCAGTGAGGCATGGGGGCTCACCGTGTTCCTTGCCGTCGGTGCAATCCGCCTGGGTTAGGTTCTCGCTATCCGCCGGTGGCGTTGGCGCCCATGACTAGGAGACGTTCCAGCCCCCTGTGCCCGCCACAGTGCCATTTTTTGGCTCCAGCCTGTCAGCGTCTTTGGCTGGTTGACGTTTTACGACGCGTTTAGCACGAGTTCGTGCGTGGCGAGCAAACCATGCCGCAGGCACCCTCGCTCACTGCCCGGCGTGATCAGCCGACATGTAGCGCCGAACACTCACGGCGGCTGGCTAGCCACAGTCTTGCGACTGAGGGGATACGTCGGTCAGAGGGCTGTTGGCCGGGCGTTACCTTCCCGGTGGACCTCCTGAAGAGTGCGGCTGATTGGAACAGCCGGTGCGCTACGTTGATGTAGAGTTCACGCGCCGCACAATTACGCAAACAGCTTGCACGTCACGGAACGGAAACGTACGCCAAGCTGTTCAGTTTGCCGATTAGTTCCCGGCCACAACTGTATCATGTGAACGATGAGTGCTAATCAACCGAAAGGCAGCAGGCGCACCAACGGCGTGAAGGTTACAGGTCCTGAATCGCTTACAGCTGCTGCGGTGCGATCCGCCGACGCGCGTTTCTGGGAGCGTGTGGTTTGGGCTATCCTCCCGGCGTAACGGAATTGTGGGGTTTATCCATGCGCCAGATTGCCGCGCCGTTACCGATCTTAGCCCTACCAGAGTGCATCACCCGCTCAATGATCCTGCTCAACAGGTTCCGCGCACTGGCTGAGCCATTGGCGCGAAGATGTTGCGCCCTGTTCTTGCCAGAGATCAACACGCGCCTGCTGCAGACGCTAGAGCGGAGGAGGTTTGGGTTGCTCGCCGAAGCTAAAATATCCCGTGGCAGTGTGTCATCGGCTGGCCAGAAACAACTGGAGTTTGGTCAGCGCGTCGCGGCAACCGGCGCTGGAGACTGGATCCACTGACCGAGTTCGTTGGCTGATTGTTATGCGCGGTTCGGCGCGTGCCGGTCGTACGCCGCGGCAGGATTTGAGCCAAGCAGCCAGCGAGCAGAAGCAGGGTCAGCAACGGTTGTGTGGAGTGGCATGATGCCGCGCTGGCACCGCTGAAGGCGCGGGAACCGCCCGCACAAGCGGTCCGTCTCAGTCCGCGAGAAGACGAAACGCGCGCTGCGGGCCGAAGCAGGTCTGCCGCCTATTTGCCATTAGTTGATCGTGCGGTTCAGCAAAACTGAAACGCTTGGCGTACTCTTCCGTTCCAATCCTCGTCACGGCCGTCATCATGCTGCACAGCAGCTGGCGTGGCCTGGCATATAGCACGTTGTCCTGCTCCTGCTGCTCTGGCGGACGGGTGCGACGCCCCTGCCCCGGCAGTACATCGGCGTCTTCCTGACGGGGCGGCCGAGCGCTCCTGCTACGCAAAGTCGGGGGCGGCTACATCTTCGTCCACCGGCTGCTGCTGAGTATACTTCTGCCGGCCTGAACCTGACCCGGACATATCCCCAACGCAAAGAAGTGGAGGAGGGTCTGATGCGCGCTGATGTCCGCAGATCGCCGCCGGGGTAGCCATCATCATGCTGCTAGCCCCGTGGCGGAGCCGACCTGCGAGGCGCCTGGCGGCAGTCCACCGCCGGGCCGCGACCCTGCGCCGGCGGGGCCGTCCCTACCCGCGCATTCAGATCTGACCATTGCGGAGCCATTGCGCGGGCGCAGATCGCCATGCCGCCGGCACACGGCGGCACGTTCGCCCAGGCGCCGCGTGCTCTGCGCCGCGGCGCAGGGGACGGGGTTGAGTAGGGAGAGAGACGTTGTCACGATCCCAGGGAGGTCCGTCCGATCCGGCCGAGTGGCTGCGGTTGGTACGCACCAATGGCTTTGCCAATGCCGGGGGCCGCGGTGCGCCGGTTGTTTACGCAGGCGCCCGATGCGTCGTTCGGGGCTCAAGTGTCGAGCAAGGCTGGTGATATGTCTACCTGGCGACATAGTGATAGCTAGCTGGCCTTCCTATCCCGCGCCGGAGCCGCCCTAATGCCCGATCCCGTGTTGCCGCCGCGTTGTCCGCGCTCCTGCTTTGGTCTGGGACGCCTGGTGCCCCGACGATGGCCGGGTGTCGCTGGCCTCCTCGCCGCGATCACTGGCACCTGGCCGGGCACCCGCCGTCTGGGGGCGGTCGAGACGCTTTGCGCGGCCGCCGGGGCGTCGGGCCTGGTTTACGGCGCATCGCCCTCGTGGCCCGCCTCTGAGGCGCACCTGGTGTCGCTCTCCGGCAGCCGTCACGGGGTGCAGCGTGCCGCGCGCACCTGGTCGCCGTCGCGGTGTGGTTCGCGATCGGGCACGACTCCGTGACCGATCCGGGGACGCGGGCCGCCCTGCCTCGCCGCGCGCCACCAGGCGCAGCGCGTGATCGCGGTGATTGTGCCTGGGCGCCGCCCAGGACGGCTGGCGGCCTGGACAGCGCGTGCCGTCCAGCGCCTCTTGCGTTTCTCGCACATCTGTGCTATCTTATTACTTAAGGAAAGAACCCTATTGTAAGTAATCGTCTGGAGAAAGTGAACTCGATGCTGAACCTGCTGGCGGGGCGCGCGTTGGACGCGCTGATTGCCACCAACACCCTTAACCTGCCCGAAGCGGCCTATAGCACGGAGTGGAGCGCGGCCGGCCACCTCGGTCGAGCGGTTGAACACGGCCCCTATGGGCTGCACCTGAGTTTGTATCGCACCCCCCGGGAGTGGAAGGCGGAGTTTCTGGACGGTGATTACATTTGGCGCGGGGGCGGTGGGGTCCCCAGGCGCTCCCCACCACGTTGGGGCGGCGCCTGGCGGCCGCCGTCCAGCGGCCGGCTCAAATGATGTCCGATCCTGATTCTGGGCGCCCTGGTCCTCGCCGCTTCGCCGCCCCTGGTCATGCCCGACGTGGCGATCCTGGCCGGCCAGATCTGCCCTCCAGCCGTGCCTCGGCAGCGCGACGTGGGCCGCGTACCTGGCCTGCAGTAGCGACCCCGCCGTCGCCCCTGACCCCCAGTTCGGGCCCGCCATGCGGCGCCGACCAGATGACCCAGTCGCCGAACACCACAATCCCAAGCTCGCCGGCGTCAAGCGCCCGAACAGCGGAGGCCGCCGAGCAGGGCCTGGCGGTCGAGCACGAACGCCGCGCGGCCTGCTTCGCCGCCGCCCCGCGCAAAGCGCGCTCAGAACGCCCGGCGGGCACAGCCGCACCCTGATCCTGGCCCCGGACAGGTGCGCTGCTCTGCGACCCCACCTCTCCCGCTTCCACTGAAAAAGCGGCCAGCGCGACTGCGCGCTGCTGCACACTCCTGGCTCGGGGCTGCGGGTGAGCGAGGCCGTGCTTCCTCCAGCAGGGGGAAGCGCGATCGCCGCCGTTGGCCAGGGCTGGATCTTGTAAAGTGCGCGGCAAGACCGACGTGGAGCCGGCGCTCCTCTCGCGCGAAGCCCACGACTATCCCCTCGCCTCGGGCTACCGCGCGCCCGGTCGATCACATCTTCTGCCGCCAGCCGCGCCCGGCCCCTGGATACGCCGATCAGCATCGTGGCGGCCTGGCAGATCGTGCAGGAGATGCGGACGCCTGCGCCCTGAGTCACATCAAGCTCCCACGACTTCCGCCGCTACTTCGGCACCCAGGTCGCGCGGCTTCGGCATTCGCGCGGCGAGGCGCAAAAGCGTTGGGCCACAAGTCCATCGCGACCACCGCACAGTACGATCTGCAACCGCTCCCAGGCCTCAAATAGTCAAGGGTCTGTACTAAGCATGCCGATCCTGTCCCGTTGCATTGCACCTGTGGCCAGCCCTTAAGCAGGAGTGGCGCCATACCCCCGGTCGCCGACAATTCAGGTTTGGGCGGGAGACCTCGCCGACCTGGTGGATTACCGCGACCTGTCGCCCCACCCGCCACGATATTGACCGGCGCGGCGGCGGCAGCGCGGGCAGTGCCTGGGGAACGCAAGAAACATTAGCCGGCCGCCCCGCCGGATCGGGGGCGGCCTGATCTGGGCCAACTGGGACCAGGGCAATCGCATCTAAATTACGCACGGCTAAGATTAGCTTTGTCCGAACGGGCATGATCGCTTCGTGCCTGACATAAGGCGTCAGATCCGACCCGTTTAGCCCATCGTCCCCGCCTCACGCCTAATTTAGATGCAATTTTCTACCAACTGGGGACCCCGCTCCCTGTACTTGCCGCCGCCTGGGAGTAGAATAGACCCCACTGGGCGCCGTGTAACCCCACCAGGTAGCGTCAGCGGGTCCGGCGCCCGCCTGTACTGAACGGCCCGTGTACTGTCGCCCGGCCGGCGCGCTTGTCTGCGCCCAGGAGACGGAGCCGATGAACACTCACGCTGGCACTTCACGTAGCTGCGGCCAGTGGCCAGTCGACGCTGATCGCGCCGCAGGCGCGTGCGCCGACCGCGCCGAGGCCCGGGCGTATCACGCCGGCCGACCCACCCAGCATGAGGTCTACCAGGCGGATGGGCACCGGCTGGCGGCGCCGGGTGCTGCCGGGCCGGCGGTTGGTTCTGCCCGGCTACGCTACGCTTCGACGCCTATACTCGAGCGCGCTTAGGCCGATCCCCATGCCGAACCGGGATCCCGCCACCTGTCCAGGGTGCCCGCCGACGCGTTAGCGCGGCCCTGGCCGCCTCGCTGAGAGCGTGATTTAATCTCAAAACGACCTGCCGCTGGGAGGCCGCCCGTGGCAGCCCTGGCCCAGCGCCCGGCGCGGCACCTGGGTCGGTGTATCTGGTCGCTCCGGCACCCGATCGCTGCCCCGGACTACCGCGCCGCCTGCGGGGTGACGGCGGCGCGCCGAGCCCTGCAACAGGTCGTGCCCTGCCCCCGGCAGCGGCCCGCCTGACAGCGGTCTGACAGTCCCCGCCTGCTACACTGCGTTAGGTGACGTCGTCCCGCGAACTTGGGTCCGGGGTCCGAGCGTCGGTCTATGGGCGCACGCAAGGATGGTCGATGACGAAAGCGACGATTCGGTGGTCGATGACAGCGCGCTGGCGGTCGCGGCGATCACCCAGGTGTTGGAGGCGCAGGATTACGCCAGGCGACGGCCGCCAGCGGCGAGAGGCCCTGGCCCAGCTCCAGGTCCACCCCCTGACCTGCTGCCAGCTCGACGTGCTCCTGCCCGGCCTGGATGGCCTGGCGGTTCGCCGCTGCGGCGCTGCGCCCACCCGTGGCCACGCCGCCCATCGTGCTGCCATGGCCAGGGCGGGATCCAGGGGAGAAATCGCCGGCTACCGGGCGGGGCCGATGACTACCTGGTGAAGGATATGGCGATCCGGCAGCTCACTGCCTTCTGATCCAGTGCCCGGATTGCGGCGAAATGTATCGCGCATCCTAGTAGTCTGTCAGGACGATTTGACAGGCAATTCGGATCTGACGACCCGCGGCAGCATTCAACCATTCGCCCGTGACCGCTGGAGGGTCTCTCTATGGCTACCAAATATCGAGTCACCTTAACGCCCGAGGAACGCGACCGCCGGAGACCCTGACTACGACGGGCATCGCCCCGGCGCGGACTGACTTACCGCAGCAGATCCGCCGCGCCGATACCAAGTGCCCGCCAGCCGGGCGTGGACCGATGCCGACATCGCCACCGCTGCCTTGACATTGTAGCCTGCCACCATTCATCGCGTCCGCGAACTCTTCGTCGACGTCGTACCTGGCGGCGCCCCGTACTCCGCCGTCCCGCGCCGCCCCGACTGCCAAACTCGATGGCGAAGCCGAAGCGTGGCTTGATCGCTCCTGTTCGTGCCCCGCCCCCGAGCGGGCGCACCCGCTGGTCCTTGCGCTTGCTCGCGGATCGTTACGCCTGCCTTGCTAGGGCCTGGGCGCGGCGGTTTCGCGAGACCATTCGCCTCGTGCTCAAAAACGAACAGCCCTGGCTGAAGGAGGAATGGTGTATTCCGCCGCAGGCCAGGCTGCCGAGTTTGTCTATCATATGGATAGATGTCTTGGATCTCGCACCGCCCGGCGGATCCTGACCCGCCCGGTTACCCGTTTTTGATGAGAGTCCGTATCAGTGGGTGAGCGAGACGCGCCTGCCGCCGCCCGCCGCACCCGGCCAAGTGGGCAGGCAGGACTACAGTATGCCCGCGAAGGCGTGATAACCTCCTTCTGTTCTTTGCCCCGTTCAGAGAATTGGCGCACCGTGCAGTCACCGACCAGCGGACCGAAACGGGATTTCGCCCACTGCATGCGTGATTTGCTGGGTGGATGTGCATTTTCCAGGTCGTGAAGATCCAGTTGGTGCTGATCGTAGCTTGAATGTTTCTTACCGATTGGCGGTCTTGCACGAGGTGTTTCCCCCGGCGGGAGGCGAAACGGATCTGGTGACATGCTGGAGGTGCATCACACGCCCAAGCATGGCAGTTGGCGAATAGGTGGTGGCTGAAATCGAGTTCGCGGTGTTAAAGGAGCAATGTTCCCGGCGCGGGTGGATCGGGCAGCGCGCGGAACTGACTGCGGAAACGCGGAGTTAAGTTTGGCGGAGCGCAACAGTGCGCGCATGACGGTGAATTGGCGCTTCACGACTGCCGAAGCGCATCAAGTTGAAGCGAAGCACCTCTATCCAAAGGTTGAACTCAACCTTGTCAGATCCTGGTTCACAGACCAGCCAGTATTTACAACGAAAACCAACACTGCGCCAAAAAAGTGGGCTTTACCCAGTCCACTGCTTACAATCACAACGAAAAGTTCCGGATAGCTTAGGCACGAAGTTTCCGCTGTAATACTCAGGGAAGCCTCCTACAAAGCTCTGGGGGCTCGCCAACGTCAGCAGGAGGTTTCCGCAACGCCGGGCGCCGGAGCGAGCAAAAGAACGCCAGCACCCAACCCAGCGAGGGACAGTGAGAGCGGCGGTGCGCCCCTGTCGTCAGGGACGAAGCGCTGACCGAGGCAGAAAGATATCCTCAAACTGAAGATGGCGCTCGCTCCGCTAAGAGACCCTCCGCCTTTGTAGTAAGTTAGCAACAATATAACTGAACGAAGTACAAT
>ERZ1370068.9648-contig-841_pt1 | contig 36274 bp, 43 predicted proteins | sample MGYA00561227_ERZ1370068 | MGnify/ENA primary metagenome ERZ1370068 (study PRJEB38410, sample SAMEA6850437) | metagenome | study: Metagenomic assessment of the ecological functions of the soil: analysis of the soil microbiota associated with the... | reverse complement strand
CGCCGTATTGGTTATCTGGTGGGGCGCACGAGTGTTCGTCACAAACAGCCAACCGCAGCGTTTTTGCGCGGTGTCGTTAACGTCAGGGACTTCCACGCGGCGTAACATATGAAGGACTGGGACGATACGTCGCGCGATCATGGCGCTCGCGGCGGCGCCCGATCGAAGGCACCGTGTATTTCCGCCTGAAGATCTGATCAAAGAACCTGGCGTGACGGACACCGTCGCATTCGCTGGAAGCGGCTGGGGCTCCAATCCTGGCGCGTTGGCTGACGCAGCGCCCGCTTAACCGCGATCCGGTGTAGCGCTCGCCCGGGCGAGACTGGTTTTCAGGGCATCCAACCTCGTGCTCGACGGCAACCGCGGCCAGCTCGACGCTGCTTGCCCAGATCAACAGCGCGGTCGGCTTGCCGTGTCGACCATTCTGGGCCTGCAACGCTTGGCATCGTGAACAGGTCCAGTGGGGTCGAAGCCGACCTCGGTGGCCGTGAAATCGTGTTGACTCGATCGGCCGCCGTCGAGGCGTGGTCATCGAACTGCTGTCGAGGCGGCTGACGAAGCCCAAAGGTTCGAGCACGGTCGCTTACCGACGGACTCTGCCCGGCATGTCAATGGCCTGCGGGCTCTCCCGCGGCAATTCTGAGACCCGTGCCTCGCAAAGCCCAGAGGAAGAAATCGTCTCGCATCGCACCGCCGCAACGCGAAGGGCCGGAATCTGATCGCCAATCGAGGCGTCAATGCAGTAAAATTGCCCACGTTATTGTTTCGCCAATAACTGCAAACGATGCCAAATTGGTACTGGATGGTCGGGAGTGTAACGTATCCAGTCGTCAATGCGGTTTCCTGACTGCACGCATTCGTGGTGATCTCCGGAACGTTGTTCATTGATAATCGCGGGCGCTGGTGGACGGATGCTGGCATCATGGTCCAGAACGTCGATCACGCCGGGGCTGAACGCCAACGATCAAAGTGGCGTGCCAATAAGCGGAGCGGCATCGTCCTCTGCAACGTGAGGGGCGCCTGGTGAATGAGTAACGCGCTTGTCTTTTGGGATAACGATAAACACCGGCGCCTGAAATTGCGTTCACCAGGTAAAGCAGTTGTTCATGATTCGGCAATCTCGTTTTGTTAACGGCCCCGCACCAGCGCTTCCTTCGCTGTTCTTCGGCACCTGGCTTGTTGATCGGATGTCGGTGACGAACAACGTTCTATACTGAATAGAGTGGGACCAGAGGCCACGCGCACTGATGAATACGGTCTTCGTTCATGAATCGCATGGGCAACGACATGGCGAGCCAGCGTTGAAACGACAAATCCCGGGGCGTTTCGAATGATGCCGCGGCGTTTCGGCGCTTCTCTGCCAGTATTAAGAAGCCGATCATAAGTTCGCCCAATGACCCACGCTTCTTTGGCTGGTACTGGTGGAAAGACCTTACCGATACCGCTCGATGATGAGGCGCGGATTCCGACGCGAATTTTGAGTTTCGATCCCGGCAGGTATTCGTTACAAGTCAGGATCATTGGGAGCGCGAGGCCTGCGTTCGAGTAAAGAAAAAGTACTGATGTAAAACAAAATAAAAGTAATAGAAATCCAGCATGTTGAGATTTACCCGACCGGCGGCGTTTTTCGGGGAAACGAATGAACGCGCTATCACCAGACCACGATCCCTGGGAGTTCAGTGACTGTCGCCTGAAGAGGCTCGCGGGAAAAGGGGTGTTGGATAAAGCAAAGGCCAACGGGATTTTAACGACGGTCCGCCACGGCGCCACTCGCATACGGCCGCGATTCACGACCGCGCCTGCTGGGTGGCTGGAGCGGTCAGGTTTCGAATCGCCGTTGATAGTCAGGTCTGGAAGATTGCGAGGATCTCGGGAATTCCCCGACAACTTTCTGGATGCCCTACTACTCCTGGGGGTCCTGCACCACATTAATTTAGGCCTGGGAAGCGCTTGGTTAAAGCGCATCGTCCCAAAGCTGGCGGGCCTGAAGATCGCGTCATCACCCCCGATAATGGCGTGTTCCTCAGCCCGGCTGGTCCATTGACCACTTCGACTGATGGATCAGCCACGTAGTGCCCAGGCAAACGGCGTCGAAAGTCCAGTATTTCGAGGCGTCTTGGTCGCCCAGATCAACAGCGCTGGGCAAGTTGTCTTTGATCCCGAATCCATTTCGTGCCGCAATGGTCTGGGCCTGGCGGCGATCTCCTGACGCAGCGCTCAACACGGTATTCATTGCCATTGGGCGCTACCAAAGGCGCATCCGGCAAGGTGGTCAACGTCGAGGTTGGGCACCGCCTCGAGTGCTCACCATGCTGAAGCAAACAAAGTGATCGGAGGATTCCCGAACGACTACTGCAGGGTCAAAGGTGGCACCAGCATAGCCCAACGCTTGTCGAGTGACTGAGCGCCGGTTGATCAGCCTCGGTGGTTGGTGGATCGTTGCGCTCCCTGATCGCTATGAAGGTGGGGACCGTATGGCGTAGCCCGCGTCGCACTCGTGAGCCGTTAGATCTTTACCGATGTACGGCACCAGTGGCTCGCGTCCACTTTCACCACCCGTCTGAGGCGGGCAACACCTTGACTGGTTGTCGCCCTTTCGCCCAGAATCAACCGCAGCCAGTCCCGACACGACGCCGCCACCAGGTTGAAGCGGTCGCTCGAGATTTCATTCGGCTTTGCGCCTCAGGATCACCACTTGGTCCTGGGAGCCGCTGGCTGGTCGTGGCACCATCACACGTCCGGCATTTCGTCGCGATGTTGCTTGCCGACTTCCGAGGGATGTCTTACGTGAGCATCGGTGGCTGGTGAGGTCGTGCCAATCCTACGTTCCCGCCGTCGCCTGTAGCTGAACTGCGGGCCGCCGCGCATTCGGCAGAGAGAGAGCGGTGCGGCACTGTTCATGGTGCCGAGTGAGCCGGATGTGCCCGATGACGCCGCCGGATACTTGGCAGGAACCCACGAAGCTGGTCGACTGGTGTTGCGTGATCCCGCCCGAACCACGTCCCAGCCTGATCCGGGCGCCATAGTGCTGATGCAGCCGAGCCAACCAGAGTTCTGAATGAGACTCTGCGCCCGATATCGTCCGGCGCGCCGGATCAAGGCCATCGCCGGCGGATACGCCTTGCGACGAGTGTTTCAGTTTTCATCAACGACCTCCCCGGCTGTGCCGAGGACCTTTACCCGAGTTTGGCCTGTCCTACCTACCTGCTATTGATCTGAGTAAGCCTGGGTCTGGTACACCGATGCCTCTGTACCGCCTCCTGCAATCGCGGAGGGAGGCTCGGCGGTGATCGAAGAGACGTCAGCGCGCCATTTGAAGCGTTGGTTCTGTCGTACTGCGGTGACCTCGCCTCCAGCTGGAGCCGATAACCAGCGGCAATCATGCCAGCAGCGGTCAGGCCTTAGACTGCCCCCAGACGCACTGGGGTTCTTTCGCCGCCGATCAGCCAGAACTGTAGAATGAGCAGCAGCCTCCCGCGATAGGTCGAGCCACCACTGATGTCAGTCTCAATAGCCTTAGCACAAGACCGACGCGAAGACAGCAGAGCCCTCTTCCCCGGAAGAATGAGTCCAGTGGAACACACGATTTTTCGCTTCGTCATTGAAGAAGGATTCACGTCGATAACTGGTGCCAGGGTTGTTGCGGCGACACCCTTCAGCGGCGCTGTCTTATGGGCTGCCAGCGAAGCGCTTTCCATGCTTCCGCAGGTTCTTCCCCTGTGTCCGCGCAGGTGGAGTGCATCCGCGCGCTGGCACTCCTGCAGCCGGTAAGCCGGGGAATCCACCCACCAGTCCGCCGCGATAGTTGAGCATCCGAACCGACGCGCGCCACGCAGACTGCCCCAACCTGATACCCACGGCCGGAAGATTTTTGTTCAAAATGGATCGGACGGAACTCACGGTATCGACGCGCTTCTTCTGCGCGAGAGTGGCTCGAGGTGAGACCAAAGCCCTTCGCTGCTCAGAACACCTGCCGCACCACGCGAATCCGGCGCGAAGAGTGTATGACGCTCAGGGTCAGTCGATCAAAAGTGCAGAGTTCCTTCAGCATAACCCGCTTATCCACCAGCCGGTATGCCAGTCCGCTGGGATTGTGTCTGACCTCCAGCGTCGTTCCAGCCAGATAGGTTAGCAGGAGGTCGTGTTCGTACTTGCTTCGATTTCTCGCTCGTACCAGAAGTTCTCGCCTGACCGGAATCGCAGCCAGGGCAGCTTGCGTCAACGGCATCAAGGTACGGCGTATCCGGATGGAAGTTTTCGAAGGGCGTCCTCAAGAGCACGAGGAGATAGCGGTGGTCGAGCGGGCAACCACCGGATGCAGAGTCGCCCAGAGTGACGATGCGAAAGCTGCCAGGCGCTCTCGGCGACGTCGAATTTCGGCCCCATGATCCCCTTGGAATTGATCCGGATGTCGCCGCTGACATAATTTCTCCGGAGTCACGCACGCGGTAGGAACCCATTCTTTCTCGGTCCCCCATACGGGAATACGTGAACCGACTGTTACTGCGCCGCCCAGAACTCGGGCGTTGCTTGCACAGCAGCTAGCGACCCGAGAAGACACCGCCGACAGTCCACCAGCGCACTAATCGCCGCGTGCCCTGTGTCGGTCCTGCGCCTCGTCCCGCTAGAGGGTGATCTGCTGGCGTCCTCCAAGGATTCGCGCCGATCTTACTACGCCGCTACTGCGACCATGAGATGGCCTTGGCGGCAGCGCCGACGCCAACCGCGGCCGGCCCGATCTTTGGCGTGTCCGCTACCGAAATGAACGTGCAAGCTCATGCCGCACGAGATGGTCCAGCCCGTCAGCGCCAGCGACGAAGTTCCGGTTCTTGACGTCGTTCACGAGGTATTGCGCGAACAGGGAGTAACGGTCCCAGAAACGGAAGGAGACGTCGATGCCGCCGCCCAGACGCTTCTCTTGAGGCCCCTGAAAGCCGTCCACCGTGCTGCCGATCGTTCGCGCGCTCAGCCTGGAAGCCAAGCATCAGGTTGGGAAAGACTCGGGCCGTGGTTCGCGCGAAAATATCGCGGCCGTTCGTGCCGATGAAGTCCGAGATGACGTGCCCGCGCGTCCAGTACCCGCTCGTGAACTGGCTGTGGTTGTACGACTGCCTCGAGCGTCTGCGCGTACTCAAACTGGCCGCTCAGCCAGTCCTTTCCGAACAGCCCAAAGAGTTGTACGCCCCCGGCGCCGCCGACGGTGCTCCCCGCCGGCAGGAAGTTCGACGCCAGGAAGTGGCCCGCACCCCACCGCTCGGCCCGCACTCGCCGCAGGTGTCGTCCCAGTAGAACTCCCGTAGAGCCGGAGGTCGCGGCTCGGAAAGAAGTAGCGGTCGAGGTTGCGGAAGCGCAGCTCGCCGTCGACGCTGAACAGGTTGTTGGTCCGCTCCTCCGGGTGATTCGGGTCGTTGCCGAAGCTCGGGTTGAAGATGACCTCGGGATACTTGCTCAGCGGCAGGGAGGGACAGCAGCCACTGAACATGACCGCGCGGCTGACCCCGGAGCTCCATGAACGAGGCCGGCGAGACCGTGAAGCGCATCCCCGCCAGCTTCGCGTGCGCGTGATCGCGACTCTCCTCGAGCTGGGCGAGAAAAAGCCAGCAGCTTCATCGGCCCCACCCACTCGCCGATCCAGGGCAGCAGAAGGGCTCGGCGCTGCCGAGCTTGATCTGAGTCGAACGGCTGGGGGTTGTTGGAGAACAGGAGGGTGTTGCGGTAAAGCCCGGGCCCCAGGCGATGCTGTCGCGGCCGACGAGGAGCTCCACGTTGAAGAGCGTGAAGCTTCACATAGCCGGTGGCGAGCCGCAGGGCCGGTAATCGAGGTTTCCGAGAAACTCGGGCTGCACGTAGAACGTAGAAAGTCCCCGATCTGCAGGCGGCTTTCGAAGGTCAGGCCCCCCGTTGAACCCGCGCTGGAACGTGCCGCCCTGCTCGTCGATCAGCGAGAGCTGGCGGCTCGCGTAACCGGCGAAGGCCTGAGCCCGGTCGACGGGGGTGAACGAGAAGGTGCCCGGCGCCGCCACCGCGTCGGGCACCTGGACGCTCGAAGCCCGGCCAGCTCCGGCCTGAACTCTCGATCAGGCGATCGAGCACCGGCTCCAGGTCGCGTCGCGTGTTGAGGCCGCCGGCGTCGTCCCGGCGGATGCGCGCGATGGCGCGGGCGACGATCCGCGCCGCTTCCACGCGGCTGATCGGCTTGTGTTCAGGAGCGTGCGGTCGGCCAGCCCGGCGGTCACCAGCCGCTCGAGGTCGTCGTAGACCGCGTCCTGGTAGAGCGAGAAGCCGCCCCAGTTCTTGAGCGGCAGGTTCGTGCGGTCGCCCGCGTGGGCGCCGACAGGCAGGCCGAGCGTGACGACGAGCAGGAGCACCGGCGTGAGCGACGAGCCCGCGGCTGAGCGCAAACGTCGGCCCGCACCAAGCATCGAGCGTACAGCATAGCGTAGCGGGAGCGCCGCCCGGCACTCGTTCTGCTGCCCTCGGTTGCACTGGCGCCACGTGCGTAGACCTCCCCGCCTGCCGGCCCTCGCGCTGCTCCTCGCTCTCGGCGCCCCGTTCCTCTTCGTGAAGCTGGGCATGCCCTTCCTCGATCCCGACGAGGGGCTCTACGCGACGATCGCGCTCGAGATGGCGAGTGACGGCGATTGGGTGATGCCCCACGCGAACGGGCTACCGTACCTCGAGAAGCCTCCCTCTACTTCTGGCTGACGGCACTGACCTTCCGGCTCCTGGGCCCTTCCGAGTGGACGACGCGCCTCTGGTCGGCGCTGGCGGTGCTCGGGCACGGTACTCCTCACCTGGCGCATCGGGCGACGTCTCTACAGGGAGGGCGCCGGCCTCCTGGCCGGAATCGTCATGGCGACGGTGGTCGGCAACGCCCTCTACGTCCGCAAGGCGTCGGCCGACCAGCTCTTCGTGTTCTGCCTCACCCTGGCGATCTACGGCTTCTTGCGTGATGCCGAGCGCCCCGACCGGGAGGCCCGGCGGTTCCTGCTGTTCTATCTCGGCATCGCCCTCGGCGTGCCTCGCGAAGGGGTTGATCGGCCTGTTCCCGCTCCTCATCGTCGGCCTGGGGCTGGCCCTGGTGCGCCGGCTCTCCTGGCGAGACCTGAACCTGGCGCGCGGCGCGCGCTCGTCCTGGTGGTGGCCGGGCCGTGGCACGCGCTGGTCGCCTGGCGCTCCCCGGCGCTGTTCGGGGTGTACGTGCTGGACGCCCATCTCCTCCGCTTCTTCAATGCCCGGCGGTACGTCGAGGCCGACGTGCCGCTCTCGACGCTCGGATTCCTGGCGGCAAGCTTCGTCTGGGCCTTCCCCTGGGGCGTCTTCAGCCTGGCGCGGCCGGAGCCGGCCGCACGCCGCCCGCGCGCTGGCGTCCGGTCATCGTGCTCTGGCTGGTCGTCGTGGTGGGCGTGTTCGCGCTCTCGCGCTTCAAGCACGAGTACTACGCGCTCCGGCGTTCCCGGCGCTCGCGGTGCTCGTCGGCGCCGCGTGGCCGGCGGGCGAGACGTCGGTCGCTGGCTCGCCCTCTGGACTCATCGGATGCGCCGCGGTCGGTCTTGGCGCCCTCTGGATCGGCGCCGGGCCGACCGCCGGGCAGGTGCTGGGCGGCCTGGCCGAGCTGAACGCGTGCTACCGCATCCTGCACGACCAGAAGATCCCCCTCCCGTTCGAGCCACGGGAGTTCGGCGTCCTGCTGCAGGGCCTGGGGTGGGTCCTGCTCGTGGGCTGGGGCTGGCGACCGTTTGCTGGGCTCCGTGGCTGGCGGCGGACCGCGTTCGCCTCGCTGGTCGGCGTCGCGGGCACGATCACGCTGCTGATCTTCACGCCCTCGACGTCGTCGAGCCCCATCATTCGGTGAAAGAGGTGGCACAGGCCATCAACGCTCAGGCGGCGCCGGCCGACGTGCTCGTCCTCGAAGGCTCACTCTCGTACGGCGGAGCCCTGCCCTTCTATACGCGGCTGCCGTCTCCTCCTCGTGAACGGCGCCGTGGATTACTTCTAGATCACGGCCAGGCTGCTCGAGGCGCGCGGCGTCTTCATCGACACCAGCGGGTTGCAAGAGCTCTGGGAGGGCCCGCGGCGTGTATTCCTCGTGGCGCATCGTCCGTTTCGACCGCAGTCTGGTCGCTGCGCTTCCGTCAGCGAGCGTGCACGACCTCGGAGGACACGGCGGGAGCCACCTCTACTGAATCGCTACTCGAATCGCTGAGTTTTTCTCGAATCGATGATCCGCGCGCGCAAAGTGATGAAACTGAAGCTTTCCCAAAATGAGTTGTCAGATTCGGCGGCGGATTGTCCTGGGCGATGATTAAGTGGCACGTGGTCGTCGCGCTATCACACGTTCGTCACGGCGGCTCGAGCGCTCACGATCACAGATAGTTACGACCCTCTGGCTCGAATCCATCCACGCTTGGCACCTTCCGTGCAGAAAATTCTCTGCACAGGGAAGACTCCTCCTCGACAAGGGCAAACCCGTCGTGAGGCGGGGACGCAAAGCCACGGGTCAGACACGTCTGACAGCCGGGCTACCGAAAGAGGGGTAGTGATCACCCTCCGGGACATGGCGGTCTTCCTCGAGGGAGATCACGTTCATGTTCCAGCGGCGATGGCTCCTGGCTCCCGGGCTGGCCCTGGCTGGAATTCTCTTCGCGACTAATCCGGCGGTTGCCGGAGTGCTGGACGCGTCCTGGACCGCTCCCACCACGAACAGCGACGGGAGCCCGCTCACGGATCTCGCGTCCTATCGTGTCTACTTCGGAACCTCGGCCACACCGTGCCCCAGCGGAACCTTCGTTTCGGTCCCTTCTCCCAGCTTCGGCGACCGCCGCCCGGTCAGGCGGTCGGCACGCGGCTCGCCGGCCTGACCAACAACACCGTCTACAACGTCTCGGTCGTCGCCGTGGACACGGGCGGTAACCCCAGCGCGTGCTCAGGCGTGGCCAGCGCCACCGCGATGCCCGATATCACCGTCACCCCGACCACCACGGTGGCCTTCGGCAACGTCAACATCGGAACCTTCGCCGAGCAGACCTTCACCGTCCAGAGCACCCGCGCCGGCGTGACGGGCACGGCCGCCATCGCGGCCCCTTCACCATCGTCTCGGGGAGCCCTTCACGCTCAGCGCCAGTGGCGCGACCCAGACCGGTGACCGTGCGCTTCACCCCGACGAACACAACGCCTCAGAGCGTGAACGTCAACTTCACGGCCGACGGCGACTCGACGTCGCGGCTGGTGACTGGTACCGGCCTGCCGATCGGTCCGACGCTGACAGTTTCCAAGTCCGGCGCGGGCAGCGGCACCGTCACGAGCAGTCCTGCCGGCATCTCCTGCGGCACGAGTTGCTCGGCTTCGTACGTGAGCGGCACCCAGGTCACCCTGACCGCCTCGCCCGCGAGCCGGCTCTACGTTCACCGGCTGGACCGGTGGCGGCTGCACCGGCACCGGCGCCTGCGTCGTGACGATGAGCGCCGCCACGACGGTCACCGCCGGCTTCGTCGTCCAGTCTTTCGCCCTCACCGTGAACAAGTCCGGCACGGGCACCGGCACCGTGGGCAGCGCGCCCGCCGGCATCACATGCGGGGCGACCTGCTCGACTTCGTTCAGCTTCGGCACCCAGGTCACCCTGACCGCCTCGCCGGCGACCGGCTCCACCTTCACGGGCTGGAGCGGCGGCGGCTGCACCGGCACGGGCACCTGCGTCGTGACGATGAACGCCGCCACCACGGTGGCCGCCAACTTCACCGTGCCGACCTTCGCTCTCACCGTGACCAGGGCCGGCGCCGGCAGCGGCACCGTCACCAGCACCCCTGCCGGCATCGCGTGCGGGGCGACGTGCTCGGCGTCGTTCACCATCAACACCGTGGTCACCTTGACCGCGGCGCCCGCCTCCGGCTCCACCTTCGTCGGCTGGGGCGGTAGCTGCGTCGGGGCCGGCAACTGCACCGTGACGATGACCGCGGCTCGGGCCGTCACGGCGACCTTTGGCGTGTCCACCGTTACCTTCACCAACGATCCGCTGGTCGCGGGGAGCACGGGCGTAGGGTCGTGCACATCGCGGAACTGCGGACGGCCGTCGCGTTCACGCAGGCCCGGTTCTGGGCTCTCCACGTTCGCCTGGAGCGATACCCTGACCGCCAGGACGACTCAGCCTGGCAGGTGATCCATATCGCCGAGCTGCGGACGGCGGTAACCCAGATCTATCAAGCGCTCGGGAGACCATTGCCCGACGCATACCGATAACCTCGTGGCTGGCCAGACCGTGGCCAAGGCGGTCCACGTACAGGAGCTGCGCCGGTACATCAGCCAGATACCGTAGCCGGCCGAGCGAGGTCTCCGGTTTTCTTGACTCGCTCGGCCCGAGGGGGCTAGCGTGAAATTCTGACCATGCGCAGCCTCCTCTATTTACCTCTACGCGCGGCTCCTGCTCCGTCAGGTTCGGGACCGCGCCGTTCCCCGGCATCTCGGCATCATCCTCGACGGCAACCGCCGCTTCCGCACTCGAGCGCGGCGTACCCGACCTTCGCGAGGCCTACGCGCTCAGGGGCCGAAAAGCTGGACGACGTGCTCGAGTGGTGCGCCGAGGTCGGCATTCCGGCCGTCAGCCTCTGGGTGTTCTCGACGAACAACTTCAGGCGGCCGGCGACCGAGATATCCGGAATTCTCTCGGCCGTCGAGTCCAAGCTCACCGCGCTCGCCCGGCAGCCGAAGTTCCACCGTCTCGGTCTCCGTATCCGCGCCGTCGGAAAGCTCGACCTTCTGCCCGACTCGACGATCGCGGCGATCCGGGCCGCCGAAGGGGCGACGGCTGGCAATCGCAAGATGGTCCTCACGTTCGCGGTCGCGTGCGGGGCCGCCAGGAGATCATCGACGCGGTAGCAGGCCATGCTCCGCGAGCGGAGCAAGCAGGGCGAAGACCTCCAGACCATCATCGACGGCGTCACCGAGGAGACGATCGGCCAGTACCTCTACGCGCTGGACCTGCCGGATCCGGATCTCATCATCCGCACGAGCGGCGAGATCCGGCTCTCGGGCTCCTCCTGTGGCAGGCGCCTACAGCGAGTTCTACTTCTGTGACGCGCACTGGCCGGCCTTCCGCAAGGTCGACTTCCTGCGAGCGGTCCAGTGCCTACCAGCAACGCGAGCGGCGCTTCGGCGGCTGAGCCGGCGTTCCGGCCGTCGACCGACGCTCCGAGTGAGGCAACCATGAGGCTTGCCGGGAAGGTCGCGCTGATCAGCGGCGGTGCGCGCGGGATGGGTGCCGCCGAAGCGCGCCTCTTCGCGCGGGAAGGCGCGCGGGTGGTCATCGGCGACATCCTCGTGGCCGAGGGCCATGCGGTCGAGGCCGACATCAAGGCCAAGGGCGGCGAGGCCGCCTTCATCCGGCTCGACGTCACCAGCGAGGCCGACTGGCAGGCCGCCGTCGGCATGGCCACGACCCGCTTCGGCGCGCTGAACGTCCTGGTCAACAACGCGGGCATCGGCGGCGGTGGCTGATCGAGGACACGACGGTCGAGGACTGGACGCGCATGATGGACATCAACGCCAAGGGCGTGTTCCTCGGCACGAAGGCCGTCATCCCGGCCATGCGCCGGGCCGGTGGCGGGTCGATCATCAACATCTCGTCCCAGCTCGGGCTGGTCGGGACGGACAACAGCAGCCCGCAGTACCAGGCCTCCAAGGGCGCCGTCCGTCTCCTGACGAAGGCGACGGCGATCCAGTACGCGCGTGAGGGCATCCGCGCCAACTCGGTTCACCCCGGACCGATCGTGACGGCGATGACCGAGCGGCGCCGCGCCGACCCCGCCCAGCGCCAGCTCATGATCTCCCGGATCCCGCTCGGCCGGTACGGCGAGCCCGACGAGGTCGCCTAGCGGTGTCCTCTATCTGGCCTCGGACGAGGCTGCTCTACGTGACCGGCAGCGAGCTCGTCATCGACGGGGCTGGACCGCCCAGTAGGGCCTCGGACGGAGCGCACGGAGGGCCGAATGCAGAGCGACGATGAGCCGACGGTCGTTTCTGGCGGCGCCGCCGCGTTGACCATCGCCGCCGGCGCGGACGTGGCCGGAGCCGTGGAGTCGCGTGGAACGTTCAGCTGCCCGCTCCGCGGCGGAGTTCGTCATCCGCAGCGGCTACGTGATGACGATGGACCCGACGCTCGGCGACATCGCCCGCTGCGACGTGCACGTCAAGAACGGCGCCATCGTCGCCGTCGGCGCCGGCCTCAAGGCGGGCGGCGCGGAAGCGATCGACGGGCGCGACATGATCGTGCTGCCGGGCTTCGTCGATACCCACTGGCACATGTGGAACACGCTGCTCCGGAGCATGGCCGGCGACAAGCGCGAGCTCGGCTATTTCCCGACCGTCGCGACCCTGGGCAAGCTGTTCACGCCCGACGACATGTACCAGGGAACCCGCCTGGCCGCCGTCGAGGCGCTGTTCAGCGGATTCACGTTCGTCCACGACTGGTGCCACAACATCCGCGCGCCCCGAGTTCGCCGCCGCCAACCTGCGAGCGCTCGGGAGTCCGGGCTGCGCGGCCGATTCTCGTACGGCGACGCCGCAGGCTCATCCCCCGACCGAGACGATCGATCTCGCCAACCTCGAGCGGCTGCGCCGCGACTGGAAGCAGCCTCTCGAGCGAGGGCCTGCTCGACCTCGGGCTGGCCTGGCGCGGCATGGGCGCGGCGCCGCGCGGTGATCCCGCCCGAGGTCTACCGCAAGGAGTTCGACACGGCGCGCGCCGCTCGGCATCCCGATCTCGGTCCACGTCGCCAACAACTTCGCTCCAGAGCCGGACGCGGTCGACGCCCTCGGCCAAGGCCAACCTGCTCGGCAAGGACGTCCAGCTCATCCACGCCATCTGGATCACGCCGGAGGAGATCCGCGCCATCGCCGCGGCCGGCTGCGCGTGTGAGCGTCTCGCCCTACACGGAGCTGCGAATCGGCTTCGGCTTTCCGCAGACCGGCGAGCTCCTCGGCGGGCGGCGTCACGCTCGGCCTGTCGGTGGACACGACCGCGCTGTCGGGCAACGCCGACATGTTCGCCATCATGAAGGCGATTCAGAACGTCGAGAACAGCCGGACCGAGAACGAGTTCAAGCTGCCGGCGCGCCGAGTGCTCGAGCTGGCCACGATCGAGGGCGCGCGCTCGATGGGCGTCGACGATCGCGTCGGGTCGCTAGAAGCCGGGCAAGCGCGCCGACCTCATCATGGTCTCGACCCGCGACGTCAACATGGGCGTGTTCACCGATCCGGCGCACATGCTGGTGGAGGCCGCGCAGCCGTCGAACGTCGACACCGTGGTCGTGGATGGGCGCATCCTCAAGCGCCGGGGCAAGCTCATGGCCTACGACACCCGACAGGTCGTCGGCCAGGCCTCCGCGGCGCTCGCGGCGCGTCCGCAAGCGCGGCAACTGGTGGTGATCGGCGGATGAGCCCCGGCGACAAGACCGTGCTCGTGGTGGACGATGAGCCCGCGGTGCTGAGCACCGTGCGCGACGGCCTCACCGCTCACGGCTACCGCGTTCTCGAGGCGCTGGACGGCGAGACGGCCCTGGAATGGCCGAATCCCATCAGGGCCCGATCGCGCTGCTCCTGGTGGACGTGGTCATGCCCGGGCTGAGCGGTCCCGAGGTCGCCACGCGCCTGCACGCGGCCCGGCCGGACACGAAGGTCCTCTTCATGTCGGGGTTCTCGACCGAGGTCACGGTCGTCCACGGCGTCGCGGCCGGCGATCCGCTCCTCGTCAAGCCGTTCAGCCTGGAGACCCTCGGACGCAAGGTGAAGGAGATCGTAGAGCACCGCTCACCGTTCTCGCGGCCGCCGCAGCCACCAGGGCGCGCTAGGTCTGACCGCAGTCGGCGACCGGCGGCCAGCTCGCACCGCGCCGGCTCGCGGTGGTCGCTGCCGCCGTCGTGCTGGCACCGAGCCGCGGGCGCGCTCGGCGCAAATCGCGCCGAGCTTCGCCGCTGATCGGCTGAAGGCTCGAATCTGGGCGGTGCCAGTCGAGTTTCACCTGCCGAGCGCTGGGAAAAGGGCTGCTGCTGGTAGGAGGCTTAATGGGGGCTGGCAAGCGACGTCAGCGTGCTCGGCGTTGTGTGATTGATTCAGCGCCAGTAATTGATTGAGAAACCCGGTTAACCAGCTGGCGCATCTGGCGACTACGAGGCCGGCGTGGACGTCGTCGTGACCGAGACCGAGCTTGGCGCGCGTGGCCGTGGACCTCCCGCGACTCATCATCCGGCCTGACGCGCCCCGGCGACAACGGCCGCTCGCTCGAAGGCATGCTCACGGGCTGCGCGACGCAGCCCTGCTTTCAGACGCTGCGGCGCTTCGGGGCTTGGCCGCCAGCGGCTGAAAGCCTGGTGGGATTATCAGCCGAAGCTGAGTACCGCAGGTCGCCGCCCGCTCAGGCGGCCAGGGCATCAGCGGCTGAAGGGAGGTCTGAGCGAGAAGACTGGCGGGGACCACGGTGGCCGGCGCTCTGTTGGTCGAGCGCTGGTTAATAGAGCTCGTAGCGTCTCGCGCTGAGGCCCAAAGACGTGCCGCTGGTGAGCGCCAAAGCAGCTGTACTTCGGTAGCTTGGGCTGGTGCCCTGCTGTCAGCGCCCGGGTTGATGTTCAGCGGTGTCGATCGTGCGGCGACGCACGGGCGCGTCGCGACGCTGGCTGGCATTTGCCCAGCCGCTGGCTGGAGATCGGTGCTGGCGGCTATCGACGAACAGAGTAGTGCGCTGAAGCGGAGAGAGGCGCGAAGGTCGCCGGCGAAAGCGTGTGCCGGGTGGCGATGTCGACGCAGCCTACTGTGGTGGCGCCAGCCCGTGTGGTGGATGACGCCAATGATCAAGGTCGGTAGCAGACCCATCGGCCGGGCATCCGCGGTGATGGCGGCACCGGCGAGCGCCGCCAGTTCTTCAAGGCCACCTACCAGGGCATCCTCGACCATGGGACGACGAGCCTGCTGTCGCCACCGGCATCGAGCTGTTGACTACGTCATGATCACTGGTTGCCTGAGCCGTCTGGTTCGCGAAGAGCGCACGTCGTCACCAGCGGTGGGCTTGACAACTGCGTCAATCCGTACGGTGGGCGACACGACGCAGTGGGGCCGCCCAGAACTTGAGCCAGTCGTATATCCAGGCTTCGGCTGCTACGACGAAGCGATCGAGGTCTGCCGCCAGCCTTTGCCGAGTGAGCGGGCGCGAGGCCAGCCGTGCGGCTTCCGCTGAGACCCGAACTTGACCGCCTGGGGCACTTGGTAGAAGGGGAGCGCCGCGGGCCGCTGATCACTCTGAAATTTTGCGTTGCCGCAGTTATCAAAGAGCTGACGACCTGAGGCGCACGCTGGCGCGATTCGGAGCTGGAGCAGCTCCAGGCGCGGCCGCGCTAGGGCGTCCTGGCGGGGCCGGCTCCGGTCAGGAGCCCGCGGGAGAGAACGACGGCCAGAGATTGACCCCCAGCCCCTGGCTCATCGACAGAGCGTACCGGGCTCCGACACGTCGAGGCGCGGTCACGACGTCGACCTCCTCGAAGCCGGCTTCCGGCGTCTTGAAGTTCAGCGTCGCCGGCGCCATCCCGTGCTCGAGCGCGGTCAGTGACAGGGCGACCTCGGCGAGATCGCTCGCCGCACCCATGTGGCCGGTGTACGGCTTGAGCCCCGAGATCGGGACCGACGCGTGGTCACCGCTCAGCAGATTCGCGATCGCGGAGAGCTCGACCCGGTCCCCCTTGCGCGTGCCGCTCCCGTGCGGCGAGATGAAGGCCAGCTCCTTCGGGCGTATCCCCGCCTCGTCGACGGCGGCGGTCAGCGCCCGTCGCGCCGTCTCCACCGACACGCCGAGGCTTCCGGCGGCACCGCCGTCGGTGAAGCTGGCCAGGCCCCGGATGCACCCGAGCACGCGAGCCGACCGCGCGCGCGCCCGCTCGAGCGGCTCCAGGACGAGCGCGGCGGCGCTGTCGCCCGCGATGAAGCCGTCCCGCCGGCCGTCGAAGGGTCTGAACGACGTCGATCCCTCCCGGCATCGCGACAGGAGCCCGAGCGCGTCCAGGTCGAACAGGGAGATGAACGGCTCCAGAGACAGGTACCGACCACGATCGCGATGTCGGCCTGATCCTGGAGGAGGCTGCGCGCGGCGAGCTCCAGCGCCTGCGCCCCGCAGGGAGAATGGCTGGCGAGGGTCGTGTTGGGGCCTTGCAGCTGATAGCGCCGGGAGACGAAGGCCACGAGGTTGTTCGTCAGACTCTCGAGGAGAAAGAACGGGTCCACGGTGTGGAGCGTCGCCTTGTTGACGCGCTCCGTGTCGACGGCGCGACCCGCGACCACACCGCCCTCGCGCAAGGCCGCGTAGAAGTCGCGGTACGCGGCCTTGCTGTAGTCGGAGGCACCGATGTAGAGCGCCCGGCGCGACGGCTCGATCTGCGACAGGTCGAGGCCGGAGCCGCGCATCGCTTCGTCGACGGCCCGAAGCCCGAACCGCGAGCTCGGGCTGATGAGCCGCCCCTGCTTGAGCACCTCGGGCGGCGTATCGGGCGGCAGCGCGTCGTCGTCCACGCGGCCCGCATACCGGAGCGCCTCGCGGCAGCGCCTCGTCCCCGAGCTCGCGGATGCCGGTCGCCCCCTGGAGGAGCCGCTGCCAGTGACCCTCGAGGGACGAGGCGAGCGACGAGATGACGCCCATGCCGGTGATCGCGACGATCGGCTCGCTCATCGGACGGCGCCACCCGGTTCGGCGCCAGCGAGAAGGTCGCGGTGTTCGTGAGGATCTCGAAGAGCTGGCGCTGGCTCGCGGGCGCCTCGATATCGGCGAGCGGCACCACCGGCCCGTCGAACTCGGCGACGATGCGTCGCTTGCCGCCGACGCTGCCCGTGCCGCGGTAACGCCGGCGGACGGCTCGGCCCCCGGCACGACGTCGAGCGCGATCTCGACCTGGTCGCCGGGCCCGGTGAGGTCGTAGAACTTGCAGCTCGCCGACGTGCTCGAGCAGGAACCAGCTGGCGAACTCGGAGCTGATCGCCTCCAGCCATCCGGCGAGCTGGGTCATCGACTCGAGGAGCAGGACTCCCGGCATCGTCGGCCTTCGCGGGAAGTGATATTGCAGGAAGTCCTCGGTCATCGCGACGTTCTTCACGCCCCGGATGCGCTTGTTGACCTCCCACTCCGAGATGCGTGGTCGACGAGGTAGTAGCGCACCGGACCCTCAGGAGGCGCTGAGACCGCCATCGACGGCGATGGCCTGTCCCACGATGTAGTCGGATGCGTCCGAGACGAGGAATCGCCACCGAGATCGGCGACCTCCTCCACCCGGCCGAATCGACGCACCGGGATGCGCTCGAGCAGCTTGGCGGAGGCGCGCTGGCGCACGGGAAGGCTCATGTCGGTCTCGATGATGCCGGGCAGCACCGCGTTGATGCGAATCCCCTGCGGGCGAGCTCGACGGCGCCCGCCCGGCTGAACGCCACGAGCCCGCCCTTGGCGGCGGCGTAGTTGGTCTGGCCGCGCCCGCCCACGTCGGCGCTCGCCGAGGCGATGTTGACGATCTTGCCGCCGCCCTGCCGCAGCATCATCTCCACGGCGTGTCGCGTGCACAGAAACGCGCCGGTCAGGTTCGTCGCGCTGGACGGAGGCCCAGTCCTGATCGTCATGGAGAGCAGCAGCGTGTCCTGAACGATCCCGGCGTTGTTCACCAGGATGTCGAGCCGGCGATATTCCTGAGCGATGAAGCCGAACATCGCGTCGACGGCGGCCGAGTCCGACACGTCCGCCTGATACGCGCGCGCGCCGCGGCCCTCGCCGACGATCTCCTTCTCGAGTCCTTCGGCGGCCTCGCGGGAGCGCCGGTAGTTGATGATCACCGTCGCGCCCAGTCGCGCGAGGGCTGCGGCAGCAGGCTCGACCGATCCCGCGACCGCCGCCCGTGACGAGCGCGACCTTCCCGGTCAGGTCGATCTTCATACGGGCCGCTCGAGCGAAGCCAGATCGTCGACGCCCCCGTAGTAGAGGAAGAAGTCCCGCGCCGTCTCGCCCGCCGGGAGCGGAACGTGGTGGAGGATCAGCCGGTTCACCTGGGCGACGATCTGCCCGTCGACCGTGGCGGTCGCCGCGCCGAGCGAGTCCCGCTCGGTGGTGGTGCAGCAGCCGCCCGTCGATCTCGACGCGGGCGCCGGGCTTCAGGGGCGGCCGGAACGGTCACGTCGGAGATCAGCGCCAGCACGGACACGCAGCGGAAATCGTAGGTATAGCTCGCCAGCCAGCCGAGAAGCTGCGCCATCGCTTCGATCAGGAGGGCGCCCGGGACCAGGGCCGCGCGGGTGAAGTGCGATTCCAGGAACGGCTCGGTGGCGGCGAACGACTTGATGCCCGTGATGCGGCGTCCCCGCTCCACACCGGTGACCCGGTCGATGAACAGAAAGCGCATCAGCCGTCCTCGAACGCGCCGAGGCAGACGGAGGCGTTGTGCCCCCGAAGCCGAACGAGTTACTGAGGGCGATCCGGTGGGAACGCGGCGCGCCACGTTCGGCACGTAGTCGAGATCGCAGCGCGGGTCCGGCGTCTCGTGGTTGATCGTCGGCAGCAGCAGCGACTGGCGGATGCCCTCGAGCGTCAGGATCGCCTCGACGGCGCCGGCCGCCCCGATGGTGTGACCGAGCATCGACTTGTTCGAGCTGAGTGGAACGGAGGCCGCTCGCTCCCCGAAGACCCGCTTGACGGCGAGAGTCTCGAGGGCGTCGTTCTGCACGGTCGAGGTGCCGTGCGTTGATGTAGCCGGATCTGGCCGCGCTCGACGCCGGCGTCCTCGATGGCCCGGACCATCGCGAGCATCGCGCCGTCGGCCTGCGGGTGAATGTCGGTGATGCGATAGGCGTCGGTCGAGTCGCCGTAGCCGAGCACCTCGCCCAGGATCGCGGCGCTGCGCTCGCGCGCGTGATCGAGATCCTCGAGAACGAGCGCCCCGGCCCCTCGGAGATCACGAAGCCGCTGCGCTTCCGTCGAACGGACGGGACGCCGTCGTCGGCGACGTGTAGCGCTCGGTGAGCGCCTTGAGCAGGATGAACCCGGAGAGCCCCAGGTACGTCAGCGACGCCTCGCACCCGCCGGCGATCGCCGCGTCCGCCCGTCTCGACCGGATGAGCCGGTAGGCCTCGCCGATCGCCTAGCCGCCGGCGGCGCAGGCGGAGGCGATGCCGATGCTGGGCCCGCGGCAGTCGAAGATGCGCGAGATGAGCGTCGGCCCGACGTCGACCTTGTGTCGGACGAGCGAGAAGGCGTCGTGCCCGCCCTGCCGGAGCCGGGTCGCATCCCACTGCCCGTCGCCGTCCCACGCCCGGAAGATCCGCGCGATGTCGACCGAGGGACGCGGTCTCGCCGTGATAGCCGAGAATCACGCCGATCCGGTACCGGTCCTGATCCGGCCGAGCTTGGCCTGCTCGGTGGCTTCCATGGTGGCGGTCCACATGAGCTGGATCGCGCGCGACGCCATTCTCTCGAGCCTGGCCGCCACGCCCGGCGGCCGCTGGATCCATCCATCGGCGACCTCGCCGCCGATCCGCACCGGGAGGCCGCGGGTGTCGAAGGCGCGGGAGGTAATCGATCCCCGAGCGGCCCTGGCTGGCGTGCTCGAAGGTCTCGCCGGTGTTCCGGCCGAGCGGCGTGATCATGCCCACGCCGGTGACGACCACGCGCCGGCGATCGGCCGCGCGGCGTGAGGCGACGGTCAAGAGGCGCGGCTCACCGAGCCGCCCCGCGCCCGAAAATCCTCGAGCCAGCGGCGGATCACATCGTCACCGGCCAGGAGCGGGGCCTGCGCCCCGCACCCGCCGCAGGTGATCGGGCTGCCGTCGGCGACGGTCCACGCGGCCTTGCCGCAGCCGGGACAGGTGGCCGGACAGGTCGCGAGGATCTCCTCGACGATCATCACCAGCGTGCGCGGCGTGACGAGGGCGGGCACCTCGTCGAGCGGCATGCCGGCGTGCACCTGCGGTCCGGCCGATCCGAGCCGCGCGTTCCAGATCGTCACGGCCGCCTCGGTGAGCCGGCCGCTCTCGTCGATCGCGGTGCCCTCGCCGAACAGCTCCTCGACGTGCTCCAGAAAATATTTCCGCGGCATCCCCACGTTGAACCGCTGCTCGAGACGGAAATTGATGTCGATGAAATCCAGGATTCCGCCGCCAGGTCGCGGATGAGCGAGCTGTCGGGCTCGACCTTCTGCTCGGAAATCTGCAGAGCATCGGCGATGGCCTTCTGGACCTCGCGATAGATCTGATCCGGGCTGATCAATGACTCGGCCATTCTCTCCTCGTGTCCGTCCCCTGAATCGTGGCTCTCCGACGTCAGCCGGCGGACGCCGGGTGCAAGAGCTCGTTGGAGAGTCCGTTGTCGACGACGATGCTCTGGCCTCGAATGCTGCGCGCGGCGGCGGTGCACAGGAAGAGCACCACGCCCGCCACGTCCTCCAGGTCGACGAACGCGGACGCGGGCAGCCGCTCGACGCCGGGCCAGTACTGCCGCAGGACCATCAGCGAATCGGTTTTCAGAAGACCCGCGGTGACGCCGTTCACCGTGATCTGGCGATCCTGGAGCTCGACGGCCCACTGCTTGACGAGCGCCTCCATGGCCGCCTTCATGCTGCCGAGCGGATAGCTGGGCAGCGCGAAGCGGCTGCCGAGGCTCGAGACGAACACGACGTGGCCGGGGCGTCCCTGCATCAGCGGCAGCGCCTGCTGCATGCAATAGACGTTGCTGAAGTAGTTGTTCTCGACGAGCTCGAGCAGATCGCGCCGAAGGAGCTCGCCGACCTTCTTGAACGGCGCGCGCGCCGCGTTGAGGACGAGGATGTCCAGACGGCCGTACTGGGCGGCGATCTCCTGGAACATCGTCGCGACGGCGTCTTTCTGGCTGATGTCGGCCTGGATGGCCACGGCGCGGGACCCGCGCTCGACGAGCTCCTTGGCGAGCGCCCGGGCCTGGGCCTCCGAGCGGCCTCCGGCCTTTCGGTAGTTGAGGACGAGGTCAGCGCCGGCCTCGCTGAGCTTCTGGGCGATGACGCGACCCAGCCCTCGCGAGCTACCGGTGACCAGCGCCACCCGGCCGTGACAGGGTCCCATTCGATGTCCTCGTGCGTGAAAATCGTGCCCGGCGACGCGCGAGCTCCGCCGGATGGAGCGTAGGCCCGAGTTAATGGCAGCCAAGCAAAGAAGTCAAGCGGAAGTGCTCACCTCACGCGAGCGCCACGTCGTAGAGCCGGTAGGTCTTGTGATGCCGGCCGCCCAGCAGAATCGCGCGGTTCATCGCCCGATTGTCCTCCAGGGTCCAGCCGATCTCCGCGCGGCGGTAGCCGAGGCGCCGGCCGCGGCTCAGAAGCTCGAAGTAGAGGAGAGCGTCGATGCCGCGATGGCGAAACTCGGGCCGGATGCCGAGCGCCATGATGCGCGCCTGCCGGACGCGCCGCAGACCGCGGAGCAGGGTCCAGAACCCGAACGGGAAGAGGCGCCCGCCTCGCACGCGCGCGAGCGCCTGATTGACGTCCAGAACGGCCAGGCAGAACGCGATGGGGCGCCCGCCGACCTCCGCCACCATGGCGCCCTCGGGCAAGCGCGCCAGGACGGGTCGCAGCTGCTTTCGCGGCGTACACGAACTCGGCTTCCGTGAGCGGAACGAATCCCCAGTTGCGGGTCCACGCGGCGTTGTAGACGTCCATGGCCCGCCGGATCTCGGCCGCGTAGTCGGCGAAGTTCACCTGGCGAAGGACGACGTCCGTGTTCTTTGCGCACCAGCTCGGCGACGCGCGCGATCTTGTCGGGGATCGCCTGGTCCGCGCGTATCTCCCAGGCGAACAGGTCCTTCGCCTTCGCGAGGCCGAAGCCCTCGAGCAGCGCGGCGTAGTACGGTGGATTGTAGGGCATCCCGACCATCGGCGGCTCGTCGAACCCCTCGATGAGGAGACCGCATTCCTCGTTGGTCGAGTGCGTCGCCGGGCCCCGCATGACGTGCATCCCGCGCGCGGCGAGCCAGCGCGCGGCGGATTCGAGCAACGCGCCCGACACGGCAGGATCGTTCTCGCACTCGAAGCCGCCGAAGAATCCGACCCGGTCGCCGTGAAACTGGTTGTGCGCGTGGTTGACGACCGCCTCGATGCGGCCGACCGGACGGCCGTCGCGGCGCGCCAGGAAGAGCGCCGCGTCCGCATGGCGGAAGAACGGGTGGCGCAGCACGGTCGAACAGCTCGCGATGCTCACGCCGGAGCGGCGGCACGAAGTGCGGGCGCCCGCTGTGGAGACGATACGGAAGGTCGATGAACTCGCGCCACGCTCTCCCTTTTCGACCGGCACGATCTCGAGAGACGGCATCGCCCGAGTGTAGCCCGCGGCGGCGGCGAGCGCGGGACATATACTGTGCGCCATCGCCATGACCAGGGCCCTGACCGTCCGCATCGGCGCGCGCCCGTGGCGCTCGCGGCTCGTCGGCATCGCGGCGGGCGGCGCGGGCCTGCTGCTGGTCCTCGCCGGGAGCGCACGCGCGACGTGGCCGACCGCCGCGCTGCCCCGGACCTGCCCGCGGCGGAGACGCGCGCGGCTGCAGGAAGTCACCGAGCACGTGTCGGTGTCGGCCCGCTCGAGCGGCGACGCCTTTCGCCTGCGACGCGATCTTTTCAGTACCTGCTCGGATCATCCAGAGCTGGCGGCGCACATCATCCAGGCGCTCAAGGTGAATCGCTATCGCATCTGGCGCGAGCCCGACGGGCTCTGGCTCGACGACCGCGCCGGCGCGCTGGTGCAGTTCCAGATCGTGTACGCGGCGCCGGGCAGCCGCGTCTTCTTCATGCAGGGCCGCTACCAGCCGGCCGTCTCTGCCTGCGATCTACGGGCGCGTCGTGGCCGTGCTCGAGTGCACCGTCGAGCCTGCGGACGAGGGCAAGAGCCTCATCACCCCGCGCGATGGCGAGCTTCGTTCGGATCGACAACGTCGTGTTCGGGATGCTCGCGCGGCTGTTCACGGCCATCATCGCCCCGCGCGCGACGAGGGTGACCAGCCGGATCGTCATCGACATCGCGAAGACGGCGCGCGCGATCGACAGCGATCCGGACGCGGTCGACGCTGCGCTGCGCGGGCGGCCTGACGCGTGCCCGCGGGCGATCTCGCCGAGTTCCGCCGGCTCCTGGCTCGCCGCTGAGCGCGGACGCGATCGGCGCTCATCGGGCCAGCCAGCCCTGGCGCATGTACCAGGCCGCGGTCGACGCGAACCCTCGAGAAGATCGATGCGCGCGAGAAGCCGAGCCGCTCTCTGGCCTTGTCGACGCTGAACACCCAGCCCGGCGCCATGAGCTCGGTCAGGAGCCCGGTCGATCGCCAGCGGGCTTCCGCACAGCGCCGCGGCGTCGCCGGCCACGGCGGCCACGAGCAGGAGCGCGTAGGGGATCCGCACGCGACGAGGGCGCCGGCCCAGGACCCGCGCCAGCGTGTCGGTCAGCGTGCGTGCCGTCACGCTCTCGGATACCCGAGCGCGAACACCTGGCGCTCGGCCGCCGCGCGAGGTGGCGGCCGCCACGATGCCGCGCGTGATGTCGTCGACGTGAACGAACATGTAGGCGGGCGCCGGATCCGAGGGACCTCGAGCGCGATGCCCCGCCGGGCCAAGCGGAAGAGCGGCAGCGCGGCGCGATCCGCCGGACCGTAGACCGGCCCCGGACGCAGGATGGTCCAGCGGAGGCCGCGCGAGGCTTTCACCACCTCCTCGCCGGCCAGCTTGCTTCGCCCGTACGCCGTCAGGGGACACGGAGGATCGTCCCCGAGGCGCGGCCGCGCGGGAGTTCCCGGGCCGGTGGCCGCCTGACTGGAGATGTGCACGAGCCGCGCGCCGGTCTCGACCGCGGCCCGCGCCACCTCGCGCGTGACCTCGACGTTCGCGCCGCGGAACTGCCGCGCCGTCGCGGCCCGCGTCAGGCCGGCCGTGTGAACGATGACGTCGGTCCCTCTGGCGGCGCGCGCCAGCTCGGATGCGGTGAAGCGAACGGCGACCAGCTCGACTCCGTCGGGCACCGCGCACCGCCGCCCGGGCCGCACGATCGCCCGCACCTGCCCATCCGGCATCCCGGAAGTGACGCACGACGGTCTGGCCGATGAATCCGTTGGCGCCCGTGACGGCGACGCGGCCGCTCATCGCGACTGCCGCGCCTTGTCAGTCCCCGTACCCCACGGCTGGACTGGCGCGGTGACGGTCGGCACCATCTGGTCACGCTCACCGCCACCCGCAGCTCCGCTGAGGCGTGAGCCGGGCGCCGAGCGCCACCGCGAGTCCGAGGCCGAGTCCCGCCAGGGCGTCGACCGCGTAGTGAAACTGCCCGTACACGCTGCCGAGGGCCAGAAGCGTCGTCGGCACGGCGAGGACGAGGCCGACGGCGCGCCACTTCCGCGGAGCGCGGCCGCGGTAGCGGCCACCGAGCCGGGCCACGTGGCTCGACGGGAACGCGCCGTTCCCCAGGCCGCGCCGTGGCTCGAGAAGGCCCGCCGTGAGCTGGGCGATCAGCGTCCGGGTCGCCGCGTTGTCGGCCGGGGAAACACGAGCCGTGGTCCGACGACGGGGAAGAGGAGAAACGTGACGTAGCAGAGGTAGAACGTCGCCGTGATGGTCGCCACGGTCCGCCGCATCGCCGCCCCCGCGCCCGCTGATCCAGAGCGCGAGCGGCGCCCCGCCGTGATCGGGTAGTACGCCAGGTAGCACAGATGCAAGACCCACGAGAGCCAGACGGACGGGCTCGGCAGCGGATCCATTCGCGCGCGCGGGCTGGAAGCCGAACAGCGCCTGCTCCCAGCCCAGGCACGATCCGGTCGTACGCCCGCCCGTCCGCCAGATTGACCAGCCCGACCTCGGTGTAGAGCGCGAACACGATGAGCAAGGGATACCAGTCCCCGACAGACCGGCCGACCCGCCCGGCGCCGGCGCGTCGCGCGGCAGGCATCAGGGGCGCGAGGGCCGTGCCAGGAGCCCCCGCATCGACGGGGAACATGGGCAGGCGGTCCACCGGCGGGCGCCACGCGAGTAATCGCCGCGGTCGCGAGAGCGTAAGCCGAGCGTCCACCGGCTCGACGCGGAGGTCAGGCGGCGCTCCCGCTCGGCGGGGCGTGTTTGACCTGACCCGCGCATCACCGGGTGGCGGCGAGCTGTGTTTGCCCGAGGCGAGACTGGCGATGCCACCGGCGAGGTCTTGACCAGCTCCTCGATGCGGAGCCGCTGTCGACGATCCGTCCCCCGTCGAGGACGACGACGCGGTGCGAGGTTGATCACCGTCGGAGCAGCCGGTGGGCGATGATGAAGATCGTCGGGCCGTAGTCGAGCGCGCACGCGCCTGGTGCACGAACGTCCTGCGCTCTCGGAGTCGAGCGCGTTCGTCGCCTCGTCGAGGACGAGCACCGGTGGCCGGCGAAGGACCGGCGCGCGCGATCGCCAGGCGCTGGCGCTGGCCGCCCGAGAGCTGGACGCCCCGCGTCCCGATCGTGGTCGCGAACCCTGGGAAGCGCTCGATGAACTCGCGGGCGCACGCCAGGTCGGCGGCCGGCCACCTCGGCGTCGCTCCGCTCGGTCAACCCGTAGCGGATGTTGTCGGCGATCGTGCCTGAGAAGAGCGACCGGCTCCTGCAGGACGACGCCGATCTGGGGAGCGCAGCCACGACGCGTCGAGCGTGCGCACGTCGTGGCCGTCGATGCGCGATCCGCCCTCGTCCGGATCGTAGCGAAGCGCAGCAGCAGGTTCAGGATGGTCGATTTGCCAGCGCCCGGAGCGCCCGACGAGGGCCACGACCTCGCCCGGCCGGACGCGGAGGTCGATGCCACGCCAGCGCACTCGACGTCGGGCCGCGTCCGGATAGCCGAAGCGGACGCCTTCCAGCGCGACGCGAGCCCCCTCCGCGCACCGCGAGGCGCACGCCGCCGTCGGATCGGCACCCGCGGCTCGCGCCCGACGTGAGCTCGAAGATCCACTGCGGCGCCCGAGCCCCGCGCACGGCCTCGCCCCAGAAGTCCGACGCCCGGCGGAGGCCGCACGCGACGCACGAGAGACCCGTACAGCACGAGGCGAGATCACCGCGCCCGGACGTGAGACGGCCCCCGCAGGACGAGGTGGGCGCCGGCCTTCCGCAGGCCGGGCACAGCGCCGCGGCCTCTCGCCGACCGCGATGAACGCGACGCCCGCCCTCGTGCGGGCTCGCGACGAATCCGCCGCCGGGCCGTCTCGACCGCCGCCACGCAGCGTCGCGCGGCTACCGCGCCCGCGCCGCCGGCTCCTGCGGCGAACGCCCGCACCGTGCGGATGCCGCCGAGCGACTCACTTTCGGCCAGGCGATTCGCTTCGGCCCACGCTTGCGGCGCCGCCGCCGCCCAGCGCGCCTGCACGCGCCCGCCGAGGACCCCGGCCGCGTACGGCGCATGCATCGGCGGCACCGCCAGCACCAGGAGCACCGGGTGAGCAGCCGGCGACGTGTAGACGAGCAGGCACCGTCCCCGACCACGCCGACCAGCGCGAACCGCACCGCCGCGCCGAGCGGCTCGCCGACGGCGCGCCCGACCACCGTCACGTCGTCCCACAGACGCGCGGTCGTGAGCTCGCCGACGTGTTCCGGCTGTCGAAGAACCCCGATCTCCCGGGCGCGAAGCAGGTGATCCGAACACGCGCTGCCGGAGCCGCGCGCGGTCAGCCGCTTCGGCCGCCAGGTTGAAGTAGTAGTCGCGCACGACGGTGGCGACGCGCCCTCCGCCGCCAGCAGCACCAGCAGGTAGCAGCGCGAGCTCGTTCACCCGCGCCATGCTGCCCGGCCAGCACGCCGCCGTCGATCAGGCGCTTGACAGGATCCGGGTAGGACAGCGTACCGACGAGGCCGATCGCGACGAAGGCGCTGCCGACCACGCTCACGCAGCGATCGCTGGTCGTGCAGCAGGATGGCCAGCGCGCGGAGCTGCGTCCTGTCGTTTTTGCTATATCCACATCGCGCCGGCCGTGAGCGATAATGGCGTCCTCCGCGCCACCACCATCGTGCGCGTCGCGCCGCCCTTGGCCTCGCCGAGCGGGGATTCAATCGTCGCGATCCACCCGCGAGGGCGAGCACACGCCAGACGCCACCGTACTGCTCGGCCACCCGGTAGTGCTGCCGCACCGCCTGCAGCATCACGCCGGCGTCCAGCGATCGGAGCGACGGAAGTTTTCGTCGGAGAAATCGAAGGCAGCACGACTGCCGGGAACGCGCCCCCTGCTTTCGAGGTCCCGCACGAGAACAGGTGCTCGTCCGCATAGCCCGCGGTGCGCGAGATCGGTCATGATGAACGGATGCAGCGCCGGCTGTCGGCCGCAGGCGCGGGCGATCTGCCGGCGAGACTCGATTGGCACCGGCGCGTCCGCCTGACGGCAGCCGCGCGCACAGCGCCGGTAGCGCTCCCTCCGTCTGTGCGCCAGCCCGGCCGGCCCTGATGGAGCAGCTTCCGTCGCGGCGACGTAGCGTCGCTGGGCACGAACTGGCGCGGCCAGCGCTCGCCGGGCCAACCGCGCCGTGGCGCCGTCCGCAGCAGCGCCTGGAGCGCGACGGCCCGATCCACAGCATGGTCGCTAATGACCACTCGATGTAGTGCCTGAGGGCCCCGCCCCCGACCGCGCCGCCGAGAGCAGCCCAGCCACAGTGGCGAGCCGGCGAAGTGCCAGAAAGCCCACGCGTCGCGCCGCCCGGCCGGATCGCGCGCTGCGGCCACAGCGCGAAGAGAAACGGCGCCGTCCACACCGCGGCGTGCTTCGAGGCGAGAGCACGAGGTGTTCGAACGAGAACGTGCCCACGCGCGCCAGGGCACGAGGGTGCAGCCACGCTTCCCGGCCGGAAGGTGCTACGAAGAAGACCACTGCGGCTCGAGCGCCACCACCGCCGTCGACGCTGTCTGCGCCATGCGACAGGAGCGCGCGGCGATGGTGCACGACCAGCCTACGCGCCCATGACCGCAAAGCGACGACCTGCCACTGTTTATGGCTTGAAGAAGCACGCGAATGCGAGCGCCGGTGCCCGCGGCGGCCGCGCGGGCGGTGGAGACGGGCGCGCGCGAAGCGGGTAGCACAGCCGAGACGGCGAGGCCCCGACCGCCGCCCACTGGAGATGGAACTGCCCGACGAAGAACACGAGCGGAAAGCTGGTGGCAAACAGCGACACGACCAGCGTGGCGACCGTGCGGTCGCAGCCGACCCCAGCCAGCGGTGCACACGAATAGGAGCACGAGCACGATCGACGACGAGGTCAAGAGCCGTCCGGCGAGCAGTGGCGCGATGACCTGCGGCCACCAACAGCGCACCTGCGGCCGGGAACGCCGAGGGGTAGTTGAACACGCGGTATGGCATCGCATCGATCGGCCCGCGTAAAGGCGCCCTGACTCGGACCACGCGATCGTGCTGTCGAGTATCGCCGGAAGCGTGGTCGGGGTCCATGCGAGACGGCCACAAGAGGGAGAGCCACGTCGCGAGCCGAGCGGCACGCCCCAGGCGAGGCTGTCCGGCCGACAGGACGGTCCACCACCGCTGTGGCGCCGCGCATCTCCGAATGGCACGGGCGACGGAGTCGGTCGCCCGCGATCGGATGTCATGCCCGGTTCATCACCGAGGTCACCGGAGCGCGCGGCGCCTCCATCCCACGGAACGCTACCCCGGACTGTCCTTCCAACGCAACCGAACGCGCGCGACCTGCGCCTGGTCCAGCACGGTCTCGAGCAGGCGACACAGCGACGTCGTCACTTCGACTTTTGCGGTATCTCATCGCCGCGACGGCGAGCGATAATGACACGTGAATGCCGCGCTCATCCCTGCTCGTCGTTTGTACCTCGGCACCGCCTCAGGTCGGTGGGATCGCCAGCCTGCTCGAGATCTTCTGCGCGGCCCTGATGCGGTCGAGCGACTACGAGCTGCACCTCCTGTGCCCGCCGGGCACGGGTCGTGGTCTCGCTCAGGTTGTCCACGATAAGCTCGCCTGGCCGCGCCGGATCAGTCTTCACCCTGCCGCTCCAGACGCGCAACGCGTTGCTGTTCGGTCGGCTGGATGCGACGCCAGCGCTTCGAGCTCGTAATCTTTTTCGACGCCGCTGCCCGGCTCTACGGGCTTCCGGTGGCACCGCTGGCCCCGGCCGCCGTCTACGTGCATGGCACTTGAGCTCAGAGCATCGTCCGGGCCCGGGGAACTGCTGAGTCGGCGCCTCGCCCTACAGTGTGCCGCCCTCCGCCGTGCCCAGCGTGTGTTCGTCAATTCCCACGCCACCGGGGAGCTGCTGCGCGCACTTTACGTGCCCGATGTCGAGTTCCGGGTCCGGTATCCCTGCTACGACCCGCGTCGCATCTATGACCCGGCGCGCCACACCGAGAATCCCTATCGCGCGGCGTCCGGTGCGTTCAGTGCTGCTGACCGTCAGCCGGGTGGTGGAGCGCAAGGGGCATGACGATGTGCTGCGCCTTCTGGCTCGCATCGACGGGCAACTGCCGCCCTATCGCTACTACGTTGTGGGGGACGGTCCCCACCGCCCGGTCCTGCAGCGACGCGCGCACGAGCTCGGGCTCTCGGAACGCGTGGTCTTCACCGGGGCGTACCGACCGAGCAGCTTCGGCGCGTACTTTCATCATGCGGATCTCTTCATCATGCTTTCCCGACCGGCGCGCACGGGGTTTGAAGGCTTCGGGCTGGGCCTACGTGGAGGCGGGCTTTCAGGCACGGCCGCTGTCGGCAGCGCCCACGGTGGCGTCGTCGAGGCCGTGCAGCACGATGTGACCGGCTGGATCGTGGACACCGAACAGAAAGAGCGCGCGGCCAAGGACCTGCTCGCCTTGGCCTGGGACCCGAACCGGCGGCGACGTTACGCGGACGCAGCCCGCGCCTGGGCGATCCGGGAGCTCGACCCGACGCGCATTTCGCCCGCGATCTGCTCGGCCAACTCGGCGGAGCACCCTGACGATTGCCGGCTCGTCCTCTCGCAGCGGCAACCGCCACGCCGATCACTCGGTAGCCCCGGGCTTTGCGCGCCCGCGTCTGCCCGTGTGAGAGAGCGTCATGTAGATACGTTCGTAGTGAGACGGCGCGCGCGGCCACGAAAACTCACGGGCCACGAACGCGCGGCCTTGTCTCGCCCAGGGCCTCCGTTTCGTCGGGGTAGCGCACCAGGTCGGAAATCGCGTGGGCAAGCTGGTCCGGATCGTCCGCGGGCACCAGCCGCGCCGCCTCGGCCGTTATCGGTCACCTCGGGGACGGAGCCCACGCTCGTCGAGAGCACGGGAACGCCCGCCGCCATCGCCTCCACCATCACGTTGCCGAAGCTTTCCTCCCGTGAGGGCAGTACGGCCAGAGCGCGCCGTCGCCAGCGTGGAGGCGAGCGCGTCCCGGTCGAGCCACCCCCGGAACTCGGATGCGATCCGCGAGGCCCAGGCGCGCTGCCGACTGTCGCGCCGCCCGCTCCCAACTTCCTCGCCCGATGACGAGCACCGGCAGGAAGATGGCGTCGCGCAGCTTCGACAGAGCTTCGATCAACGTGTCGACGCCCTTGCTTCGTTCGATTCGTCCGAAGAACACGATGGGCCCGTGGCGCGCGCTCATGCCCCGCGTCACTTCCGAGAAGATCGGATCGACCCCGTTGGGAACCACATGTGTCTCCTGTGCATCGACCGTAAGGCTCGGGAGAGCAACGCGCGGCTCGCGTTGGAGGTCGTGCACCGGGCGTCGGCATGGCGAACGAGATGCGCCATGGAGCGGTACTTGGGCGACAGGAGCCATCGCCCCCAGCACCCCTCGGATAGGCCGGGTAGCGCGCCGTCACGACGACGTGGAAACCTCCGCGGCGGGCTCGAAGCCGGGGAAGCAGGGCGCCCTCTTCACCCTGGCTGTGGACGATGTCGACCGGTTCGTCGGCCGAGAATCGCGGCGACGGTCCCGGCGACCGTCCATGCGGTTGAAGACCCGGAATGGGGCCGTCCGATTGCTCCGTAGCGCACAGAACGCCGCCCAGCGGATGTCGTACGGCAGGCCGGCCGGGGCCGCCACCCGCTCCCAGGGGGCTTCGTGTATACCACGCTGACGCGATGACCTCGTCGTGCGAGCGCCTCGGCCAGGCGGTGTGTCGCATGCCGTCCGCCGCCGCAATACCTGGACCAGGGTGAGTAGTTAACGGTCAGGATGAGTCGCATGATGTTCCGGTGCCCCGCACCCGGCGGTGGCGGCGAGCCGCGGCGATGATACCCGCCGATTCCTGGTCCGGGCAACCGACGCGCGACGCCAGGCGCTTGGCAGGACATCTCCGCTCGGCATGGGCTTCGCCTTGACACGCCGGTTGCCACTGTGCTGTCGTGCGCGGGATGGCCGCGAGTTCTCGGCCCGCGATGCCCCATCTCCTCGACGCCGTCATGAAGCTTCGGTATGCCTCGTGCACCGCCCGAGGAGATCCATACGCTCTGCGGCGGCGCGGCCGCTATCGGCGTGATGCGGGCCGAGGCGGATTCGCCGACGCGAGTGCTGTTCATCCTGGCGGCGCTCGACGGTGGTGGCGCCGAGCGCACGGTGCTCACGCTCGTGCCCCACCTGCAGGCGCGTGGGCTGGATGCGCGGGTCGGTTTGCTCGACCGCCGCGGGCCGCTCGATGGGAGATCGACCCTCGCGGGTCGTGCTCGCCCGGATGGGGCCGGCATGGATGAGCTATGCTCCTTCGCCCGGCCTCGGCCGCGTCGTCGCCGGCGTACCGCTCGCGCCGCTGCAGCAACTCGATCTCCTCCGCCAGTTCCGTCCGGACGTGATGGTGAGCTGTACCGTCACGATGAACCTCGCCGCGCTTGTCTCGACGCGAGCGTACGGCCGCCGGCGTGTCGCGTGGATCCTGCGGGAGGCAACAACACTCGTGCGATGCTCGAGGACGATGTGGCCGGGCGCCTGGGCCGCGCGATCCGGTGAGTGGGCGACACGGGCTCGCCTATCGCGCGCCGGATCGTGTGCTGACCATCTCGCACGGCGTGGCCGAGAGGCTCGTGCGCGATTTCGGTGTATCGCGCGACCGTATGCGGGTCGTCCACAATCCGGTCGAGGTCTCCCACATCTACCGACTCGCGCACGAGGTGGACGGCACGCACTTCCCGTCCCGTTTTATCGCGGCGTGCGGCCGGCTACATCGGCAGAAAGGGTTTGATCTGCTGCTGAACGCCTTCGCCCGCCTGCCGGATGCCGAACTCAGGCTGGTCATCCTCGGCGAGGGTCCGGAGCGTGGGCGCCTTCGAGTTGCTGGCCCGCGAGCTGGGCATCGGCGCTCGACTGGTCATGCCCGGGTTCGTGCGGAATCCTTGGGCCTGGATCGCGCGCGCGTCGGCGTTCGTCCTGTCGTCCCGCTGGGAAGGCTTCGCGTCCGTGCTGGTGGAGGCCATGGCGTGCGGCACGCCGGTCGTGGCCGCCGACTGCGAGTATGGACCGCGTGAGATCGTGCACGATGGCGAGACCGGTTTGCTCGCGCGCGCCGACGACGCGGAGAGTCTCGCGGTGGCCATCCACCGGGTCCTCGCGGATCCGGTCCTGCGGGATCGACTCGCCGCACGCGGGCGCGTACGCGCCATGGACTTCGACGCGCCCTCAATCGGCGAACGCTACGCGGATCTCCTGCACGAGGCCGCCGCCCTCGTGCGTGACAAGAATACTCGCGGCGCATCGTCACGTCGCCAGCACGGGACGCGGCCGTGAGGCCACTCGTCGGTCTGGCAAACGGCCTGCTCACCCTCTGGGAGCAGGCGCGCGGACGTGGGCGGCACCGCGCCGGGTTGCCGGGACAAACTCACTGCGACGGCTCGAGGTGCGCCCCGGATGGACCGGTCGCGACTGTCGTCCTCTTGAACTGGCAGCGCCCCGCGAATCGTCAGGACCATCCTCGACGCCTATACACGATACCGTCGGATCGCCGAGATCATCGTCTGGAACAACAATCCGGATCTGACCTTCACATATGGCCAGGCGAAGGTCCGTTCCGTCAACAGCGGCGAGCTCGGGCTCAGCACGCGCTGGGCGGCGGCCCTTCTCGCCTCGCACGCCTGCGTCATCGTCGCCGACGATGATCTGATCGCCGACGAGGACACGATCGATCGATTGATCGAGTGGTGCCGGCGAGGACCCGGATCGCGTCTACACGCTGCACGGCCGCAACCCGACGCCGGACAACGAATACGCAGTGCACGTCGACCACGTGCGCCAGCCCACCGAAGCGGTCATGCACCTGACGCGGCTGGCGTGCCTGGACCGGCGGCACGTGCCGCACTACTTCCTCGCGCTCGAGGAGCTTGGCCTCCGCATCGATCCGGCGACCGGCGGAGGCGAGGACATCGTCATGAGCTTCGCCCTTGCCCGCGCCACCGGCAAGCGGCCGCTCGTCGTTCCCGGCTCCTACCGCGACCTGCTGGCGCCGGGCGGTATCGCGAATCGATACGGCTCGCAGCGGGCAGCACCGAACGTTCATCATGCGGCGCTGTCAGGCGTGGCTCGACGACTCCGTGCGCGCCCAGAGGGCCCCTCGCCCGGACTCGTGAGCCGGGCGTCGAGCGGCATGCGTCCCGAGAACTCGGGGCCCGTTCTGGCTGTTTGTGCTCGCCCACTTCCTCGTGCTCGGCGTGTCTGCGAGCTGCCGGCACCTGGGCTGGCCACAGCGGCTTCTACGACCTCGGCGTGATGGACAACGTTGTTTGGCAAACCGTTCATGGCCGCCTGTTCTTCTATCCGCAATACGGGATGTCCTTCTTCGGCGACGCCATTTTGCGGCGATCCTGTTCGTGTTCGTGCCGCTATACGCGATCTGGGCGCACCCGCTGGTCCCTGATCGGAGGCAGGCCCTGGCGTTGGCCTTGGGCGGGCTGATTCACGTTCACCGGATCGCGCTTCTGCACCTGGCGCGGACCAGCCGGCGGCCGACCGCACTGGCGCGGCGCGGCGCGCGGCGTGGGCTCTCACGGTGATCTACGCGCTACACCCCGCACTGCTGTACGTCGCCATGTTCGACTTCCATCCGGTCGCGCTGATGATCCCGTTCTCGCTGGCGCGCGTACCACTGCTACCTCACGCGGAGATGGCTGTGGCTCGCGGTATCTCTGGTCCTCCTCGCCGCCTGCCAGGAGGAAGCCGTCGATCACGGTCGCCGCCTTCGGGCTGTCGCATGCTCGTCTTCGGCCGGACGGCCTCCGAGCGGTGGATCGGCGCCGTGACGGGCGTGACGGCAGCCCTGTATTTCGTCCTGCGTGATGAAGGTGATCGATCCCGGCCTTCCAGCCGCAGCGCCACATCGGCTGGCTGGGCGTACCTCTGCGCTACGCGCACCTGGGTGGCTCGATGGGCGAGATCCTGCGCACCCTGGCGCTCCACCCGCTCGACGCGCTCGCGCGTCTCCTTCGAGCCCTACAAGCTCATGACGCTGCTCGGAGCTGCTTCCTGCCGCTCGGCCTGCTGCCGCTGCTCGGCTGGCGCGCCCTCCTGGTGGCGCTGCCCTCGCTGGCCTACACGTACCTGAGCGCGCCACCCAAGCCAGTTCGTCATCCGCTACCAATACTTCTCCCCGCCCTGGGCTGGCTGGTCGTGGCGAGCGGTGCAGGGGGTTCCGCGTCTGGGTGGGTCTCTGGGCAGCGATTCACCGCCGCGTGCTCGGCGCCGGGCCCGGTGGCAGAGCGCCGTCGGTCCTGCCGCTGGCGTGTCGCGGTCGTGGCGACGAGCGTCATCGACGCCTACCGGAAGCCGATCACGGCCGAGCTTCTTCAGGCTCCACCCGTACCGCGAGGAGCTCGAGATCCTCCGCCGCGTCATCGGACCCGAGGCGTCGCTTTCGGTGACCAACCAGCTGGCGCCCCCTTCGCCCACCGCCGCGAGTACTTCCTGGCGCTCGACTTCACGCGCTCAACCGTGAGCTCAACGCCGCGCTCGGGCTCCCGGACTACCGTGACACCGCCGTTTCACCTCTTCGACCTGACCGCCCCTCGACCACAGCCAGGACCGCGAGCGACGGGTCGCCTCAGCTTCCTCGCCGACACGCGATACGGCATCCGGTACTATCGGTTCCCGCTGGTCCTCTTCGAGCGTGGCCTCGCCCGCCGACAGCTGAGCTGGAGGCCCGATCACCGAGGGTGGCGATGACGGGCCGGGAGTCGTTCGGGGCTTTCCGGCGGTGTTTTCCAGGTCAGGGGTGGCGAAGGCGATCTCGGCGACGTCACCGGTCACGGCGCGACGCTGCGCTTCGTCCCGGGTCTCCCGCGGAGAGGCGGGCGGCCCAGGGATATCCTTGCCCGCCGGGTCCTACGCGGTCGACTTCCATCTCCGACGTCGATGCGCCGGTCGGCGGACGGTCGCCGACCTCGACGTCGTCAACAACCATGCGCCGTGCGCTGGCACGCCAGCCGGCGCTCACCGGAGCCGACTTCACCGACACCCGTCGTTGCCAGTCGTTCACGCTCGAACGGTGCTGCCCGGCGACGACCGATCTGGATTTCAGGACCCGATCATACGGCGCCGCCTTTTCCACGTGCAAGGTAGTCGTGCGGCGGAGTCACCACCCCGCAAAGGTGACGGGCGGCGTGACTCTCTCGGTTCTGGTCACCACCTTCGGCCGCCGCCAGTACCTGGAGCCCGCTGCGTGCGCTCGATCCTTGGCCAGGAGCGGCTGCCCGGACGAGCTGGTGCTGGTGACGCGGCAAGCACGATGCCGATTCCGGAGGCATTCGTGAGGCAGCTGATCGACACCTATCCGGGGCGGCGGTCCGAGTGCGGCACGCGACGGTGGAGCGGCCCTGGCGTGCTCGCCGCGAATATCGCCGGGTTCTCCCTTGTGACCGGGCGAGATCGTCTCGTTCATCGACGACGACGCGTCGGCCCCGCCCGACTGGCTGCGGCGCGTCGAAGCTCATTTTCGGGCGGATCCGACGCTGGGGGCGGTCGGCGGCCGTGACGTCCGGCCCCGAAGGGCGGGCGGAGGACGAGAGGTGCCCGCGTGGTGGGTGGGATCACGCTGGTACGGCCGGATCGTGGGCAATCACCACAAGATCTCCGAGGGCGTGCGCCACGTCCATCATCTCCGCGGCGTGAACATGAGCTTCCGCCGGGAGATGATCGAGTCCTTCGACGAGCGAATTCTCGGCAATGCTCACTACTACGAAGCTGGACCTCTGCCTGGGCGTTCTCGATCGGGGCTTCCGGATCCTTTACGACGGGTCGCTCACCGTGGACCACGATCTCGACGCGCCCCGCTATCTGCCGGGTAGTAGCAATACGTAACTGAACGAAGCGGCTACC
>ERZ1370068.3304-contig-2420_pt1 | contig 36274 bp, 55 predicted proteins | sample MGYA00561227_ERZ1370068 | MGnify/ENA primary metagenome ERZ1370068 (study PRJEB38410, sample SAMEA6850437) | metagenome | study: Metagenomic assessment of the ecological functions of the soil: analysis of the soil microbiota associated with the... | reverse complement strand
CAGTACTTCGTTCAGTTACGTATTGCTGGTTCCTTTCCCCGTCGAAGTCCGGGTTGCCGAGAAGATTCGGACCGGCCGGCGCACCACCCTTGACCTCGAAGAACCGCGCGTCGTCCACCCACCAGGCCTCATTTCCGCCGGCGTTGCGGACGTGGACGGCGACATTGTCGTCCGTGACCGGAGCGCTGAAGCCGAACTCGTACTCCCTCCACTCCGGCCCCACGTCGGCCGTCAGTGGCGCGATGCCTGGGACCCTCCGTGAAAGAACAGAAGCGGTGCCTCGACCTTGCCGTTCGACCATCTGCGGCACGCCGTGTCTCACCTCGATGGCAGAGACGAGTCGGCGTCTCCCCTTCAGCGGAACCGAGGACGGCGGGCCGGTTTCGGCGCGAGCCGAACGGGTCGCATGTGCCCAAACCCTGCACTCAAGGCGAGGGCAACGTGCGGAGAATTCTCGGCGATCCAATTCATGACAGGGTGGCCTCGGTGTCCCACACCCGCGGCGGACCGCGCAGGCGCCGGTGATACAATACACCCCGCTCATGACTTCTCCGACGGGCGAGATCCGAGCTCAGCCGTCCGCGCCCTTCTTCACGCTCTCCGGCACGCTGCTGCCGTTCCTGCTGCTGGCCCTCTCCCTGCTCGTCTCGCCACGGTTTCTCGAACATCACATCTCGCTGGAATGGAGGCTTGAAACATACGCGGGCCGGCCTACGTCCTGCAGGCGCTCCTCGTCGGAGCCGCCGCGGTATCGATGCTTTTCCGGAGGGGGATCGGTGCGCGCCTGGCCACAATCTTTCCGTCGCGCCGGCAGTTCGTCCTCGCTTTCGTGATGGGCACGATGTCCGTGATGCTCACCCTCGGGGGTGGCTGAAACCGCGTGCCGTCTTCTTGACCTGCCGGTGCGATACCGGGTGCCCCGGGCCGAAGATGTCACGGCGGCATACGACGGAGAGCTGGGGTGGGCCTACATTCCCAACCGCTCGGTCGTGTCCAACTTCGGCGTGCCTCCGCGGCGTATCCCCAGCCACTTCGACGACATCGGAGCCCGGGTCCGGGCGCGCCGGGTGTCACCCATGACCCGCCAGCGCCCACGGTCTTGCTGGTCGGCGATTCCCTCACGATGGGGCATGGTGTGGTCTTCGACGAGACCTTTGCCGGACGTCTCGAAGCCATGGCTGACCTCCCCTACCAAGTGGTGAATCTGGGGTCAGGCATTCGGGACCGACCAGTCCCTGCTGATGCTCATGCGCCATGTAAAGCGGTTCAACACGAAGATCGTCGTCTATACCTTCATCGATGATCACGTGGTACGAAACGCCACGGATGATCGCCGCGTCTTGCAAGTCGACGACGCAACGTGGTGGGGACGAAAGCCGCTGTTCGACGCGTCCGGCCGGACGGTACCCTCCTATCTCCGGAAGGCGCCTCACCGTCTGGCGGATCACGCACTCTCCGCACCCAGGCTCTGGGAGCTTCTACAGATCGCCTGGAACCGATTGGGACCGCGGCCCGGCATTCCCGCTCGACGCGGCGCTGGTGCAGGAGATGCGGCGCGTCAGCGAGGCGAACGGGGCGGCGTTCCTCCTTATCTACTGGAGCGGCCTGTGGAACACGACCCGGTCTGGGTGCCTCGATCTTCGGCTTTCGATGAACCTGGACATTCTGGACACTGGTGCTGATGCCCCCGCCGATTGGCGCCACTGGACCATTCCGGCGATGGCCATCCAGATGCCCGGGCCCACGCACAGGTTGCCCAGCACCAGCTCTACCAGAGGCTCATGCGAGGCCCCGGACACCCCCGGGCGGTCCCCCTCCGCCGATCGAAGTCGAGCAGGAGGCCAGAAATCCATTTCAGAGGCTCTTCCTGCGTCGGGATGCCGTAGCGCGGGCGTCGCGGGCCCCGCCCTTTGCAGGTGCCGTCGCTGGCCATCCCCGCCGGCGCCCTGATCGGCGCCGTCGCCAACGGTCTCGCTTGCGCTCTCGAGCTGCTGCTCCCCATCCTCGCCCTGCTGCTGGCTGCGCTGGTCGTGCTGCTCCCCCGCGCTCCTCGTTGCGGGACGCCAAGCTCTACTGGCTGAGCGTGTTTCTGTTCGCGCGCTGCAATTCGACGTCAAAGAAGACCCTGGTCGACGGTCGCCGTCCTCCGCACGCTGCAGCTCGACGCCCAACCCTGGGTGTTCGTTCCGGATCGGTTGAGTGATCTACCGTTCCTGGCCCTTCTCTCTCGTTCTCTGGGCCAACGACCTGCCAGCTCAAGAAGACCCGGCTCCACGTTCTCGGCATCAGCTGGCTCGCCTTCGGCTTCCTGGGATGGGCGGCGCTGTCGCTGGCGTGGGCCCATCGCGCTATCTGGCCGCCCTCGGCTGCTGCGCCAGTGCGAGTTCTTTCTCGTCGCGCTCTATGCCGCGAACGCCGTCGAGTCAAAGGGGACACTCAAGCGGATGTGGCTGATCCTCCTCCTCGTGGTGCTCGTGCAGGAGAGCACCACGATCTTCCGATTCACGTTCGACTATTACAGCTTCTTCGGCGATCTCTTTGGCCCGCACGGAAGTGCCGGATGCGGAAGAAAGTCCTCATCGATCCATGCGAGGGCGGGCTGGGCAGGTTTTGCGCCCAACTCGTTCCGGGACCACCACCATGTCGGGGGCACGACTGGCCAACTTCTCCTCCTCGTCTTGCCGCTGGCCGCCTTCGCGTGCACGCGAAACCCGGTCTTCCGGCGTCGTTTCGCGTGCGCCCTGGTGATCTTTCGCCGCGGGTGGCCTGGGGCTCGTGTTCCGACGCATTCTCGCGAGAAGCTCGATGATCGGATGTCTGGCGGCACTGACGCTCGGCGATCCTGGTTCGCCGTCCGCCGATTCGTACATCTCTCCGGACACTGGCGCCGCTGCTCTGCCTCCGGCCTGCTCGCCCTCTAGCCTCCGGCGCGCCGATGGTCGGCGACTACTTCACTCGACAGTCCCGCACGAACGTGACGGTGCGCTTCGAACAATACGAGACCGCGATGTCCATGATCCGCGCGAATCCGCTCCTCTGGCGTCGGGCTCAACAACAGCGTCGTGGACGCCAGGCGCTACGGAGAGTTCAGCTGCTCGCTGATCGACGTCAGGAATCGGGTCTACGAGACGCCGATCCACAGCTTCTACTTGACCACGCTCTGGTCGAGGTCGGGGTCGTCGGATTCCTTCTACGCTGCAGCATGAGCATGTTCGTGTGGGTTGGCTGGCAGGCCTGGCGCCTGGCCCGGCGTTCCGCCGATCCGGAAGGCCGCATTACTCGGCCCTGGTTCTCGTGCTGGGGCTCATCCGGTCTCGGCGCGTGGTGTGTTGACCAGCGCGCTCTTCGACGACGGCGTGGGGCACGCTTATTGTGCTTCTATGCAGGGGTGTTGATCTTGAGCCTGGAGCAGTCGAGCCGGTGCGGCCGGTGAATCCGCCTCCCGTGCGCGAAGCCCGCGCCCGCCCGCGCCAGGAGCCCGCCTGGGTGAATGAGGGAATCTACTGGGAGGCGCGTTGCTCCACGGTACAGCCTCATCACTGCGCTGCAGATCGCCCTCGCCGCGACATTTCAGAGAGTCTTGCTCGCCCGCGTGTTCGGCGCCTCGTTTCCTGACCGACGCCTGTGTGGTTTCTCTTCTCTTCGTCACCTTCGTTGGCGACGATCGCTTCGGCGCTCGCCGAGCTGTTCACGCAGTACTACCACCAGATCAAGGTCGAGAGCCCGGCCGGGGCCGTCCACCGTTTCTATACAGGCCGTCCCTCAACATCACGCTCGGCGCCGGACTCGCGAGCAGCGCCGCCGCCCTCCACAGCATCGCCACCCCTCTCGTCCGGCTCCTGGCCCCCGGGTTTGGTGCAGACAGCTCGAAACCTTCCGCGCCGTGCTCTCGGTCCTCACGCTGGGCGTCACGGGAAGTGCCGCCATCCCGCGTGAACAGCACGCTCCCTGAGGGCCGAAATGCGCTTCTTGCCCGCGTTACCTGTTGGGCCTCCTGGCCCCTGCTCTCCGGCGCATCATTATCATTCTCGTCTGTGGCGCGGACTGCGCAGCATCCTGGCGATCGCGCGGGCGCCAGGGCCGGCGTCGGCCATGCTCGGGGTTCCGCCATTCCAACAGGTGTACATCGCCCACGCGCTCGAAGATCCGATGGGCCCCGGTCCCCTGGCACCCTCGCCTACCACCGGCCTCGTCGTGAACAGCGTGCTCCTGCGACTTGGTCACCAGCTGTGGGACTTCAGGGACATGGTCGCTACCGGCGTTTCTCTCGGCTTTCCCGGGCGGCACCGTCACGCTCTATTTCTGCGGGGCCCGCGTCATCAGCGCATGGCGTTCTCGGTGACGAGCGCGGCCTGGCTGAGATGTTCCTCTCGATGACCTCCAGTATGGCCTCCCGGGATGACTTCTCCGGCATGAGGCCTTGCTCCGGCGCAGCCTGCTGGCGTCCACCGTCCGCTTCGCGGCGGCGCTGGTTGCCCTGGCCGTGCTCACTCCCGGAACTCCCTGGCCCCTGTTCAGTCGGCGCTCGCCTCTCCGCTGCCTCCGAGCGGGCCACGATCTACGGCGTGTTCCTGGCCATGATCCCGGCGTTCTACCTGATCACCGTGAGCATCGAGATCATCCTGGGGCCACCATCGTCGCGGTCGTCAACCTCGGACAGAGCCTCCGGGTGGCGGTCATCCGGCGCCGCGTTCATCGTCGTGTTTTGGAGTGCCGCCGTATGGCTCCGTCCCCGCGCTCGGACTGTACGCGAGTTCCGGCCGCCCCGCAGCGGTCGCCGGGCACACAATCTCCTCTGAGCACTGGACGAACGGTCGCCGCGTCTTGCAGCGCGCAGGAGACGGGGGTCCCCGGCGGGGGCGGAATTTACGAACCAGACCGCCGAACCCTGGCCACGATGACGACGCCGCGGCGGCCGCCCATCTCGGTGGTGCTGGCAACGTGCACAGCCATGGGACGTTCGTCACCACCGCGATCAGGCGTTCTCGATCAGACCTTTCCCCGGGCGAGTTGGAGATCATCGTTGTCGATGACGGCTCCACCGACGACACGCGGGCGCGGCTCGACCGGTATGGTGACGCCATCCGGTATATCCACAAGGAGAACGGGGGCCAGGCCTCGGCGTGGAACGTGGGGTTGGCACAGAGTCGGGGTGAGGATCATCGCCTTTCTCGACTCGGATGACACGTGAGTATCGAGACAAGCTCGTCAGGTGATGGGGGAGTTCGAGAGGTCCCCGGCGGTCGATGTGGTCTCGCCTGCAGGCTGACGGTGATCAACGATCGCGGCCTCGCCATCGGCGAGAGCGCCAGGATTCTGGACGCACCGGCAGAGAGGGTGACCTGCGCCCGCTGCAGAACTCTGCACGGAAACCGGCAGTCCTCCCACCCACATCGGGCATCGCCGTCCGTTCCGCGTGCCTGGCTCGCCTCGCGCGCCGATCCCCGAGGAATTCTGCGGGAAGCCGCGGACCGGGGCCGGACCTGTTCCTCGCGCCTACCTATTCGCCCTTCTATGCGCGCGAGTTTTCTTCGTCCCCGGCCGCTCGGCAACTACCGCATCCACGGCCTGACCCTGCGGGAGGGCGGCCTCGTCCACCCCACCGCCCAACACACGGAAGCGACGCTCCAGTCGTATCGACTGATCTGGACGTCCGTGGAACGAGCCGCCCGCGAGCAAGGACACGACTCAAGCGTCCTCCGGCGCAAGTTCGAGGCCATGGCTCGCGAAGCCGAGATCCACCTCTACTCGCTGCGGCACGAGCGGCGCAAGGCCCTTCAGCTGGCCGTCCGCTACGCCGATCCGGAATTCAGGCCACCTTGCCGCTGCGGGCCTTCCGGCGGATGAGCCTCGTCCTGGACGTGTTGCTGCCGCGCGGCGTCTATCTGGCCTTGCGGGGGTGGTACCGGCAGGGTCGCTTCTTCGAACTCGTGCACCGCCGCCGAGCCTTGCCGGTCGAGGACAAGCGGACATCAGGCGTTCGCCGTGAACCCCAATGACCTCGTCTCGACCCATGCTCTATTCCCCAGAGTGCGCGTTGACCCGTAGGGTACCCGTGTGACCGCCGACCCCAGCTACTCGGTCGACGGCTGCTCCTGCACTCGGGCTACGTCTGTGCCTGCGGGATGGTTCTTCCGCGACGACAGCGCGGTGGTCTCCTGTGCATGATCCTCGAAACGCGCGGGACCGCGGTTCGCGTGCAGATGTGCCGGTACGGCGTCCTCGCCCCGACCTGGCTGCGATGGGCCACCACGCCGCACGGGTGGCGTGTCCGGCTTTGTTGTGTTCGGCCGCGCCCCGCGGCAGCCCCGAGCAGGTATTTCTGGAAGCGACGCTGGCCCGCGGAGACACGTGCCGCGTCGAGGTCGCGCTCACCGCCATCGGCGGGGCTACCGGACACCCCGAGACTTTGTGCGCGGCCTCGGCGCTACTTCTCTCCCGTCTGCGCCGACGATATCGCTGGAGCCGCGCGTGCTCTGGGTTATATCGCGCAGCCGCCGCAACTCTCGCTTCCTTCGCACGCGCCGCCACGGCTGGCGCGCTTCCGCGCGGAAGCGCCTTCGGTCCACCCTCTCTCGATCGACGCGCTCCTGGACCTGCTCCGTTCCGCCCGCGCGCAGCCGCTGTTCAGTGATGGTCGACCATACGCTGGGCGGCGGCACGAATCTCTATCGTGAACAGCGGATCCTGCAGCAGACGAACGCCGGCGGCGCCGTCATTCTGCTCTCTTACGATTTTCACCGGCTGCGGTACTTCCTCGGCTATGTCACCCGCGAGCGCCGCGAGTCGTTCGAGACCGGACTCCGTCGGCGGCCCTCGTCATCCTGGTGGCCGCCGTCACCGTCGACGAGATCCTCCTCAACAATGTCGGCTCGTTCCCGGATCGCTGATGATCGCCGACCTCACCGTGCGCCTCACGCGCGCCTCACGCAGGCGCGGCTCACGGTGGCGGTCCTGACTTCCTCAGCGTCTGTCCACTCGATGGAGTCTGCTGAATGACGAGGGCCGCTTCTGCGCCGTTCCGTCCATCGCCCGGTGCCGTCGTTGCCTCCCAAACATCGGCGGCGAGGTCCGCGCCATGGCCGGCTGCGACGACATCGATCGATGGCGAGCGGTATGGGGTGACTGCCTGCGCGAGGCAACGTCCGTCCTGTGCTTTTCCGGGTCGTCACGCGACCTGGTCGCACGCGCCTATCGAACCTGGGTCAGGACAAGTTCGTCGTGCAGCCGCACGTCGTCGACTACCTCGAGCGCCACGCGCTCCCGTCAGGGTCTCGACCGGCCTCTGCACATCGGCGTGGTCGGCGAGATCACCAAAGCCAAAGGGCGCGGCCATCGTGTCGGAGATGGCGCGCCTGATTCGCCAGCAGCACCTTCCGGCCAAGATCACCGTCATCGGGCGACTGGAGGGCAGGCGCGAATCGGGAGCGCTTCGGATCTAGGCCCTACCGGCGACCCCAGATTGCCCCATCTGATCGAGCAGTGTAGCGCCAACGTCTTCCTGCTGCCCTCCATCTGGCCAGAGACATTCTCGTACGTTGCCGAGGAGCTCATGCGGTTAGGTTGTCCCCCTCGCGGTATTCAACCTGGGGGCGCCGGCGGAGCAGGTCGCACAGTACGAGCACGGCCTGGTCCTCGATCGCGTGAGGCCGCCCACGCGTTGGAAGCTCCTCGCCTTTCACGCTGACCTCCGTGGCCGAAGGCGTGAGCCGGCGACACCACCCGACGCTGGCCGACCGCGAACGCCGTGAGGCCGCTTCGCCCAGAAGCGGTCATCCCCGCTCATGGTACCGGGCGGCGTACGGATGAGCGCCTGGACCGTGGACTCTCGGGTCGGAAACGGTTCATCACCACGCCCAGCACCCGGCCGCCCACACCCTCGAGGCGCGCCTTCGTCAGCTTCAGGTCACTCTCGGTCACGATCCCGGTATGCACGACCACGATGACGCCGTCCACGAGGGCGCGAGCAACAGCGCGTCATCCGCCGCCAGCACCGGCGGTGAATCGACCAGCACGCGACGTCGTAGGCGCGGGTGAGCTCGCCAAGTTGCCTCCCTCAGGGTCGGGCCGCCAAGCGTCTCGGTGAGCGGGACCCCTCCCAGTCCGGCGGTGATGACGCTCACGCTGCGGTCGTCAGCGGATTCCCTCCCATCGCCTTGACCGTCTGGATGACCTCCCGCGCGTGAGTGCGCGCGCCCAGGATATCGCTCAGCCCGAGTGTGTTCGGCAGCTCGAGGCGCCTCGTGGATTCGGGGCCGGCGCATGTCCGCATCGACGATGATCACCTTCCGGCCCGACAGCATCGCCGTCAGGGCAAGGTCGGAACGATCGTGGTCTTTCCGTCGAGGGCTGGGCGCTGGTGACGAGACACTCTTGCACCCGCCGGAGCTGCTCCCGAGGTTGAGACTGCTGCGCAGGGCGGCGTATTCGTGCAACAACTCCGGCTTCGACGTCAACCGTTGTATCAGGTCGTCAAACATCGCCTGGCCCATCATAGCACTGGGGCGCAGAGGATCGCCCAGCCTTCCCGCCTCGAGCCGCTTCGATGTCCTCTGGAGGGCTACCCGGCACTCGGAGGACACTGCTGGAGCCGAGAACAGCGCCATTTCGGGTGTCGAGACTCCCGCGGGTCAGTCGCTCCTCGCTCGGTGGGCGGCGACCTACTACCAGGGACGACGACCGTGCACGCCCTGAATCTTACGCGCGACGTCGCCAAGCGTGAACTTCTGGACGGCCTCCCGGCCGGGAGGCGGTTAAGCGGGTGCAGGAAATTGTGAATGGCGAGGTTCCGCGGCCGGAGCTGGCAGCGGTCGCACTCGCAGGTCTTGAGGCAGTCGCTCGGCGCCGGGAGCGCCCGGGCTGCGCCGCCCGGAAGTCTCCGTACTTCTGGGACGCCCAGACGTCGGCGAAGCTGCGCTCCTTCGATACCTGATCGATAGGCTCCGTGCACTGACAGCACGGCAGAACAGAGCCGTTGCCAAGCACCACGGTGAAGTACCAGCCCACGTAGCAGGGAACGATGGCTGGCCCGACAATCTCGTCGCTCAGGTAGGCGGGAGCCTCGGCCGCGAACAGCGTGAGGTTCGTCTGCACACCAGCGCGGCCGCCCGGTCGCGCGCGGGAGAATCGAGTCGAGCAGCTCCCGGTACTGCGCCGGGCTCAGGGCGAGGTCAGGGTCCCGTCGTGCACCGTTGTATGCACGAACGACGCTTCCTGGGCGCCTACCTCGCCGGTCACACCGACCATCTGCGAGATCTCAAAAAGTTCTTCGAGTTGACCACGAAGGACAGGCTGACGTACAGGAGGTCCTTCCCTGCGGCGCGCTTGCAGTCGGCCAGGAAGCGCAGATTCCGCTTCACGCGACGGTAGTTCTCGGGCGTCTCCGTGACGTGGATGTGCGGGTACGTCTCCGGCGTGCCCGCGTTGAGCGACACGTTCATGCGATCGAGACCCGCTTCGACCATGCCCGTGGCGATGGCCTCGGACAGGCGCGAGGCGTTGCTGCACAGCAGCAGCTGCATCTTCCTGGCCTTCACGTAGCGGATCATCTGAGGGCGTGACGGTTCAGGAGCGGCTCGCCGCGTCCGATGAGATCGATACGGCGCGTCCGAGCTGGTAGAGGTCGTCGACGATCTTCGTGAACTGCTCGAGCGACATGACGCCAGGTCGCGCGAGACCGAAGCGGTTCTTCGTGTCATCGTTCTCGCGCTCGTCGGGTGGATGATCCCAGCAGAACACGCACTTGTGGTTACAGGGATCGTTGATCCCCGATCTGAGCCTGCAGCGGCCCGGAGGCGCGGTCGCCGGTGAGGCCGAGCCCCCGCCGCCACCATGGCGTACTGCTTGACGTTAACCAGCATCTGGCGCACGGGATGAGTCATGGGCTGCACGGTACGCTCGTCGCCAAGAGGCTTGTCAACCCGCCGCATCGCATCCCTCAGGGAAGAGTCCGTATCGTCCGCAGCGCCAGCAGGATCTCCGCAGGATATTGAGCGACCGCGGGAACGTGGATGCGCTGTCGGGTGGACCGACCCCACATCATGCTGTCCGCGGCGGCCGCGCGGTGGGAGCGACCGCGTTGCCCCTCTCAGGGCGAGACGTTGATTGAAGTTATTACGGCCTGACCACGACCCGTCAGCACGGCCGCCACGCCAGGGCCGAGCACGATCCCCGACATGGCCGTGATGAAGGGCGTCAGGATCGTGTTCAGATCCTGGAAGTACTTGACGACATCCGCAATCAGGGTCCGCGGGGCATAGACGATATCGCCGGGCTCGAGGTTGACGTTGGCCGCCACCTGTCCCTCGTTCGTGACCGTGTCCACGTTCACGGCGAGGATTCTCGATTCTCCAGCCCGCCTCTGATCACCAGGACGTTGCTTCGCTTCGCGTTGAGCGTGAGTCCGCCCGCCGAGAGCGAGTGCCTCGACAAGGGTCGTGCCGGTCCGCAGCGCGAGGGTTTGCGGTCTGGCGACCTCGCCGAGCACACGAACCTTCCTGGTCGGTAACATTGGGGATCAGCACGACGTCATTCGCCTGCATGACGACGTTTTGAGAGGCATCGCCCTTACGGAGGAGACGCTCGTAGTTCACCGGTTGCGCCTGCCCGTTCCGGATCAGGAGGGAGCCAGGCAGGTCGCGTTGTCGGTGATGCCGCCCGCCCGCGCGATCGCCTCCACCAAGGTCAGGTGCGGCGTGACGGAACGACGTTCGGCTTCGCCACCTGCCCTGGGACAGAACGCACCTTCGTCTCCCGGATGCGGCAATCAGAATCGTATCGCCGTCCTGGAGGAAGCATTCTGGGTGAAGTCTCCCTCCCGGATCAACTTGTAGAAGTCCACGGGCTGTACCTGACGATCCCGGATCAGCATCGACCCCATCAGGTCCGCATCGTCCGTCAACCCACTGGCCCGGGATAGCGCCTCGGTGACGTTCAGCCCCGGGGTGACCGGGACGATGAGGGGCTTGCTCACCTGGCCCAGCACCATCACCTTCCTGTCCCTTGACGCTCGGGATCAACACCGTGTCCCCAGGTTTCATCACGACGTTCTGGCTGGTAATCGGCGCGCCTGAAGAGCCTGAACAAGTCGACGGGCTGCACCTCGCCGTTCCGCACCAGGACGCCGTTCACGAGATCCGCATCCTCCGTGAACCCGCTGGCGCGTGAGACCGCGTCGAGCAGCGTGATGTCGGACGGCGAACCGCACGACGCCGGGTTGCCTCAGCTCTCCGAGGACGTTCACGCGCCGGCTGTCGTACCTGGTGACGATGACGGTCACCCGTGGGTTCCTCACGTACGGCGCAAGACGCTGCTCGATGACCAGGGGCCAGTTCTTCTGAGTCCGGCCGCCGGCAGCGACTGTCGCCAGCCAAGGGGAACGAGATATTCCCCCGGGTCGAACGATCTGCGTCTTCGAGAGATCCGGCTTGTTGTAGACGGATATCGCCAATTCGTCGTCCTGGTCCCGATCCGATAATCACCGCTCTGCGGCGGGCGCTGATCAGGCGTTGCGGAGTTCAATCGGACCGCTCTCGATTGGAGGGCGCGGGACAACGACTCCCGAGCCGGCGCGGTTCCCGCCGGCGCGGCTGACGGCGCGTGTCGATTCTATCGGTGGCGTCGGTGTGCTCGGCCGGCGGCGCTGCTGCTGCAGCCAGCTGGCGCTTCTGGGAAGAGGACCGGTTGCGCCTTGACATCTGTGACCGTCAGCGGCGGCGGCTGCCCAGCGCAACCTGCCGTCACCAGGACCCCGAGGGCCGTGGCATCATCCAGAGCAAGAGCGTCATCGGCACCGGCAGGCCTCTTCACCGCATCTCGCCCTTCTAGTGGTGCCGTGCCAACGGCCTTGTGTCATGGGCGAGTCAGGCCGTCCCGTGGCCTACGTCGTAGGTCTCGTAACGCCCGGGGGCGTGGCGCGAGCGGCCCGTCACTCGAAGACCGCGGCGTCACGGAACCGCACCCCGCGCCGGTCCTTCTCCGAGAGCGTCGGGGCCTGAGGCCGGCCACCCGATCCCGAGGTCGCGATCGTCCCAGATGATCGTGCGCTCAGTGCGCGCGGCACCAGAAGTCGGTGGTCTTATAGCAGAGCTCCGCGCGGTCCGAGAGCACCAGGAACCCGTGGGCGAACCCGGCCGGAATCCATGCCATCTGTTTGTTCTCGGCGCTAGCTCGACGCTCACCCACTTGCCGAACGTGGGCGACGAGCGTCGAATGTCCACCGCCACATCGAAGACGCGGTCCCGACGATCGCGCGCACCAGTTTGCCCTGCGGCTGTCCGATCTGGTAGTGCAGCCCGCGCAGGACGTTCCGGCGCCGAGCGCGAGTGGTTGTCCTGGACGAACGGAGCCGCGATCCCCGCCGCCTGGGCGAGCGCGCGCTGATTGTAGCTCTCGAAGAAGCAAGCCGCGGTCATCGCCGAAGACCCGCGGCTCCAGGATCAGCACCTCGCGAATCGCCGTCCGAATCACGTTCATGAGCGGCAGCAGTATAGCGTTGTCCCCGGGGCGCCTGCCCGGCGACCACCCGTCGGCCCCGCTACCGTCACGTCACGGTTCCTCCTCGGCGAGACGGACCAGTTACTGTGTCCCTAACTGTTACGCCTCATCGGCTCGGCGATGCGTGGCGGACGTAAACGCCCGGCAGGTTCTTTGCTTTGCGCTAGCACAGGGCCCCTACTTCTTCAAATGGACGGTGGTCGCAAAGATTCCGGCGCCCGGAATATAAGGTCCCTGGGTCGGCTATCGCTGGCGGCGCCATCAGAGAACCCAGCGCAACCAACGCCACCCCAGGTGTCATGATTGTCTTCATCTGTCGACTCTTCTCTCGCGATGACCCCTCTCGCGATGACCCCCTGTTTGCTGCGATGTCCTGCGATGCTCGTCCCGCCCGGATGGCTTCCCGGAAGATAGCTGAAGTCCGGATCGATGACAACTCCATTCCTTCGGCCACGCTCTGTGAACGTCGTAGGACGGAGCCGAAGGCAGCATGAACGGCTCTCCGGCCCCGGTTGGTTCCCGTCACCGCTACATGACCCCGATCACCTCGGACGCTGCCGCCTCGGAGCCCCCGGGAGCCCGACGCCACAGCCGGCCGTGGCGGGGAGCAGCAGCACGCGCTTCAGCATCTCGTCCGCCCGCGACCCTAGTCGCCGTTCACCAGCCGCAGGAGGTACTGGCCGTACTCCGCCCTTCTTGGGGCCCTCGGCTTCAGGCGGCGCAACGTCCGTCCTGCGGTGACGGAAGCCCATATTGAGCGCGACCTCCTCCCGGGCCAGGCCACCTTCAGGTCCTGCCGCTCCTCGATCGCCTGGATGAAGGTCGAGGCCTGCAGCAGCGCCTCGTGCGTGCCGGTGTCGAGCCAGGCCATGCCGCGGCCGAGCTGCTCGACGTGCAGCGTCGCCCGTGCGCGAGGTAGGCGCGGTTGACGTCGGTGATCTCGAGCTCGCCGCGCGCGGACGGCCTGAGGCCTCGCGGCGATGTCGAGCACGCGGTTGTCGTAGAAGTAGAGGCCGGTGACCGCGTAGTGCGAGCGCGGCTTCTGCCGGCTTCTCCTCGAGCCCGATCGCGCTGCCGCCGGCGCGTCGAACTCGACGACGCCGTAGCGCTGCGGGTCGCGCACGCGGTAGCGCGAAGACCGTGGCGCCCGTCGCTGCGCCCGCGGCGCGCTGCAGGATCTCGGGCAGGCCGTGCGCCGTAGAAGATGTTGTCGCCGAGCGCGAGCGCCGCGCCGTCCGCTGCCCACGAAACTCGCGCCCGATCAGGAACGCCTGCGCGAGCCCTTCCGGCTCGCGGCTGCGCCGCCACGTGCGAGCCGGATCCCGAACTGCGAGCCGTCGCCGAGCAAGTGCTTGAAGCCGTGCTGCTCATACGGTCGTGATCACGAGGATCTCGCGAATGCCCGCGCATCAACGTCGACGGCGGGTAGTAGCGACGGATCGTTCATCGAAGTGGCGCGCCCGCGGACTCGCCATACCGGACGCTGGTGACTGACGTACGCAGCGGAGTGCGCGCACCGGGGCGGGTGCCGGCTTTTCGACAGGCGCCGCGCGCGCCGTGGTACTCGGAAGCAGAAGTCTGAAGCGCGCGGTGCCACGGCACCGTGGCGCTACGTCCCGCATGGCACATGAACGGGCTCGTGAACCTCCTCGCGGCGTCGGGCGCGACGTCGTGCCCGGGCAAGCGTGCGATACGCTCATCAGTAGCCTGAGTCTGGCGGAGGGGTCGGATGCTGCGCACGTTCGTGGTGACGAGCGCCAGCCGCGCGCGGAAGGAAGGACGGACCGTGGCGGTGTGTCCCGCGCCCGCATGGCGGCGGCGGCAAACGCATCGCTCTGATCGACGCTGACCTACGACGCCCCCGCTGTCCTCACCGTCGCTGCTCGGCGTCGACAACGCGCAGGGCGTGATGCACCTGGTCAACGGCGGATAGGCCGGGCGAGCGCCGTTCAGGACGCTCGACCTTGCGGGCTGCTCGCCGTGGAGCGGCGGGGACGCTCGCGGCGCTGGATGAGTGGACGCGCACTTCGCGCAGTACGACCGCCGTGCTGCAGACGACGTCGTTCAGCGTGAGTAGCGTGACGTGGGCGGCGGGTGGACGCGGTCGTCATCGACTCCGCCGGTGCTCCGGTGAGCGACTCGCTGTGGCTGGTCCGCCACGTCGACGGCGTGATCCCGGTGCTGGAGCACGAGAGTTGACGGCGCAAGCCAACGCACGGCAAGCGAAGGCAACGCATCGATGGTGGCGGCGGGCGAGTGCTGGGGGTGGTGGTGCTGCCGAAACCGGTTCGATTAGACCGACTGCACCGCCCCGGGTTTCATCATCTCCGCTACGCCTACTACGCAGATCGACAGTCCGACGAGCCTCGACGGCCAGCGGTGACGGCCGCGCGTTCCGCAAGCGCTGAAGGGCCACGGCGTGCCAGCCGGAGGCCGTGGGGCACGGGTCGTTGAGAATACTCGTCACCGGCGGAAACGGGTTCGTCGGCCGTAGGCCTGTCCGGGCGCTGGCCCCGCAGCACACGGTGCACGCCGTCGACAATCTCCGGTTCGGACGGCTCCGCTTGAGGCCGGAGAGCTGCGCGATCGCCGTGCATCGGGCGGACATCCGTGACCAGCGGGCGCTCGCCGAGGTGATGCACGCGGCGCGTCCGGAAGTGGTCATCCACCTGGCGGCGATCCACTTCATCCCAGAGCGAAGCCGATCCGGGCCTTGCGGTGGACACCAATGTCCACGGCACGGTGGCCGCCCTGATGGCGTGCCTCGCCCGGGCGCGCTTCGTGTTCGCGAGCAGTGGCCGCCGTCTATCGCCCGAGCGAGACGGCGCTGGTCGAGGATCGATCGGTCGTCGAGCCCTGTGGACGCCTAGCGTGGCTCACCAGCAGGCCAACGCCGAGGCGTATGTCCGCCGGATCGCATAACGGGGCTCGCCGCCACTATCGTACGGCTCTTCAACGTCATCGGGCCGGGCGAGACGAACCCGCACGTGTTGCCGGAGATCGTGGCCCAGCTGCGAGCGGGACGGACCGTGCTACGCCTCGGCAACATCACCGCCAAGCGAGACTTCATTCACGCCGCCGACGCGGCGGCAGGGTTTGCGGCCGCCGCGACGTCGGGGGCGTGCCGGCGGGGAGACGATCACCGTCAACCTCGGCACCGGGACCGCGCATTCCATCAGCGCACGTGGTCGCGTTGTTGTCGCGGATCGCCGCGCGCGACGTGCGTGGAGGTCGAGGAGTCGCGGCTCCGATCGTCCGACAACCCGGTCCTGGTGCGACAACACCCGGATGAGGACGCGGTCCGCGTGGCGGCCGGGCTACGATCTCGCGGCGGCCCTCGCGGACACCTGGCGGGAGCCGGACCTGCCGGAGTCGCTGCTCGAGCGATACCCGCGATGAAGGTCCTGGCGGCGGTCGTCCTGGCTCCGCATTGGGAGGCGGCCGGCGGGTTCAACGCGGCGCTGCGACTGAGCACCGCTCTCGCGAAGATCTGCGACATCGACCTGGCCCGATGGCCGCGGCCGATGCCGTCGAGGAGCGCGAGGGGCTGACCGTGTTCGATCGGCGGTGCGAGAACCGGCTCTCGGCCATTCGCGGGCTCCTGCCGAGGAGCCTGTTCACCTTGTTCTACCGGGCGGACATCCCGGAGCTCATCCGGACGTAAGCGCCTACGATCTCGTCCATATTCACAATCCGCTGCCAGCGCTCGAAATGCGTCGCATCGCCCGCGCCTGCCTGGCGAGTGGGGTCCCGTACGTCGTGTCGACGCACGGGCTAATCGAGTTTTCGTCGAACGGGCGGGCCTGGGACCTGGGACGGCTCGAGCGCATGGCCTGGGCGCTGCTGGTCGACCGGCCGTTCCGGTTATGTCATGCGCCACGCGACGCGGGTGATGGCCCTCTCCCCGGCCGACCTGCCCATTCTCGAGGCGCTCGGCTGCCGGGAGGAGCGCACCGTGATCGTCCCGAATGGCGTGCGGCTACCTGCAGGGCGAGCGGATGCCGCCGCCATCGAGCGGGTGTGCACGAAGCTGGGACTACCGTCTCTGAAGCGCCAGCCGGCATCCTGTCGGGATGTTTCTGCACAACCACACGAAGAACAAGGGCGTCGGGGTGCTGCTGGACGCGTTCAGCGAGTACGAGGGGCCGTTTCGCCCGATCGTCGCCGGAAGCAAGCGTGACTACGTCGACTACGACCGGTACGCGGCGTTCGGGCGGTACCGCCGGCTGGATCGCTCCTTTCACTTTCCTGGATTCGTGTCGGACGAGGACGGGGCTGCTGATGGACTATGCGGATATGTTCAGTCTTCCCGACGCTCTCCGACACGGCTCCTCGTGATCCTCGAGGCGATGGCGCACGGGCTCCCGGTACTGGCGACGCGCGTCGGGGGCATCCCCTTCCAAGTGCCGGAGTCCTGCGGGGTCCTCGTCGACCTGGAAGCGCCCGCGCTGCGGGATGGGTTCAGATCCCTCGTGCAGGACATGGACCGTCTCGCCGCGATGGGCCGGGCCTGCGGACGCGCGTGGCGCTCGGGACTGCAGTTGGGACGTGTCTGCGCAGACGGCGCTCGCGACCTATCGAGAGCTGGTCGAGGAATCGTTCCGTCGCGTCACGGAAGGACGCGTGACGAACGCGGGATTGTTGGCGGCTTCGTCCCTTGAGCCAGGAGTAGCTGGCGTTGGCGAACAGATTGAACGGCAGCATCCGTCTGATGTACTGCTCGACAGCGAGATTGATCCGCGCGATGGTCGACTTCGGTACGAAGATCACGTCGTAGGCCTCGAGATACTCGGCGTCCAATCGACGGCGAGCAGCGCGCCCGGATCGTCGTCTTGTCCCGAGCCGGAGACGCCCATGAGGATGACGATCGCGCGGGCTCCGGCGAGACACGCGAGAGGCGACGCTCGGCACCCGCGGTCCGAGCTGTACGGTGGCGTGCCGGCGGGGCTCGGCTATAATTCGGTGCTGATGGCCAGGGCGTGTGGGGCCTGAGCGCGGTTGCGCTGAGCGGGCCGAGGGCGATGTCGGGGAAGGCGGACGACGGCTCGGGCCACCTGCGAGCGCCGACGCTCGGGTGGATTCGCGCCCGGCCGCCGCGGTGGGTCGCGACGGCGATCGGGTTCACTGCGTTCTTCGTCCAGCTGTCGCTCAGGTTCGGACGCCTGCAGAGCGACTTGCAAGGCGACGACATGATGTATCTCCTCGACGGCCTCGACCGACTCGAGAGTTTCGGCGCGGCGGCTTCGCGGAGATGGTCTCCGGTTATCTCCACCACTCCACCCGCACTCCGTGGTCATCGTTTCTCGCGGCGACGTGCTTCGCGCTGTTTGGGTCGGAGCAGTGGGCGCCGTTCTCGGGAACGCGCTCCTGATCCTGGTGCTGATCGGCTTCGTTGACTACCTCGCCGGCGGTCAGGATCCGTGGCCGCGCCGGTTCTGCCTGGCCATGGCGTGCACGGTGCCGTTCGCCGCGCAAGGCGTGATGCAGTTCCGACTGACTTCGCCGCCGGCTTGTTCACGGCGATTGGCCTCACGATCCTGCTGCTGGACGACTTTGCCGAGCCGTCGCGCGCGGCGCGGGTGGTGGCGGGGCTGGCTGTGGGCTTGCGCTGTTCGCGAAGCCGACCGCCAGTCCGTTCACCGTTGGGGTCGCCATTGGGGACGCTCGGGCTGGTCGAGCTTTGCGGCTTACCTCGCGCGTGGGGCGCTGCCGCCCATGAGACGGGTAGCGGCCGGCTGGGGCTGGTTTCGCGCCGATGCTGGCGGTAGCGGCGCCGTACTACGTGGTCGGTTGGCGCGACGTTCTCGAGGTCCTCCGGCTCAACGACGGTCGATCCGCAGGCGGAAGCCTGGAAGATGTCCGGCGGCGAGCCGTTTCACTGGGCCTACTACCTGACCGGCGTTGGCGGTCGCATGATGCTCCGGTACCACCTGTATCTTTTTGCGGGGATCGCCTCGCGAGCGCGGGGCCTCGCGGCGCGTTCGCGCAACACGGGTGGCCGTCCTTCGGCATGCGTGCGGCGTTTGCCGTGGTTCTCTGCCGTGACATGGGGCATCCCGACGCTGGTAGGGTCGTTCAGCCCATTCTTCACGCAGACGTTCGTCGCGCTGTTGCGCTGTTTGGCGCCGTGCTCGGCGTCGGCGAGGTCGCTCCGCGCGTGGCATGGCGGGCTTGCCCCAGTCCAGTGGAGCGGCAGGGTGGCCGCGGCGGGCGCGATCCTGCTCGCGATCGTGGGCCTCGCCTCACGGCCGAGCGGCGTGGAGGCCGGATCCCGCCCGCATTCGGTTGCAGCGGCAGATCTTACCGGGATGTCCTGCACCACGTACGGCCCGCCGCGGGCGCGGAGCCGGTGCGGGTCTTTGTCACCTGCAATGGCGATATCGCACCTGACACCCTCACGTGGCTGGCCCGCCAGGAGGGCTGGAGCGCTTCCTTTCGGGCCGGAGACATGTCGACGGATCTGGACGTCTTTCGGCGCGAGATGGACCGTGCGACCTTCGTCCTCGCGGTGACGACGCACGGCCAAGGCAAAGTCCATCCGTGGTTGCGCTGCGCGGACGTTTGCGGAGGCCGCGCTCAGGATGGTGCAGGTCCCGCGGGGAGTTTCGGGAAGTCGCTGCCTTCGGCCCGCTGGGGCGAATGAGTACCATCTGTTCGCGCGATCCCAGTGAGGCCCGAGTCGTCTACGTACGCGCGTCCCCGCAGATGCGGCGTGCGGCCCGACGACACCCTCGGCAGTGTGTCCAGCCGGATGGCTCACGTGGTGCCCGAGGTAGGGTAGCATCCGTTCGGTATGGCCGGCGATCGGCACGTGGACTTGAGCGTCGTCGTCCCCATCTACAAGGAGGAAGCACAGTATCCGGCCGTTTCTAGCGCGGCTGGAACCCAGTGCTCGCGAGGATCAGTGAGGGCTACGAGATCTTGTTCTGTATGGATCCTCGGGCATCTTTCCATACCGAACTGCTGTCCACGGATCTGGATCTCTTTCGGCGCGAAATCGATCGCTCGAGCTTCGTACTCGCGGTGACCACACGCGAGGCGCCCTCGGTCGACACCCAAAACCGGCCAGTCGTCGACACCTGAAAACCGGCCAGTGAGGTAGGCGCCCCAAGACGTTGACGCGGCGGGAGGGCTGTGGTTCCTCCGCCAGCATGACCAACATCTTGGGCGACGACAAGACGACAGGAAGTTCTGGCACTTGGGCCGGTTGGGCTGGACGCTCCGGCGCATCGAGCGGGCGACGGGCGTGCGGCGCGAGACGGCCAGCGCCTACCTCAAGGCCGCCGGGCTCGCCGTGCGGATCCCCGGCAGCGACGGCTGGCCACCCCGCGGCAAATCCGGCCAGTAGAGGTGTCCACCGACCCCGGGGCCCTTCCGCCGGGGATCTCCAGCCCGCTGAGCGCGCCGCCCTGCCGGGACGCGCGCCCGCCGCCAGCGCGTGCGAGCCGTATCGCGAGCTGATCGAGGCGGCCCTCGCCCGCGGCCGCGACGCCATGGCGATCTGGCGCGACCTCGTCGACGATCACGGCTTTCCCGCCCAGTACGCCAGCGTCCGCCGCTTTGCCATCACGCTCCGCGGGCAGCGTGCCGGCCGAGGCGCACCCGGTGATCGTGACGGCCCCGGGAGACGATTATGGTGAGTCCCCGTTATGTTGAGGAGCCTGGTCGGCCTCGCGTAAGGCTCCGCCGAGTCGTCGTTCTTCTTTCGCGCCGGCTTCCATAATTCCTCCTCTGAGGCGGGCGGCTATCCCCGCCCCAGGAAGGAGGCCTCCCATGTTTGCTTCGCTACTACGCCGGGCGCCGGTCCGCCACCGACTACGTGCAGCGGGTACCGAGGGTCCCCACACAAAGCGCGCCTCGATCACGTCGCCGCGTCCTTGGTGGCGCAACGCTATGGCGAGGCGGTCTGTCGCGCAGCATCTGCGCGAGTGGGTGCGGTTCACGATCTATGTCGATGCGCACGGGGGCGCGCTCCCATCGAGCGTCCACGCCCCCGAGGTGCAGGCCTACTTGGCTGCAGCGGCTGACTCATGGGAGCGCGAGCCGACGCCGGTTCTTCCGTGCCTCGGTGCGAATCCTGCTCGAAACCGACGAGCGGGGACACGTGCGCCGCCGCGTCGGCACCGCGCTGGCGCCCCACGCTGGGCGTGGGGTTCGAGCCCGAGGTGCGCGCCTATCGCCTGGTTCTCCCGCGGGCATCGCGGGCTGGCTGAGCGCACCATCGGCAAACGGGCCAGGCACCTGGGCCAGTTCGCCGCGTTCGCGGCGCAGGCCGGCGTGCCGACCGCCGCGCACCTCCAGCCGCCGCCCCCATTCAGGCGGTTCTTTGCGCAGCTCGCTCAGGCACCGGCGACCCGCCTCACCTATGGCGTGACCCTCCGGGGTTTCTTGCGCTGGGCGTTTGTCGAGGGGCGGCTGGCGCTGGACCTCACCGCCGCCACGATCGCCACCCGGCACCATCGCCACACCGGGTTACGCGACGTGCTGAGCGACGACGAGCTCACCCGCCTGCTGACCCCCGTGGATCGGGCTTCTTCGGCTATCGGGCGCCGGGACTATGCGGTGGTGATGCTAGCGGCGCGCTACGGCGCTGCGCCCCTCGGACATCCGGCAGCTCCGCCTCGAGGACGTGCAGTGGCGTGCGGAGATCATTGCCCTCCGGCAGGCCAAAACGGGCCGCGCCCTGGTGCTGCCGCTCCTCCCGGATGTGCGGGCCGCGCTGATCGCGTATCTGCGCGACGGGCGACCGGCGACGCGCCGCCCGCCAGCTCTTCGTCCGACACCGCGCCCCCTTCGAGCCCTTCGACGCGACCAATAATCTGAACGCGATCATGCGCACCGCGCTCCGCCGCGCCGGGCTCGACCAGCGGCCGGCCGCCGCGGCTTGTATCTGTTCCGCATACCTTGGCGACGCGGATGCTCGCGGCGCAGTGTCCGATCAAGACGATCGGCGACGTGCTGGGGCACGTCGTGACGGACACGACGATGGAGTACGCCAATGTGGATCTCGCCGCGCTCCGTCAGGTCGCCCTCTCCGAGGCGGAGAGTCGGCGCATGACGCCGCCCGGCCGGGCTTCCTCCTCGGACTTCTCCTCGCCGGTGGCGACCGCGCTCCAGCACTTTCTCGACTTCAAGCGCGCGGCTGGCTGCCGGTACCGTGGAGGAAGCGCGGGCGCTCGGCGAGCTCGATCGCTTCCTCGCCCAGCACCTCGTCCCGAGTGACCCCGTCATCTCCCTGGAGATCCTGCGGGCCTACGTGGCACGGCGGGACCAGGAATCCGAGACCACGCGCGCGCATCGCGTGAGTCTGATCCGGCAGGTCTGCCGCTTCCTCGCGCTCGCGAGCAACCCCGCACGGCCATCCCTGGCCCTCGTCTTGGGCATTTGCCGCCGCCCCTTCGTGCCGCGGGTCCTGACACGGGAGGAAGGCCGCCGCTTTCTCCAGGCCTGCATCACCTTGCCCGCCGGGCGATGCTCGCCCCTCCGGGGCACGATCCTCGGCACCACGCTGGCCCTGCTCTATCTCACCGGCTTGCGCGCCGGCGAGGCGCTGCGCCTCACGGACGCCGATGTCGATCTGGATGCGGCCGTGTTGCGCGTGCGCCACACGAAGTTTGGCAAGTCCCGGCTGGTCCCGGTGGCGCCGGATGTCGCGAGCCGGTTGCGCCACTGCCACGCGGCTGTCGTCCGTCAGGGCGGACTCCGCGCACCGACCGCCCCGTTCTTTCCTGCGCCCGCTGGCGGCTGCTACTCCATCACCGCCCTGCGTGCGGCCTTCCATGCCGTGCTCGCCTCCGCCGACATCCCGCGGTGGAGCGGTGGCGCGATCGCTTCGGCTGCACGACACCCGCCACTCGTCTCGCCGTGCTCCGCCTCGTGCTGTGGTGCCAGCAGGACGCCGATCTCGGCGCCCGTCTGCCGGCGCTGGCCACCTACTCGGGGCACGTCAGCCTCAATAGCTCGCAGCGCTATCTGCAGGTGACCCCCGACCTGGTGGGGAGATCACGCGACGCCATGCCGCTCCGCTTCGGCTACCTCATCACCGACGGGAGGCCCGCATGACCAGCCCGGATCTCGCGACCCTCGTCACCGCCTTCTTCGTCCGCCATCTCGCGGCGGAGCGCAATGTCAGCCGGCACACCACCACCGCCTATCGCGACGCCCTCAGCTGCTGCTCCGGTTTGCCCGGGATGTCGGCGCACCGGCCCGTCGTGGCGCTCCGGTTCGAGGACCTGACCCCGAGCTGGTCCTTCAGTTTCTCGCGCACCTGGAAGCGGTCCGCCACAATACCGTGCGCACGCGCAATGCCCGCCTGGCCGCGATTCACAGCTTCTTCCGCTACGTCCTCGAACGTGACCCGCCCTCGCCACCCCGTGTCAGCGGGTGCTCGCGATTCCCCTCAAGGAAGACCACGCGCTCGGTGCTCGGGTACCTCACCGGAAGCGGAGCTCGCGCACCTCCTGGCGCAGGTCGAGCGCGAGACCCCCTGACGGCGAACGCGACTATCTCTTGTTGGCCCTGCTTCTATGACACCGGCGCGCGCATTCAGGAGCTCCTGGACGTGACGCCGCGCGATTGCCACCTGGGCTCCCCGCCCTTCGTGCGGATCCATGGGAAAGGCCGTCGCGAACGCCTGTGTCCTCCTGCCCCAGACGGCACGCCTCATCACGCGGTTCCTGGCCCGCACCGCGCGGGCGGCCGATGCGACTACGCCGCTGGTGGCGCGCCGCCACGGCGAGCGACTCACGCGTCACGGCGCGCGGTACCTGCTGGGCAAGTATCTCGCCCGGGCGCGCGCGTCGATGGCGACACTCAACCGGCCGGGCGTGAGCCCCCATACCCTCCGGCATACGCGGGCGATGCATCTGCTTCAGGCCAACGTCCCCTTGGTCACGATCAAGACGTCCTCGGCCACGCTGACGTGAAGTCGACCGAGGTCTACGTACAGATCGACCTGGCGATGAAGCGCGAGGCGCTGACCCGGGTCGGATCCCCGGCCACGCCGATGCCGAAGGGGGCCGCCTTCCCGAAGACCTCCTCCGCTGGCTGGAGGCCTTGTAGAAGCAACAGGGAAATTATGCACAACTGAGGGCACACGCGCCCAGGCGCGACGCCCACTTCATGACGCGCTCAACATAACGGGGACTCACCATAATCGTCCTTATGGAAAGCTTTCCATAAAGAGGAAGGCCAGGTCGACTACGGCGACGGCCCGATGGTCCGGCATCCGGACACGGGCAAGTACCGCCGCACGCGGCTGTTCGTCTTCACCCTGGGCTATAGCCGCAAGAGCGTCCGGCTGCTGACCTTCACGTCGAGCACTCCGCCGCTGGGCCGAGCTGCACGAGGAGACGTTTCGCCGGCTGGGCGGGGCGGTGCGCGGTCGTCATCCTCGACAATCTGCGGGAGGGCGTGCTCACGCCGGACATCTACGACCCCACCCTGAACCCGCTCTACCGCGACGTGCTCGCGCACTACGGCGTCGGTCGCGCTGCCCTGTCGCGTCGGGGATCCCGATCGCAAGGGCAAAGTCGAGTCGGCGATCGGCCATACGCAGGCCGCCCTCAAGGGCCTGCGCTTCGAGACGCTCGCCGGAGGCGCAGGCCTACCTCGACCGCTGGGACGCCCGCTGGGCCGACACCCGCATCCACGGCACCACCAAGCGCCAGGTCGCCGCCATGTTCGCCGAGGAGCGGCCGGCGCTGCGGCCGCTGCCGGTCGAGCCGTTTCGCTACTACCAGTTCGGCACGCGCACGGTCCATCTCGACGGCTGCGTCGAGGTCGAGTACGCCTACTACGCCCCGCCGCCGGGCTGGCTCGGCCGGGACGTCGCGGTCCAGTGGGACGGCGTGCACGTCCGCCTGCTCCATCCCACCACGGGCGCGCTCCTGCGAGAGCACCGCCGCCAGGCGCCCGGGCGCCACGCGATCCACCCCGCGGATCGGCCGACGCGCACCCCGCCCACCACGCTGACGCTGCTCGCGCAGGCCGCCCGCGCCGGCACCCACGTCGGCACCGCTCTGCGAGACCATCCATCGCCGGGACGGGCCGACTGGCGTGCGCCGCCTCCTCGGCGTCCTCGCGCTGGTCAAGAAGCACGGCGCCGCCGCCGTCGACGACGCCTGCGCCGCGGCGCTGGAGCTGCAGGTCGCCGACTACCGCTTCGTGCGGCGCTACCTCGAGCGGCACCCGGCGGCGCCCCTCACGCTGCGCCAGGTCGATCCGCTCATCCGTGACCTCACCCACTACCGCGACGTCATCGCGCGGCAAGACCCAGGAGGAGATCCCGACATGAACCTCGTCGAGCTGCAACACGCCCTGCGCCAGCTCCGCTGCTCCGGCATGGCCGCCGGGCTCGAGCCGCGGCTGCTCGAGGCCCAGACCGCGAAGCTGGCCCCCATCGATTTCCTCTCCACGCTCGTCCAGGACGAGCCCTGCCGCCGCCAGGACCGGCTCCTCGAGCGCCGCGTCGCAGCAGGCGGGCTTCCGCGATCGCGGCAAGACCCTGGACACGTTCGACTTCGACTTCAACAAGAAGATGAACCGCCGCCTCGTCTTCGAGACTCGCCACCGGCCCGCTTCGTCGCCCACCACGCCGACGGCCTGTTGTTAAGGTCCGCCGGGCACGGGGAAGAGCCACTTGGCCCTAAGCGATCGGCTTCGCCGTCGATCCAGCAGGGCCACCGCGTCCTGCTACCGCGAGGCCCACGTGCTGCCTCGATGAGCTCGCGGACGCGCCAACTCGCGCGGCACCCGCAAAGACTAGTCTCCGCACCTCACCACCGTCCCGCTCCTGGTCATCGACGATCTCGGGATGAAGCGCCTGCCGCACACCGCCGCCGAGGATCTCCCTCGAGATCGTCATGCGCCGATACGAGACGTGCCTCCACCCTGATCACTTCGAATCGCCCGGTCGAGGACTGGGGGAAGCTGCTCGGCGACACCGCGGCCGTCACCGCATTGCTCGATCGGCTCCCTCCACCACGCGCATCGTCCTGACCTGCGGGCCACGGAAGCTGGCGCACCCGGCTTCACGGCAGCGAGCAGAACCCGGTCGTGAGGCGTCGACCGGTCGACGGCGCGCGTCGTAGAGCCCCCAGGAGCCACGATCTCGCGGCGAGCCATATCCGGACATCCCCCTGGCCGGCGACTTTCAGCCCGCCATCGTCCTCGCAGCCTTGCATTCTTACGAACGACTGGAGTAGAACACTCGTGCTTGGGGTCCTCCCCACTGGCCGGGTTTGACCCGTCCACGACTGGCCGGTTTTCAGGTGTCCACCGAGGAGGCGCCGGCAGGTTCATCCCTGGTTGCCGAGCGCAGAGGTGGCCGACACTGTTCTCGAGATCGTGCGCTCGCGAAGTGACTTTCGAAGTGACGGCCTTGGGGCCCTGGGCGCAAACGAGTACCACTTGTTTGCCCGAGATCGGCGCCCCCGGCAACGGGCGCATGAGACCGCGCCACGAAACGCGGCCCCGCCCAGAGCGTGGTCCTCATGAAGCCCGGCATCTTCCATAGACCATAAGGAGGACCGGCCTGACCCGCGCCCCTGGACGGAGTCAGCTCGCGACGAGCCACGGTCATGCGCCGGATGCCTTACGCCGGAACATGCGAGTCTTCGAGGTCCCATCCGGGTGTGGGACGGTGTTCGCCGGGACACACCGCCGGCCGACGCACGGTCAGGGACCGATCGATGCGCCGCGTGGTGGCCCCGCTGTCAAGGGCCTTCACGCCGCGAGAGACGCTAGCATGTCAGATGGGCTGTGCATGTGGTTGGCCCGAGCGATTGGCGTAGTCAGGCCCGCTTTCGCTCGGATAGACCGTTGGTGCCTCGACCGGCGTCTTGCGGAAGACGCAGTAGTCATCGTGCGCCAGAAATTGCCGGGTTCGGTTCGCCTTGTAGAGGCGCTCGGGATCCTTCGAGAGCCAGTGAGAGGGAGGCGATGGGCGGCGCCGCGGAGACGAAGTCCCAGCCGCATGCTAGCAATGCCGAGCGGCGGTATGCAGCGGGCCATGGTGAGCGCGCAGATGGAGGGGCGAAGTTCGAGCCGTACCGGCGAACACGGTGGGCTTGGCCTCGACCCAGCTCCGGCCGGAGAAGTGGGTGACCTCGGCATCGCCGGTGAGGACGATCGCCAGCCGGCCTCGCGAATCTGTGCTGCGTGTCGTAGTCGTCGCCCGAACCGAATGCCCGCCACTGAAACTGCTCTACGATCTCGCGGCGCACCATGAGGCAGGCGCCGCATGCCCATTCGCAGTCCTCCGAGCCCGTGGACGTCGTGGTAACGGACCACGCCCGAGGAAGGCGGGGGGGACGAGGCGATTCGGGAGGAGAAAGCCGTTGATCAACGTCCACGCGGTCGGTGCGCGGTGGCCCATGTCGCTCAGGCGGCCATGCTGGTCGACGAGGCGAGGGCGAGACGCCTATCGTGGAGTCGCGGTCCATGAGAGCGACCAGGGTGGCCCATACGCCCTCGGGTACGATGGTGTCGGATTGAGAAAGACGACGTAGCGCCCCCGGCCGAGGCTCGCTCCCTGGTTGTTGGCGGCGGTGAAGCCGAGATTCCGATCGTTTGCGACGAGATCGAACCCCCGGAAACTTTCCGTCGGACGATGTCGTTGGTGGCATCGGTCGAGACAATTGTCGATAACCACGTGCTCGACGGCGACGATCCCCGCCCCGCCAGCGACCGAGCGACAGCAGCCCTGTATGAACTCTTCCGAGTTGAGAGGTGACCGTCGACGGAGACGGTCGGCGCGGTCGTGACGTCAGACAATGCCGAGCCATGTATACCACGGTAACCGCCTTCATCGAAGCGGCGGCGCAGCTGACGACGGGCGCCACCGTATTCCAGCATGGCTCCGGGCGATGCGCCCCAACGAGTAGCGCACGTGAGAAGAGTTGCGCACGTGAGAAGCGCGTGCAGAGCGTGGAGCGGCGAGATGGGCATCCTGCGCAACGTGAGGAAGTATCTTCGGTGGACGGCACTCGCGCCGGTCCGGTTGGTGTATCTGTCGCGCGAGGTCGAGAAGCTGAACGTTGCCGTGGGCGCCATGTTGCGTGGATCGCCAGATGCGCAACCTGGAGGAGCAGATCGGGGCGGGATCGCCTCGACCTCGGCCGATTCGAGCGGCGGGTATTGTCGCAAGGTGGCGAAGACGGGGTGCTGCAGCTCCTCCGCGCGGCTTGTGCCCATCAGACATCGGGTGTTCGTCGAGATTCGGCGTCGAGGACTACCGCGAGTCGAATACACGCTTTCTCCTGCTGAGTGGCGAGTGGAAGGGTCTCGTCATCGACGGCGATCCGGCCGCCGTGCGGGCCGTAACGAGACCCATCGTCCAGCGCAACCAGCTGGCGGTCGTGGAGCAATTCATCACCGCCGAGAGCATCGACGCGCTGATCAAAGGCCGCATCGATGAAGACGACATCGGCGTCTTGTCGATCGACGTAGACGGAAACGACTATTGGGTGTGGCGGGCCATTCGTTCGATCCACCCCGCCATCGTGATCGTCGAGTACAACTACCGATTCGGTCCGCAGCGCGCCGTCACGGTGCCGTACGACCCCACGTTCGTGCGGGGCCGCGGCGGCAAGCCGTTCGTGTATTACGGCGCGTCGTTGGCGGCCCTCGATACCCTCGCTAGAACGAAGGGCTACTCGCTGGTGCACTGCTGTCGGAACGGCAACAACGCGTTCTTTGTTCGCGCAGATTTGCGCCCGCCGTGCGTGCGAGTCCTCAGTCCGGAGGAAGCGTTCGTGCCAGGAAGGTTCCGGGAGCTGTGCGGCCCGGACGGGGCGCTCATCACGAACCGTTTCGTCGACCAGGCACCGCTGCTCGACGGGCTCGAGCTGACGGTGGTCGAGTAGACGACCTGCGCAGCGAGCGGGCAGACCATCTGGGCAGATCAGCGTCACGCGAAACAACTGGGTTTCATCCCGCCGCATCGTGATCGATGCCGGTGTCCACCCTCGCGTATCGGGGGCTCTCGCAGAGCGCACCGGAGGGGTCAAGCGCGAGGGCGCATGGCGCTCTTTACGACGGGCGGCGAGAGTCGGTATTGTGTGAAGTGGAACGCCGATGGGCGGATGAACCTAGGTGGGGAGGCCCGACGACGACGGGCAAACGGCACAAGGTCACGGTCCTGATCGCGACGTACAACCACCGGCGGCTTCATCGAGACCGCCGGGGAGAGCGCGCTGGAGCAGTCCCCGTGGCGGGCGATGTGCAGATCGTGGCCGTCGACGACGGCTCCACCGACGATACCAGTGAACGGCTGCGACGCCATGGCTCTGCCATCGACTACGCCTCCTGCGCTCCCTGCGCGCGAAGCTCTATCTCGTGCTCAATGCGTTCGTGGTGAGCCCCGCCGAGCGGCAGGCGCTGCACCGGGTAACTGCGCAACAAGGGGAAATGGACCGTCGGGTTCTACGCACCGGGCTACCTCGAGCCCGACGGCGGCCGGGCGATATGCGCGCCTTGACCGGGCTCCCCTCCAGCGGCTGCCGCAGGCCCAGGCCCTCGCCGTGACGATGCACCTGGGCCCGTTCGCCACCCGTGATGTCACGGCCGACCAGCTCTCGTTCGGCGAGGGCGCCCGCGCGCGCCCGCCTTCACCCTGGGAGGCGACGCCGGGGACCGCGGTGCTCGGGGACTTAGTGGGAAGGCAGACGCCAGCGGTGGGCTGTGTGCGGCAGCCGGAGTGGTCGAGTGTCTCCGTGGGCTCGACGACGATCTCCACGGCCATGCTTTGCGCGCTCGCGCGCGCGGCCGGCACTCACGTGAGGCTCGAGACCGACGACGTGGTGATCGTGGGGAAACGACATCGTGGCCGTCCATGCATCGACCCGGCGCCAAGGCCCTCCCCGCCCCGGCGGGGGCAACCATCACGGAAGCGGCTCGGGCGCGGGCCGCCCCCAGAGCGGGCGTGTGACCGTGCCCATGCAGCGAGGGGACACAAGGACTCTTCCGGATCGTCCGATCCTAGAGAAGGCGGCGGACGGTGACCGAGGGTGACAGCGACGGGTGCCCCTGGACACACCAACGCTCCGTGTGCTTAAATCAGGGGATGGCAACCGGCCTCCAGGCGACTATTCCCGCTTTATGCGCCTGGCCTTCGCGAAGTACATGGCGTCGCAGGGGCTCAATCACCTGATCCTGCACGTCACGAACGCTTGCAACTTTCGCTGCGAGCACTGCTTCATCGAGCTTCTCACCGAAGAAGGACCTCACCTTCGACGAAATCGCCCGTCTGGCCGCGGCCGTGAAGGACCTCCTGTGGCTGGACATTGCCGGTGGCGAGCCGTTCTTGCGCAAGGATCTCGCGGCCGTCGTGGCCCTCTTCAATTTCAAGATCGTGCAGATCCCCACCAACGGGTTCTACACGGACCGCATCGTCGATTCCTCACCGACATGCGCAAGAAGGTTGGTAACAAGGTCAACCTCACCCTGAGCGTCGACGGTCTGGAGGCAACGCACAGCAAGATCAGGGGACAGGCGAACAGCTGGCAGAAGCTGTGGGAGACCTTCGAGAAGGTGCGGGCCTTGGGCTTCCCAATCAAGATCAACACCGTGATCACGACGTCGAATTACGACGAGCTTATTCCGTTGATGCGCCATGTCCGCGAGCGCGGGCCGTCCTTTCATTCGATGATATTGCTGCGCGGTAACACCCTCGATCCCGATTGCGCGCTGCCGTCACTCGAGAAGCTGCGGGCGCTCGCGGGGCCGATGTTCCAGATTCTCGACTCCTACAATTTTGGGCGCGAGGGCTTTGCCACGCGGGTGATGCAGAACTACGTACGGACGCTCTGGAACGTCTCGTTGCAGACGATCGAGGAGCAGCGCCAGGTGACGCCGTGCCAGGCCGGCAAGTTTCACCAAGTCGTCTACGCCAACGGGGACGTCTCCTCGTGTGAGATGCTGCCGCCGGTCGGCAACCTGAGGCAGAAGTCGTGGCAAGACATCAGGGCCAGCACCGGAGTTGCGGGAGCAAGGTGAAGTCGATCGAGCGAGGTGAGGTGTCACTGTACCCACAACTGCGCCATGCTCGGCAGCATTCTCTTCAGGCCCGGTCCGGCCGTAAAGCTGGCGGCACGAAGTGCACTCAAGGTGGGATAAGAGCAACACGCTGCTGGTCGTACCCTTCTTCAATCCGCCGAGCGGCGTTCTTCGACGGCTGCCTCGACAGCTTGCTCGCGTTCTCGGATCCCGAGGACAAGATTCTCCTGATCGACGACGGATCGACCGTGCTGGCGGCGACCTCGAAGGAACGAATCGACAGGCTGACGAAACGCGCGGGCGTCACTGCGCGGCAGAGGTGTGCGAAGAACGCTGGCATCGCCGCGACGCGGAACAAGGCGATGGAGTGGGCCTTCGAACACGACTGCGCCTTTGTTGATATTCCTCGACGCGGATTGCTGCATCGAGAAAGCGGTTCATCAGAGGAGCACATTCTGACTGCATCGAGCGAATGGCCCGGATGTTCTTTGCATCGGGGGCTCGATCGAAGGCGTCAGTGACGCGTACTGGTCGCTACGCGGATAACATCGTCTGCCGGTACAACAATTCGCCGGAGGTCGAGGCGGCGCATCGTCGAGCCGCCGCTGAATCCTGTGCTCGACGAACCTGAGCGTCAAGCTCGCGAAGGCGCAGAGAGACATCTACCGGTTCAACGAGTGCCTGGAGACCGGCGAAGACATCGAGTTCAACGGGATCGGCTCCGGCGGGCGGGGGCAGGATCATGTCCCCGCCCGTGCCGCGCGTGTTTCACGGGAACCGGGCGGGCTTTCAGGACGTCGCCCTGCACCAGTACAAGTATGGGCTGCATTCGTACCTCCGTCCGCTTTGGTCGACTCCTGGGACGCTCTGGCCGGTGAGGCTGTCGATCCTCGTGCTGCTGCTCCTCGGCGCACACGGCTCTCGGTCGTGGCCATACGTCGTTCGTGACGCTGAAAGACTGGCTGCGCCACGATCCGAGGCAAGCTCATCTACGTACCGGGGGGTGCTCTTTCTGAGAATGTTGTTCGTGGTGGCCACCCTGGTCGGTACGGATTGACGTGAGTCAGTCGCCGCCCGCCGCCATGAAGAACCGTCGGAGGTCGGGTGCCCGAGTCCGCCGGCCGGCGGTGACTCCGAGATGAAGGTCGCGCGCATCTCCCCGTCTTTCCCGAGGGTGATCTCCTGCTCCCGCATGATCGGTGATCGCGCCGTGCCCTTCCACAGCCGACCTGGGCATGGCTTCGCCTCGGCTCCTGGTGGATCGCGATCGCCGCGCTCTTCACCGCCGCATTCGTCCTGCTGTCGCTGCGTGTTGGGCGCCTGCAGCAGTACCCGCAAGGCACTCCTCTGCATGATCCGTCGCCCCGACCGGACCGAGCAGGTGATCGCCGGGGAGATCCAGCGCAATCGGCGGATCAAGCTGATCGTCTTCGCGCCGGTTCGGCCAGCCGAGCCACGATGGCGGGCATCGCGCTCGCCAGGGGCGATGCGACGTGCGTGATCGACATCGACCTCCAGGACCCGCCCGAGCTGATCGCCGAGCTGCACGCCAAGCTCAGCGAGGGCTTCTGACGTTGTTAGCGTAGATGGATGAAGCGGCTGGCCTCTCGCTTGACGTGGTGGCATATGCTGCCCCACAAGAGCCCATCGCGGTCAACGCCGCAGAGAGGAGAGGCCAGCCATGGACCATATTGGCATCGACGTGCACAAGCGGGAAAGCCAGATCTACATCCTCGCCGAGGGCGGTGAGGTCATCGAGCGGCGCATCCGGACCGAGCCGGAGCGCTTCGACGCCGTGCTGGGGACGCGGCCCCGCGCCCGGATTGTGATCGAGGCCTCGACCGACAGCGAATGGGTGGCCCGCTGCCTGGAGGCGCTCGGCCACGAGGTCATCGTCGCGGACCCGAACTTCGCGCCCATGTATGCGACCCGCACGCGCAAGGTGAAGACCGACCGGCGGGATGCGCGCGCCCTGGCCGAGGCGTGCCTGCTCGGGGCCTACCGCCCCGCCCATCGGCTCTCCGATCCCCAGCGGCATGTGCGCGGCCGCTTGGTGGTCCGCGACGCCCTCGTCCGACACGCGCACGCGCTACATCTCGATCATCCGAGCCCTGCTCCGCCAGCACGGCTACCGCGTCCCCTCCGGCAGTGCGGAGCATTTTGTTCACCGGGTCCAAGGCCTCCCCTGCCGGGCCGCCTGCGCTCGGTCGTCGCGCCGCTGCTCGCCCTCATGCGTCCCCTCAACGGGCAGCTCACGTACTCCGACGCCACGATCGAACACCTCGCCGTCCAGGATCCGCGCGTGCCGCGCCTGCGCTCCGTCCCCAGCATCGGCCCCGTCACCGCCGCCGCCTTCCTCGCCGCCATCGATGATGCCCAGCGCTTCCACCACGCGCATCAGCTCGAAGCCTACCTCGGCCTCGTGCCCGGCGAGCGCAGCTCGGGCGAGACGCAGCGGCGCGGCGCGATCACCAAGGCCGGCCACTCGCGCCCCCGCTGGCTCCTGATTCAGGCCGCCGTCTCGATCCTCCGCCGCCGCCCGCCGCAGGCCGAGGAGCTGCGGACCTGGGCCCTGCGCATCGCCGCGCGCCGAGGGAAACAGGTGGCCGTGGTCGCCCTCGCCCGTCGCCTCGCCGGCATCCTCTATGCGCTGCTGCGCGATGGCAGCGTGTTCGAGCCCCAGCGCGTTCGGTCATCCGCGTCGTCCCGCGGCTGAAGCCGCCGCCCCCGTGAGCATGTGAACCACGTCGACGCTGTCCTGATGATGCGGGCCCTGGTCTCTCGCAGGTTCGATGGGTGGGTGAGCGCGAATGTCGACTTGGCCGCCGTTGCAGGGCCGCTGCGTAGATGGCGCCCCCACCCTTCGAATCCACCTCTGCGCCGACGGGCTCACTGGGCTCGTCCTTGATGAGCGCGAATAGAAGTCTGACAGAACCTCGCGAGATCAGCCCACTGGCACAGGCCAGCCGTGAACGGAACAGATCTCAAACCCGGAGGGATCGAGTCACGAGTTGACACGGCCAGCCGCTTCATAGAAGCGCGAATACAAGGCTGACAGAACAAACTCGCGAGATCGGCCCACTGGCACAGGCCCCCAGTGAACCGAACAGATAACTCAAACCCGGAGGGATCGAGTCACGAGTTGACACTTGGCCAGCCGCTTCATAGAAGGCAACATGAACGGCTCTCGGACCCCGGTTGCCCTACCCTGGTTCCGTCACCGCGACATGGCGCCCAACACTCGGACGCTGCCGCCTCGGGAGCCCCCGGGAGCCTGACGCCAGCCGCCGTGGCGGGAGCAGCAGCACGCGCTTCAGCATTCGTCCGCCCGCGACCCTAGTCGCCGCCGTTCACCAGCCGCAGCAGGTACGTGCCCGTACTCGCTCTTGCTTGCAGGCGCCTCGGCCTGGCGCGCAGCACGTCGTCCGCGGTGATGAAGCCCAGCTTGAACGCGATCTCCTCGGGGCACGCCACCTTGAGTCCCTGCCGCTGCTCGATCGCCTGGATGAAGTTCGAGGCCTGCAGCAGCGCCTCGTGCGTGCCGGTGTCGAGCCAGGCCATGCCGCGGCCGAGCACCTCCACCTGCAAGGCGTCGCCAGCTGCGAGATAGGCGCGGTTCACGTCGGTGATCTCGAGCTCGCCGCGCGCGCGACGGCTTGAGGCCGCGCGGCGATCGTCGAGCACGCGGTTGTCGTAGAAGTAGAGGCCCGTGACCGCGTAGGGCGACCGCGGCTGCGCCGGCTTCTCCTCGAGGCCGATCGCGCGCCCGCTCGTCGTCGAACTCGCACGACGCCGTAGCGCTCGGGATCGCGCACGCGGTAGCGCGAACACGGTGGCGCCCGTGCTCGCGTCCGGCCGCGCGCCTGAGCATCTCGGGCAGGTCGTGCCCGTAGAAGATGTTGTCGCCCAGCGCCAGCGCGACCGCCGATCACGGCCCACGAACTCGCGGCCGATCACGAACGCCTGGGCGAGCCCTTCCGGCTGCGGCTGCGCCGCGTACGGACGCTGCAGCCCGAGCGCGCTGCCGTCGCCCAGCAGCCGGCGGAAGCTCTCCTGCTCGTGCGGCGTGGTGATGACCAGCATCTCGCGGATGCCCGCCAGCATCAGCGTGGACAGCGGGTAGTAGATCATCGGCTTGTCGTAGATCGGGACCAGCTGCTTGCTGACCGCGAGCGTGATCGGGTGCAGCCGCGTGCCGAGCCGCCCGGCCAGGACGATCCCTTCATGCCTGGGCACCATACACCGCGGCCGCGAGGGGGCGGCACGCCGCGGCCGCTGCCTCAGTAGGCGACGTAGGGCCCGAGGCCGGCAGGCGTCGTCTGCTGCTCGATCGCGGTGTAGAGCGAAGGCAACAGAATGGTCTTCGGCCCCGGTTGTTTGACTTGTTCCGTCATGCAACATAACCCCGCACATGCTGCTGACGCCGCTCGCCTGCTGGGAACCCCCAGTGAGCCCGACGCCACAGCAAGCAACATAATATCAAGAAAGCACGCGTCCTCGCGCTCGGCAACCCATGCACCGATGCGCCGCGACGAGCACATCTTCCAACTGCAAAGAACAGCCGGTAGCCAAGCATTACAATCGCATAACCCTGGGGAATCCGGGTCCAGATTTTTCGCAGCGCGGCCCCCTTTCATGGGATGCGTTTGACCACCATGACTTCAGCAACGCGCGTGTGGACATCGGACTATCGCATGCCGCGGATTCGGCGAAATCGAGCCAGCGCACGTGCCTACACCGTCCGCAGGGCATGCGTGGTATTCACCGACGGGCAGATTCGAGCCAAAAACTCGGATGGCCAATCGTTGCTGGCGCATGATGTGTTCAAGGAGACGCTGCCACGGCCTGGGCGGCGGTGCGCGGGAATGATCTCGGGGTGAATGATCCCGGCAAGGATCTGGAGCCCCACGGACAACTGAGGACCGGGGCGATTGGAATGAGGTGGCAGACCGCATTCGACCGCAAGGACGCGCCCCGACCGTACCGCGCTGCGCTCAGCGCGCGCCCATTCCTTCTGGGAGAGAGACATGGGCTAGAACTCCTCTAGTGGTGTCAATTCCGCTTCCCTGCGCCTGCAAACTGAGCGTTGCTTCCGCGCGAGCGCCCGCGCACGGTCGCGTCGCCCACCAACCCGACTCAGTCCGTGAATACTCCTTAGGAGCTGCAGTCGGCTTCCGAGCGACAGGCCAGGATCTGAGCGACCTCGCTGTGAGGCTCCGGACCGCCTTCTTCACGGTGCCCGCAGGACACCGCGCAGACGTCACACAGAGCTTCCTCGGGTGATGCGTCGAGGTCGGGCGCGAGCCGCTGCAGGAGACCCTGGTCGAGAGCTGGTAGATGCTGCCAGCCCGCGATGCAGCGCGGCGGTGATGTGCATGTGGATAGCATGGCTACTCTCGCGCCTTCCTTGATCGACGGTGCTGCGCGCGTGATGACCGGCCGTCGGCACGCCGTCGGGCAAGTCGCACCTCGTGCGTGACGGCGACGAGTCGGCCCTCGAGGCCGAAGCGCGAACACGATTTCCGTGGCACTCGGGAGGAGAGATTTGAGTGGGCGTGATCACCTGAGGGTCTCGCGGCTCGAGCAGGTGCGACGAGCTTAATCCCGAGGGATCAACCGGTCAAGGAATCGTATCGCGCCATCTAAATGTTGGCCGAGCGACATATCGTCGCGCCATTCACGATGTTATTTCCGGCAGTCATGGAGACCTCGTGAGTGCGTGACCAAACAGGCAGAGTACCCGTGCAAGCGATAGCAATACGTAACTGAATCGAAGTACAAC
>ERZ1370068.11025-contig-9676_pt1 | contig 36279 bp, 68 predicted proteins | sample MGYA00561227_ERZ1370068 | MGnify/ENA primary metagenome ERZ1370068 (study PRJEB38410, sample SAMEA6850437) | metagenome | study: Metagenomic assessment of the ecological functions of the soil: analysis of the soil microbiota associated with the... | reverse complement strand
GGTAGCGCTAGTTCAGTTACGTATTCGCTTGGCGCCGCTGAGCACGCCACCTGGAACCAGTGAAGTTTCAAGATGCTGTCGCTGGTGGTGCTCTGTGCGGTCACGCCTGCTGCGCAAGCGGACGTCGTCAGGCACCCGATTCCCAACTCGACGTTCCCGATCGCCCAGTCGGTGCAGGTCACGCGGCAACGTCACCACCTATTATGTCAGCGGCCAGGTGCCGCCGGTGATCAACAAGGATGCCAGACCCGTCAAGCCAGCAGGCCTATGGCGACATTAAGACGCAGACCGTCGGCGTGCTCAACCGGATCAAGTGGCATTCTGGACGAGCTCGGGCTCGGCATGGGCGACGTCGTCAAGATGCAGGTGTTTCTGGTGCACAACGCCGCCGCGCCGATGGACTTCAAGGCCTTCATGGAAGGCTACACCCAGTTTTCGGCGGCAGCCAGCCGAATCTGCCGGCGCGATCCGTGGTCGGCGTCGCCGCACTCGCCAATCCCGGCTTTCTGGTCGAGATCGAGGTGGTGGCGGTGAAGGACGCCAAATAGGAGTGTGGTCCGCAGAAACGGTGAAGTAGAGACGGCGGTATTCAGACACCGAAGCCACGCGACGTACTGGACGCCCCCGCGATGAAGCGGGTCATGACGGTTGTCGAGCAAAGCGCCGTCGGACGAGGAGAGAAGCCCCACTTCGCTTCATCGCCTCGCCACACCGCGAAGCTGCCAGCGAGCGCCTTCAGGGCTTCTGGTGAGTCACGCGAGGATCCGACCCGCCCGACATCAGCGTCGCGACCGTGCGCTCGTAGTCCTTGACGTCGAGCTTGCCGTCGGTATCGCCGAGCAGCTTGCCGACCTCGCCCATCATGCGCTTCTGGTGCTTCTCGGTCTTGCGCGCCGGTGGTGTCGTTCGGCGAGCACGATCTTCACCGCTTCGTCCGGGTTGGTCGTCGGCGTAGTCCCAGCCCTTCATCGAGGCCTTCACGAATCGCGCCATCTTGTCGACGAAGGCCGGGATCCTTCAGGTTCTTCTCCAGCGCGTAGAGGCCGTCCTCCAGCGTGGCGACGCCCTGGTCCTCGTATTTGAAGACGACGAGCTGGCTCGGCTTGTAGCCGGCGTCGATCACCTGCCAATATTCGTTGTAGGTCATGGTCGAGATGCAATCGGCCTGCTTCTGCAGCAGCGGATCGACGTTGAAGCCCTGCTTGAGCACCTTGACGCCGTCGGCGCAGCCGTCGGTCTTGAGGCCGAGCTTGCTCATCCAGGACAGGAACGGATACTCGTTGCCGCCGAACCAGACGCCGAGCGTCTTGCCCTTGAAGTCGGCCGGCTTCTTGATGCCGGTCTCCGCGCGGCAGGTCAGCTCCATGCCCGACTTCTTGAACGGCTGCGCGATATTGACCAGCGGCACGCCCTTCTCGCGCGGCGGCGAGCGCCGACGGCATCCAGTCGACCACGACGTCGGCGCCGCCGCCGGCGATCACCTGCGCGCGGCGCTGACGTCCGGGCCGCCCGGCTTGATCGTGACGTCGAGCCCGGCCTCGTCATAGAAGCCCTTGTCCTGGCGACGTAGTAGCCGGCGAACTGGGCCTGCGTCACCCATTTGAGCTGGATGGTGACGCGTGTCGGCGCGCCTGTGCGGCCGCGAGCGACAAGCCGAGCGCCAGCGCCTGCGGCCAATGCCAACATGTTCTTCATGCAACTTACTCCATAGCATGCGACCTTGCCGAGCCTAGGTCCGATACGACGGATGCCAGAACGTGGTCGCGCGTTCGGCCAGCGCGACAACGCCATAGAACGCCATTCCGGCAAGCGCCGCGACGCGATTTCCGCCCAGACCATGTCGATGCGCCATGCGCGCCGGCCTCGGTCGAGATGCGAAAGCCGATGCCGTGCGTCGGCGTGCCGAAGAACTCGGCAACGATCGCGCCGATCAGCGCCAGCGTCGGCATTGATCTTGAGTGCGTTGAAGATGAAGGGCAGCGCGGCCGGCAGATGGAGCCTTGATCAGCGTCTGCGCGGTAGCTCGCCGCATAGGAGCGCATCAGGTCGCGCTCGATGTGCCCGACGCCGGCAGAGCCCGGCCAGCGTGTTCACCAGCATCGGGAAGAAGGTCACCAGCGCGACCACGGCGGCCTTCGACGGCCAGTCGAAGCCGAACCACATCACCATGATCGGCGCGATGCCGACCAGCGGCAGCGCCGAGAAGAAATTGCCGAGCGGCAGCAGGCCCGCGGCCGAGGAAGGCGAAACGGTGCGCCAGGATCGCGACCAGCAAGCCGGCGCCACAGCCGATCACATAGCCGACCAGGACGCCGCGGATGAAGGTCTGGACGAAATCCGCGCCCAGCGTCGGCAGCGACGTGATGAATTTGCGCAGCCGCGGCGCGCTCGGCGAGGGCAACAGCACCGGCGGCACGCCGAAGCCACGCACCGCGACTTCCCAGAGATAGAACACGACCGCGCCGAACAGCAGCGGGACCAGCAAGGTTGAACTGTTTGCCGCTCGGCGGCGTACCGATCGAAGCGCGGCAGATTGGTCACGCAGATCGGCGCCGGCGAGCCAGACCGCGATCACGATCATCCAAAGCCGGCACGCGCCGATCCTGCGATGGCGGGATCGTGCAGCAGAACCAGCGATGCCACGGCCGCCAGCAGATGACGCCGGCGATGCCGACCGCGGCGGCGCGGCCGTCGGCGCATCCAGGCGGCCAGCACGAACAGCGATGCCGGCAGCGGCGATGGTCGGCCACATACCGGGTTGCGAACAGCAGCCGCGGCACCGACGGCGGCAGCAGCAAGTGCCGGACAGCCACGGCAGCGCTGCGGCAGCGAGAAAGCCGCAATCCGAGCTTCGCGCGATCCATCAGCTGCAGCTCCCATCCGGCGAGCGACGCCGCGTTCGGTCAGGCCGACGAGTCGCGATCGAGGACCGGAGGCGAGCAGCGCGACGCGACCAGCGCCGCCCAGATCTGGATGGTCTGGCCATAATAGGAGCCGGCCAGCAGCCGCGCGCCGATGCCGGCCTCGGCGCCGGTCGGCAGCTCGGCGACGATGGCGCCGACCAGCGGAGATCGTGATCGCGACCTTGAGGCTGGTGAACAGGAACGGCACCGCGGCCGGCCAGCGCAGCTTCCAGAACACCTGCCGCGGCGTCGCCGACCACGTCCGCATCAGATCGAGCTGCATCGGGTCGGGCGAGGTGAAGCCCTTCACCATGCCGATCGCGACCGGGAAGAAGCACAGATAGGCCGAGATGATCGATTTCGGCAGCAGGCCCGTGCAGCCCGAGCGCGCCGAGCACCACGATGAAGATCGGCGCCAGCGCCAGGATCGGCACCATCTGCGAGCAGATGATCCACGGCAGCAGGCTTTTCTCCAGCACGCGCGCTGTGCACGATCATCAGCGCCAGGCACGATCCGAACAGCGCGCCGAGCACGAAGCCGATCAGAGTCGCCGACAGCGTCACCAGCGGAATGATAGACCGAGGCTGCGCGGCGCCAGCGGCGATAGCCGAACACGCAGAATCGATGAAGGCCGCGCACCACCTGGTGCGGCGCCGGCAGCCAGCGGCCGCTCCGGCACTCATGGTGCCGGCGATCAGCGTCCGATCACGCGTATAAGGCGTCTCCTCCCGCTCAAAGCCATCGCGCACCAGCGTAAGATTCATCAGCGACGGCCGCGACATACCAGATCGACGATCAGCACCAGAACGATGGTCGCCAGCGGCGCGTAGCGCGATCGACCAGCGGATGGATCGCACGCGGCGTCAGCGCGGCGTGCCGATCGGCAGCGCGAGCGCGCTACTCGTCATAGGAATGTCCCGCGCGCAGGCCGACGCGCACGCGCTGCGCGATCTTCAGGAATTCCGGCGTCTCGCGGATCTCCAGCGTGCGATCGCGCGGGAAATCAGCAATCGATGATATCGATGATGCGGCCCGGGCCGCGGCGACATCACCACGATCTTGGTCGACAGGAACACCGCCTTCCGGAATCGAGTGGGTTACGAACAGCACCGTCTTTCCGGTCTCGTTCCACAAGTCGCAGCAGCTGCTCGTTGAGATGGTCGCGCACGATCTCGTCGAGCGCGCCGAACGGCTCGTCCATCAGCAGCAGCGCCGGATCGAACGACAGCGCCCGCGCGATCGAGACCCGCTGCTGCATGCCGCCGGAAAGCTGCCAGGGAAATTTGCGCTCGAAGCCGGTCAGGTTCACCAGCGACGAGGTAGCGTTCCGACCCGCTGCTGCTGCTCGAGCGCCGGAAAATCCCATGATCTCCAGCGGCAGCTTCAGATTCTTCTCGATGGTGCGCCACGGAAACAGCGCCGGCGCCTGGAACACATAGCCGTAGCTGCGCGCCAGCCGCGCCTGCTCCGCGCTCATGCCGTTGACGAGCAGGGTGCCGGCGGATGGTTGCTGCAGATCGGCGATCACCCGCAGCATCGTGGTCTTGCCGCAGCCGGAGGGCCCGATGAAGGAGACGAATTCGCCGTCCGCGACCTGCAGGCTGACGTTCGACAGCGCGTCGACCCGGCCGTCCGGCGGTTTCGAACGTCAGCGAGATGTTTTGGGCGTCGACGACGAGCCGCGTGGGCGTGGGGGCGGAAATCCGGGATAGCCGGGGCCGGGGATGATAGTTCGTCCGCGCGATGCCGCATCGTCGGTTCGCTGACAAGTGACAGGCTCGGCATTGCGACGCTATGCATGCCACGATAATGGCAAATGCCGCTGTCCGTAGGCGCGCCCATTGTTTATGCACGCCGGGAGAATAATAAGCAGGAATTCGCTCGGATATCCAATGCAGTTCTGGCCGGGTTTGGCCGTAGCCGGCTTTTGACACCTATCGCTAGGCGGCGACGATACTTTCGACCTGTCTTTCCTTGAGCCGAAGCGCGTGATGCCGTCCGAGCGCGCCACATGAAGCCTGCTCCCTTTAAATACGTTCGCCGCCTCGTCGCCTCGATCACGCGCTCTCGCTCAAGGCCGAACATGGCGACGACGCCCGATTTCTGGCCGGCGGCCAGAGCCTGATTCCGGCGATGAATTTCCGCCTGGCGCGGCCCGCGGTGCTGATCGACATCAACGCGTCTCGATGGGTTGGCCGGCATTCGAGCAGACGGCGCGGACCATCCGGGTCGGCGCGCTGACGCGCTACCGCCGCGCTCGAGCGCGACAGCGACTTCTTGTCATCGCCTGCTGCCGCTTGATTCGCCGAAGCGCTGCCGCACATCGCGCATCCGCAGATCCGCAACCGCGGCACGATCGGCGGCAACCTTGCGCACGCCGATCCGGCGTCAGAGCTTCCGGCGCTCGCCGTCGCCATGGAGGCGCGGATGCGGCTCAAGTCGTCCGCCGGCGAGCGGCGATGGATCGCGGCCGTCGGACTTTTTCAGGGCCTGCTCACCACCGGTATCGCAGCCCGACGAGATGCTGGTCGACATCGAATTGCCGATCGCCGAAGCCGCGCGAGCGGCTGCCTGCTTCATGGAGGTGGCGCGCCGCCGCGGCGATTTTGCCATCGCCGGCAGTGGCGGCGATCGTGACGCTGGATGCGAGGACGCTGCGCACAGACGTCCGGCTCGCGCTGTGCGGCGTCGGCGAGACGCCGGTCGACGCTAGCGAAGCGGTCGCGTTCCTGGTCGGGCAGCCTTGCACGACGCGGCGCTGATCGGCAGCGGCCGCCGCGGTCGAGGCCGGCGATCGATCGCCCTGCCGGCAACGTCCACGCCACCGCCGATTACCAGCGACATCTCGCGGGCGTGCTGACGCAGCGCGCGCTCGCGCACGGCCTATCAGCGGGCGTCGCCATGGCAGCCTGACCGGCACGAGATCACGCGTTACCGGTCAACGGCACGTCACTATCGGCGCAGTGTCGAATCGCGCATGCTGCTCGAGCGACTTCCTGCGCCACGACCTGCGGCCTCGCCGGCACCCATGTCGGCTGCGAGCACGGCGTGTGCGGCGCCTGCACGGTGCTGCTTCGACGGCGCAGCCGGTGCGCTCCTGCCTGATGCTCGCGGTGCAGGCCGACGGTCACGAGATCACGACCGTCGAGGGGCTCGCGGCGCGGACGGCGACGTCTGCATCCGCTGCAGCAGGCGATGCGCGACCATCACGGCCTGCAATGCGGCTATTGCACGCCCGGCATTCTGATGACCATGACGGCGTTCCTCGACGAGAACGTCCGCATCCGAGCGAGGCGCAGATCCGCGAGGCGCTGTCCGGCAATCTTTGCCGCTGCACCGGCTACCAGCACATCGTCGATGCGATGCTGGCCGCGGCGAACGGATGCGGAGCCGAACGTCATGACGCACGCGCAATTTCGGCGCTCCGATCAAGACGCAACGAGGACGCGCGGCTGCTCACGCGGCCAGGCGCTGTTCGTCGACGACGTCGAGCTTCCCGGCATGCTGCATGCCGCGTTCCTGCGCAGCCAGGTCGCGCATGCGCGCGATCCGCTCGGCATCGACGTCTCGCGCGGCGCGGCAGCGCGCCGGCGTGGTCGCCGTCTACACCGCCGACGATCTCGGCGACTACTGGCAGCCCGGTCCGCTGCTGGTGCCGCCGCCGCCGATCGCCGGGCATCGTCTTCAACCAGCGCACCCAGGTGCCGCTCGCCAGGGACAAGGTGCGCCACGTCGGCGAGCCGCTCGCGGTCGTGGTCGCGGAGAGCCGCTACCTCGCCGAGGACGCGCTCGACGATATCGCGGTCGAGCTCGAGCCGCTGCCGGCGGTGGTCGATCTCGAAGCGGCGCTCGCGCGCCGGCGTCGGCGCTGGTGCACGACGATGCTCGGCTCAACGTCGCCGCGCACGTGCGCGCAGACCAAGGGCGATTACGCGGCCGCGCGCGGCCGACGCGCGACCTCGTCATCAGGCGCCGTTTCCGCTACGACCACGGCGCGTCGTCGCCGATCGAGACGCGCGGCGTGGTCGCGCAGTGGGACGCGCGCGCCAACCAGCTGACGATCTGGGACACGACGCAGGCGCCGGTGTTCGTCCGCAACGGCCTCGCCGGCATGCTCGGCCTCGGCGAGCGGCAGGTGCGCGTGATCGCGCCCTTCGTCGGCGGCGGCTTCGGGCCGAAGATCATGATGTTCTATCCGGAGGAGGTGGTGCTGCCCTGGGTCGGCGATGCAAGCTCAACCGCCCGATCAAATGGATCGAGGACCGGCTCGAGCATTTCTTCGCCACCACCCAGGAGCGCGGCCAGATCCACGACGCCGAGATCGCGCTCGACGACGCGACGGCCGCATCCTCGGCATCAAGGACGTCTTCCTGCACGATACCGGCGCCTACGATCCTTACGGGCTGACGGTGCCGATCAACAGCCAGTGCACGCTGCTCGGTCCCTACGTCGTGCCGAACTACGACACGCACCTTCACCGCCGTCTTCACCAACAAGCCGATCGTCACGCCCTATCGCGGCGCCGGCCGCCAGCACGGCGTGTTCGTGATCGAGCGGCTGCTCGACATCGCCGCGCACGAGCTCGAGCATCGACCGCGCCGAGATCCGGCGGCGCAACCTCATTCCGCCCGATGCGTTCCCTTACAACAACGAGATCATCTACCAGGATTTCGCGCCGCTCGAATACGACAGCGGCAATTACGAGCCGGTGCTCGACAAGGCGCTGGACGATGATCGGCTACGACGACTTCATCGGCGAGGAGCAGCCGCGGCTGCGCGCCGCAAGGCCGCCACGTCGGCATCGGCATCGCCTGCTATGTCGAAGGCACCGGCATCGGCCCCTACGAAGGCGCCAAGGTGCAGGTGCAGACGAACGGCAAGGTCAGCGTCGCGACCGGCATCGGCACGCAGGGGCAGGGGCATTTCACCGTGCTTCGCGCAGATCGCGGCCGACCAGCTCGGCGTCGACGTCACCGACGTCGATGTCGTCACCGGCGACACCGACCAGTTCTATTGGGGCGCCGGCACGTTTGCGAGCCGCGGCGCCGTGGTCGCCGGCAACGCCGTCAACGAAGCGGCGAGCGTCGGTGCGGCAGAAGGCGCTGAAGCTCGCCGCCGAGCGATGTCTCTGAATGCGCCGAGGACGATCTGGAGATCGCCGACGGCGAGGTCTCGATCGTCGGTGTCCCCGGCAAGTTCGATCCGCGCTCGGCGAGCTCGCGCGACAGCGCCAATCCGATGCGCGGCGCGGTCAGGCCGGGCACCGAGCCGGGGCTCGAATCGACGCAGTATTTCGGTCCGCCGAGCGGGCGCGACTGCCAAGCGGCGTGCACGCCATGATCGTCGAGGTCGATCCGCGAGACGTTCGACCTGAAGATCCTGAAATACGTCGTGGTGCATGATTGCGGCACGGTGATCAACCCGATGATCCTCGCCGGCCAGATCCACGGCGGCGTCGCGCAGGGCATCGGCAACGCGTTCTACGAGCAGCTCGTGTTCGACGACCAGGGCCAGCTGCTCAACGCCTCGCTCGCCGACTATCTGCTGCCGACGGCGCTCGAAGTGCCGCGTATGGAGATCGGGCACGCACGACGACGCCGTCGCCGCTCAATCCGCTCGGCATCAAGGGCGCGGGCGAGGCGGGCGCCATTCCGGTCGGTCCGCTGTTCGCGCAGGCGATCGAAGATGCGCTGCAACTGAAAGACGAAGAAGGTCGAGTTGCTGGAGGTGCCGCTGAGCCCAGAGCCTGATCTTTGAACTGACGCGGAAGGCTAGGGAAACGTGAGGGACGGCGCAGGTGTTCAGACTGTCGATGGCGCACCCCGGCGATCTTTCCGAGCTGGAGGGGCTGATCGCCGATGGCACCGTGCGCGCGGCAGAGATCGCTGCCATCATCGGCAAGACCGAGGGCAATGGCGGCGTCAACGATTTTACCCGCGGCTATTTCACCCAGACCTTGATGGCGCTGCTGTCAAAACATCTGAACAAGCCGGCCGATCAGCTGATCCGTGAAATCCCCTGCGTGCTGTCGGGCGGCACCGAGGGCGTGATGAGCCCGCATTACAGCGTGTTCTGCATCGGCGAGAACGGGCGTGACGCGCAGCGATGGCTCCTCGCTGGCGATCGGTACCGCCTTCAGCGCGCGCGGTCGCGGCCGAGGAACGTCGGGCGGCCGCGCGCATGTCGACAGCGTCGCCAACGCGGTGCGCGGCGGCGATCGCCGAGGCCGGGATCGAACGGCTGGAAGACGTGCATTTCGTGCAGGTCAAATGCCCCTGCGTGACCGTGGCGCGCGCCGCCGCGGCGATCGCCGCCGGCAAGATCGCCGCTCACCAACTGATCCGAACAGGTCGATGGCCTTTGCCCGCGCCGCCGGCGCTTTCGGCGTTGCCGTTGCGCTCGGCGAGCTCGCGCCATCACGCCTTCACCGACGCCTCGCTGCTGAGCGACTTTTCGATCCAGTCGCCAAGCGCCAGCATTTCCTCGGGCGTCGAGGTCGAGAGCAACGAGGTGGTCGTGCTCGGCAACAGCCCGCATTGGGCCGGCCCGCTTGCGCATCGCGCATCGCCCGATGGCCGACGCGCTCGATATCGGCGGCATCGTCGACGTGCTCGCCGATCTCGGCATCGAAGCCAGCCCGCAGGTCGCGGCAGCCGACGCCGCGCGGATCAAGACCGTGCTTCGTCGAAATGCGAGCCCGACCGGCGCGGAAGAATTCGCGGGCATCGGCACACCATGCTCGACGACACCGACATCAACGCCCAGCGCCATATCCGCGGCGCGGTCGCAGGCCTCGTCGCCGGCGTGATCGGCGATGGCCGGATCTTCGTGTCCGGCGGCGCCGAGCATCAGGGCCCGGACGGCGGCGGACTGATTGCGGTGATCGCTTCGCAAGATACGGGCAGTGTCTGATGCGCATCGTCATCATCGGCGCCGGCGTCGCCGGCTGCGTGATGGCGCGGAGATTGTCGCTGCTCGATGGCGTCGAAGTCACCTGCCTGGAGCGGGTGACGCGCGACGATCATTCGAAGCCGGCACCGGGCTCAATGTCGGGCCGAACGCGGTCAAGGCGGTGAAGGCGATCGACCCGGAACTGGCCGATCGCATCACGCGAAGGCGAGTTTCCTCTGGCATAACTGGCGGATATCGCTCACCGACGGCACGGTGCTGTTCGATCTGCCGCTGAAGAACGTCGCCGATGGCCCGGGCTGGCGCATCCGCTGGTCGGAGCTCTATCGCGTGCTGCGCGAGGCAGCGGGCGAAAGCGTCGCGCTACGGTTGCGAGATCACCGAGGTCAGCCGCGATCCTGCCGATCCGCGCAAGACATCGGTGGCGTGGACCCACGATGGCAAGCCGCGCCGGCTCGACGGCATCGATCTCCTGATCGCCGGCGACGGACGCTATTCCGCGGTCCGTCGCGCGATCTCCGGCGAACCAGCAAGTGCGGCAGACTCGGCGTCGCGATCTTTCGCGCTGCTGGTGCCGGATACGTCAAACGGCCTGATCGACGATTACGAGCAGTGGTTCAACGGCCCCAACCGGCTGCTGTCGTTCCGCGTACCGCCCGACCACGTCTACGTTGCCGGCACTTTTCCGATTTCCCCGGAGGCGCCAGATCGCGGAAGCGTGGAAGGCGCCTGACGTACTCCGCGCCGCCTACACGCCGCGCAACGCGCCGCCGAGCGCTCAGGCGTGCTGGCTGATCGACACGCGTCTGCAACAACGCCGCCGACACGCATTGGGCGCGCATGCAGGAACACGAAGTGCTCTATCGCGCGGCCGACTGCAACGTGCTCTATCTCGGCGACGCCGCTCATGGCATGGTGCCGACTTTGGGGCAGGGCGCCACGCAGGCGCTGGAAGATGCAGCGAATGCGGCGGCGCTGATCACGCAGTGCTACAGCGCCGGGGATCGCGACGTCGGGCGCTGGCTGGAGCAGATCGAGGCGTTGCGGGCCGAGCGCATGCGCTTCGTGATGGAGTTTTCGCTTGCTGCGACCGATACGATGCTGGCAGGCGCCGACCCCGTCACAGGCACGCAGCACAAGAACGAGGCGCCGTTCCGCGACGGACTGAAGGCGCTGTACTGCGACGTCGGATTGCCGCTGGATCGCGGCAAGAATTGAGGAGACACCATGACCGCAACCAGAAACCAATCTGCCGATCGCGACCGTCCACGGGCTCTATCACATCGCGATCAAGACCGATGATCTGGCGGCGACGCGAAAATTCTACGTCGACATCATCGGCCTGCGGGAATTTCCGCGGCCGGATTTCGGCTATCCGGGCGCCTGGATTGGCTGCACCCAGCCGGGCGGGCTCGCCATCATGCACATCTACGCCGGCGGACCGGCGCTCGGCCCCGAGGGCAAGGCGCCGGCAGGGGACGGCGGCGATCGATCACGTCTCGCTGTCCTGCTCCGGCTATCGTTCCTATGTGTCGCGCTTCAAGGCGGCCGAGGCTCGACTGGCGCGAATTCATCGTGCCCGGCACCTCGCTCTGGCAATTGTTCGTCTACGACCCGAGCGGCGTGCAGCTCAGAGTTGACCTTCAGAATCCGGCGGCGAAGGCGAGGAGAAGCCGGACATGTCGCCGGGCCGCAAATATATCGCGGGCGCAAGCTTTCTTCGACAAGGCGACCTATCCACGACTTGCGTGACGTGGCGTTGCGCACTCGCCGAGGCCCGCGATTCTATCCGGCCTTGCGTTGCGGCAAGCGCCATCCCGGGCGGACGAAGTGGCAGGTGTAGCCGTCGGGATAGCGCTCGAGATAGTCCTGATGCTCCGGCTCCGCCTCCCAGAAATCGCCGGCGGGCGCGACTTCGGTGGTTGCCTTGCCAGGCCAAAGCCCGGACGCATCGACGTCCGCGATGGTGTCGCGGGCCACGCGCTCCTGCTCGGGGCTGGTATAGAAGATGGCCGAGCGGTAGCTCATGCCGATGTCGTTGCCCTGGCGGTTGCGCGTCGACGGATCGTGGATCTGGAAGAAGAACTCGAGCAGTTGCCGGTAGCTCAGCACGCGCGGATCGAAGATGATCTCGATCGCTTCGGCATGGGTGCCGTGGTTGCGATAGGTGGCGTTCTGGAACATCGCCGCCGCTAGTAGCCGACGCGGGTGGAAATGACGCCGGTCATCTTGCGGATCAGATCCTGCATGCCCCAAAAGCAGCCTCCGGCCAGCACGGCGCGCTCGGTCTTCTCGGTCATTTTCGGCTCTCCCTGTTCTCGACGGGCCCTATGTGGGGTTGGCGGCAGCCGGGTTCAACGGCGGGACGCCGGCGCGCCGGGCCGCGGGCGGGCTTGATGATAACATAAGAAAATTTCTTGAAGTGGCTGAATAAATAGGGTGGATCGTTGGATATTGGATTGGCGCAGGTTCCGGGAAGTCGGCAGATGGTGGATTTGAAGAACTCACAACCAAGGGCGCGCGTGGCGGTGGCGGGCCTCGGCGCCGATCGGAGCCGCGGTCGTCAGGAGAACTGGACCGCGGGATCGAGGGATTGGCGCTCGCCGCGGTGTCGGCGCAGAACATCGAAAAGCACCGCGCCTGGCTCGATGCGCTGAAGACCGTGCCCGAGGCGCTGCCGATCGAAAAACTCGCCGACGCCGCCGACATCGTCGTCGAATGCGCGCCGAGCAGGCTGGTTCGCTCGATCGTCGCGCCGGTGGTCGCACGCGGCAAGACCGCGATCGTGCTCAGCGTCGGCGCGCTGCTCGAGAACGAGGACCTGATCGATCTCGCGAAGGAGAATGGCGGCCAGATCGTGGTGCCGACCGGTGCGCTGATCGGCCTCGACGCGGTGACCGCGGCGGCGGAAGGCACCATCCATTCGGTGCGGATGGTGACGCGAAAACCGCTGCAGGGGCTCGCCGGCGCGCCGCATCTGGTCGAGAACAACCTGAGTATTGAAGGATTGACCGAACCGCTCCGGATCTTCGAGGGACGGCGCGCGAGGCGGCGAAAGGCTTTCCCGCCAACCTCAATGTCGCGGTGGCGCTGTCGCTCGCCGGCATCGGCCCCGATCGGACGCGGGTCGAGATCTGGGCGGACCCGACCGTGACGCGCAATACGCACCGGATCGAGGTCGATCCGATTCCGCGCGCTTCTCGATGTCGATCGAGAACATTCCATCGGAAAATCCGCAGTACCGGCCGGATCACCGCGCTCTCGGTGATCGCCTGCCTGCGCAAGCAGCGCGCCTCGCTGCGGATCGGAACGTGAGCGCGATCATCGTTGGGTGCTGCCAAACGCGATCGTCTTCGGCTAGGCTCTGCAGACAATCTTGGTGGACGCACGATGCTGATTCAACCCGAACGATCTCTTGCTCATCATCGACGTGCAGAATGATTTCTGTCCGGCCGGCGCGCTGGCCGTCGCCGACGGCGATGCGGTGGTGCCGGTCATCAATCGGCTCGTCCGAGCGGTTTGATCACGTGGTGCTGACCCAGGATTGGCATCCGCCGGGCCACAGCTCGTTTGCGACCTCGCATCCCGGCTGCGGCGCCCTTCGAGACGGTCGCCATGCCGTATGGGCCGCAAACCTTGTGGCCGGATCATTGCGTGCAGGGCACGCCAGGGGCCGCCTTTCATCCGAAACTCGCGACCGACAAGGCCGAGCTGGTGATCCGGAAGGGTTTTCGCCCCGAGATCGATTCCTATTCGGCGTTCTATGAGAACGACCGGACGCACGCCGACCGGCCTTGCCGGGCTATCTGCGCGAGCGCGGCCTGAAGCGGATCTTCATGGTGGGCCTCGCCACCGATTATTGCGTCTATTATTCCGCGCTGGACGCCCGCCGCCTCGGCTTCGATACCGTGGTGGTCGAGATCCGGCTGCCGGGCGCATCGATCTGGCGGGTTCGCTCGCCGCGGCGCATGCCAGGCATGGCGGCGGCCGGCGTGCAGCGTGATCAGCGATCTCGACTAGCCGGAACCGTCGTCACGCGGTCCGGCTGGTCCGGTTCGGCATGCCGCCGCCGGCGATGATGTCGGCGCACAATTGCTCGATCGTGGTGCGATGCCGCATGGCGGTCTGTCGGATCAGCGCAAAACGCGTCCGTCTCCGGACATGCGCGTGACTGCGCATGATCTGCAGCACGGCGGCGAACACGACGCGGCGGGAGCGGATGCGATCCTCCAGCCGTTCGATGTGCGCGGCGTCGTCAACTCGCCGCTGCGCGGTATCGAACGCAACCACCAGCGCGGTGTAAAGTCCGGCCGAGCGCAGCGGCTTGATCAGGAAAGACGCCGGCTGCAGATCCAGCAACCATTTCAGCCGGCTCGGGCGTCTCCGGTGCCGATCAGCGCGACGATCGGCGCATTGACCTTCCACGCCGTGGCGTGCGTCGCACTTGATCGGGAATGGTGTCGGCGTCCAGCACGATGACGTCGACGGATTTCACTCGGTGGTGGCGAGCTCGTCCGGATCGTGCTCGACGACCGACATGCCGAGCCGGCCGAGCTGGCGGCGCAGGATCGAGATCTCGCGCTCATCCCGCATCACCACGAGAGCGCGGCGGCCGCGAACCGAGAAGGGCGAGGTGCCTGGTCATTTCACGACCCGCAGATGGGTTGACGCGCTTCGTCATCGCATCATTGGCTCTTTTCCGCCCGCGCGCCAATCGCCGTCAGGTCGAGGTTCGACAGATAGGGTCGGGCCGTTCCGGCGCGTCCGCTTCCCAGAAGATCTTGAACTGACCGCCATGCACGGAGCGCGCCAAGCGCGGCGTGAGGAAGCAGTGATTATTGTCGGGATCGACCCAGACCGGGCCCTGCGGAGAATCGTAGCGATGATTGGCCGCGGCGCGCCGCACGGCGCTGACGTCCGCGGAGCCGGCGCGGCGGATGCGCGCGCGCGAGCAGCATGACGCAGACATAGGTCGATTGTCCGTCGACGGAGAGGATGCTGTCCGTCGCCATGCCGGGCCTTCCACCGCGCGACAAAGGCGCGGTTCTCCGGCGCCGTCGATGCTCTCGAAATAGGCCGACGAGGTGATGCAGCCGACGGAGGCCGTCCGGTCCGATCAGCTTCGAGCTCGGGTTCGGCACAGGCTGCAGCTCAGCATCGGGATCGAGAGCCCGGCGCGCGTCGTCGCCTCGTGCAGCGCGCGCATGAAGACGTAGCTGGATTCACCGACCAGCGTATTGAACACAGCCGGCGGCTTCCGCTCGATGACTTCCTTGACGATGTGATCGACCGCGGTCTCGCCGAGCTCCAGCAGGCGCTCGGCAAGAATACGGCCGCCGGCGCTGGTCGACGATTTCCCGGATGACCCGGTTGGTTTCCCAGGTCCAGACGTAGTTCGAGCCGATGCAGAACACGTCGCTCGCGATGTGATCGAGCATATGCCGCACCAGCGGCACGACCGTGTGGTTGGGCGCGGCGCCGACATAGATGACGTTGTCGCTGCTCTCAAACCCCTCGTAGCGCGCCGGATGCCAGAGCAGTCGCTCGGTGCGTTCGACGATCGGGATCACCTGCTTGCGCGAGGCCGAGGTGTAGCAGCCGACGATATGATCGACCTGCTCTTCGCGAATCAGATCGTCGCAGGCCGTGTGATAGGCGGCGACCACGCCGCCGGGATCGCGCAGATGAGGCGCGAACGTGAAAGTCGAACTCGTCGCTCTGATTGACCTCGTCGACCGCCATCAACGCGCTCTTTTCGCATCTCGCCGGCCATCATGGCGTAAGGTCCCGATTCGGGAAAATACGAGGCCGAGAGGGATGGACGGCTTGGTCATCGGAGAAGCCCGAGCGCTGTGCGGCAACAATCTGATCGCAGACAGTGCAGGCCTGTCATCCCTTGTATCGTCAATCGGCGTCTGCGCGCCATTTGGGCGACTGCCAGCATAAAAAGGTGCCGGCCTCAGCATTGACAAGGCCAGCCGGCGCTAAGTCACAATATCTTGCGTACGTGAATACGTGCATGACGAAAGAGTTCTCACGCAGCCGATGACGTCTGAGTGACGACTTCCAAGATTTCGTTCTGCAACGTAGACTTACGCGACCACTGATAGCAGCGGCATTGATGCCATTCGGGGCCTTTCGGGCCGCGGGTGGCTTTTTCGTTTTGTCTGCCCGTAGACGTGTACTGGGACGAGAACGGGTGAAGCATGGCAGTCCGCCTTCCGACGCTGCAGCAGATCGACGATCTCGGATCTGACTTTGGCCTCGTCGCTCTCTGCCGACGAAGTTGCCGCCTTCCAGCAGGCCTTCAAGGGACCGCTGGCGTCCTACGGCCGGCTGGAAGAGCTGGTGCCGCCGGCGCTGGCGCCGATCGCGCCGCGCTCGCCGGGCTACCGGCCGCGCGGCATCGGAAAATCCTTACGGCGCCTGGTACTGGAAGACGAATATCAGGACCGGCAGCGAAGGACTGTTGAGCGGCAAGAAGGTCGCGATCAAGGACAATATCTGTGTCGCCGGCGTCCCGATGATGAACGGCTCGGCGCTGCTCGAAGGTTACGTGCCCGAGCTCGACGCCACCGTGGTGACGCGCATCCTCGATGCCGGCGGCACCATCGCCGGCAAGGCGGCCTGCGAGGATCTCTGCTTTCTCCGGCGCAAGCCATACCTGCGCAGGCGGCGTGATCCGCAACCCGCACAATCCGGCCCACAGCGCCGGCGGCTCGTCCGGCGGCAGCGCCGCGCTGGTGGCGGCCGGCGAAGTACCGATGGCGCTCGGCGGCGACCAGGGCGGCTCGATCCGCACGCCGTCAAGCTGGTGCGGCGTCTACGGGCTGAAGCCGACCTGGGGCCTGGTGCCGACCACGGGCTCGATGCCGATCAGCTATTCCGTCGATCATTGCGGGCCGATGTGCGCGTCGGTTGAAGACGTCGCGCGGCTGCTGACCGTTATCGCCGGCCATGACGGCTGGGATACGCGAACGATCGCAGCGCGCACCGGCGACTATATGGCCGCGCTCGGCAATCCGCGCGAAGGGATCTGCGCATCGGCGTCCTGCGCGAGGGCTTTGGCCATCCGGAGAGCGATCCCGCGGTCAACGAGAAGGTGCGGCAAACCATTGCGGCGCTCGGGCAAGGCCGGCGTCGAAAGCGAAGAAGTCTCCGATGCCCTGGCATCTCGATGGACCGCATGTCTGGAGCGGCATCATTCTGGAAGGCGCCGCCGAGATGATGCTGAAGGGCTATGGCGTCGGCAACAACGTCCAGGGCTACTATCCGCTGTCGATGCAGGAAGCCGCTTGCGCGCGGCATGGGGACGCGGATCAACGACGTGTCGCCGACCGTCAAACTGGTGCTGATGCTCGGCGAGTACATGCATCGCCATTATCACGGGCGCTATCATTCGAAGGCGCAAAATCTGCGGGTGCTGCTGCGGCGCGCCTATGACGAGGCGCTGGAAAAATTCGACGCGCTGGCGATGCCGACCATTCCCTTTACCGCGACGCCGATCCCGCCGGCCGATGCGCCGCTGAACACCGTGATCGACACCGCGCTTAACATGCAGGCTAACACCTGCTCGTTCGACGTTTCCGGACATCCTGCCTTCACCGTGCCATGCGGCCGCGTCAATGGTTTGCCGGTCGGCCTGATGCTGGTCGGGCGCCACTTCGAGGAAGCGACATTGATACGGCTGGCTCGGGCGATCGAGGCCAGTGGAGACTGGAAGCTGAACTACAGACGACCGAGGCAAGAATCCGGCGCTGGCGTGCGATTTGCATCGTCGCCAACTCTCGAGGATATCGCGATGACCGACGATCCCTGGCTCAAGACCTCGATCATGGCAAAGCGCGGCCTTGCCAAGGGTCAGGCCGGAAAGCGCCACGAACTCACGATCGCGGCGCAGGGCAGTTTCCACTACGTCTATGGACCCTACGCAAAGCCGGTCCTCACGATCGATCCCGGCGACGTCGTCGCGGTCGAGACCGAAGATGCCTTCGGCGGCGTCATCACCAGCGAGCAGGACAGCCCGACCGCGAAGCTGCAGTTTCCCTTCCTCAATCCGCAATGCGGCCCGATTGCCGTGAACGGGATCGAGAAGGGCGATTGCCTGGCCGTGCATATCCACGCCGTGGAGACGCGGGGCGCGCAGCCGGCCGGCAAGACCTGCATCATTCCGGAATTCGGCGGCCTGGTCGGAACGGCGTCGACCGCGCTGCTCAATCCGCCGTTGCCCGAGCGGGTGAGGGTGATGCACGTCGACAAGGATGGCGTGCGCTGGAGCGACAAGATCACGCTGCCTTACCAGCCGTTCATCGGAACCATCGGGATTTCGCCCGAGATCGAGGCGATCTCGTCGCTGCAGCCGGACTATCATGGCGGCAACATGGACCTGCCGGACGTCGCGCCCGGCGCGATCCTGTACTTTCCCGTGCATGTCAAAGGCGGCTTGCTCTATGTCGGCGATTGCCACGCCGCCCAGGGCGACGGCGAATTGTCGGGCGTTGCGATCGAACAGCGCGCCACCGTCACGATGCAGATCGACGTCATCAAGGGCTGGAGCTTTGCCTGGCCGCGGCTCGAGACCAGAGAATTTCCTGATGACGATCGGCAGCGCGCGGCCGCTCGAAGATGCGGCGCGCATCGCCTATCGCGAACTGGTTCGCTGGATGAGCGCGGATTACGGCTTCGACGAGATCGACGCCTACATGCTGCTCAGCCAGGCCGGACGGCATCCGGCTCGGCAACATGGTCGATCCGAAATACACGATGGGCGCGTCGATACTGAAAAAATACCTGATTTCATGAAATCATCGGCAACCGCGAGGAGGACTACGGCAATGAGGGTCAATCGCAGAACGTTTCTACAAAGTACGGCGGCCACCGCTGCCGCCGGCGATGTTTTCCTCCAGCGCCTGGGCGGAAGATCCGATCAACGTGGCCAGCATCCACGATCTCTCCGGCGGCCTCGATATCTACGGCAAGCCGATGGTCGACGCGTTGACCCTTGCCGTCGAGGAGGCCAACGCGGCCGGCGGTCTGCTGGGCCGGCAGATCAAGCTGATCAACTACGACACCCAGTCGAACATGCAGCTCTACACGCAGTTCGCGCAGCAGGCGGCGCTGAAGGACAAGGTCGCCGTCGTGCATGGCGGCATCACCTCGGCCTCGCGCGAGGTGATCCGGCCGGTGCTCGACAAGTTCAAGACGCTGTATTTCTACAACACCCAGTATGAGGGCGGCGTCTGCGACCGCAACCAGTTCGACACCGGCGTGACCCCGGCGCAGACCGTGGAAAAGCTGGTGCCCTACGCCATGAAGAAATGGGGCAAGAAGGTTTACGTGATCGCGGCCGACTACAATTACGGCCAGATCACCTCGCAATGGGTGAAGAAATACGTCACCGAAAACGGCGGCGAGGTGCCCTCGATCGACTTCTTCCCGCTCGACGTCACCAATTTCGGCCCGACCATCTCAAGATCCAGGCGGCGAAGCCCGACTTCGTCTGGTCGGCGCTGGTCGGCGGCGCGCATATCTCGTTCTACCGCCAATGGGCGGCGGCCGGCATGCGCAAGAGCATTCCGATGGCGTCGACCACCTTTGCGGTCGGCAACGAGCACATCGTGCTGTCGCCGGACGAGTGCAACGGCATGCTGGTCTGCTACAACTACTTCCAGGACCTGAAGAACCCGGTGAACGAGAAATTTGTCGCCAGCTTCCACAAGCGTTTTGGCGCCGATTATCCCAACATCACCGAGCTCGCGATGGGAACCTATCAGGGTTTCCGGCTGTGGGCGGAAGCGGTCAAGAAGGCCGGGAGCGTCGACCGGATCAAGGTCATCGAAGCTCTCGGAAACCGGGATCAGCATCGATGCGCCGTCCGGCAAGGTCACGATCGACCCGCCGACGCATCATTGCGTGCTCGACGTGCACATCGCCGAAGTCGCCGACAAGAAGCTCAAGGTGCTCGAAGATTTCGCCCAGCAGAAGCCGGCCGATACCGCCGCCGTCTGCGACCTCATCAAGAATCCGAATGACAACCAGCAATATGTGATCAAGATCTGAGGGCGCGTCTGCCCTCAGATCTTGCTTGGGAAAGGTGAACGTGGATCTCGTTGCTCTCCTGGCAATCCAGGTCCTTTACGCGATCGCCAGCCTGGCGCTGATCAGCGTCGGGCTGGCGATCATCTTCGGCATGATGCGCGTCATCAATCTCGCCCATGGCGAGTTCCTGATGCTCGGCGGCTATGCGGCGATCGTCGCGACCAGCCACGGCATCAGCATCTGGCTGTCGATGCTGGTGGTGGCGCCGATCGTGGTCGGCATCATCGGCGTCATCGTCGAGCGCACCATCATCCGCTTTCTCTACGGCCGCATGATCGACACCATGCTCGCGACCTGGGGCCTCAGCCTGTTTCTGGTCGGGCTGACGACGGCGATCTTCGGCAACACCACGGTCGGCATCTCGGCGCCGCTCGGCAGTTTCCAGATCGGCGCCTACCGCACCAGCGCCTACACGCTGTTCGTGATCGCGGTCGCGGTCGTGGTGCTGGCGGCGATCTTCGCCACGATGCGCTGGACCCGGCTCGGCCTGATTGCCCGCGGCACGATGCAGAACGCCAACATGGCGGCGGCGCTCGGCGTCAATCCGCCGCGCGTCTACGCCATCACCTTCGGCATCGGCGCGGCGTTGTCGGGTCTTGCCGGCGCGGTGCTGGCGCCGGTCTCCGGCGTGTTTCCGACCATCGGCGTCGCCTATGTCGCCAAATCCTTCATCACGGTGATCGGCGGCGGCGCCGCCATCCTCAGCGGCACGGTTTCGGCATCCGCGCTGTTCGGCACCATCAACCAGCTCGCGACCTTTGCCACCACGCCTGTGTTCGGCGAGGTGGCGCTTGCTCGCCGCCGCCATCGTCCTGATCCGCCTGCTGCCGCAAGGCATCACCGGCCGCTTCTTCCGGAGAGGGCTGTGAACGCCCGCGCGCTCAATCTTCTCGGCCTCGGCGCTGGTCGGCGTGATTGGCGTCGCCGTTCCTGGTGCTGGTGCCGCGCCTGTTCGAACTCGACGTGGTGCTCGAACTCACGGTCTACATGATCATGGCGATCCTGGCGCTCAGCCTGGCGCTGATCTGGGGCTATGGCGGCATCCTCTGCTTCGGCCAATCGGCCTTCTTCGGGCTCGGCGCCTACACCTATGCCATCGCCATGTTCAACATCGGCGAGAGCACGATTCCGCTGCTGCTCGCGATCGTTCTGCCGGCGGCGTTCGCGGCGCTGCTCGGCTATTTCATGTTCTATGGCCGCATCAGCGACGTCTATCTCGGCGTCATCACGCTGACGGTGACGCTGATCCTGTTCAACTCGGTCAATTCCACCGCGGGCCCGGAATTCCGCATCGGCTCGGCGCGGCTCGGCGGCTTCAACGGCATTCCCGGCATTCCGCCGCTCAATTTTCCCGGCAACAAGGCGTGCGCCGATCGATCTCGAGGGCATGTTCTATCTTGCGACCGCCTCGCTGCTCCTGACCTATTTCGGCTTGCGGCTGCTGCTCGCGAGCCGCTTCGGCCGCATCATCGTCGGCATCCGCGAGAACGAACGGCGCGCCGAACTGCTGGGCTATGATCCGCGCGCCTACAAGCTCGCGACCTTCACCATCGGCGGCGCGCTGGCCGGCTTTGCCGGCTGCCTGTTCGCCAATTGGGGCAATTTCGTCAGCCCCACGATCTTCGGCCTCGCCCAATCCGCGCAGATCATCATCTGGGTCATCGTCGGCGGCGCGCGGCACGCTGATCGGTCCGATCGTCGGCTGCATCGGCATTCAATGGCTCACCACCGCGCTCGGCGCCAACCAGCCGAGCGGCGGCTCGGATTGGTGGGCCAAGATCTTTGCCAATGCGCCGCTGATCCTCGGCATCATCCTGATCGCGTTCGTGCTGCTGGTGCCGAAAGGGCTGGTGCCGACGCTCGGCGATCTCGGCCAATGGCTGCTGCTCTTCGCGCGGCAAGCGGCCAAGACGAGGCTCGAGCCCAAGCAGGCGGAGGAGGGCTGATGGCCGCGCCGCTGCTTGCAGACCCGGGATCTCAGCATGCATTTCGGCGGCGTTCGTGCCGTGCGCCACGTCAACTTCTCGCTGGCCGAAGGCGAGCTGCGCTGCCTCATCGGCCCGAACGGCGCCGGCAAGAGCACCTTCTTCAAGATGCTGACCGGGCAGCTGCAGCCGACCCATGGCCACGTCCTGTTCCGCGGCCGGGATATTTCCTACGCCCACGCCCACGAGATCGCGCGGCTCGGCATCGGCATCAAGACCCAGGTGCCGAGCGTGTTCGACGGTCTCTCGGTGCGCGAGAACATCTGGCTGGCGGCAAGCCGCATCCATTCCGGCGAGCAAGCTCAAGCGCGTCGTCGACGAGATGCTGGAGACGGGTCGGCCTGACCGACGCGGCCGAGCGCCTGGTCGGCCAGCTCGCCCACGGCCAGCGGCAATGGGTCGAACTCGGCCTCGTGCTGTCGACCGATCCCGGAATTGATCCTGCTCGACGAGCCCGCCGCCGGCATGACGCATGAGGAGGTCCACAAGACCGCCGAACTGGTGCGCGAGATCAACCGCACCAAGGCGCTGATCGTCGTCGAGCACGACATGCAGTTCATCCGCATGATCGCCAAGCAGGTCACCGTGTTCAACCAGGGCAGCGTGCTGGTCGAGGACAGCGTGGAGAACATCATGCGCAATCCGCAGGTGCGCGACATCTATCTGGGCAAACAGGCGGCCGCATGATGCTCGATGTGCAGGGACTGCGAACGGGCTATGGCCGCATTCCGATCCTCAACGGGTGAGCTTCTCCGTCAACGAGGGCGAGTTCATCGGCATTCTCGGCCACAACGGCATGGGCAAGACGACGCTCCTGAAGGCGCTGATGGGCTTTCTGCCGGCGACCGGCGGGCGCGTGATGTTCGGCCATGACGACGTCACGGCGGTCGAACCCTACCGCCGCGCGCGGCTCGGGCTCGGCTATGTGCCGCAGGGCCGCGAGATTTTCCCGGCGCTCACCGTCTACGACAATCTGCGCATGGGCTGCAGCACGCAGGACGGGCGCCGAGGACGACATCATCGCGGCCGTGCTGGAGGAATTTCCCCGCCTGAAGGCGTTGCTCGATCGCGCCGGCGGCGCGCTGTCGGGCGGCGAGCAGCAATTGCTGGCGATCGCGCGCTGCCTTTGCGGCGATCCGCGTCTGGTCCTGCTCGACGAGCCGACCGAAGGCATTCAGCCCTCGATCATCGACGAGATCGTCGAGACCCTGCAGCGGCTGCGGGCCAGAAGCGGGCTCACCATGATCCTGGTCGAGCAGAATCTCGATTTCATCGCCGCGCTGTCGCAGCGCATCCTGATCATCCAGAAGGGCGCGATCACCCGGGAAGTGGCGCCGGACGATCTCGGCGATGCAAGCCTGGTCGGAGAATTCGTCGGTATCGCAACGTAAAGCCCGCTGCCAGCGGGCATGATCAGAGGAGACCCAAGCCATGGCAGTCAGGAGACCCACGCTCGATCAACTGCGCAGCGTCGCCGAAGACCTCGGCATGCACTATGGGCGACGAGGAGCTCAAATCCTACGACGCCCTGATGCAGGCGAACTATCGCCGCCTACGATGCGGTCGACGCCATGCCGGACTATGTCCCGGCGGTGAAATATCCGCGCACGCCGGGCTATCGCCCGGAGGGCGAGGAGAACAAGTACAACGCCTGGTACGTCAAGACCGAGATCAAGGGCGCTCCCAGCGGCAAGCTCGCCGGCAAGAACGATCGCGCTGAAGGACAACATCTGCCTCGCCGGCGTTCCCGATGATGAACGGCGCCTCGACGCTCGAAGGCTATATCGCCCGATACCGATGCGACCATCGTCACCCGCATGCTCGATGCCGGCGCGCACCATTCGTCGGCAAGGTCCATTGCGAATATTTCTGCTTCTCCGGCGGCAGCCACACCTGCGCTGCCGGTCCCGTGCACAATCCGCACAAGATGGGCTACTCCGCCGGCGGCTCGTCGTCGGGCAGCGCGGTCGTGGTCGCGACCGGCGAGGCCGACATGGCGATCGGCGGCGACCAGGGCGGATCGATCCGCATTCCGGCGGCCTTCAGCGGCATCTACGGCATGAAGGCCACCTATGGCCTCGTGCCCTATACCGGCGTGATGCCGATCGAGCTCACGATCGATCACACCGGCCCGATGACGGCCAACGTGCGCGACAACGCGCTGCTGCTGGAAGTGCTGGCGGGCGCGGATGGACTCGATCCGCGGCAGGGCGCGCTGAAGGTTGCGAAAATACACCGAGCGAGCTCGACGGCGGCGTCAGGGGATTGCGCATCGGCATCGTCAGGAAGGCTTTGGGCATCCGAGTTCGGAAGCGCGACGTCGATGCCAAGGTCAAGGCGGGCGCCGACCTGTTCCGCAAGCTCGGCGCCACCGTCGACGAAATCTCGATCCCGATGCATCTCGTCGCGCCCGCGATCTGGCTGCCGATCGCCGCCGAAGGCGCCACCGAGTTCATGATGAAGGGCAACGGCATGGGGACCAACTGGCGCGGTCTCTACAACACCACGCTGCTCGACGCCCACTCGGCCTGGAAGCATCGCGCCGACGAACTGTCCGACAGCCTCAAGATCACGATGCTGCTCGGGCAGTATTTCACAAAGCACTATCGCGGGCATTTCTACGCCAAGGCGCAGAATCTGAACCGCAAGCTGCGCGCCGCCTATGACGCGGCGCTCGAGCAATTACGACCTGCTGTTGATGCCGACCTTGCCGATGAAGGCGACGCCGTTGCCGCCGCCGGACGCGCCGCGCGAACTCTATATCCAGCGCGCGTTCGAAATGGTGCCCAACACCGCGCCGTTCAACGCCAGCGGACATCCGGCGATGAGCCTTCCCTGCGGCATGAGCGACGGTCTGCCGATCGGGCTGATGCTGATCGGCAAGTATTTTGACGAGCCGACGATCTATCGCGCCGCCGCCGCGTTCGAGGGCGCGGGCGACTGGAAGAAGATGTAACTCGGACCGAGGCGGCCTGCCGTCGCACGCGGCGGGCCGCCGCACCAGCAACGGAGGCGACCATGGATCTCGGATTGAAGGGCAAGAGCGCGCTCGTGACCGGCGGCAGCAAGGGCATTGGGCTGGCGATCGCCGAACTGTTTGCGGCCGAGGGCGCCAATGTCGCGATCTGCGCGCGCAATGCCGATGAGGTCGGCAACGTCGTGAAGAGCCTGTCGGCGAAAGGCGTCAAATCGTGGGGCAGGGCGATCGATGTCGCCGATCCCGATGCGCTGAAGGGCTGGATCGAGGGCGCGGCCGCCGAGCTCGGCGGCATCGATACCATCGTCTGCAATGTCAGCGCGCTGGCGGTCGGCGACACGGCCGAGACCTGGGAGAAATCGTTCCGCACCGACATGATGCATACCGTCAATTCGGTCGCGGCCGCGCTGCCTTATCTGGAAAAATCGAAATCGGCCTCGATCATCATCGTCTCCAGCGTGTCGGGCTTCGAGGTCGATTTCGCCGCCGGCTCGTATGGCGCCTTCAAGGCGGCGCTTGATCCACTACGCCAAGGGCCTCAGCAATCAGCTGATCGCCAAGGGCATCCGCGTCAACGCGGTGTCGCCGGGCAACACCTATTTCGAAGGCGGCATCTGGCAGAACATCGAGACGCGGCATGCCCGATCTCTACAAGACGGCGATGTCGCTCAATCCCGACCGGGCGCATGGGCACGCCGCAGGAAGTCGCCGCCGGCGTGGTGTTCCTTGCGAGCCCGGTCGCGAGCCGCATCTCCGGCACCAACCTGATCATCGATGGGGCGCTGACCAAGGCGGTCGGAACGCAGCAGGCGGCAACCGCCAGCAAGGGGTGCCTATCTGGGAAAGCCGCGCGTTACCGCGGCGCGGCCGGCTGCAACGGCGCGCGCGACGACGACGCGTCCATCGTTCCGACGCGCTGTAACTCGCCCGATCGAAACAAGGTGGGACGCCGAGATAGGCTAGCGCCATTGGCAACGCGTCCAGTCCCCAGAAAAGTTCGTCGCCGATACGCAATGTCGGGACGCTGAACAGCCCGGCGCGGACGCCCTCGGTGTTGGCCCGGAGCCGCGTCTTCGTTTCGGGTGCATCGACAAGCGCCGCCGCTGCGGCAGCATCAAGTCCGAGCTTTGTATTGCGGCCGCGCTCCAATCCCAACCTCCGTGCCGGAGTAAGCTGTCGAGGCCCTCTCGCCAGATGCAGTCCATCACCGTCCGAACGGCGCGAGGGTCGCCGTCGAGCGCCGTCAGCAGCCGCAGCGGCTTGAGTGGATTGAAGGGATGTGCTGGCGGAAACGAAACGGTAATCCCTCGGCGCTGCGCCTCGAAGACACAGAGACGATAGGTGTGGATCCGTTTCGGCGGATCTCCGGCGGGGCCGAGGTGTTTCAATGCCGCAAAGCCTCGCTAGTGAACAGGATCGGTCGGTAGGCGATATGACCGATTTCGTCAGATCCTCGACTTCGCGCAGCCAGGTACGCAAAGGAGAGATCACGTCGAAATACCAGGTCGTTGCCGGTGGCGAAGTGGGGGCGGGGGTCACTTAATCAGAGCGATCGCATCGCGAAGCGCGGATGCTCGGCGCTTTCGAGCCATTCGAGACACGACCATCTCGGTCGTGACGATCTCAGCGCCGTGCCTCTCCATGCGGCGAATTGCGGTCTCCTTGCTCTCCGGTTGACGCGAGCCGAGAGCGTCCCGTACGACGTAAACCTTCCGTCCAGCGTCGAGCAGACCGAGAACGGTCTGCAGCACGCACACATGGGCCTCGCAGCCGGCAACCACGATGTGCCGGCCCGCGGAATCGCTCCGAGGAAGTCCGGTTCGCGGACGGCATCGAACGTCATCTTGTGCAAGATCCGTCCCGCGTCGATCGGCAGATCATCCACCGTCGCACCGAGACCCTTCGCGTTCTGTTCGGTGAACACGATCGGGCACGTCGATCAGCTCGGCCATGTCGATAAGCCGCTTTGCGTTCTTCACCGGCGGCCGTACCTGATCGATCGACGGCATCGAGGCGGGACTGGAAGTCGACGATGAGGAGCAGCGACTTCGTCGGGACGACCGTAAGCATGGCGTCACTCCTTGTTGAGTTGCAAGATCCTGCCGCGCACGTATTCTTCCATCAGTTCGGGAGCCAGACGCGCCGAACATCCGAATGCGGCCGGTGTGCGGCAGCAGGAGCAGACCGGTCGCGTGCGCGAAGCAGTCCACCATTAGCATGGTTGGCCTTCTGCCGCGATGCGCCGAGAGCCTCTGCGGCCTCTGCGATCGGATGTAGCGCGGCCTCCAGTGCCGCGTTCAATTCCTCGTCGCGGGCGTGTCCCAGCCCGGCCGGCTTCATGCCACCGCGGAACAGGTAGAAGCCGAGATCCAAATCGCGGGGTTCTCCGCATAGTACCGGAAGAAGGCCATCGCGGCGGCGCGAAGCTTCTGTTTCGGACCACGCGTGTTCGCGACGGCCTCATCGACGGTGCCGCCCAGGGAGGCGAGGAGTCGCGCAGCACCTCGGCATAGATCGCTTCCTTCGAGTCGAAATGGAAATAGAGCGCCGCCGGCGTGTATCCAGCTCCGCGTTGCGATCGCGCGCAGGCTCGCGCCTTCGAGGCCCTCGGCCGCGAACACCTCCCGCGCCGCGTCGAGGATCAGTTCCCGCTTGTGTTCGCTGACCGCCCGTTGCCGCCCCGCTCGCCGCTTTTCCGCCATCCGTCGCCTTTCGCGGTTGACAATAATTCCAGCCTGGCTAAATTCTAACACCGTTCAAAAAAATGAACAAGTGTCAGGTAAATATATCATGCTGATGACAGCCGCTGAGTATCGGGATTCGTTACGCGCCTACAAGCCGCGCGTTTTCGTGAACGGCAAGGCCATCGAAAGCGTCGCGGACGAGCCGCTGCTCGCGCCCGGGCATCGCCGGTGTCGGCGTGACCTACGACTTCGCGCATCAGCAGCAGCACCTGCCGCTGATGACGGCGCGCCAGGGCGACGTCGGGCAAGACCGTCAACCGCATGCTGCACATCAACGAGACGTCCGACCGACCTGCTCTACAAGCTCGAGGCGGTGCGGCTGGTCTGCCGCGACGTCCGGCTGCGCGCAGCGCTATCTCGACGCACGACGCGCTGAACGGCCTGTTCCAGGCGACGCAAGCTGACCGACGATCGATCACGGCACCGACTATCAGCCAGCGCTTTCTGGCCTATCTCCATCGACGTTCAGGACCGCGGACCTGACGCTGGGCGTCGCGATGACCGACGCCAAGGGCGACCGCTCCAAGCGGCCGGGCGCAGCAGGCCAACCCCGACGTCTATCCTGCACATCAAGGAGCGCCGGCCGGACGGCATCGTCATCCGCGGCACCAAGGCGATCGTCACCGGCGCGCCCTACATGCATGAGCTGCTGGTGATGCCCTGCCGCACTCATGTCCCGGAGGACGCGCGACTTCGCGGTGTGCTGCGCCGTCCCGGTCGACGCGCCCGGCGTCACCATCGGTCGCGCGCCCGCCGGCCGGCCCGGCGAGGCTGCCGCCACGTTCTCGGCGCAAGTACGGCCAGTCCGTCGGCCGTCGTGCTGTTCGACGACGTGCTTCGTCCCGCACGACCGGGTGTTCCTCGCCGGCGAGACCGAGGAGGGCGGCTTCGCTGACCACGCTCCTACGCGACGCATCACCGCCATTCCTGCATCGGCGCGCGCGCCGGCTTCGGCGACCTCCTGATCGGCGCCGGGCGCGCTGATGATCGAGGCGAACGGCCTCGATCCCGACACGCCACGGCCACATCCGCGACGCGATGGTCGAGCTCATCACCATCACCGAGAGCTTCTACGCCTGCGGCGTCGCAGCCTCGGTCTACTGCGACGAAGGACGCCGGCCGGCTCGATGATGCCCGATGCGGTGTTCGCCAATGTCGGCAAGCTGCTGCTCGCCACGCAGATCTACGACATGCACCGCCTGGCGCATTACGTATCTGGCGGCCTCGTCGTCGTCGCTGCCCGGACCGGACGAGGACCACAATCCCGAGACCGCGTGCCTCGCTCGCTGCCGTGCATGGCGGGCCGGCCCGATATCCCGGCCGAGCAGCGGGCTCGAGGTCGCGCCGCCTGATCGAGGATCTCACCGCCTCCCACCAGGCGGCTGGTATTCGGTCATCTCGCTGCACGGCGGCGGCTCGCCCGAGGCGATGAAGCGCGAGATTTGGCGCAACTATCCCGTGATGGGAAAAGGCCGATCTCGTCGAGAAGCTGCTCGACCGCGGCATCACCTCGATGAGGGCCGCCGCGTTTCGAAGCAGCCGGGCCGGTGCTGCGCGACGGGATGCGAGGTGCCGGAACCTTCGGCCAATCGTTCTGCGGACGAGCCCGCGCTCCGAAGGCGCGGCCGGGGAGTAGGCACCCCCGCCGATGGATTGGAGTGGAAGACTTGGCCTCTTGATAACTCACGATTGGATGAGAATTCATTTCATATCGGGGCCCTCGCATCGGGAGGTTTTTGATGGTCATGCAACCTGGAACGATGCTTGTGTTTGCCGCGACGGTGATGCCATTGGTTTGCACGCCTGGCCCCGACATCCTCTTCGTATCGCATCACAAGGGCTGTCAGGGGGGAACAACCGCCGCCATGCGCGCAAACTTGGGAGCGTACTGCTCGGGTACTCGATGCACGCCCTTCTTGCCGCTTTCGGTGTGGCTGCCGTTGTCGCCGCGCTCGCCGGTGCTGTTTGAAATTCTGCGCTGGGTCGGTGTGCGCCTATTTGAACGAACTCGCCGCTCGGACAGAAAGTTCACGTCATCGGCGGCGCCCGGTTTGCTGGTGAGCTTGACGCAAAGCGCGGGTCAACGAAGCGATGGTCGGCAACCGGCTCTGAGAACAATCGACAGACGCTATTGGGGCGCTGCGCTCTGGCTGGCAGCAGGAAGGAAAAAACAATGGGGATTGATCTGGAAGGCAGTGGGTTCTGCAGCGGCGGCCAGCCACTTTTCGCCCGATGACGCCCGTGCAATTCTGCAATGCGCAGCCGCTGTTTTTCCTGATCGTACGGCGGTCATTCACGGCGATATCAGATACTCCTGGCGCGAGCATGATCTGCGTTGCAGGCTGTTGGCTTCGGGGCTGCGGCGAAGCGGTGTCGGCACCGGTCGTCAAACGGTGGCAGCTCGCCGAATACGCCGGCGATGCCAGCGCATTTCTGGCGTTCCGACGTTCGGGCAGTCCTGAATGCACTCAACACGCGCCTCTGATGCCGCTGCCATTGCTTTCATCCTCGAGCATTGCAGAAGCGAAAGCGTTCCTCGTCACCGGCAGTTGAGCCATGTGGCGAGGGATGCCCCGGCGAACCTTGAAGTCCCGGCTGCTGGTTATCGATATCGAGGACGTGTATGCGGAGGGGGAGGAAAGCGTGGTATTTATCTGACCCTACGAAGAGCTGCTTCAGCGCGGCGACGCCGACGACCTCGGATCTTGCCGCTGGACGACGAGTTCGAGGCGATCACGCTGAACTACACGTCTGGACGACCGGTAAGCCGAAGTGCGCTGTATCACCATCGCGGAACCTACCTCAACACTCTGAGCCAGATCATCCACCATGGCCTCAACAGCGATTCCATCTATCTGTGGATCGCTACCAATGTTCCACGTCAACGGCTGGTGCTTCTCCTGGGCGATGGCCGCGATCGGTGGCACGCATGTCTGTTCCCGTGCGGAGGGTGATGGTCGACGAAATTTTTCACGCGATCGAAGAGCACGATGTCACGTGCCATGTGCGGCGCCCCAACCGTGCTCGGCATGCTGATCGAGGGCGCGACAAAGCGCAAGCCGGAAGCTCGATCGTCCTGTCATGACCGCGGGCGCTACCCCGCCTGCACCGCCAGCAACCGAAGAACTTGATTTGTCGTCCGTCAGCGTCTACGGCATGACAGAGGTGCACGGCGTTGCCGCGCTTTGCGACTGGCACTGAGTGGGACGAACTCGCTGCCGAGCCGCGTTCGAAGATGATGGCGCGCCAGGGCGTGAGGACGGTAGTCACGGACGCGATATGGATCGTCGCTGATCCCTTCACGCTGGTGCCGGTGCCGGCCGACGCCGCGCCAATTGGCGAGATCTTCTTCCGCGGCAATAACGGCATGAAGGGCTATCTGAAGAACGCGGAAGCCACCAATGAGGCCTTTGCCGGCGGTTGGTACCGGACCGGTGATCTAGCCGTTGTCCATGACAACGGCTACGCGTCGAAATCAAGGACCGCTCCAAGGACATCATCATATCGGGCGGTGAATATCTCCCTCGATCGAGATCGAGGAGGTGATGTTTCAGCCTCCGCCGTGTCCTTACGCCGCCGCGTGGTTGCCATGAAGGACGACCGTTGGGGTGAAACGCCCCCGCGTCTTTGTCGAGCTGGAAGGAAGGTTACGATGGCAAGGTCACGGCCGCGGAGATGCTGGAGTTTTGCCGCGCGACTGGCGAAGTTCAAGCTGCCGCGCAAGTTCGTGTTCGGTCTGATCGAACGAATCCTCCACCGGAAGGTGCAGAAGTTCAAGCTCCGGGCGATGGCGCAGAGCAACTAGCGATCAAAACCATCAACACGGAGAAGGAACATCAAGGGTCTCGGGAGCCGCGTTGCGATCGGGCAGTCATCAGCGGCCGGTACCGGCTGCGCATTCAGTAAGCGCGCTCTGTCGAAGAGTCGTCAGGTCATCGCCACGGATATCGACACCGTGGCGCTGAACGACCTCTCGGAACGGTTGCGCGTGGGCAGGGTGGAGGCGTTTTCCCGGTTGCCGCGATTATCACCGGCTATGAAGCCGTCCGGTGCGCGGTCGAGCAAGGCGCGGCGAAGTTCGGCAGCATCGATATCCTCGTCAACAACGCGGGATGGGACCTCGCCAAACCGTTCCTGGAGACCGGGCCCGATCTCTGGGACAAGATCATCGCCATCGTAACCTGCGCGGCCCGCTTAACCTGCACAAGGCTGCGTTCTTCCTCACACGATCGCTGAGGGGCGGGACGGTCATCAACACGCCTCCGGATGCAGGCCGCGTCGGATCCTCGGGCGAGGCGGCGGTGTATTCCGCGTGCAAGGGCGGGAAGTTGATCGCGTTCCTCGAAGACGATCGCTCTGGGAATATGCGCTAACAACATCAGGTCAATGTCGTGTGTCCCAGCTCCGACTGACACGGCGTTGCTGCATTCGTTCCCTCGGCGATGGCGAGTACGGGCAGAAGCTACGAGCGCTTGCGGAAGTCGATCCCGCTCTCAAACGTCTGGGGGCAGCTGGACGATATTCCGGGACTGGTCGCCTTCCCGTCCAGCGACGACGCGCGTTTCATGACGGGTCAGGTCGTCAGCATTTCCGGCGGCCTGACGTGATGCACGGGATGAGGAGTTGATCATGCAGTATAAAAGACATCGCGTATGACGTCCATAATTCAGCGGCATGGATCACGATTAACCGGCCGGAGAAGTACAACGCCTTCCCGCGGGGTGACCCGCGAGGAACTCATCGATGCCTTCAAACCGTGCGGGATGGGACAAGGCCATTGCCGCCATCGTTCTTACCGGGGCCGGCTCGAAGGCGTTTTGCACCGGTGCGGCGATCAGTCGGCCCATGACGGCGCGACCTATGACGGCCGCGGCATGATCGGCCTGCCTGTGGAGGAGTTGCAGACGATCATCTTCTATGATGTGCCCAAGCCGGTCATTGCGCGTCAATGGTTTTGCTGCGGGCGGCGGCAACGTCCTCGTTACTCGCTGCGGATAAGTGATTGGTGTCTTCGACCGCGATCTTCGGACAAGTCGGACCGAAGGTCGGCTCGGTCGATCCCGGATTTGAACGGCTCTGCTCGCCCGCGGTGTCGTCGGTGAGAAGAAAGCGCGGAGATCTGGATGCTTTGTCGTCGCTACACGGCCGAGCAGGCGCTGCAGATGGGGCTCATCAATGCGGTTGTTCCGCCGGAAAGCCTGACGAGGAAGTCGAGCTTCTTTGGTGCGCTGGAGATCGCGGCGCTGGAGCCCGACGGCGATTGCGATCGCCAAGAGGTCGTTCAATCAGGATCTGAATCGATCCGTGGCATCTCGGCGATGGGAATGCAGGCGCTCACCCTGTTCTATCAAACGGAGTGAATCGCGAGAAGGTAAACGCGTTTCCCTGGAGAAGCGGCCGCCGAAATTCCGCGTTGGCTCGCAACCGTATCGGTAACCGATGGGGCCCCACCTGGACTGGGCAGTGACGAACCGAACAACCGCATCTCTGTCGGTTGTTTCAGCTCGGTAATCTGTTGCAGCGCCAGTGCAGCAAACGGGCAGCTCGACAATCTTCACCATCCAGTGGGCCGTGCTTGGGGCATTGTCGAAGCGAAATTCCAGTCCGGCGTCCCTGTCGGCGATCTCGCCGGAATATCTCGTCGTCGGCCGACAAAACCTGGCTGGGTTCGCTGCTGGAGCGTGTGGCGGAGAGGGCGACCGGCGTGCCCGCATCGTGCGCCTGACCGCCGACGGCCGCCAATTTGGGCCGATCTGCTGGAGCAAATTGACGCCTTCTGTGATCAGGCGGCTGCAAGCCTGCTGCCGCTGGAGCGAATTGCACTGGCGCGCCATCACCTCTATGATCTTCGCTGAACTTCTGAACGCAGTCAAGCTGCCTGGCGTCATGACTAAGCCGGACGGGGCGATGGCCGGGGTCCGCCATGGATTTGGCGCGGCGCGAGACCGTTGCCGGCGCCGGGATGGCGCCTTTTCCTGGAATAGCAGACCGGCGCTCCGGCATCGCTTGCCAATCGTGCGTGAAATATATGCATTTTTGGCTTCTGGGTCCGGGCCAATCCTGGCCCCTGAACTTGTGGGATAGAACGCAATAAATGGCCAAGCGCGCGGTCAAGGCTGCCAGGAATATGGATGCAGCTGTGCCGGTTTCTGCAGGCAATCTGCAGGCAAGTCCGACCGCGTTGCGGACCACCAACAACCGGATCTTCGCCTGTTTCAGGTCGCCAACACCCTGCAGCGTCAGGCAGTCGAGCTTGGCGTGACCACCGTCCAGTGGGCGGTGCTGGGCGCGCTGCCGGATCCGCGCCCCACCTACGGGATGGCGGTGGGCACGTTGGCCGACTTCCTGGTCGTCAGCCGTCAGAATCTCGGATGGCGTGCTGAAGCGGCTCGAACGTGTGACGGCTTGGTCGAGCGCGTCGCAGACAAGGGAAGACAAGCGCGCGCGCGTCGTCAAACTCACCCCGGAAGGCTTTGTGTTCTGGAACGCGATTTGCAAGCAGCGGGATCTTCAGTTCTACGATCAGGCCGTCAGCAAACTGTTTGACGACTGGGTAGCACTTCGGCTCAATACCCGGAACACAACGAGCTGCAAACGGCAGCTGCTTCAGGTTCGGCTGAGACCTGGCGCGCGCGCGGCAAAGCGCCAAAGCAGCGCCCTGATTTTGGCTTTTCGGCCGCTGGCGGCACGCAAGAGATATCGAACAACGTTTGCGCATGACTTCGTGCGCCAGGTCGCTACTGTGTTGTTTGCCTTGATCGAGCAGGTCGCCTGTCAGACGCAAAGAGGTTATTCCCCGGTGCCGTCAGTTTGGCTCCGTAACAACTGTAGCCGATCCGGCGTGACCACCATCCGGCCATCGGCGACGGCTTTCGTCAGTTCAACGCGCACGCGCCGCGCCAGCTCTCGCATGGCGAGGGTCGTCGGGCGCTGCAGGAATAAGCCAACATGAATCTTCGACTGAGCAATCTCCGGTTCAACAAGTCGACGAAACGCAAAATCCTCGTTGCCGATTTCCGGCAGGATGACCCCATGCGGAAGCACCGTGAAGCCGTGCCTCCTGCAGACCAGCTTTTTGAGCGCGCTGAGTGCGTCGACTTCGGCCTTATTATTGAACTCGAGACCAAGACGCTGCATCGCACCGTCGAGCCCTTCTCAATCCGTGATCTGCCTACCAGCAGAAGCGGTAGCTTCAATGAGATCGGGGCGTCCTGAACGTTTTCCTGGCCTGGTGCGATCGCATCGATGTCGCTCTTGCGGCCGAACAGGAGAAGGTCCACTTCGGAGGAGGGGTCCATGGTGCGGATATACGGCGACTTACGCGCATTGTTGATCACAGCCATATCGATTCGGCCCGCCGCAAGCCATTCCTGTTGACAAAGCCCGACAGGCCATCGACGAGGTGCAGCTTGACCTGCGGATAATGCTCGAAGAACACGCTGACGATTTCCGCGCCAATCGCCGAACTCATGGAGAAGTGGCATCCTGAAGGAAATCTCGCCGGCAGGAACTTTTGCGGCATCGCGGAAGGTCGACGTTATCTGCGACAGCCTTTGAAGCAGCGGCACGATCGAGGCATGAAACTGGAGCAATCTTCTTCCGTCACGCGAATGCCACGGCTGTGACGGTAGAAGAGCTGCACACCCAGCTCTTCCTCCAATTGTCTGATCTGGCGACCGAGCGCCGACTGCGTGACGCCGATAACGCTGCCGCCTTTGACACCGACCCGCTTTCTGCGACCTTCAGGAAGTATTAGCGAAGTTGGCGGAGTTCCAAGACTGCAGCCTCCCGTCAGTCACGCCCTCGTTTTTGACCAGCGCCCATCACTCCGGCCAGAGTTCGCGATGAGAACTATGCCTGATTTCCAGACCTGACCAACTTGCGCCAGGCGAGGTGGCATCCTCCCGCACATTCTGTACGGATTTGGCTATCGTGAAAGCGCGAGTTCAGTCCTCGATTTCCTGTGGTTGAGCAGAAGCGTAAGCCCTCGCAACTGCAGCCGACAGCGGGAAGTTTCGTGCGTTCAAGCTTTGGGCGGGATCGGCTGCTCGAACCATTTTTGTAGAGGCTCGCGGCTTGGCCACTTTGAACATTGCGGCTAATGCAGAATTCACGGCGTCCTTGAAGGCAGTATCGTCACGTCGGACCATCAACCCGTACGGCTCGCTCGATAGCGGATCCGGCAGTACAAAAATCGTCCGGCGCCTTGGCATTTGCCCGCAGGCCATGAGCAGGACGTCGTCGTTCGATACGGCGTCGGCGCGTCCGGTTTCCATCATGAGGAATCCTCTTCGGCGTGATCCTTGCTGCTCGGCAGGCGGAAGTCGAGATTGTGCTTGTCCGAGAGGCTCGCGACGTGGATCGTGGAAAGTGCCGCCGGATGTCGTCACCACGCTCTTTCCCTTCAGATCCTGAACGACTTGATGCCGCTCTTCGCCTTGGGAACCATGACTTTCACGGCTGCGAAAATAAAAGGATAGCTGAAGGCAACCCGCTTGCGACGTTCGCCATTGTTCGTCGTCGAGCCGCACTGGAGATCAACCGTTCCGTTCGCGACCAGCGGAATACGCGTCGCCGATGTTACGGGACGCGCTGGATTGCAAGATCGGCAAGGCCGAGGTTTTTTCTTGATGGCGTCGAGCAATGCTTAACGAAGTACAAC
>ERZ1370068.8084-contig-6965_pt1 | contig 36286 bp, 51 predicted proteins | sample MGYA00561227_ERZ1370068 | MGnify/ENA primary metagenome ERZ1370068 (study PRJEB38410, sample SAMEA6850437) | metagenome | study: Metagenomic assessment of the ecological functions of the soil: analysis of the soil microbiota associated with the... | reverse complement strand
TTGTACTTCGATTTAGAGTTACGTATTGCTGAATGCGGTTCGCTCTCACCCTGGTTGTCGTTGCCGTCCGCACGAATACCCACTAGCCCGCTGCGAACGATCGTGTTCGCGCGGCACACAGAACAGTCCGTTAGGTCGATTCCGTCGCCGGCGCAGTCCTGGATGCCGTTGGGCTGGATCGTCCCCGGCGATGATCCCGCCCCAGCTTGACCGGACATTGATCCCCGTCGTCGCTGCAGTACTGACGAGGTTGTTCTCGATGTCGCCCAGTTGGCGCCGTTCTGGCGAATCCCGATCGTCGTCTCCGTGATGGTGTTGTTGAAGATCTTCGTAGGCAAGAAGGGGAGCGAGAGAGATCCAAAACACGTCGATCCCGACCTCGGCTGGCCCTTGGATGTGATTCCCGATGATGAACAGATCGTTCCTCAGGGCCTGTCTTGAGGCCTCCGAGGATCGTGTTCGAGAGATAGAACGCGAGCTGTGGGCTCAGATCGACGCCACCGTCGACCACGCTGTCCGTGAGGCGAAACTGCCCGGTCTCGTTGGTGCTTCCGCCCTGGGAAATGCGTCCTTCCACGCGGCATCCATCGATAGTGAAGCTGTCCGAGTAGAAGGTTTGAACGATGACGTTACCAGTGATGTGTAACGCCTGGATACTCGCCGCATCATGCGGCGTGAACGATGTTCGCGGTCACGTTGCCCTGGACGACCATCCGGCCCTCCTTGCCCGCGAACGAGAACCGGGCGATTGATCACGGGTTCTCGACGTACGTGCCGGCGAGCACACGAATGTCCGGGCGCGCCCGATGCAGGCGCGGCGGAGATGGTTGGGTAGTTCGTCGGAACGCACGCTTGCGCGTGCGCGGTTCCGGACGACAGGGCGAACGAGGAACAAGGACGAGCACGAACTGCGGTCTCACGGGCGCATGACGGCTCCGCATCGCGGCCAACGCTCCGGATTGCCGTCCCTGGCGAGACGACTGCGCACCTGCCTCAGGCGCGCGAGCTGCGTCGATGAGGATAGTGAGCCACGCGCCGACCGCATTCACTTTTCGCAACTTGTGGTTCGGCGCGAACGTGATGCGCGACGCGGCGCGGGGCGCCGCGCGGCGGCTCGGTGTGCTACGTGGAGAGCCGCGCCTCGACACGCGTGTCGTAACGCGAGCCCTTCGGCGAGAGCGTGCTCTGGATCAGGCGGACGCGGTCCACCGTGAACGAAACGGGCTCCGCGCGAACGCCCGCGAGCCTCTCCGTCCAGTCCTGATCGCGCTCGCGCACACGGCCGAGCGTCAGGGTGCGCGGTGAACTTGTGATCGGCGCGCTCGAACCCTGTTCGCGCAGCGCGACCTCGAGGTCGCGCGCGAGGATTCGAGCTCACGCGGCGCCGGTCTCGATGCCGAGCCACAACACGCGCGCCTTCGCCGGGCGCGGAAACGCGCCGGCCGCGCCGAGCGTCGCGGTGAACGCGCGATGGTTACCGGCGGCGCGTTCGCCCGCCACGCGCGCGGCTGCGCCCCCGACTCGCCGAGCTCGCCGAGAAAACGCAGCGTGAAGTGGAGGTTGTCCTGCTTCACCCACGACATCGCCGTCGCCCGGCCGCCGGAGCGTATCGCTCACTGCGGCCGCCGCACGCTGCACCTCGGGCGGCGGGAACACCGCGAGAAACAGTCGCACCTCATGCCTCGAGGCTCGGATCGAGCGGCAGCGCGGGAGCTTGCGTCGCACGAGATCCAGCGCCGTCTGCACCGAGCGCTCGCGCACCACTTCGCGTCCGCCCGGGAAGCGATACGAGCGAACGTCGTCTCCTGACCGGGTCGAGACGCCGATGAACACGGTGCCGACCGGCTTCGTCGGCGGTGCCGCCGTCGGGACCCGCGATGCCCGTGATGCCCGACGCCGACCTCGACGCCGGCGCGCGTGCGCGCCCCGCTGGCGAGCTGGCTCGCGCGACCGGCGCGCTCACCGCGCCGTGCGCCTCGAGGTCGGCAGCACGCGACGCCGACGCAGCGTCGATCTTCGATTCGTTCGAGTAGGTGACGTAGCCGCGCTCGAAGTACGCGCGACGAGCCCGGCACATCGGTCATGCGCTTCGCGAGCAGACCGCCGGTGCACGATTCGGCCGTCGGCCATTCGCAGCCTTGCGCGCGAGCAGCGTCTCGCCCACCACCTCCTCGATCGTCCGATGCGCCCTCGGCGTAGACGACCGAGCCCACCATCGCGCTAGCAGCTCGCTCGCGCGCGTTCGCCGCGCACCGCGCGCACGTGCTCGGCGTCGTGCCCGCGACCGTCACGCGCAGATCGACGCCGTAGTAGCTGGGCAGGTAGCGCGAGCGATGGCGCCCGGCCAGCCGCTGCGGCAGCTTGCCGATCCTCTCGTGCGAGCTGGCTCTCGAATACGCCGGCGGTGCGAAGCGTCTGAACGATGACCACGTGGCGGCCGGTGCGCTCCTCGCAGATACGGCACCACGAACTCGGTCGCGAGCGCCTCCATCTCGCGCGGCACGCCGGGCAGCAGGATCACCGGCGCGCTCGCCCTCGAGGATCAGGAGGCCGGGCGCGGTGCCGAGCGGGTTCGGCCACGTCTGGGCGCCGCGCGGCAGCAGCGCCTGCGACTCGATCGACGCGGCAGGAGCTTGCGGCCCGAGCGCTTCGCGCGCTCGCGAATGCTCGTCGAGCACCTGCTCGTCGAGCTGGAGCGGGCGCTCGAGCACGGTCGCGACGGCCTTGCGCGTGATGTCGTCGGGAGTCGGCCCGAGGCCGCCGGTCACGACCACCGCCGTCGGCGCGCACGAGCGCGCGGCGCAGCGCCTCGCCGATCGCGCTCGGCCTGATCGCCGACGGTGCGAGTGCCAGCCGACCTGCACGCTCACCTCTTCGAGCGCGCGCGCGCGAGGAACGCGAAGTTCGTGTCGAGCGTGCGGCCCGACAGCACCTCGTTGCCGATGGTGATGATCTCGACCTGCATGCGCGGCGTGGAGTGGGAGTCGAACGGCGTGAGAATCAGGCCGGCACTCTGCCCGAACCGCCTCGAATGGGCAGACGGAGTTCGTCTGACGTTTACGTCGTCACGCCCGCCGCCCGCAGTCCCCACAGGCCGAGCTGGAGCACGCACAGGCTGGTGAGGCCCGCGATCACGTCGTCCGCGACGACGCCGATTCCGCCTGGCAGGCGCCTGCGCCTCGCGCGCGCCGAGCGGCTTCCACACGTCGAACACGCGGAACAGCAGGAACGCGGCGCCGTAGACCAGCAGCGTCCGCGGCGCGAACAACAGCGCGAGACTCTGCCCGATCACCTCATCCGCCACGATCGGCTGCGCGTCGTGACCCAGCGCTCTTCTCGGCCTCGCCCGCAGGTGCCAGATCGGCGAGCGCGGCGCCGACAACGGAGCAGGCGATCGTGATGCCGATCGGCTGGCACCGGCAGGAACCAGCCGATCAGCGCGGTCACGGCGCTCGCCGCGCGGTGCGCGGGCGCAATCGGCGCATAGCCGACCGGCCCGAGCGTCGCGACGAACCGAGATCAGGCGACTTCACGAACGAGGCGTGAGCGGAACGGTCGCCGGGGGGCAAAGGCGAAGGAGCGGGCTGCGGCGTTCGACCGACGAGGCGCGGGTCAGGTGCGGCCCCGGCACGTGCGCGGGCGTGGGTGCCGGTGTCGGCTTCGCGCGCGCCGGCACGGTCGGCGCCGGGCCTTGCTCTGCACTGGCGCGGTGAGCCGTGGGTGCGTCCCCGAGGGGGCGGCGTCCTGCGGCAACGAGCTCTTCGCCGGCGCGGCGGCCGTGACCGGCGTCTTCATCGGCATGGTCGCGACCGAAGCGAGGCTGATGCCCTTGCCGCCTGGCACCCGGCCAACCGGCGCCGGCAGAGCCGCGCGAGCACCGATCTTGCAGAGCGCCCGCAGCCATCTCCGCGACGCCCTGGCTGTCGCGCGATCGCTCGAGAACCCGGCGCGCCATCGGGTATTGGGCATCGCGCGCATGCGCGAGAGCGGCAGCGCCGTGGGCAAGTCGCGCTTGTTGTACTGAAACACGCGCGGCATGCGCGCGACAACTCAGTGAGCGTCGACCCCATGGCGCTCGTGAGCGCGCCCGTCGAGGTCGGCGCAGCGACTCGCGGTTCGCCTGCTCGCGCGCGGGATGCGGAGTCGGCGACGAACGCGATGCCATCCAGCCCCTGCAGCACCGCGCGGCGCGACAGCCGGTAGTGAGACCTGGCCCGGCACGGTATAGAGGTGGAAGCGGGTCGTGAGGCCGTTCACTCTGCCGAGCTCGATCGTGGCAGGAAGTCGAAGAACAGCGTGCGCTCGATGGTCGAGTCGAGATCGAGCGCGACCCCGCCGCTCGGCGGGCAAGCGCTCGTGCAGACGCTGGAGATTGGTCGTCTTGCCGCCCAGCGCCCGGGCCGTAATAGACGAGCTTGAAATGAACTCTCACGCGCCCGGTGATTGATCAGCGCCATGCTGCGCCTCGTCCGACGTGGACTGCGCCGCCGAGATGGCGCTATTCAATCGCCGAACAGCGCGTCCACTTCGCGTCCGGCCGCGTGCTGCGAACTGCCGGCGTTCCGACCGGCGTTCGCCGCCAATCCGACCTTCTCGAACAGACCGCGGAACACCGACGTCCAGCTCGCTCGACGCGCGCTGCGCGCGCAGACGGACCAGGCCCAGCGTGCTGCGCCGATCGAACACCGTGCACAGGATCACGCGGTCCGCGAGCAGGCAGGAATAGAGCGACCGGCTCTTCCTCGCTGACGACCGCCTCGATGCCGCGTCTCGCCCATGAGCTGGCGCCAGCTCGGCGTTGGCCGTGAAGTCGGCCGCGATCAGGCTGGCAAACGACGATCGCGTCGAAGTCGGCGGTGCGCCCGGCGCTCGTGATCAGCTGGCCGGAACGGTCGATCAGATGGACGCGAAAGAGCATTGGTCCGCTCGAGCAGCTCGTACAGCACCTGGTCGATCGCACGGAAATCCTTTTCGAACAGAGTCCATTGAGGCATGAAACCTCCGGGTCACCGTCGGTTCCGAGGGGAAAGAACCGCTCGAAGACTCCGTGGCACGTCCGTGTCCGGCGGAACGGAGGTATCACGCAAAGGCATTGCAACAAGAAAAAGTTTCGTTCGCAACCCTCCCGATTGGCGGCTCGGCCAGCCGAGCCGCCGCGCCCGAACGATTTCTGTTGCCGTGGATGGGGTTGAGGTGTCTCGTTATGGCACGCGACTCGTGGATCCCTCCCGTGCGCGCCTCGACTCGGGCGCCTGGCTGCCACGGTTCGTCCGTTTCGTCGTCACTCGCCTTGCACCTGGTCGCTTTGCGCGCTCGCGCGGCCGACCTGAACCTTCCCCGAGCGCCGCAGGTCCAGGGCACTCGGGCGACTTTCAGCATCCCCGCAGGAGGTCGACTTCATGTTCGTCGCTTCTCGTCCGAGTAGCGCTGCTCCGTTCCGCTGCCTTCGCATTCGTCTGGACGGTCCCCATCGCGGCCGCAGTCTCCGCCGCCACCTCGGTGCAAACGCCGACGTGGCCCGGCGACGCATCCGTCCCCGGCATCCAGGCGGCGCGGTCGATCGCGCTGGATCCGTCCGAGTACGACACCTATCTCCCACCGGAAACCATCGCCGACGGCGCGCTCGCCGCTATGTCGCCGAGACACGCGCGCTGGGGCTCGCGCGGCGCTCCGAACGTTCTCGATCCTGTCGGACACGCCGCTCAACGTGAACGCCAACGTCAACCACGCGGGCGACGCGATCGGCGAGACGAACTCGGAGTCGCGGTCGCGGTGTTCGGCGACACGGTCGTGATCGGCTGGATCGACTCGCGCGGCTTCGTCGGCTCCTCCCGCCCCGCAGCGGACTTCTCCACACCGCGGCGGACGCGGCAGGCGCGGGCTCGGCATCCGGAGCTGCGATCGTTCTCCAGTACGGCTGCGCGACGGGCGGCGGCGCCATCTTCGCCGATACACCGCGACCGCGATGACGCCGCGCGCGGAGCGGTCGCCGAAGGCCTCGGCGTACGAGTCGCTCCAGTCGGTGAAATAGAACTCGTTGATCGCGTCGAGGTTGGCGCGCCAGCCGGCGTAATCCTGCGTGCCGTAAGGCGCCGAGCACGTACATGGGCTCGGAGCGCGCCAGGTCGGATTTGCCGCCATTGATGATGTTGCGGCCGTCGACCGCGATGACGAGGCCCAGCCGCTCGCCGGTGGTGTTGCGCACGCGCACCTGGTAACGCGCGCCCTTCTCCGCCTGCAGGTAGGAGCGCAGCGCGCCATCGCGCGCGTTCACGGGAAATTCGCGAAAGAGTCTGCCCGTCGGCGCCGACGATTTCGACGCTGACCGGCGACGGCGATGCTGCGCGAACGCGGCGCCCGGCGAACCAGGATCGCGGCCAGCGCCGCGACGCACGAACCGCTTCATTTGACATCTCCAGCGCACGCGCAAGTCCGCGTACCCGATCGTGAACGCGCGCGAAGCCTCCCGGGTTAGCGCGGTCGATTCCAGTAGAATCCGCAGCCCCATGCTGGAACCCATTACATGCTTGAGCTTCAGGGACTTGCGCCTGCGAAGAGGCGCCGCGGTGCTTTTCGACCGTGCGAACCTCACCATCTTCCGCGGCGACAAGATCGGCATCGTCGGGCGCAACGGGTGCGGCAAGTCGAGCCTGCTGGCGTTGCTGCGCGGCGATCTCGGCGCCGATGCCGGCGACTACTCGGTGCCGGGCAAGCTCAACTTCGTCTCGGTGTCGCAGGAGCTGCCGCACACCGAATCCACGGTGCTCGAATACGTCGCGCAGCGGCGACACGCGCCTCATGGCCATCGAAGCCGAGCTCGAGAAGGCGCGCGCCGCCGACGACGGCATGCAGGAAGCGCACCTGTTAGGCGACTACGATCTCGCCGGCGGCTACACCTCGGCGGCGCGCGCCGCGGAACTGGCCGACGGCCTGGGGTTCGCGCCCGGCCGACATCGAGCGCACGGTGAAGGAGTTGTCGGGCGGCCTGCAGATGCGCGCCAACATGGCGCGCGCGCTGATGTCGCGCGCCGACGTGCTGATGCTCGACGAGCCGACTAACCACCTGGACCTCGACGCGGTGTTGTGGCTCGAAGCGCTGGCTGCAGCGTTTCGCCGGCACGCTGCTGCTGGTGTCGCACGATCGCGAGTTCCTCGACGACATCGTCAATCGCATCGTCAATCTCGAGAACGGCGCAGCTCACGCACTGGACCGGCAACTACACCGATTTCCAGCGCCAGCACGCCGCCAGCATCCAGCAGTCGGCGGCCATGGCCGCGCGCCAGGAGCGCGAGGCGGCGCGCCTGCACTCGTTCATCGACCGCTTCCGCGCGCAGGCCAGCAAGGCGCGCCAGGTGCAGAGCCGCATCAAGGCGCTGGTCGAAGCTCGAGACCATCGCCACCTACCAGGAGCTCGACAGCTTCGAGTGGGAGTTCGCGCGCGGCTAACAAGCTGCCGCAGCCGCTGGTCACGCTCGACGGCGCGTCGGCGCGGCTACGGCGAGCGCACGGTGATCTCGGGCGTCGAGCCGCTCGGTGAATCCGGGCGAGCGCATCGGCATTCTCGGGCGCAACGGCGCCGGCAAGTCCACGCTCATGAAGCTCATCTCGGGCGCGTTGCCGCCTGCATATCGAGCGGCGGCGAGCGCGTCGCCTCGCCCGATCTCATCGTCGGCAATTTCGCGCAGCTCGAAGTCGACCGGCTCGACTCGCGCGACACGGCGCTGGTCGCGCTGACCAACCGCATCGACGAAATCGGCGCGCGCTCGCAGTGGGACGAGCAGCGCCGCCGCAATCATCTCGGCGGCTTCGGCTTCCGTGGCGACCGGTGTTCGAGCCGGTGGTGCATTTCTCCGGCGGCGAACGCGCGCGCCTGGCGCTGGCCATCCTGGTCGCCGAGCGCCCCAACCTGCTGCTGCTCGACGAACCCACCAACCATCTCGACTTCGAGATGCGGCATTCGCTGATCACCGCGCTGCAGGATTTCGCCGGCGCGGTGATCGTGGTGTCGCACGATCGCGGCCTGCTGCGCAGCGTCTGCGACCAGTTCTGGCTGGTGGCCGAGGGCGCGGTCACCGACTTCGAAGGCGACCTCGAGGACTACTCGAACTGGCTGGAAAGCGCGGCAGCTCCGCGTCCACGCCCGCCGCGCCCAAAGCCCGCGGCGACACGGCGACAAGGCGCGGACAAGAGCGCGAAGGCTGACGCGCGCAACGATCGTCGCGCCCAAGCGCCAGGAGATCAAATCCATCGAGACATCGCTGGACAAACTCGGACAGGAGCGCGCCAGACTCGAAAAGGAGCTCGCCGGCATCGACTACACCCGCGACGCCGCGCATGCGCGCAAGGTCACGGAACGTCACGCAGCTCTCAGTCGCGAAGTCGAGCAATTGGAGACACGCTGGCTGGAGCTGTCCGAGCGGCTAGAATCGCTGAATGGCTGAAGAGCCTGACGAGACACCGATCGATACGTCTCCCCGCCACACGGCGCCGCGACGAAAGCGGCGCCTGGGACGGCTGTTTGTCTATGGTTTCCTGGCCCTCTGGCTGCTGACCGCGCTCTGGAATCTCTTCAAGCCGCTGCCCGATGGCGTGAGCGTGCGCGGCGACGATCGTCGAGACGCCGCTCAACCAGCTGCAGTTCCTGAACGACGTGACCGGCGCCGACGTCTTCGGCGCGCCGGTGGTGCGCCAGCAGATCTTCGATGCGGTGCTCGCGCTCATCGGCGCAGTCGCGCGAATACCTGGTGCTCGACTTCTTCCTGTTCAACGGTCAGCGCGGCGCGGCGCTCGACGCGAAGCCGCATCGCGAGCTGTCGGTCGAACTGCGCGACGCGCTGCTGGCGCGCAAGCGCGCGATGCCGCAGATGCGCATCCTGGTGATCGCCGACCCCATCAACGACGTGTACGGCGGCCTGCCGTCGCGCGATCTCGCCGCGCTGCGCGGCGCGGGCATCGACGTGGTGACGCCCGACCTCGACTCCCTGCGCGACTCGAACCCTATCTACTCCGCGTTCTGGCGGCTGACGATGAAGCTGGTGGTCGGGCGACGGCTCGGGCGATGCCTGCCTTCCGAATCCGCTCGACGCCGGGCCCGACCAGGTGAGCTTCGGCGCCTGGGCGCGGCTGCTCAATTTCAAGGCCGACCACCGCAAGGTGATCATCGGCGACGACGGCAAAGGCGGCATCACCGGCATCGTCACCTCCGCCAATCCGCACGACGCCAGCAGCCTGCACTCCAACGTCGCGCTGAAGCTGTCCGGCGCGGCGCTCGCGCCGTTGCTCGAGAGCGAGCTGGCGCTCGCCGCGCGATGCGGGCTGGAGCGGCGGCTGGACGCCACGCCGGACCGCCGGCCGCCAGCCGCGATCGTCGCCGGAGAACACGGCGCGCGTGCAGGTGCTCACCGAAAGCGAGATCGGCGCGGCGATCGTGCGCAACTTCGCCGGCGCGCGCGTCGGCGACAGCATCGACATCGCGATGTTCTATCTGTCGGATCGCGACGTGATCCAGGCGCTGCTGGCCGCGGCGAAGCGCGGCGTGGCGGTGCGCGTGCTGCTCGACCCCAACAAGGATGCGTTCGGCCGCACGAAGAACGGCATCCCGAACCGGTCGGTGGCCACCGAACTCGCCGGCGGCATCCGACGGCGCCATCAAGGTGCGCTGGTTCCGCACGCACGGCGAACAGTTCCACAGCAAGCTGCGTCGCCATGCGCACCGCCACGGAATTCTGGTTCACGCTCGGCTCCGCCAACCTGACGCGGCGCAACCTGGAAGACTTCAATCTCGAAGCCAACGTCGCCGCGAGTGTGCCGCTGAACGCGGACATCGCCACGCAGATCAGCACCTGGTTCGATTCGCTGTGGAACAACCGCGGACCGCCGGAGCTCGAATACACGGCGGAGTTCGGCGCCTACGCCGATCCGTCGCAGGGCACGCTACTGGCTCTATCGCCTGATGGAAGCCACCGGCCTATCTACCTTCTGACGCGCGGCTGTCTGGCCGGCGTCGCCGCTTTTCACTGGCGAGCGGCCGCGGACGCTGGCGCGTCCGAGCTCGTTCATCGCGCGCCGCGGTCGCGGTCTCGAATGCCGCCACCACCGCGTTCAGCCGATCTTCGCTGGCTGCCGCCGAGCCCTGCGCGGTGAAACTCGCCAGCAACTCGCGATCGCGATGGCGGCCGAGCGTGCAGTCGAGCGCCACGAAGACCGTGGGAGCGCCGCCGCCTTCGTGTAGTCGGCTTCGAAGCGGCGCAGCGTGCAGCGCAGGTCTGTAACGCGGCGCGAACGGCGCCGAGTCGTCGAACACCGCCGAGAACGCGCCGGTGCGCGCGCAGCGTGTCGACGATCACGCTCTCGACGAGATCGGGCGCGGGCGCCGCCCAGCGGCTGGCGGCGTAGAAATCGAAGCGCTGCTCGCTGCGCAGCAGCGCGATGCGCTCGGATTCGAGGCCGGGACTCGCCTCGGGCCGCTGCACACGCACGCTGCCGGCGGTCGGTGACCCGGCTCGGGCGCGGGCGCCGGTGGCAGGCGCAACACGTATGCCTGCGGCGCCGCCAGCTCGCTGTCGAACACGCCGCTGCAGCGCGGTGAGCGCGAGCAGACCGAGACGAGCAGCCAGCGCCGCGCAGCTTCATCGCGGAATCTCCACGCCCTTGTAGCTCGGCTCGTACAGCAGCTGCGACGGATCGGCCTTCAGGCTGCGCGACAACTCGCGCGAACTCCTGCGCGGCGCTGCGGCTGTCGCGCAGCAGCCGCTCGATTTCCGGCAGGCTGTCGCGCAGGAACAGGCCGAGGTCTTCGCGATGATCGGTCATGAGTCGGTCCAGGTTCGCCGTGGTGTTGGCGAGGTTTTCGGAGATCGTGCGGATGCGCTCGGACGCGGCGGCGAGATCCGGGCCCGAGGTGTCCATGAGCTGGCGCGCGCCGGCGGCGGCGGCGCGCACGTCGACGAGCGTGGCCTTGAGATCGGCCACCACCACCGCCGCGTCGCGCATGGCGCCCGGCAGCGTCGCCGAAGTCTGCTCGATGTTCTGCATGGTCTTCGCGAAAGCCGTGATGTTGTCGTCCGACAGCACGCGCGAAGCGCGGTCGACCACTCCGTGGCGCGGCCGACGAGATCCGGAAGGCTCGCGAGCAGCCGGTCGAAGTTCGACTGCACCGAATCGATGACCGGATATTGTTCGCTCGGCACCGGATGCCATGCCGGCGCTTCGTCGTCCGCGTTGGCCAGCAGGTCGATGTACAGCAGGCCGGTCACGCCCTGCAGCGACAGCGATGCCAGCGTGTTCTCGGAGATCGGCGTCTGCGAATCGATGTCGGCGATGACCTGCACGCGGTCCGCGGCGCGCTTGTCGATCCTGATGCTCACCACGCGGCCCACGTCGACGCCGAGGTAGCGCACCGTGCTGCCGCGATTCGAGGCCCGAGACGCTGCCCTCGAAATAGATCTCGTAGCGCCGGTAGTCGCGCGCGTCGCTGCTGCCCGCGTACCAGTACACGAACAGGCCGGCCATCGTGACGATGAGCAGCACGAAGGCGCCGACGGCGGTGTAGTTAGCTTCCCGTTCCATTACTGCTGTCTTTCCCTGGCCGAAGCGCAGCGCGCGCTCGCCGTGGAAATAGGCCTGGATCCACGGATGCGGATTGCCCGTGATGCCCTCGAGGGTGTCGCTCGTCATCTTGCGGTCGATGATCACCCCGACACGATTGCAGGTTCTGAAGATGGTGTCGAGATCGTGCGTGATCATGATCACCGTGAGGCCCAGCTGCTGGCGCAGGTCCATGAGCAGCTCGTCGAAGGCGGCGGCGCTGATCGGATCGAGGCCGGCGGTGGGCTCGTCGAGCATCAGCAGCGCGGGATCGAGCGCCAGCGCGCGCGCCAGCGCGGCGCGCTTGATCATGCCGCCCGAGAGCTGCGCGGGATACTTGCGCGCCGCCTCGTCGGGCAGGCCCGACCAGCCGCACCTTCAGCAGCGCCAGCTCCTCGAGCGCGCGCGGCGACAGCTGCAGGTGCTCGAGCATGGGCAGTTGCACGTTCTGCAACACGGTGAGCGAGGTGAACAGCGCGCCCTGCTGGAAGGTGACGCCGTAGGTCGCCTTGATCTCCTTGAGCTCGGCGATGCGACAGCTGCGTGAGGTCGCGCCCCAGCATGCGCACCTCGCCGGCCTGCGGCCGCTGCAGGCCGAGGATCGAGCGCAGCAGCACGGACTTGCCCGAGCCCGAGCCGCCGACGATGCCGAACACCTCGCCCTGCTCCACGGTCATGTCGAGATGCGTCGTGCACGACCTGCGCGCCGAAGCGGTTCACGAGCCCGCGGACTTCGATGAGCGGTTCGGCCATCAGATGTCCAGCAGCCAGAACGCGACCGCGAACAGCGCGTCGGCGAACAGCACGAGGAAGATGGACTGCACCACCGCCTCGGTAGTCAGGCGCCCGAGCTCGCGCGAGGAGTCGCGCACCTGCAGGCCGCGATAGGTGCCGGTGAGCGCGATCAGCAGCGCAAACACCGGCGCCTTGATGATGCCCACCCAGAAGGTGGTCGGCGCAATGGCGTCCTGCGCGCGCTCCATGAACATGCACCAGCGGCATGTCGAGCAGCCATTTGCACAGCAGCGCGCCGCCGGTGAGGCCGACCAGGTCCGCGACCACGGTGAGCAGCGGCAGCGCGATGACCAGGCCGATGACGCGCGGCAGCACCAGCACTTCGTGCGGATCGACGCCGATGGCATGCAGCGCGTCGACTTCCTCGTTGAGCTTCATCGCGCCGATCTCGGCCGCGAAGGCGCTGCCCGAGCGGCCGGCGACGATGATGGCGGTCAGCAGCACCGCCAGCTCGCGCAGCACGCTGATGGTGATCGAGGTCGACCACGTAGATCTCGGCGCCATAGCGTGCGCATGTACTGCGCGGCGATGTAGGCAATGATCACCGTGATCAGGAAGGCGATCAGCGAGGCGATGGGAATGGCGGTGAGGCCGGTTTCGTAGACGTGCCGCGCGATCGAGGTCGGCCGCAGCCGCCGCCAGCTCGTGCAGGCGCGCAGCAAGGTGACCGTCGCGCGGCCGAGGAAATCGAGCGCCATCTTCACGCTGATGCCAGCGCCGCGGTCACGATGCGGCCCAGCGCGCTCACGGGTTCGAACGTGGATTCCGACGAGGACGCCGGCGGTCCGCTGCCGCTTGCCGGCCAGCGTCGGATTCGATGAGCTCGAGCTGCCCGGGCACGGCACCCGCGAACTCCACGCTCGACGCCGGCTTCCTCGGCGGCCTTCATCCACTGGCGCAGGCGTCCAGGCGCCGGCCAGATCGAGTTCCAGCGATTCGGGAACCGTGATTCGCAGCGCGCTGCACGCCGGCGAGGGATACCGCCGCGAGTCTCTGCATCGATGGCGGGCAGGTCCGTGCCGCGCCACGTTCCGGCTAGTTCGACGTCGAGATTGTTGCCGTCCCGCTGCGCGGTTAGATGCATGGCGGCCGCGAGTGTAACCCGCGGGCCGCCTGCATCGTGCGGATCAGCGTGTCGTCGCGGAAGCGGCGAGATGCGGATGGCGCACGAAGATCATGGCCGCGGCCGCGAGCACGCCGAGCCAGGTCTCCGTGACTGGTGAACACACCGGAAACGGCCTCGAGCACGTCGCGCACCGTCGACCATGCCGCCTGTCGTGGACGCTTCCGATCTTGCTTCCAGTGAGCTCGGAAGACACCGATGAACCGGTGGCCCAGGAACTCACCGAAGTGGTTGCGAGCCCAGGATCATGTTCTCGATTGTCAGGATCGCCACCGGCGGCAGCACCGCCCACAGGAAGGCGTTCCGGCGTGCCCACACCGAGACCACCATCAGGTAGGCGATCAGCGGCAGGTACCAGAGGATCGCCGTGACGATGGCCAACAGGAACGACGCCTGCAGCTTGAGCCAGGTGGCCCGTCCCAGTGCCATCAGCGCATCGCCGAGCACCGTAGTCCGCTGAAGCGCACGGACCAGACGAGCAGCGAACAGGACCTGCAGCTGCCGAGCTCACGACCAGGACGAACAGCGGCACCACCACCGCCGCGGTGAGCAGCTTCGACAGGACCACCTGCGGTATCGGACACCGGCAGCGACTTCCAGAACAGGATGCTGCGATCCTTGCGCTTCGGCCAGCAGGGAATCGAGTAGATAGAAGAAGAGCACGATGACCATCGTGAACAGCTGCACCGCGAGTGAACGTGGACAGCGTGATGGCGTAGATGATCTGCTTCGTGTCGAGCGGCGCCGTCGCCATGGCGCTGCGGATGTGCTTCGCGATCCTGCTCCGAGATGTCGATCCAGGAGTCGGACTGCCAGCCCATGCGAGAAATCGCCGCGCATCGCCCACGTGGATGCCGCCGAACGCGGCGATGACGAGGATGACGCCGGCAACGACCAGCGGTGCGATCCACAGCGAGCGGTTTTCCCAGAATCTCGCGGCGAACGAGCCAGCAGCATGTTGTTCATGCGGCCTCCTTCGACGGCGACGGCGCGGCCGCGCCGACCGGCTGCATCATGGCGACGAACAGGTCGGCGACCGATGGCGCGCGGACTTCGCCGAGTGCGGCGAGCTCCGCGCTGGTTGCGGCCGTCGAACAGCATGGCCGACGCGGCCGAATATCTCGCGCTCGTCAGAACGGCTTGAGCGCCCGCGCGCGCTCGACGTTGCCGGCGGCGGGCACCAGCTGCGCGAAGCGCTCGCCGAGCGCTTCCATCGGCGAATTCGAGCACGATCTTGCCGTGCTGGATGAACAGCACGTCGGTGAGGATGTTCTCGATCTCCTCGACCTGGTGCGTGGTGACGAGGATGGTGCGTTCCTTGTCGAAGTAGTCGTTCAGCAGGTTGTCGTAGAACGAGCGGCGGAACAGCAGGTCGAGGCCGAGCGTCGGCTCGTCGAGCACCAGCAGCTTCGCGTCGATGGCGAGGATCAGCGCCAGGTGCAGCTGCGTGACCATGCCCTTGGAGAGCTGGCGCACGCGGCTTGTCCATGCTTGATGTCGGTCTTGGCGAGGAATTCCTCGGCGCGCTTGCGATCGAAGCGCGGATGCACGCCGGCGACGAAGTCCAGCGCCTGCGAGACCTGCAGCCAGCGCGGCAGCACCGCCACGTCGGCGATGAAACACACTTCGTTCATGAGCGCGTCGCGCTCGGTGCGCGGGATCGCGCCCGAGCACCTTGAGCTCGCCGTCGAAAGAGGTGAGGCCGAGGATGGCCTTGATCACCGTGGTCTTGCCGGCGCCGTTCGGGCCGATGAGGCCGACGATGCGGCCCGCTTCCACGTTGAGATCCACACCGCGAACGCACCGGCGTGTTGCCGTAGCGCTTCGTGAGACCGCGAGCTTCAATTATTGCTGTCATCTTCGTCGCCTGTTTTGGCTTGCGTCGGGAACGGCTGGGATGCCGGGGCCGATCGCGCGCCTCGTTTCATGAGTTCTTCGGTAGTGAAGCCGAGCCGCGTGATGGTCGCGTAGATCTTCGGCCATTCCGTCTCGAGGAAGTGACTACCGCTCGTCTTTCATGAGCGCCTGGCGCGCGCCCTTCGTTGACGAACATGCCCCGTCCGCGCTTCTTCTCGACCAGCTGCTCATCGACGAGCTGCTGGTATCCCTTGAGAACGGTCAGCGGATTGAGACGAAACTCGGCCGCAACAGCGCGGACCGAGGGCAGCGGATCACCCTCTTTGAGGACACCCTCGAGGATCATCGCTACCACTCGATCACGCAGCTGCCGGTAGATCGGCTGGCTGTCGTCCCACTGCGGGTCCATCAGAGTGCTCCGGTGACCTTAGCGTACCAGAGCACTGACGGCGGCCACGAAGGCGGCGCCGCCGTCGCGCTGACGCGAGCTCGACGCTCGTGCGCATCGACAAACGTCCAGCTCAGGACGACGGTCACGGCCAGGGCGGCAAAGGCGCTCGCGACTGCTTTGAGGTTCAGGGTCATCATGATCGTCTCCCTTGGTCTTTCGTCGTTTCAGCGGCGCCTCGCCCTATGCGATTCGCCCTACGTGTTGGTGTTATATATAACTACAACACCAACTCAGAAACAAGCCCTAACCCGAAAAATATTTCTGGCGCGTTGCAAGCCTAGAGGCGGACGATTCCGCAGCCGGGAGCGAACATGGGCCCTAAGTTACTGTTTGTTTTGGGAATTGTCGTCGCGCACGGTGCCCTGGCGGCCGGCTGGGTCCAGCAGGACGCCCCGAAGCAGCGTGCTTCGCATCGCCACCTGCGTGCAGTCGCCGGACCGACCGCTGCCGTACTTCGCGCCGCCGCTGGAGCTGCTGGCCATGGCCGGCAGATACCCATCGCCGAACGCGAGGTGATGCAGCCGTGAACGCGGTCACCGCCACGATGGACGGTCTCACCACTCCGGAAACTCGAGCGCGCTTCGCGCGCCTGCAGCCGCACGCGTACAGTCGAGGCCGTGAGTGACGACGAAGACGCGCAACTGATGCTCGCCTACGCACGCGGCGAGATGCGCGCCTTCGAGACGCTCTATTCACGTCATCGCGGCGCGCTCTATCGCTATCTCACGCGCCAGGCGCGCGACGGCGAAATCGCCAACGATCTGTTCCAGGAAGTGTGGAGCCGCGTGATCGTGAATCGCGCGCGCTACGAGCCGCGCGCGAAATTCCGCACGTTTCTCTTCACGCTTGCGCACAACTGTTTCATCGATCACTGTCGCCGCACGAAGGCGCGGCCCGCCGGCGCTGCGCGTCGAAGACGCCGACGCTGCGGACCTGCTGCCGGCCGCGGAAGACACGCAGCCCGATGCGCGCTGATCGAGCGCGACGAGAGCGTCGCGCCGCTATCGCGCGGCGCTCGCGACCCTGCCGGCCGAACAGCGCGACGTCTATCTACTGCACGAGGAGTCGGATTTGTCGCTCGAGGACATCGCGCGCGTCACCGGGGTCGGCGCCGAGACCGCGAAGAGCCGGCTGCGCTACGCGGTCGGCGAAACTCAAGGCGGCGCTGTCCGTGGCGGAGGCCTGACATGACCGGCCCCGACGACGAATTCGACGACTTCCTCAATCGGCGCAAGCCGGTGTTCCGCCGCCCGACGGACGAGATCGTTCGAGCCGCCGGCCGAGCTCGACCGCGTGGTGCTGCGCCAGGCGCGCGAGGCCATCGAAGCCGACCGAGCCGATGCGCGTGTTCAGCGCGCCGCGCTGGGCCATGCCCGATCGCGCTGGCGGCCACGCTGGTGCTGCGCCTTCACGGTCATCTTCCGCGCGGAGCATGCCGCCGCCGAAGTCAGGCGCCGAACGTCCCGCAGGTCGATCCGGTCAGCAGAACGTCGCCGAGGCGCGTGCCGCAGCGCTGGCGCCGCTGCGTCGCAGCCGCCCGGTCGCGCGGCTACGGCCGAGCGCCGGCGCGCGAAGTCCGCGCTCGCCGGCATGGCGAATCGCGCACGAGTCGCGCCGCAGCGGCGGCGCTGCCAGCTGCCGCCGATGGCACGCGCCGCGCAGCCGACCGCAGCGCTCCGCGCTCCGGCCGGCCAAAGCGCCGCTGACGTTCCGCCGGCCTGGCGCCGCGATCCGAAATCCTGGCTGGCGGAGATCCAGCGATTGCGCGACGCGGGAGATACCGCTCGCGCCGACGCGGAATACGCGGAATTCAAGCGCCAGCAGCGCGCCTATGCCGGCAGCGCCAGATCGCTGAAGCCGTCGCGAAGCGCAGTCGCAGCGGGCTCGTCCTGCTAGAATTCCGGCCCGCTTTTTCGGTCCCGTTTTCGGGCGTCGGAGTGATCGATGAAACCCGCAGTCAATGTCGCCATCACCGGTGCCGCCGGCCAGATCGGTTATGCCCTCGCCTTCCGCGTCGCCTCCGGCCAGATGCTGGGCGCGGATACGCCGGTGAACCTGCACCTGCTCGAGGTCACGCCGGCGCTGCCGCAGCTCGCGGGCGTGGTGATGGAGCTCAACGACTGCGCGTTCCCGACGCTCAACAAGATCGTCGCCACCGACGACGCGCAGCGTGGCGTTCAAGGACTGCCAGGCGGCGCTGCTGGTCGGCGCGCGCCCGCGCGGCCCCGGCATGGAGCGCAAGGACCTGCTGATGGCCAATGCGCAGATCTTCTCCGCGCAGGGCAAGGCGATGAACGAAGTGGCGGATCGCAACATCCGCGTGCTGGTGGTCGGCAATCCCGCCAACACCAACGCGATGATCGCGCGCGCCAACGCGAAGGACCTGAACCCGCGCAACTTCACCGCGATGACGCGCCTCGATCACAACCGCGCCGTGTCGCAGCTCGCCGAGAAGACCGGCAGCCACGTGACCGAGCATCCGCAAGATGCTGATCTGGGGCAATCACTCCTCGACGCAGTACCCGGACCTCAACTTCTGCACCGTCGACGGCAAGCCGGCGCATTCGCTCGTGGACCGCAAGTGGTACGAAGACACCTTCATTCCCACCGTGCAGCAGCGCGGCGCCGCCATCATCAAGGCGCGCGGCGCATCGTCGGCGGCCTCGGCCGCGTCGGCCGCCATCGACCACATGCGCGACTGGCATCTCGGCACCGCCGCCGACAACTTCATCAGCATGGCCGTGCCGTCCGACGGCAGCTATGGCATCCCGGAAGGCGTGGTGTATTCGTATCCCGGTCACCTGCGCCAACGGCGACTACAAGATCGTGCAGGGCCTCGCCGTCGACGAGTTCTCGCGCAAGCGCATGGACGCCACCGACAAGGAACTGCGCGAAGAGCGCGACGGCGTCAAGGAGCTGATCTAACTACCGGCGGCGCGCAGCCGCCCGGCACGCAGTCACGATCGGCATGCGCATCGGCACGCTGGCGCCGCGCGGCCGGCCAGAGCGGGCGCGAGCGACGTCGCGCAGCAGCGGCACGCGGATCGCGTCCCAGCGCCTTGCGATAGCGCGCGGTGGCGGACCAGCTGCTCACGTAGCCCAGCACCTGCTCGAGATTCCAGCGCGAGTTCGAGCGCCGAATCCGGCGGCTGCGCATCTCCTCGAACGGAAACGGCAGCGTCGTGTAGCTCGACTCGATGTGCCGCCGCTCCGGCGGCCAGTACGGCCCGACCACATCGCGAGTAGAACGCGAAGAAACGGCGGTCGAGCTCGCGCGTCGACGAACTGCGGCCGCGGGTAGTTCCACACGGCCAGCAGCGCGCCGGGCGCGCGACACGCGCCGCGCCTCGGCGTAGAACGCGTCGCACGTCGAACCAGTGCAGCGCCTGCGCCACGGTCACCAGATCCACCGAGTCGCGTCGGCAGGCCTGACTGCGTTCGGCCGGCGCCACCGAGTAGCGCACGCGCGGATGAGGCTTCGCCGCGGCGATCTGCTCGGGCGCCACGTCGGTGGCATGAACCACCGCGAAATGTTCGGCGAGCGCGCACGCTCGCCTGGCCGCTGCCGCAGCCGCAATCCCACACCGCGTCGCGCGACGGGCGAAACGCGCGCGAGCCACGCGAACAGCTCCGGTGGATAGCCCGGCCTGAAGTTCGCGTACTCGCGCGACGGTCGAACAATCCGGCATTCGACATGCCGCTATTTTACGCCTGCGTGCCATCGACCCAATGACCGGCGTGCGATCGTGCGTCGGCTGCGGGCTGCGAAGCCTGCAGCGAACGACCACCGACACCAGGATCAGGAACAGCGGGTATTCCCAGCCGCCACCCGTGGCGCTGAACACCCAGCCATTGCCGGCGTGCACCCAGAACGCGCCGCGCGAGCACCGGGATCAGCGCGAGCGACACCCAGGCGGTCGCCACGTTCGCGAGCAGCAGCGCGCCGCCGATCGGCTTCGGCCGCGAACACGACGTACGCGAGGCCGCCGGGCAGGCCGATGGACGCGAAGTAGCCCGCGGTGCCCGCGAGTCCGAACGTGAACAGCTTCAGCACGACGCTGTGCGCCAGAAACATGACGCCGAGCGTGACGCGCAGGAGGCCGCTGCAGCGGCGCTGCGCCTTTTCGATCAATGCATACATGACGATCTCCCGAATGAATGGTTCGCGTGATTGCGATGGGGCAGATCGTAGATGGGCGCGTGCTTGCAAACGCATTGGCCCTGTGGCAAGTCTCGTTTGCATGGCTGCAAACGCCGACAGCGCCCTCTCCGTCGCGGACCTGCCGCTGATCCTCGCGCTGTCGCGCGAGCGCACGCTGGCGGGCGCGGCCGAGCGGCTCGACGTGGATCTGTCCACGGTGTTCCGCCGTCTGAACGCGCTCGAGAAGCGCCTGCGGCGTGCGCCTGTTCGATCGTTCCGCGCGGGGCTATCAGCTTCACGGTCGCGGGCGAACGCGCCGCCGGCGCCGCCGAGCGCGTCGAGACCGAGTTGCTGGCGCTCGACCGCGACATCAGCGGCCGCGACCAGCAGCTGTCCGGGCGTGCTGCGTGTCACCGCGTCGGAAACGCTGTCGCACGCGGTGCTGCCGCGGCTGCTTCGCGCGAGTTCCACGCGCGCGCATCCGCGCATCCAGCTCGATGCTCACCATCGACAACCGCATGCATGGATCTCGGCGCGGCGCGAAGCCGAGCGTCGGCGCTGCGCGTGCGCCGGCCCACCGATCCGACCTTTGTTTGGCCGCCGCCTCACCGGCATCGCGCTGGGCGTTTTACGGCCCTGCGGACCGCCGGCGCCACCTGCGCCGCGAAGGCGGCGTCGTTCAACTTCTCGCAGACACTCGGTCATCGGCTGGGACGAGCCCTGCGCGCATCGTCGCGAGCGACTGGATCGCCGCGCAACGTCCCGTCCGGATCGCATCGGCTATCCGCAGCAACAGCCTCGTGAACCAGCTCGTGGCGCGCGGTCGGAGCTCGGGCATCGCGCTGCTGCCCTGCTATCTCGCGCGATCCGTGACGACCGGACGTGCGCCGCATTTCCGGCGTGCTGCCGGACCTCACGCAGCGAGTTGTGGATCGTCACGCACCAGGACCTCAAGAACACTGGCGCGCATCCGCGCGTTCCTCGCGGTGATCGGCGACGCCATCGCCGCGCGCGGCGCAGCTTCGAAGGACAGACATAAAGCCCCGCGCGCGGTGCGATGCGGAAACGACTATAGTTTCGCCATCGCGAATCGAGGGGCTTCACATGCTCGGCGCAATCCTGGTCATCCTTTCCTGATCGCCGCGCGCCTGCTACGTGGCGAAGGTCGGCACGGGCTTCACGCTGCTGTTCATCGGCGCGGTCGTCTTCATGGCGTACAAGCGCCTGCCGCTCATCGCCTTCACGCGTGGTGTTCACGCTGCTGCTCGCGGCTACACCTACATCGCGCCGCCGCGCCGGCGATCTGGAAAGGCTTCCTGTGGGTGCTGCTCGCCGCGCTCTGGCTGTTCAACGTGCGCCCGCTGCGCAAGGCGATCATCTCGCGGCCGTTCCTGCAAGGCGTACATGCGCATGCTGCCGTCGATGTCGCAGACCGAGAAGGAAGCGCTCGAGGCCGGCACGGTGTGGTGGGACGGCGAGCTGTTCACCGGCAAACCCGAGTTCGAGAAGCTGCTGGCCAGCAAGGCGCCGCAGCTCACCGCCGAGGAGCAGGCGTTCATCGACGGCCCGTGCGAAGAGCTGTGCCGCATGTACGACGACTGGGACATCACGCACAAGCGCGCCGACATGCCGCCGCAGGTGTGGGACTACCTCAAGCAGAAGGGCTTCTTCGCGATGATCATCCCGAAGAAGTACGGCGGCCTCGAGTTCTCCGCGTACGCGCACTCCTGCGTGCTGGTGAAACTCGCCAGCCGCTCGGGCGTCGCTGGCCGCGACCACCGCCGTGCCGAACTCGCTCGGCCCCGCCGAGCTGCTGCAATCACTACGGCACCGAGGAGCAGAAGAATCACTACCTGCCGCGCCTGGCGCGCGGCGAGGAAGTGCCGTGCTTCGCGCTGACCGGCCCGCGCGCCGGCTCCGACGCCGCGTCGCTGCCCGACACCGGCATCGTCGTGCAGCGGCATGTACCAGGGCCAGCGAGATCGTCGGCCTCAAGCTCAACTTCTCCAAGCGCTACATCACGCTCGCGCCGATCGCCACGGTCGTCGGCCTCGCGTTCCGGCATGTACGATCCGGACAAGTTGTTAGGCGACGACAGGCCGACTATCGGCATCACCTGCGCGCTGATCCCGCGCAACACGCCGGGCGTCAGCATCGGCCGGCGCCACTTCCCGCTCAACGTGCCGTTCCAGAACGGCCCGCTGTCGGGCAAGGACGTGTTCGTGCCGCTCGACGCCATCATCGGCGGGCCGAAGATGGCCGGCCAGGGCTGGCGCATGCTGGTCGAGCAGCTGTCGGTCGGCCGCTGCATCTCGCTGCCGTCGAACGCCACCGGCGGCGCGAAGGCGGGCGTGTTCGCCTCGGGCGCGTACACGCGCATCCGCCGCCAGTTCAACATGCCGGTCGGGCAAGTTCGAGGGCGTCGAGGCCGTGCATCGCGCGCATGGTCGGCTACACCTACACCATGGACGCGGCGCGCTCGGTGACCGCCGGCGCCATCGACGGCGGCGAGAAGCCGTCGGTGCCTTCGGCGATGCTCAAGTACCACGTCACCGAGATGGGCCGGCAGGTCGCCAACGACGCCATGGACGTGCACGGCGGCAAGGGCATCCAGCTGGGCCCGCGCAACTATCTCGGCCGCGGCTACCAGGTGGTGCCGGTCGCGATCACGGTCGAGGGCGCGAACATCCTCACGCGCTCGCTCATCATCTTCGGCCAGGGCGCGATCCGCTGCCATCCGTTCGTGCTGAAGGAAATGAACGCGGCGCGCAACCCGGACCGCAAGCAGGGCGTCGACGACTTCGACAGCGCGCTGTTCGGCCACATCGGCTTCACCATCAGCAACGCCGGTGCGCTCCTTCGTCATGGCGCTCACGCACGCGCGCTTCACGCACGTGCCGGAAGTCGGCGACGACCAAGCGCTACTACCAGCACATCGTGCGCTTCTCGCGCCTCGTTCGCCTTCGCCGTGGACGTCGCCATGCTCACGCTCGGCGGCTACCTGAAGAAGAAGGAGAACCTGTCGGCGCGCCTCGGCGACGTGCTGTCGGCGCATGTACCTCGCGTCGATGGTGCTCAAGCACCACGAGAACCAGGGCCGCCCGGCCGACGACCTGCCGCATCGTCGAATGGGCCTGCCGCAACCAGCTCTACAAGGCGCAGGAGCAGCTGCACGACTTCCTGCGCAACTTCCCCAACCGCTTCCTCGGCCGGCGTGATGCGCGCGCTGATCTTCCCGGGCGGCCGCGCCTATTCGGCGCCCGAGCGACCGGCTCGGCCGCAAGCTCGCCGGACGCGGTGCTCAACGCCGACCGAGGTGCGCGACCGCCTGTGCCGCTTCGTGTATCGCACGCTCGAGCCCGGCAATCCGCTCGGCCTGCTGCAGGAAGCGCTGGTGCTGTCGCAGACCGCCGAGCCCATCGAGAAACGCATCCGCGTCGAGGGCGTGAAGACCGGCAGGGTCACGCGCGCTCGACGTGCCGGGCCAGATCGCCCAGGCGCTGAGCGTCGGCATCATCTCCGAAACCGAGGCCGCGATGCTGCGCGACTACGACCGCAAGGTCATGGAGCTCATCAGCGTCGACGACTTCGAATCCCACGAGCTCGCGGCGCCAGCGCCGAAGCGCGAGGCGCGCGCGAGCGCGACGACGTCGGCAGCGTCGCCCGCCGGCCAGGTCGCGTGAACCGGAGCCGATGGACTCACCTCCCGTTCCGGTAGTTAGCGCGCCGGAATGCCGCCGGCAGCCGCCGCGCCGCGACGCTGGTCTGCGCCAACTGCGGCGCGCCGCTGGCCGGCGAATACTGCGCCGCCTGCGGCCAGCGGCACGAGCCGCACGTGCACACCATCGGCGCATTTCGCCGGCGAGGCGCTTCGAGAGCATCTCGCACGCGGATTCGCGCCTGTGGCGCACGCTTGTGGTACCTGCTCGACGAAGCCCGGCTTCCTGCACGCGCGAGTTCTTCGACGGCAGACGCGTGCGCTACCTGCCGCCGTTCCGCCTGTACCTGGTCATCAGCGTGGTGTTCTTCCTCGTGGTCGGGATTGCCGAAGGGCGATCCGGTCAATGTCGACGACGCAGACCATGGAGCCGCCGCGGCGCATGAACGAGGTCGCGCGACGGCCGACTGGAGAGCAACAGTCCGCCTCGCGCGAGCGGCGCAGGCAGGCGGCGGCCATGCGTGCGCCAGAGCAGGCGACAGGAGGCAGCGCCGAGCTCGAAGCGGCGACGATCAGACGAAGACCGCGCAGTGGCACAGACCGGCAACGGCGTGCCGAGGAACGACGTGACACGAGTTCTGCGATGAGTTCGAGAAGCCCGATCCCACGGCAAGCCGCGAACTACGCCAAGCTGCACGACGTTCTGCGCAGAGACCGCCGAGGATGCGCGGCGCGCGCGCTGGGCGAGGCCGTGGTGCACAACATTCCGCGCGCCATGTTCGTGTTCCTGCCGCTGCTCGCGCTGGTCATGAAGCTGCATGTACTGGCGCCCGAAGCGCTACTACGTGGAGCACCTGCTGTTCCTGGTCCACAACCACGCCTTCGTGTTCCTGGCGCTGGCCATCGTCGGTCTGCTCAAGCTGATTCCAGGTGTCGGCGATGCATCTGGGCCTGCTCGAATTTGCGGCCTGGCTGTACATGATCTGGTACATCTTTCGCGCCATGCGCAACGTCTACCAGCAGCAGTCGCGCGGCCTGACGCTCGCCAAGTACTTGGCGCATCGGGCTCGTCTATTTCTCGACCAGCTTCTGCTGGTGCTCCTGCTGACCGCGATCTACAGCGCGCTGACGCGTCTAACGTACCCAACGGAGCCTTCGCGATGAGGACATCCATGTACCTCGTCGCATCGTCGCGCTCGGCACGCCCTGCATCGCTCGTCGCCGCCGGCGCTGCCCGCGCCGCGACGCGCACGAACCGTCGCCCGCCGGCGCCGAGGTCTACATCGTCTCGCCCAAGGACGGCGCCAAGGTCAAGAGCCCGGTCACCGTGGTGTTCGGCCTCAAGGGCATGGGCATCGCGCCCGCCGGCATCAAGTTCGACAACACCGGCCACCACCACCTGCTCGTCGACACCGACGCGCCGGCCGATCTGTCGCTGCCGCTGCCCGCCGACGAACACAACGTGCACTTCGGCAAGGGCCAGACCGAAACCACGCTCGACGCTGCCGCCGGGCAAACACACGCTGCAGCTGGTGCTCGCGCGACTCGCTGCACACTCCGCACGACCCGGCGGTGATCTCGAAGAAGATCACGCATCACCGTCGAGAAGTAGCCGCCGGAGCGCGCAAACGGCGCGCATGTCCGCCCGCGCGCCATCCTGCACGTCGACATGGACGCGTTCTACGCGTCGGTGGAGCAGCGCGACCGACCCGAGCTGCGCGGCCAGCCGCTGATCGTCGGCGGCACCAGCAATCGCGGCGTGGTCGCGGCGGCCAGCTACGAAGTGCGCAAGTTCGGCGTGCGCTCCGCGATGCCGATCCGCGAGGCGCTGCGCCGCTGCCCGCACGCCATCTGCGTCAAGCCGCGCATGTCGGTGTACCGCGAGGTCTCGCACCAGGTGTTCGCGATCTTTCACGAGTACACGCCGGTGGTCGAAGGCCTGTCGCTCGACGAGGCCTTCCTCGACGTGACCGCGAGCCTGGCGCTCAAGGGCGATGCGGTCGAGCATCGCGCGCGGCATCAAGCAGCGGATTCGCGCCACCACGCAGCTCGGCGGCCTCGGTGGGCGTGGCGCCTAACAAGCTGGTGGCCAAGATCGCCTCCGAGCTCGAGAAGCCCGACGGCCTCACCGTCGTCACGCCGGACAACCTGCGCGCGGTGCTCGATCCGCTCTCGGTGCGCCGCCTGCCCGGCCTCGGCCGCAAGCTGGGCGAACGCGTCGAGGCGGCGGGCCTCGCCACGCTCGGGCAGCTGCGCGTGCGCGCCGGACGCGGTGCTGTGGCCGATCTTCGGGCGGGACTCGCAGCGCATGCGCGAGCGCGCCTCCGGCATCGACGAGCGCCCGGTGATGTCGGAGTGGGACGAGAAATCGATCAGCGCCGAGGAAACCTTCTTCACGCGATCTCGCCGATCACGCGCGCATGCAGGCCGAGGTGCTGCGGCTCGCCGACCGCGCCGGCACGCGCATGCGCGCGCAGAACCTCGCCGCCGGTTGCGTGCAGGTGAAGATCCGGCGCGCCGACTTCACCACCTTCACGCGCCAGAAGCGCTTCGAGCCCTCGACCACCGACTCGCGCACCATCGCCAAGATCGCCGCCGAGCTGCTCGACCGCGTGGCTCGACGAGCAGCCGCGCGCCCGCGTGCGGTTGTTAGGCGTGGGCGTGAACCACCTGCACGCCGCCGACCAGATGGACCTGTTCGCCGCGCCGGGCCGGCCAGTCGCCGGCGGCACCTCGCCGACGGCGCTCGACGCGGCCGTGGACCTGATCCGCGAGCGCTTCGGCAACCTCGCGGTGCGCCGCGGCAGCGCCCTGCCGGAGGCCCGGGGAGCCGAGGAATCCGGCGGAGAATATGTCCGAAGAGGCGCCCGGCAGGCGCCGCGCGTAGCGCATCGCCGACACGCACCGGAGCGGCGGTAGCCCCCGTAGCCCGGTGCCGAAAGCCCGTGCAATACTCCGCCGCCCGTTCACACGCATATGCGGCGTCCGTTGACATCAGAACGGCCGCCAGGCCGTACAACCATGTACGCCGTCCTTTTTCGGCCTCAACGAGAAGCCGTTCTCGATCACGCCCGATCCGCGCTACCTGTTCCTCTCGGAGCGGCACGCGGAGGCCCTGGCGCACCTGGTGTACGGCATCAACGAGGCCGGCGGCTTCATCCAGCTCACCGGGCGAGGTCGGCACCGGCAAGACCACGGTAGTGCGCTCGCTGCTGGCGCAGGCGCCCAAGCACGCCGAGATCGCGCTGATCCTCAATCCGCGCATGACGCCGGCCGAGTTCCTGCTGGCGCATCTGCGAAGAGCTCGGCATCGCGTGTCGAGGCGCGATCCGAGCGCAGCCTCAAGGACCTGGTCGACCTGCTCGAGCCGCCACCTGCTCAAGGCGCACGCCGACGGCAAGCGCATCGTGCTGGTGGTCGACGAGGCGCAGAACCTCGCGCCCGAAGTGCTCGAGCAGGTGCGCCTGCTCACCAACCTCGAGACCGAGACGCAGAAGCTGCTGCAGATCATCCTGATCGGCCAGCCGGAGCTGCGCGAGCTGCTAGGCCGCACCGAGCTGCGCCAGCTCGCGCAGCGCATCACCGGCCGCTATCACCTCGATCCGCTGTCGCGCCGACGAGACCGCCGCCTACGTGCGTCATCGCCTGCGCGTCGCCGGCGCCACGCGCGAAATGTTCTCCAACGGCGCGCTGCGCGAGATCCAGCGGCTCTCGGGCGGCGTGCCGCGGCTCATCAACATCATCAGCGATCGCGCCCTGCTCGGCGCGTTCACCGAGGACCGCCACGCTGGTCAGCGCCAGCGTCGTGCGCCGCGCCGCGGGCGAAGTGTTCGGCAAGAGCATCCAGCCGCGCTGGCTGCCGTGGGCCGCGGCGGCCGGCGGTCGGCGGCGCTGGCCGTCGCGCAGCGCCGTGCTGCATCGCTGCCGCGCTTTCTCGCGCCGCACGCGCCGCCCGCAGCCGCCGTGGCGGCAGTCGCCCGCGCCGCCGCCAGCACCCGCCGCGCCGCGCCCGAATCTCGACCAGTTGCTGGCGCAGTACGCCGCGGAAACCGATCCGGACAACGCCTTCAACAAGCTGTTCGCGCTGTGGGGCATGCGCTACGTCGCGGGCGCGCGTCGATCCCTGCAGCCAGGCGCTGCAGGCCGGGCTCGAATGCCTGACGCAGCGCGGCTCGCTGGCGCAGTTGCGGCTGTTCAACCGGCCGGCGGTGCTCAACGTCATCGACTCCGACGGGCGCGCGCACCAGCTCGTGCTCGCCGGACTCGACGACGAACACGCGCAGGTCGACCTCGGCGGCGCGCAGCGCGAAGATCGGCATCGGCGATCTGTCGCGCAGCTGGTTCGGCGACTACGTGCTCTCTGTGGCGGCCGGCCGGCGGCGGCTCGCAGCCGCTGGCGCTCGGCGCGCGCAATGCGCGCGTGCAATGGCTGCGCGACAGCCTGCGGCGCGTCAACGGCCTGCCCGCCGAAGAAGTGCCGGCAACGATCGCTTCGATGCCGGCGCTCGTGACGCTGGTGGAGGACTTCCAGCGCAAGAACCGGCTCGCGGTCGACGGCATCGCCGGCGTGCAGACCCAGGTGGCGCTCGACGCCGCGCTCAACGATGCCGCCACGCCATTCCTGCACAACAGCGGCGGGGAGCTGACATGTCGTTCATCCTCGACGCGCTGAAGAAATCCGAGAACGACCGCCAGCGGCAGGCCGTCGCCGGCGCTGTTCGAAGTCAAGGTCGCCGCGCCGCGCCGCAGGTTCCCGCTGTGGGCCGTCGGCGCTCGCGGTGTTGTTAGGCGTCAACATGCTTGCGCTCGCCTGGGTGCTGCTGCGCCGGCTCGCGCGCCGCGCTGCGCCGCCCGCGACCGCCGCGCAGCGCCAGCCGCGCCGGCGCCGCGCAGCGCAGCGAACGCCAGCCGGGCATGGTCACGGTGCCGCGCCACGTACATTCCGCCGACGCACGCGTGCGATCCCGATCGGTGCCGCACCGCACCGTGACGCCGGCGTGGTGGCGCCGAGCCACGCGCCGCCGCTCGCCGAGGAGCCGCTGCTCGCGGGCCAGGAACCCGCGGTGCCGCCCGACTACGACGCGCGCGACTACGCGCCCGGCGATCACGCCCGCGCAGGCGAGCGCCATTGCCGCGGCGCGCCGCAATGGCGTCGCTGCCTTCGCGCGATGAAGTGCTCGCGCAGGGCACCCAGCTTCCCGAACTGCGGCTCGACCTGCACGTGTACGACGCCGAATCCGGCCGACGCGATTCGTGTTCATCAACATGCGCAAGCTGCGCGAGGGCGAATCACTGCCCGGAAGGCGTGCGCGTCGATGCAGATCACCCAGACCGGCGCGCGAGCTTTCCTACCGCGGCAAGCGCGTTCACGATGGACGCCAACTGCTTGAGGAACGATGGGCCGTTCCTGCTATAGTCGCTGGGGCATTCTGATCCGCCGTCAGCCTGCCAGCGCCCCTGCGCGCAAAGCGACACCTGGATGCGTCCCCATTCTGCCGAAATCCCCGTTTCCTGCGCGGCGGCAGCTTCACCGATCTCGACCGGCGTGAGCCGGTGGATGATCCACTCGTTCATCTGGCGCGCATCCAGCGACTGGTAGAAGCGCAGCGCGGGCTCGTTCCAGTCGAGCACCGCCCATTCCATGCGTCCGCAGCCGCGCTGCTGCGGCGATGCGCGCCAGCGCCCGCAGCAGCGCGCGGCCGATGCCGTGGCGCGCTGCGCCGGGCCGCACGAACAGGTCTTCGAGGTACAGGCCCGGGCCGGCCGACGAAGGTCGAGAAGTTGAAGAAGTACAGCGCGAAACCGGCGGGCTCGCCGTTCCATTCGGCGATCAGCACGTGGATCACCGGGTTCGGCGACTCGATCTCGCGCAGGAAATCTGCCGCGGTCGCCTTGGCCTCGTGCAGCAGCTTCTCGTAGTCGGCGAGCTCGCGCACCAGGCTCGCGATGATCGGCCGCGTCGGCGCGCGTTGCGGGTCGGATGTTCAGCATGTGCTGTCTCACTACTCCGCGATGAACCAGCGCATCGTCCTTGTCGCGTTCCAGCACGAAGCGCTCGTAGGGCAGGCCCTGGCCGCTCACGTCGTAGATGGCGCGCGTGCCGCCGAGGTCGTACTTCGGCGGCGAGCTCCTGCACGACGCGCAGCGTGGTGATCATGGTTTCGCGCGTGCTCTCGCTGTTGGTGCAGGCGGTGACCAGTGTCTTGCGCGCGCTGCGCGACGTGGCCTTGTTGAAGTTGGGGCTCATGAACTGCGCTGTAGTACTCCTCGCAGTTGCCCGCCGCGAGGCTGGCTTCGGCGCGCGCCAGCAGCTCGCTGATGCCGGGCGCCAGCGGCTGCGGTCGCGCCTCGACCAGCGACCTGCCGGAGCTGCCGCCCGACGGCGGCGGCGCCGGCGGCGAGCGCGGCCTTCGATGAGATCGTCGAGCTGCGCTTCGACTTCGCTGGGGATGATGGCGCGCCACTGCGCGCCGTACTGCGCGAGCGCCGACCGTGACGACGACCTTCACCGAGCCGCGCTCCTTCGGCTGCACGCCCTTGCCGATCGAGGTACACCACCTTGCCGTCGGGCACCGCGGCCAGCCAATCGTACTTCTCGTACATCGCGCGCGCGCAAGCGCACGCGATCGGACAGCGCGGCGTAGAAGCGCACCGCGGTCATGCTCTCGAGCTCGGCCAGCGAGCGCCCGGGTCCAAACAGGCGCGAGCGATAGGTGTTGTCGGCGCGCGAGGCTTCGGCGCGCAACAGCGCGAGCAGGCGCGTGCGCAGCTTTTCCACTTCGTCGGGATGCAGCTCCTGGGCGACCGCCATCACGGTTGCCGCCGGCCAGCGCGGCCAGAAATGCCTCCGCGCCGCGTCTGCTGGGCGCCATTCGGGCCCGGCGGCGGACGCCGGCGAGCAGCACGGCCAGCAGCAGACAGCACGTGCAAAATCAGGGCTCTCAACGCGCCATTTGGCACTCCAGTTCGAATGACGGCGGCGGCGATCATAACCGGGCGTGCATGCGACCGCCCCAACTGTGAAAGTCGTCTCGTTACGCAGACATTGGTGCACGGGACGCAGTTCACGGATTACTCGCGCGCAAGGCCTTGGTGCGGCCTTCCCCGATAAACTGACATATCTTGTTAAAGTGCCTTCGCACCCCTTGTTTTTCGCTGCTTTTCGCGGGTCCGCCACCACCGTCATGTTGCCGCAGTCGGAATTCGAATCGCCCATGCTCGCCAACGCCGCGGCGCCGGTGGCGATCGCCGCGATTACGCAGGATCGGGCGCTGATCGGCCTGCTTGCGCAGCGTCATCGATCCGACCAACGATCTCATCCTCGTCACCTCCGAAGCCGGAGCTCACGCCGCACCTGAACAGCCGCCGCGTGTCGGTGGCGCTGCTCGACAGCATGTTCATCGAAGGCGATCTCGGCGCGATGGCCGAGCGTCTGCGCGAAACCTGGCCGGATCTCGTGCTCGTCGTGGTCGGCACCGCCGAAGAACAATCGAAGGTCGCCGGCCAGATCACCTCGGGCGTGGTGTATCGCTTCCTGCATCGCCCGGTTTCCGCGCCGCGCGTGCGGCTGTTCGTCGAAGCGCGCGCTGCGCCGCCACGAAGTCGAAAACGTCGAGCGCACGCTCGAACAGACGCGTCCCGGATTTCTCGCAGACTCGAAAGGCCGCCAAGGCCGAGCCGAGCGGCCGAGCGGCAGTTCGCGCGCTCGCTGCCCGGCATCATCGGCGCGGTGGCGTCGCCGCCGCCGGCGCCTGGTTCCGCGTATCTCGCGGCAGACGGCACCGAAGCCGCGCCGAGCCGTCGCGCAGGTAGTTAGTGCGCCGGCGGCCGAAGCGCGCCGCGCCGCCGGAACGCCGCCGAGCCGGCCGCACCGCCAGCAGTCCCGCTGCAGCCGCAGCCAGCCGAACCCGCGCCGTCGCTGCCGGACCGCTGATCCGCGCCGCCAGTGCCGACGCCGCAGGCCGCGCGCGCCTGCGCCCGGCCGAGAGTCCGTGGCTGAACGCCTGCGCCCGGCGCGTACGCCGGCGCCGATCAGGCTGCCGGAAAGTCGCTGCGCCACGCCGCCGCCGCCCGTGCTCACCTTCGAGCAGCGGCTGGACGAGCAAGCTCGCGCAGGCCGAATCCGCACTGCAGCGCGGCGAGCTCGCCTCGCCGCCCGGACGCAACGCCGTCGAACTGTTCCGCGGCGCGCTCGAGCTCGATCCGGCCAACACGCTCGCCAAGGCCGGCCTGGTCCGGGTTGCCGACCGGCTGCTGACCGCCGCCGAGCGCGCGCTCACCGCCGGCAATCGTCGAAGACGCGCAGAAGATGGTCGACGGTCGCCGAGATCGCTGACGCCCGCCACCGCGCGCGGCGCGTTCCTGATGATGCAGATCGAGACGCGAACACGAGCGCGCGGCGCTGACGCGCGCGAAGGAGACAGCGACGCGCAGGACAAGCTCGAGAACGCGGCGCCACCTATCTGCGGCTCGCGCAACGCGCGCGCTGCGCAGCGGCGCGCTCATCGAACCGTCCGAAGACAACGCGCGCTTCTACATGGAAGCAGCGCGCCAGATCATGCCCGACGATCCGGCGCGTCGCGGAGACCTCGCGCGCGCTGCAGAAAGCAGCTGCTGACGCGCGCCGGCGCCGCCGCCAGCGCCGGCAACGCCGCCGAAACCGAACGCTGGCTGGCGAACGCCGACGGCGCCGGCGCGCCGCGCCAGGACATCGACCGCCATCCGCCGCTCGCTGCAGGACACGCTCGATCGGCGCGCGCGCCGACAAGATGACGACGCTCGCGCAGTCGTTCACCGCGCGCGCTGGCGGCGAACCGGCTGCTGCAGCCCGCCGATGACAGCGCCAAGTCTCATCTGCTCGCGCTGATCAAGCACCGACGGCGCCAATCCGGCGGTGGCGACCGCGCGCCAGAGCCTCGGCAACGCCTACCTGCGCGAGGTCCGCGGCGCGCTGGCGCGCGGCGATCTCGCCGCGGCCGATACCTGGCTGAACGAAGCGCGCACCATCGGCTTCAGCGGCGACGAGCTCAACGCGGCCGAAGGCGAGCTGTCGGCGGCGCGCGAGAAGGCCGCGCAGCGCACGCGCGTCGGTCGGCGCGAAGTCGCTGCAGCGCATCGAATACGTGGCGCCGAAATTTCCGGCCGCGACGCGCAATCGCGGCATCGACCGGCTGGGTCGAGCTGGAATTCACGGTGCTGCGCCGATGGCTCCACCGGCGACATCGTCGTGACCAACTCCAGCCCGCGCAGGACTTTCGACGCCGCCGCCGTCGACGGCGGTGAGCGCAGTGGCGCTACAAGCCGGTGATGCGCGACGGCAAGCCCGTCGAGCAGCGCGCCGCCGTCCGCATCCGGTTCTCGGACGAATAGATGGACGCGCCCCGCACACAACGCTTCCTGATCGTCGAGAACGACACCAAGTACGCGCAGTGGTTGCAGCATGCGGTCGAGCGTGGCTGGCCCGAGCGACTCCATCGTCATCATGGACTGGACCTCGTTCGGCCGCGTGCGCACCGCGATGACCGTGCGCGACTACGACATCGTGATGCTCGCGCTGGCCTTCGACGAAGGCATCGAGGAGCCGACCACCGACAGCTTCGACTGGATCCGCAAGCTGCGCAGCCAGCCCGGCTTTCCCGAGATGATCATCCTCGCCGAGGGCGGCAGCGAGCTCGCCGCCATCCGCACGCTGCGGCTCGGCGCCGCCGACTATCTACCCAAGCGGCTGCTGCACGCCGCCGCGCCTGCAGCGCTCCATCAAGCTCACGCTGCGCGCCATCGAGAAGGAAGCGCAGCGCCGCGCCGAACGCAGGCGCAGCCGCCGCGGACGAAGATCGCCGGCCGACAAGCACGCCGAAGTCGCCAGCGCTCGCGTCGACCGTCGACGCCGGCCGCGCTCTCGCACATTTCGACGCACACCGGCGCGCAGCCGCTGCGCAGGCGGCCGCGCAGCGTCGTCGTCGCCACCGAAACGCGCGCAGCGCTGCCGTCACGCGCCGCGCCATGGCGCATCGCCGACGCTCGCACGTCGCCACGCACACCGGCGCGCAGCCTGCGCCAGGCCGCCAAGGCCGCGCTGCGCCGCGTGCACACGCCGACGGCCAGGTGACGGCACGGATCGCGCGGCCGCCGCTGCGCGGTCCGACTCGATCCGGTCGAAGCGCGCAGTCAAAGGAAGTCGAAGCCGATCGCGCCGGAAAATCACCAGATTCCCGGCTACACCATCCTGCAGAAGATCGGCGAGTCCGAAGCCGCCGCGGTGTACCTCGCGATCGCCGAAGATCTCGGCCACAACGTGGCGCTGAAGATCTCCAAGCGCAAGCATTCCGGCACGCGACGCCGACCGACACCGGCCAGCGCTCCATCATGTTCCAGCGCGAGTTCGAGGCCATCGCCGCGCTCGATCATCCGTCGATCATCGACCTGTTCGACTACGGCATCCACGAGGGCGTCGAATACCTCGCGATGGAATATTTTCCCTGCGGCGACCTCAAGGCGCGGCTGCAGAATCCGCTGACCGCCGACGAGGCCATCGCCTTCCTCAAGGAAATCGCGCGCTCGCTCAAGGTGGTGCACGAGGCCGGCATCATCCATCGCGACCTCAAGCCGCCGAACGTCATGCTGCGCGACGACGGCAGCGTGGTGCTCATCGACTTCGGTCTCGCGCGCAGCCTGCTGTCCGGCGACGGCAGCACGCGCACCGGCGTGCTGCGCGGCTCGCCTTACTACATGAGTCCCGAGCAGGCGCAGGGCGAGGCGCTCGACGCGCGCACCGACCTCTACAGCCTCGGGCGTCATCCTCTACGAGATGCTCGCCGGCAAGAAGCCGTATCTCGGCGCCTCGGCCATCGACGTGCTGCAGCAGCACGTCATGGCGCCGGTGCCGGAGCTGCCCGTGCATCACCTCGCCTATCAACCGCTGCTCGAACGCCTGATGTCGAAATCGCGCGAACAGCGCATCGCCTCCTGCGATGAGCTGCTGGCCGCGCTCGAACAGATGTCGCATGCCATGAGCGATAGCGGCATCATCGACCCGGAGACCCTGGTCTCGGCCGGGCCGGAACCTGAGGAGGCCATGGAGTTCATCAACTTCCCATCGTGGCGCTCGGCGCGGCGCTGATCTGCCTGATCGGCGTCACCATCTACGCGCATCACGCAGCGCGGCGCGCCTCCGCTCGCGTGACGAGCAGCTGGTCGTGGCGCGCGCGCAGGCCTACGCCATGCTCGAGCTGTCGCAGGCCGGCGTGTTGTTCCTCGATCGCGAACACAAGCTCATGGGCGAGGCCTCCGCCGCGGCGCCGGAGTTGTTGGGCCACACCTGCGGCGCGGGCACCGCGTTCGTGCAGGTCATCGCCGACCTGGTCGACGTGCAGCGTGCGGCGCGAGGCGGTCGCCTACCTCGAATCGATGTGGAAGGCCGAGCCGAGCGCCGGTCGTCGACGCCACGCAGAATCCGCTGCGCGCGCATGCATTCCGGCTCGCGCCACCTCGCCATCGCGCTTCGCGCGCCTGGTGGTCGACGGCCGCGTGCATCACATCATCGTTTCGATCGAGCGCATCTCCGCGCCGCGCCTGGTGCCGCACACCATCGAAGTGCCGGCGCTCAACGAGGAGACATTCGCGCGCCCCGCCTCGGTGAAACCGGCGCGGCTCGCGCAACCCAGGCGAAACCGCACCCGAGTCAGCGCTCGAGGCCGGCACCGCCGAACACGCGATGATCACGTCGCGGCCGGGCGTTGTCGCCGCGCCGTCCCAGGCCCTCGCAAAGCGCCAATGCTGGCGCCGCTGCCCGGGGAATTCGGACCTCGGACCGCTCGACGTCACCGCGGACAAGCTCGCGGCGCCGTCGAAGGAGTCGCTGGAGACCTCACTGCCGACCAACTATTCCGGTGCGCCGCTCCAGGGTGTCGAGATCGACAAGCACATGGCGACCACCATCACGTCGCCCGAAGCGATGGGCGGCGAGCGCACGTTCGACGCGCCGCTGCGCAATCCGGACGCGTCGATCATCGATCCGCCCGATCGCGTCTCATGCAAGTGCTGAAAGAAATCATGCACGTCGATGCGGCGAAGCTCAAGACTTCCTCTCCGACGCGCGCGACAAGGCCAGCCGGCTGCGCGCCATCATCCAGCTGCCTGCGCGCGAGCCGCAGGCGTTCCACGAGAAGCTTAGTCCTCATTCTCCGAACTCGATCCGCGGCATCAACGCGCCGCCGAGCGCCGCCGCTCGCCCACTGGTGAGCGACCGCGCGCCTCGAGGTTCGAAGCGGCGCTCAACAAGGCTGCGGGACAAACACGGTCTCTCCGGCAACGATTTCTCCCGCTCGCAGGTGAGCTCGACGACCTGCTGAGCCATCTGCGATCCAGGGCGAGGTCGTCTGGACGTCTGCGCGAGTGGCACACCCAGAACTGCGCAGATTCTTCGATCAGGGGACCGAGGCCACGCAGCGTTCAGGCCACGATCACGCGCACCACGATTCGCCAGCCCGCTGCCCTCGCCCGGCGACACGGGCATGATCGCCAGCCAGGGCGGCGCCGCCGCGCAGAGCCGCGCGGCTTTCCGATCTCTCAGGGAGACCTCGAGGGAGATGTCGACCTTCCTCGCCGACATGTACGCGAAGCGCGTGTCGCTGGTCGTGTGTCGGACTGGATGCCGAGGCTGACTATGCAGCAGC
>ERZ1370068.1969-contig-11929_pt1 | contig 36292 bp, 54 predicted proteins | sample MGYA00561227_ERZ1370068 | MGnify/ENA primary metagenome ERZ1370068 (study PRJEB38410, sample SAMEA6850437) | metagenome | study: Metagenomic assessment of the ecological functions of the soil: analysis of the soil microbiota associated with the... | reverse complement strand
CGATGTTGATCCCGTCGCGCGCCGTGTAGCGCTCGTCGGCTTCGTGCGCGGCCTGGAGGAAGTCCGTCACGTACTCGAGGATCGCCGTCGTCGGCGAACGGCAGGTTCTCGGCGAGGATCGCCTTCTCCTCGTCGTGATCCGGGAATTCCAGCTGGATCTGCGGCTGGAGCCTCGAATGGATGTAGTCGGGCAGCTCGAAGGTCGACGCGTCGTCGTTCATGGTCGCGACGAAGCGGAAGTCGCGATGGGCGCGCACCTTGACGCCGGCCACGATCGACTCGACGTAGCGCCGGTTGTCGAGGAGCGGGGCGAGGGACGCCCACGACTTCTCGGACATGCGGTTCCCTTCGTCGACGATCGCGACGCCGCCGCGGATCATCGCGGTGACGAGCGACGAGGCCACGTAGCGGATCCCGCCCTCGCGGTCGATCACCGGCGTGATGAGGAGGTCTTCGGGCCGCGTGTCCATCGTGGCCTGGAAGATGTAGACGTCCTGCCCGCGCGCCTTCCCGGCGGCATAGGCGAGCGTCGTCTTGCCGACGCCCGGCTTTCCCAGGAGGCGCGGGTTCATCGGGAGGTCGCGCGGATCGACGACGCTCCACGCCGCCAGGCCAGCTGCTTCATGGTCTCCGGCTGGCCGACCCAACGGATGGGAAGCTCGTCCGGGTGGGCGAGGTGGAGCGTGACCCCTCGAGTCGCGACCGTCGCGCTCGCCCGTGGCTCAGGCATGGCGTCAGGCGAGCTCGGCGAAGACCGCTTCGATCCGCGTCGAACGCCCAATCCAGCTCGTCCTTCGTGACGTTGAGCGGCGGCGCGAAGCGGATCGTGTGGACGTGGGTCTCCTTGCAGAGGAGCTGCTTGTAGCGCAACGCCTCGCAGAACCGGCGCGCGCCGCCGGCGCTTGCGGTCAGCTCGAGCCCGATCCAGAGGCCCTTGCCGCGGACTTCCTTGATCCACTTGCTCTTGAGGCCCGCGCAGCTTGTCGAGGAAGTAGCGCACCGAGCTTCGCCGGAGTTCTCGATCATCTTCTCGTCGATCAGGACCTTGAGCGCCTCGCGCGCGATCGCGCGCCGCCAGCGGGTTGCCGCCGAAGGTCGAGCCGTGGTCGCCCGGCTTGAAGACGAGCATCACGGGTCGTCGGCGAGGATCGCCGAGATCGGGTAGAAGCCGCCGGAGAGCGCCTTGCCGACGATGACGACGTCCGGGCGGACGCCCTCGTGCTGGAACGCAGAAGAACTTCCCGGTGCGGCCGAGGCCCGACTGGATCTCGTCGCAGACGAACAGCACGTTGTGCTTCTTGCAGAGCGCCTCGATGCCGCGCAGATAGCCTGCGGGCGGGAGGTGGATGCCGCTCTCCCCTGGATCGGCTCGACGAGAACCGCCGCGACGTTCGGGTTCATCGCACGCTCGATCGCGCGCGAGATCGCCGTAGGGGAGCATCGTGAAGCCGGGCGTCAGCGGGCCGAAGCCGTCCTTGTACTGCGGCTCTTCCGAGAAGCTGATGATCGTCGTCGTCCGCCCGTGGAAGTTGCCCGGTGAAGACGAGGATCTCGGCCTTGTCCTTCGGGGATGCCCTTGACCGTGTAGCCCCACTTCCGGGAGAGCTTGATGGCGGTCTCGACGGCCTCGGCGCCGGAGTTCATCGGGAGCATCTTCTGATAGCCGGAGAGCTCGGACATCTCTTTGTAGAGGAACCCGAGCTGATCGCTCCGGAACGCGCGCGAGGTGAGCGTCACGCGCTCGGACTGCTCGAGCATCGCCTGGCGGATGCGCGGATGCGCGTGCCCCTGGTTCACCGCCGAGTAGGCGGCGAGGAAGTCGAGGTACTCTGGTGCCGTCGACGTCCCAGACCCAGCAACCCGCTGCCCGGTGCACGACCACGTCGAGGGGATGGTAGTTGTGGGCCCCGTAGTCGTCTTCGAGCTTGATGAACTCGGCTGACCGTCGGCGTCACAGCGTCCATGCGCCACCTCCACGAATAGGATCGACAAGATATCACGCGGTGTATAATCCGCGGTCGCCCATGAGCAACCTAACGCCCGGCGAGGCCTCCCGTCGGGCGCAAGCAGCGCATCCTGCTCCGCATCGAGCGATTCAGCCGCGAACGGTGGAAGCTCGTCTTCTGGCGGTTCGCTTGATCCTGTTCGTCGGCGTCGATCTGGATCGGCTCGCGCATCAAGATCGAATCCGACGTCTTGAACCTCATCCCGCGCGGAAACCGCCAGGTCGACACCTTCCGCGAGGCGCTCCACGAGTTCGGCTCGATCGACTATCTCATCGTCCTGCTCGAGGCCGGCAAGGACGAAGGGCCCCGACGAGATCGAGGACTTCGCCGATCTGTTCGCCGAGAAGCTCAGGCGCGCGCGAGGGCTCGTCGAGAGCGTCGAGTACCGGTTCCAGCCCGACGCGCAGGTTCATGCAGCTCTTCTCGGAGAACGCGCTCCTCTTCCTTCCGCCCGAGCAGCTTCCGAAAATCGCCGAGAAGCTCGACGACGAGGCGATCCGCCGCCAGATTCGCGAGAACAAGATCGCGCTCTCGCTCGCCGACCGCGGCGCATCGCCGAAGGGCTCCTCCTGCGAGACCCGCTCGGGCTGATGCCGCTGTTCGTCGACCGGCTGCTGGCGCACCGCGGCGCGCTCAAGGTCGACCTGTCCGACGGGTACTACCTCGCGAAGGACAACCGCACGCTGATCATGTTGGTGAAGCCGGCCCATCCGTCCCAGGATCTCGCGTTCTCGCGCAAGCTTCTCGCTGCGGCCCGCGAGGATGCCGAGGCGGTGCGCGCCACGCTCGCCGCCGACGGCGCCGGAGGAGCGGCGTCGAGCTGCGCTTCGGCGGCAACCCGGCCGCGCTGACCGAGGAATCCGGGCTGTTGAAGCAGACGGTGGTCGTCAACGGCGTCGTGGCGTTCTTCGCGGTCGTCCTCCTCTATTGGATCTGCTACCGGCGGTTTGCCGCGCTCCTCTATTCGTCCGTGCCCCTGCTCGTCGGGCAGGCGATGACCTTCGCCGTCGCGACGATCGTTCTCGGAAGCCTGAACTCTGCGTCGGCGTCTCTGCCCGCCCTGTTGATGGGGCTCGGGACGGATTTCACGATCTTGATGTACGCGCGCTATGTGGAGGAGCGCCAGGCCGGCGCCTCCGTGGCCGGGGCGACCGAGCGCATGGTCGGCGAGACCGGCCTGGGCGTCTTCACGGGGGCGATCACCTCCGCGGGGACGTTTTACGCGATGTGCGTCGGGAGCTTCCGCGGGCTGCGCGATCTGGGATTCCTCGTCGGCACGGGCATCCTCATCTGCGCGGTGGCGATTCTGTTCCTCCTTCCCGCGATGATCGCGTGGAACGACGGCGCCCGGAAGAGCGGCGAGGGCAAGGTCAAGAAGCTCCACCTGCAGTCCCTGGGTCTCGAGCACCTCATCGGCTTTTCGGTCAGGAACCGCCGCATCGTGGTCGTCGGGGATCGCCGCCTTGACCCTCGGAGCAGCAGGGCTGGCGCTCCAGCTGGACTTCGATGCCCGGGTCGATTCGCTGCGCAGCAACGACGCGCCGTCGTTTTCGGTCCAGAAGGAGATCGCCGAGAAGTTCGGGGCCTCGCTCTCCTACATGATGGCGATCGCGGAGGGGCCGACCGTCGATGAGGCGGTTCGGCTGTCGCACACGATCGAGGAGCGCCTGAAGCCGTTCCTCGCCGACGGCACGGTCGGATCGTACGAGTCCATCCTCACCTACGTGCCGCTGGCGGAAAGGCAGCAGCAGGTCATCGCGGCGGTCAAGAAGCAGGAGGGTGCGGCGTTCGACGCCGACGCGCATCAGGACGACGCTCCGCAGCTGCCCTGGCCGAAAACGGCTTCCGCGAGGAGGCGTTCGCCGCGCTACCTCGACCAGATGCAGCGCTTCCTGACGCCCGCGCGGCCGATCACGCTGGACGACCTCGAGCACAACGGTCTCGGCCGCATCGTCGAGCGCTTCGTCCACCGCGACGCGCAGCCGCGTGAAGATCGTGACCTACGTCTACACGACGCGATCCGAGGTGGCGGCGCACGCCGCCGCCGGGGCTCGTCGAGGCGCTCCAGGCGGACGATCCGGGCATCGTCGTCACCGGGCACGAACGTCGTCGGGCGCGAGCTCGCGGATCTTCTTGCACGATTCGCGCGTCTCGGTCGCGCTCGGCCTGGCGCTCGGTGGCGTTGCTGCTCTGGTTCGACTTCAGGAGCCTGCAGGTTGACCGCGATCGCCCTGGCGCAGGTCGTCGCCGGCGTGCTATGATGCTCGGCTGCCATGAAGCTCCTCGGCATGCAGATCAACTACGCGAACGCGTTCGTCGCGACGATGATCATGGGGGTCGGGATCGACTACGCGATCCACCTCGTCCACCGACTGCACTCGAACGGCGGCGTGCTCGACGAGGGCGTCATGGAGACCGGCAAGGGAGTCGCGCTCGCCGCGGCCACGAACGTCGCGGGTTTCGGGACGCTGGCGTTCGGCAACTACCCGGCGATGCGCAGCGTCGGCATCGTGGCGCTGATCGGATCGCTGACGTGCCTGCTGACGCGCGCTCACCCTCGTGCCCGCGCTCATGGCCCGGACCTCACCGGCCCAGGAGACGACGTGATCCTGCCGCTGCCGCTGATCGCGCTGCTCCTGGGCCTCGTCGAGGGGTCACGGAGTTCCTGCCGATCTCCTCGACCGGCCACCTGATCCTCGGTCGGCCGGTTGTGCGGGCTCGACCGGGGACGCGCGCCGAGGTGTTCGCGATCTTCATTCAGCTCGGAGCCGTCGTCGCCGGTCGTCGTGGAGTACCGCGCGAAGCTCACGGCCGTCGTTTGCGGATCTCTCCAGGTCGGCGGCGTCGCGGTCGTTCGCGACGAGCGTCGCGGTCGCCTTTCTGCCCGCCGTGTGCATCGGACTGGTGACGCACCGCTGGATCAGCGAGCACCTGTTCGGGCCTCGCACCGTGGCGGCCGCGCTTGATCGCCGGGGCGATCGCGATCCTCGCGATCGAAGATGGAAGCCCGCTCCCACGATCGATCGCGGCGACGGCGTCGGACCGCTGCGCGCGGCGCTGATCGGCCTCGCGCAATGCGTGTCGCTGTGGCCCGGCTTCTCGCGCTCGGCGGCCACGATCCTGGGCGGACTCTCTGCGGGCTCGAGCGGAAGGCCGCGACCGAGTTCTCGTTTTTCCTCGGCGATCCCGACGCTGGGCGCGGCGACCGTCTACGACCTGCTGGAAGAAGCACGACGCGCTCGTCCCGGGCGACCTCGTCTGGCTCGTTCGCTGGCCACGCGCGTCTCGCTTCGTCGTCGCGTGGGCGTCGATCCGGTGGCTGCTGCGCTTCGTCGCCACGCACGACCTGACACCATTCGCCTGGTATCGCATCGTGCTCGGGATCCTGGTGCTCATCGCCGGAAGGCGACCTCCCCCTAAGCGACACTCGTCCGTCGATGTGTCCTCTCGAAAAGGGAGTGTCCCTTTTCTCGTACGATCGGAGCCTCATGGATGGCGCTCACGACGGCTACCTGCTGCCGGAAGCCGCTCCGGGCTCTCGCAGGGTGGTCTCCGGCCCGCATCGTGGCGCTCTCGGTCGTGCTCTCGATCGCTCTGGGCGCCGTCGACTGGATCACCGGCCCGCTGTTTTCATTCACGATCTTCTATCTCGTTCCGGTGGCCCTCGTGGCTTGGGTGGTCGGTCGGGAGCAGCGCGATCTTGATGTCGCTGTTTTGCGCCGCGATTTGGACGGTGGCCGATTCGGAAGCGTGGCCGTCGTCGTTTCCGCCTGCGCTCGATGTCTGGAACGCCGTCGTGCGGCTGGGCTTCTTCCTTCTCGTGACCTGGGCGTTGGCGACCACCAAGCGCGCGCTCGCGTCGCAAAACGAGCTGGCCCGCGGCGTCCAGATGGGGCTGTTGGCGTCGCGACTCCCCGCGGACGGCTTGGTCGAGGCCGCGGCGTCGTGGCGTCCGGCGCAGGCGGTGAGCGGCGATTTCTATTTCGTCGCCGAGGACCCGGCGGGCGCGATCGTGGCCTGCATCGCCGACGTTTCGGGAAAGGGGTCGGCCCCGCGCTCTTGATGGCGAATGTTCAGGCCGCGCTCGAGACGATCGTGGAAGCGGGGACGAAACCCGGCGTGCTGTGCGCGAGGCTGAACCACGTTCTTGACGCGGCACGCCACCGCGGGACGTTACGTGACGTTTTTCGCGATCCGCCTCGACGTCGATCGCCGGGCGCCTGACCTACTGCAACGCGGGCCACAACCCTCCGCTGCTCCTGCGCGCCGACGGCACGGTCGAGCGGCTCGCAGGTGGGGGCCCGGTGCTGGGCATCTTTCTCGAGCGCGAGTTCGAGGAGCGGAGCTCCCGCTCGCCGCGCGCGATCGCGTGGTCCTCTACACCGACGGCGTCAGCGAGAGCTGGAACTCCGCGGGAGAGGAGTTCGGGGACGAGCGCATCGTCGCCGCGGCTCAAGGACGGCGGTTGGGCCGGGGCCGAAGAGACGCAGCACAGGGTCCTGGACGCATTGGACCAATTCGCGCGCGGCGATTATCGCGACGACGTCACCACCGTCGTTCTCGCGGTCAAGCCGAACGGGAGTCAATGATGCCGGAGACGAAGAAGCTCACCGCCGATCAGCTCGGACTTTCCGACATGTCCCCGGAGGATTTCCGCGACGCGGCGCACCGCGTCGCCGATCTCGCCGCGGACTATCTCTGATCGCCTCGAAGACTACGACGTCCTGCCGAAGATCGCGGCGGGCGCGACGCGTGCCGAAGCTTCCTCGCCGCTCCGCCGGCGTCGCCCCGAGCCGCTCGACCCACATCCTCGCGGACTATCGCTCGATCATCGAGCCGTACATCACGCACTGGCAGCACCCGATGTTCATGGCGTACTTCCCGAGCGTCGCGTCGGGCCCGGGGATCCTGGGTGAATGGCTCTCGTCGGCGCTGAACTCGAACGTCATGCTCTGGCGCAACGCGCCGTCCTCGACCGAAGCTCGAGGAGGTGGTCGTGTCGTGGCTGCGACAGATGCTCGGCCTCCCCGGAGGCTTCGACGGGATGTTCACCGACACCGCGTCGATCTCGTCGCTGCTTTCGATCGTCGCGGCGCGGCACGCGGTGACCGGCTCCGATACCGCCGCCAAGCTCCGGATCTACGCGTCGACCGAGGCGCACTCGTCGATCGACAAGGCGGCGATCGTGGCCGGGATCGGCCGCGCCGGCGTTCGCCGGATCCCAGCTCGACGGTGACTACAGGATGAAGGCGGAGCTGCTCTCCACGGCAATTGCCGAGGATCGCGCGCGCCGGATGGACGCCGTTTTGCGTGGTGGCCACCCTGGGTACGACGTCGTCGACCAGCGTCGATCCCTGCGACGCCATCGCGGAGATCTGCCGTCGCGAGAAGCTCTGGCTGCACGTCGATGCGCGCGTACGCGGGGGCCGCGGCGATCGTTCCCGAGATGCGCTCCGCTGCTGTCCGGTTGGGAACGCGCCGACTCGATCGTCGTCAATCCGCACAAGTGGATGTTCACGCCGTTCGACGCGTCGCTCCTCCTGTTCCGGGCCCCGAGGCGTTTCGCGACGCGCTTCAGCCTCGTCCCCGAATACCTGCGCACCCCGAAGCCGGAGGCGTGCACAACTTCAACGAGTACGGCATCCGAGCTCGGCCGCCGCTTCCGCGCCCTGAAGATGTGGATGCAGATCCGCTGGTTCGGTGTCGAGGGCATGGCCGCGCGGTTGCGCGAGCACGTGCGCCTGGCGCGGCTTCTCGCATCGTGGGTCGATGCCGATCCCGATTGGGAGCGTCTCGCACCGGTCCCGTTCTCGACCGTCTGCCTCAGGTACCGGAAGGGCGACGACCTCGACGCGATCAACGAGGCGATCCTCGGCCGCGTCAACGCCTCCGGCCGAGGTTTTCCTCTCGCACACGAAGCTCGAGGGTCGCTACACGCTGCGCGTCGCCCTCGGGAATCCGAGGCAGACCGAAGCGCACGTCGCCAAGTGCTGGGCCGCACCTGAAGGGATGGCCGCGGCTCTTACAGGTTGACGGTCACCGTCCCCGTCATCTCCGGGTGGAACTCGCAGTGATACGCGTAGGTCCCGGGCGCGGTGAATGTCGCCTGGAACGTGCCGCTAGGGCGCGAGCGTGCCGGAATCGAACGTGGTTCCGTCGTCCGACTTGAGATGATGGGCCGTCCCTAACGGTCCGCCATAGCCGGCGAAGTCTGCGTTGTACCACGTCACCACGTTCTGGGAGGCGAGCGAAATGACGGCGCTGGGCGGTGAGAAGGCGTTGGGTCCGAGCCCTCCAGCATCCGGGAGGATCTCGACGTCGTGCGGTCGCTTCCCCCTCACCGAGGGTGCTGCCGCTGCACGATGCCATGGCGGTCAGCAGAACCAGCACCGCGCCCGCGGTCTGCCAGCTCGACGATCGATGGACCATGGACACCTCCCGGACCTGACGGCCACGGCTGAACCTATGGGCCCGGAGGGTTCTGTCAAGCTTTCCCGATCGTCTCGGGCGGAACGTCGAGCAGGTCGTTGAATTCGCCGGCGCCGCGCAGCCACTCGCCGCCGTCGAACGTCACGACCTCGCCGCGCAGCCAGTCCGACGCGTCCGAGACGAGAAACGCCGCCAGCTCGGCCAGCTCGTCTTGCGTGCCGAAGCGGCCGGCGGGGATGCGGCGCTTCCTCGCCTTCTCGAGCTCCGCCGTGGGGAGGAGGCGGCGAGAACGCGCCCTCGGTCGGGATCGGTCCCGGCGCGATCGCGTTCAGGCGGATGCCGTGGCGCGCCCACTCGACCGCGAGCGAGCGCGTCAGCGCGACGACGCCGGCCTTCGCGCACGCGCTCGGGAGGACGAAGCCGGAGCCGGTCGTGGCGTACGTCGTCGCGATCGAGAGCACGGTGCCGCCGCGCTTCTCGTCGATCCAGAGCCGGCCCGCCGCTCGCGTGCAGTGGAAGGTGCCGTGCAGAACGATCGCGACGACCGCGGCGAAGCCGTTCGGTGTCAGATCCTCGGAGGGACAGAGGAAGTTTCCGGCGGCGTTGTTGACGAGGATGTCCGGGACGCCCACCGTCTCCTGCACGCGCGCCAACGCGGTATCGACTTGACCGGGGTCCCGCACGTCGCACGGCGCGGCCGCGGCGCGGCCGCCGGCGGCGACGATCTCGGCGACGACGCCATCGAGCGGCTCGAGGCGGCGCCCCGACACGGCGACCGACGCGCCCAGAGCGGCAAAGCGAATGGCCATCGCGCGGCCCAGGCCGGTGCCGCCTCCTGTGATCCAGGCGGTCTTGCCGCGAAGAATGTCGGGGACGAGCGCCGGGCGGAACGCGGTCACTTCGCCGGCTGTCCGGGTGGGGTCGAATCGCCGCCTGCGGCGGCCGGAAAGAAGCGCGCGAGCCAGGCGGCGACCGTCGTCCAGCCGAAGATCACCAGGCCGAAAACGAAGCCCGATAACAGATAGGCCGAGTGCGTTCCGGCGCGCACGAGTTCCGTCATCGATCCCGCGGGCACGGTCTTGTCGAACAGCTGGAAAAACTTTTGCCCGGCGAGGAGGCCGATGGCCACGCTTCCGATCAAGCTCAAGGCGAGTCCGATGAGGCGCTTCGACATCTTGTTACTCCCCTCTACCACTGCGCCAAGGCGCGCATCGCCAGGGTGACGTCTTCTTGTGACGGCAGGATCGCAGCTTCGAGCGCGGGAGCGTACGGCGGGAAGCAGTCCTTCGCGCGCCACGCGGCGGACCGGCGCGTCGAGGGCGTCGAAGCAGTGCTCCACGATGCGGGCCGCGATCTCTCCGCCGAACCCGTTGTTCATCTGCGCTTCATGGACGATGATCGCCTTCCCGGTCTTCCGTACGGACGAAAAGACGGGTCTTGATCGAGCGGCACCAGCGTGCGGAGATCGATCACCTCGACCGAGAAGCCATCCTTGGCGAGCTCCGCCGCGGCGCGCTGGCAGCGGACGACGCCGCTGCCCCACGTGATCGCGGTCATGTCGGTGCCGGGTTGCACGATCTTGGCCTTGCCGAAGGGGATCAGGTAGTCGGCGTCGGGCTCGAAGGACTTCGAGAAGACCTGGCGGTACAGCCCTTGTGCTCGAAGAAGATGACGGGGTCGTCGATGCGGCACGCGGTTTTCATCAGTCCCTTTCGCGTCGGCGGCGTTCGACGGATAAGCGACATACCAGCCGGGCGTGTGGATGTAGAGCGACTCGGGGCACTGCGAGTGGAAGGGGCCGCCGCGGATGTAGCCGCCCGTCGCCATGCGCACGACCACCGGGCACGACCACGCGCCCCCTGACCGCCAGCGAAGCGTCGAGATCTCGTTCCGGATCTGCATGTAGGCCGGGTAGGAGTAGTCGGAGAACTGAATCTCGACGACCGGCTTGTAGCCTCCCGTCGCCATTCCCGCCGCGACCCCGATGATCGTCGCCTCGGCGAGGGCGCGTTCTCCACACGGGTCGGATAGGCGTCGGTCAGGCCGCGCGTCACGCCGAAGACGCCCCCTTCGGGTCGGCGATGTCCTCGCCCCACATGACGATCTTGGGGTTCAGCTCCATCTCTTCACGTAGCGCGTGGTTCAGCGCATCGATCATCGTGATCGGCGCCTCCGAGATCGGCTTCGGCTCGCGCTCGACGTCGACCGGCGAGACGCCCGAGAAGATGTGCAGCGCCGCCGTCTCGGGATTCGGGTCTTCTCCCGCATCGGCTTCGTCCGCGGCCGCGTTGACGGCGGTCTTGATCTCGGCCCGCATCGCGCGGAGATCCGCCTCGTCGAGGAGGCCCCACGACAGCACCCGCCCCGACGTGTGCGCGATCGGGTCGTGCCGCCGGACCTCTTCGAGCTCTTCCCCGGTGCGATACTTCGCCTGGTCGTCCGACGACGAGTGCGAGTCCATGCGCACGACGTGCGCTTCGACGAGCAACGGTCCGGAGCCGGCGCGCATCGACTCGACGAGCGGCTTCAGCGTCTTGTACATCTCGGTGAACTGCGTCCCGTCCACCTCGACGCTGCGCACCTTGAACCCCTTGGCAATCGTGTGGATCTCGGACCCGGTTTGCACCGACTGCGGGACGCTGATCGCGTAGCCGTTGTTCTGCACGAGGAACAGGACCGGGAGCTGGTCACGGCCGGCGTAGTTCAACGCCTCGAAGAACTCGCCTTCCGAGGTCGGCGCCCTCGCCGGAAGAGACGTAGACGATCTCATCCCGCCCGCCCGCCTTGACGGCTTTCGCCATCCCCGCGGCCTGGAGATATTGCGTTCCGGTGCACGCGGTGGAGAGACGACGCGCAACGGTCTGGACGAGAAATGCTCGCTCATGTTCCGGCCGCCCCCGCAGGGTCGTCGGCCTTCGAGAGCATGTGCAGGAAGATGTCCTTCGGTGACATCCCCAGGCCGACCATGAGCGCCTTCTCGCGGTAGTAGGGGAAGAACCAATCCTTGCCCGGGGCCAGAAGCAGCGACATCGCGATCTGTAGCTTCTCGTGCCCTCGGGTCGAAGCGTGAAAAAGAGACCTTGCCCGCGCGGACGAACACCTTGAGCCGTTCCTCGATGGCGTCGACGGTGAGCATCTTGTGCAGAAGGTCGAGATAGATCGCCGGGTTGAGCTCCACGGCGACGACGCGGGGGACGGTCGACGAAGACGACGAAGGCTTGCGTGACATCGAACTCTCCTTCAAAGATCGGGACGGGCCCATCTTGGCGCATGTCCCCGCTTCTTTCAATCGCCCGTAATCCGTGCTGCGCCATCGTGTTAAGTTGACGCGGCGCGGCGGCAACTGCCGCACCGGAGGCGTTCATGGGCGAGCTCGCGAGCAAACCGATCGTTCTCGTCGCCATGGGCGGGCATGCCTTCATGCAGAAAGGGGAGAAAGGAACGATCGAGGAGCACGAGCGCAACGCCGCCGAGATCGCGCGGCTCCTCATGACCCTCGTCGAGAAGGAGTATCAGCTCATCATCACGCACGGGAACGGGCCGCAGGTGGGCACGCTCCTCCTGCAGCAGGAGCGCTCCAAAGACGAGACCCCGTCGATGCCCTTGGACGTTCTCGTCGCGATGACCGAAGGAAGCCTGGGGTACATACTCCAGCAGAACCTTCTGAACCACCTTCGCCGCAGGGACGTCAAGCGCTACGTGGTGACGGTCGTGACCCAGGTGCTCATCGACGAGTCCGATCCGGCGTTCAATAACCCCACCAAGCCCATCGGTCCTTTTCTCACCGCGGACGAGGCCGCGAAGCGCCGCGACGAGCTCGGCTGGATCGTCAAGGAGGAGGCCGGGCGCGGTTGGCGGCGTCTCGTCGCGTCGCCGCGCCCGCTGCGCGTCGTCCAGCGCCACATGATCCGCGAGACCGCCCGCGCGGGGCACATCGTCGTCGCCTGCGGAGGTGGCGGCATCCCCATCAAGAAGAACGCCGACGATTCGTACGCCGGGGTCGAGGCCGTCATCGACAAGGACCTGACGTCGAGCGTGCTCGCCACGGATGTCGGCGCGGCGCTGCTGATCATCCTGACCGCCGTGCCCCAGGTTTTCCTCAATTTCGGAACGCGCGACCAGCGCCCGCTCGGTGCGGTGACCCTCGAAGAGATCGAGGCGATGTACGCCCAAGGGCATTTCCCCGCCGGAAGCATGGGCCCCAAGATCGAGGCCGTCGTCCACTTCCTGAAGAACGGCGGCCGCCGCGCGCTGATCACGAACCCCGAGAGCCTTCCGCACGCGATCGAGGGCCGCGCGGGCACTCACATCGTGGGGCGCATATGAGCCGGCAGAGACGAGTGTCCCGTTTTCTGGTCCTGATTTGCGCCACGACGGTGGCTTCCGCCGCGGAAACGGTGAAGCTGTCGATCGACCTGACCTCGGCCCCCGCTCACATCATTCACGCGACGATGCGGATCCCCGCGGCGCCGGGGCCGATGACGCTGCTCTATCCGAAATGGCTGCCGGAGAGCACGGCCCGACGGGGCCCATCAAGGATATGGTCGGGCTTCTCGTCAAAGCGAACGGCAAGGACATCGGCTGGACGCGCGATCCGAAGGAGATGTTCGCGTTTCGCGTGGACGTCCCCGCGGGGACCTCCGAGATCGAGGCGTCGTTCGACCTTCTGGTCCCGAGCCAAACCGAGGGGTTCTCGTCCGGTGCCTCGGCGACGTCGAAGCTCGTCGATCCTCAGCTGGAACCAGGTCGTCCTCTACCCGGCGACCAAGAAGGGAAACGAGATCGGCTACGAGGCCGAGCATCACGCTACCCCAGGGTGGACGATCGGCACCGTCGCTTCCGGTCAAGTCGGGCGCGCGTGGGCCTCGCCATCTCCTTCGAGCCGGTGACGCTGACCACGCTGATCGATTCGCCGGTGCTGGCGGGCGAGTTCCTTCGCAGCGAGGTCCTGGACGACCGGCCGGGCAAGCGCGTCGTCCTCGACATGGCGGCCGACGCGCGGGCGGACCTGGAGATCCCCGCGGAGATGCTCGAGAGGCTACAAGCGGCTGGTCAAGGAGGCGGACGCCCTGTTCGGCGCCCGTCACTTCGACAGCTACCACTTCCTGTTGACGCTCTCGGAACGGGTGGCCCACTTCGGCTTGGAGCACCATCAGTCGTCCGACAATCGCGTTCGCGGGCGCTCGTTCGCCGATCCCGACCAGCGCAGGGTGATGCTCGGACTCCTCCCGCACGAGTACGTTCATTCGTGGAACGGGAAGTTCCGCCGTCCGGCCGACCTGATGCCCGACGACTTCGCCGCCCCGATCGATTCGAACCTGCTCTGGGTCTACGAGGGGCTGACGCAGTACCTGGGCTGGGTCCTCGCGTCGCGCTCCGGGTCTGCGGACGACCGCGGAGGGGCTCGAAGATCTGGCGGAGGCGGCGCGCCGAGCTCGACGCGCGCGGCGGGCGAGGCTGGCGATCGCTCGAGGACACGGCGACCGCCGGCGCAGCTCCTCTTCGAGACGCCGCGACGCCTGGCGGGCCTGGCGGCGCAGCACGGACTTCTACAATGAAGGGACGCTGATCTGGCTCGAGGCCGACGTCACGATTCGCAGGCTGACGAACGGGTGCCCGCTCGCTCGACGATTTCTGCAAGCGGTTCCACGGCGGCGGCACGGGACGCCCCGAGGTCAAGCCGTATGGATTCGCCGACATCGTCGCCGGATTGAACGCCGTCGTCCCCAACGATTGGGCGGCGTTTCCTCAACGAGCGGCTCAAGCGTCGGGGAGCGGGAGCGCCGCTGGGCGGCATCGCGGGTGGCGGTTGGAGCCTGACCTACGCGGACAAGCGCTCGGAGTTGTTGAAGAGCCGCGAGCAGGTCCGCGAGCAGGTCGACGTCCGCTACTCGATCGGCCTGCTGCTCGACAAGAACGGCGTCGATCATGGACGTCATCCCGGACACGAGCGCGTGGAATCGCGGGCGTCGCCCCGGGCATGACGCTGATCGCCGTCAACGGCCGGAAGTACACCAAGCACGTGCTGAGGGACGCGATCGCCGCAACCAAGAATGCCGCCGCCGACGTCAAGCTCCTCCTCGAGAGCGACGAGTACTACCGCGAGATCCCGGTCGAGGTTCGGGGCGGAGAGCGCTACCCCGCGGTGACCCGCGAGCCCGCGAAGGAACGACGTCATCGGCCCCATCCTGGCGCCGAAGGCGGAATCGACGTACAACCTCGATGCCAGTCGAAAGAAGAGGTAAGCCCAAGATTCCAGAGCTGCACGGAAACGTCCTCAGGCCTTTCGCCGGCCGAGAAGCACCGCGTCGAGCGTCTCTACCGCCGCCGCGTTCCGGTCCACGACATCGTCTCGCACGATCTGGCCAGGGAGCTGGCCGAGGACGCCCACGCCCTGAGCCGCCGCGTCGGCGTCTTGGTCGATCGCGCCGGCCGCATCGAAGCGGTGGCGATCGGCGACGCGCCACCGCCTGAAGGTGCCGCGGCGAGCCCTCGGCACCTTCCGGCCGCAGACCGCTTCTGCACGCTGCGATGGATCGCGACCAAGGAGCGCGACGAGCCCCTCACGCCCGCCGACCTTTCGCCGCTGGCCCTGCACCGCCTGGATGCGCTGGCCGTCGTCGCCGTGGAGCAGCGACGGCTCGCCCGGGTCCCGTTCGCGTCGCGCACCTGCTGCCCGCCGAAGAGCGGGAAGCGCAAGCGCGCGGCCCGATCCGTAGCACCGCAACCTGCGTCGCCGCGCCCGAACGGATTCATCGCACCGCGCGGCCTGGGCGCGCAGCTCGCACGCAGGCAGAACGAGATCGAAGACGTCGTCGCCGACGGCGAGCGCTACCGCCTCTTCCCGCCGCGGCCCGCGAGCTTGGTCGACGACGACTTCCTCGACCTGATCGGCGCCCTCGAAGCCGAGTTCGAGCGCACGCGCAAGCGCACGAAGGTCGCGGGCAAGGCCGGTCGCGCGATCCTCGTCCACGTGACGACCGGCAGCCGCCTCGCCGCCGAAGAATCGATGGACGAGCTGGAAGAGCTGGCGACGTCGTCGGGCCTCAGGCGTCGTCGACCGGATCGTCCAGCGCCGCCAGCAGTTCGACCCGCGCACGCTGATGGGCGCCGGCCGCCTCGAGGATCTGATCATCCGCGCGTCGCGCCTTCAGGCCGATTACATCGTCGTCGACCAGAACCTCACGCCCGCGCAGGCGCGCGCGATCGCGGAGTCGACCGCGATCAAGGTCATCGACCGGTCGCAGCTCATCCTCGACATCTTCGCGCGCCGCGCGCGCACGCACGAGGGCAAGATCCAAGTCGAGCTGGCGCAGCTCAAGTACCTGCTCTCGCGCCTGATGAGCCGCGGCGATTCGGGCCTGTCGCGCCTCGAGGGCGGCATCGGCGGCCGCGGCCCCGGCGAGCAGAAGCTCGAAGTCGACCGCCGCCGCGTGCGCGACCGGATCAAGTCGCTCGAGAAGATGCTCCAGGGCGAGCGCACGCGCCGCCAGCAGCGCCGCCACCGCCGCAGCGAGCGCGACGTGCCGGTCGTCTCGATCGTCGGCTACACGAACGCCGGCAAGAGCACCCTGCTCAACGTCCTGACCAAGAGCGAGGTCTTCGTCGAGCAGCGCATGTTCGCGACCCTCGATCCCGTCGTCGCGCCGCCTGAGGCTCCCGCGCGAGCGCGAGATCGTCATCAACGACACGGTCGGGTTCATCCGCGATCTCCCAAGGACCTCCTCGCGGCGTTCCGCGCGACGCTCGAGGAGATCGCGGACTCCGACCTGCTCGTCCACCTCGTCGACATGGCCCACCCGCGTCACGAGGCGCAGATCAAAGCCGTCGAGGCGATCCTCCAGGAAGCTGGGCGATGCCGACATTCCCCGGATGCTCGTGTTCAACAAGGCCGACCTCGTCGACCCCGAGCGCCGCGAGGAGATCCTCGCGGCGACATCCCGGCGCCATGGCGATCGCGGCGGCGAAGCGTGAGGGGCTGCCGGAGCTGTTGAGGGCCATGGATCGGGGTTGGTGGGGCGGGAGCGGGTCGGTAGAGTCTCGATCTAGGTGGACGCAGACGACATCATTCGGTTGCTGTCCCTCGTTCCGTTGGAACCGGAAGGGGTCACTTCCGCGAGACGTACCGGTCTTCGCTTGCGTTTGGCGCCAGGTCGGCGAGCACGGCGATCTACTACATGCTCACGCCGTCGACGTATTCGGCGATTCACCGCCGTCGTTTCGGACGAGATCTTCCATCACTATCTGGGCGATCCGGTGGAGATGCTTCAGCCGCTGCCGGACGGAACCGGAAAGCGAGCGGTGATCGGTGACGACCTGGAGCGCGGGATGCGCCCCCAGGTCGTCGTGCCCGGAGGTATCTGGCAGGGCTGCCGACTGATTCCCGGCGGACGGCTGGCTTTGATGGGCTACGACTGTGGCGCCCGGGTTTTCTTACGATGACTTCGAGCTGGCCAGCCGGGAAGTCTTGCTTCGAGACTTCCCGGCCCACGCCGCGATGATTCGCGATCTGACCGGGAGTAACCTCTTGCTGACGCGGCGCGCCGCCACCACCAGCCCCGGATCGAACACCGCAACCTCGGTGACCTTCTCCGCGGCCATCGTGAACCGCACGCGTACGGCGGTTGCGCCCGCCGGGTGGAACGCGTTCTCGCCGAGATGTGTGAGGTTGCGCGAAAACATCATGCCGGTGCGCTGAACGTGAGGCTGCCCTTCTCGAAGGCGATCTCGATGCGGTCGGCGGGGCGCGCGCCGAATTCGTAGGTGCTGGTGTACTTGGCGGCGAGCTCGGCCGTAAGTGGCACGGCGGCGGGTACGGGGTCGGCGCCGCCGACCGCGACGAGGTACTCGAGCACCGGCTTAGCGGCGTCGCCGCCCGCGCGGGCGTGCGCGAGCAGCGTGATGCTGTGCGGGCCATGTGTCGCCTGAACGCCGGGGGAGGCCTCGACGAACGCCTTGACGACGGCGAGCTGGCCCAGCATCGCTGCGGAAAGATCGACGGGCGGGCGCCGTGGGCGAAGCGCCTGCGCGATGGGGACGTTCCCAATGTGGGACGCGGCGCCGAGCGCGGTTTCCCAGTCCCGAAGCCCCAGTCCCATGCGGCGTTCGCCAGCGTGGGGTGGAGGTCGAGCAGCTCGTTGACGCGCTTCGGGTTGAAGTGCGAGACCGACACCATCTCGCGCGCCAGCGCCGGGGGCTGTGTGGGGAACTCGTCGGGGACCGGCGGGATCGCCGTGGGTGGTGCAGAGGATGTGGGGGCGGGAGCTGTGGCCGTGGGCGGCGGAGCTTCCGGAGTTTTCGGCGCTGCAGCGAGGGAGCCGACCCCTGCGGCGGCGGCCAATCCCATGAATGTGCGGCGTGAGAGTGTGTTCATAGTGGTCGAGTGTACGGATCGCGCGCGAGCGGAAGTTGCGGTATAACCGCTTCCCTTCAATGAAGATCTGTCGCTCGCGCGTCCTGCTGCTCTACGCGGTCGTCGCCGCCGCACTCCCGCCCGCGCGGCGGACGTGAGCAAGGCGCCGAAGCTCGGGTGGTTCAACTCGACCGAGCTTAGCGTGGTCTACGCTTCGGGAACTCCGACACGCACACCTACGGCTTCAAGGACACGCTGCGTCGCGTCTGGGACAAAGCGCGATTCAAGCTCAGGCCGACTACCTGCGCGCCGACACCGCGGATGACCGCTTTCTCCTCGTCGGGTCCGGCATCACGTTTCTGCCCGGGTGAGCAGCCGTCCGACCCGCCGCTGACCTTGGTCAAGCCGCCGGTCGAGCCCGACGTCGAGAAGATCTTCGTCGAGTTCGGACTACGCGCGCGAGATCACAGGACGCTTCTTCTGGAGCGCCGGCGCCAGCTGGGATCGCAACGAGGACGCCGGCATCCTGAATAGATACATCGGGTTCGGCACCGTGGGGAATCGCTGGTTCAACCGCGACGACTTCGCCTGGTCCACGACCTACGGCTTGAGCTATACCGACCGGCACGAGGCGAACACCGAACCCGGCCGAGAGGAGCAGTTTGCTGGCATCCGGCTGGGCTCCGAGCTTCGCATGAAGATGGGAACTATCAGCTCGTTCGACAACGAGTTCACGCGGGAACGTCAGCTTCGCCAGACGTCGACGATTATTCGATGGACATCACGAGCTCGGTCTCCGTCGCGATGGGCAAGCACGTGTCGCTCAGGGTCAGTCTCCAGTACCTGTTTAACAACCTCGCCCGCCCTGGAGGACGTCGACGTCGTGGCGCACGTTGTGCTCAGATCCCGGACGGCGTGCCGGGCAGCGGGGACGAATACTTCCGTACCGTGTCTTCGGGAGGGTTCGAGATCACGGTCGGCGAGAGTCCGGTCCGCAAGGAGCAGCTCGACACCGTGTTCCGGACGACGCTGGTGATCGATTTCTGAGCGTCGTAAACTCGCGCCGGCACACGACGGGGGAAGATGAAGATCACATCAATGTCGATCGGGATCACGACGCTGCTTCTTCTTTCGGTCGCAGACGGCGTCGCCGCGCCTGGCAAGGATACCGGCCCGGATCGGCTGGGCGGCTGGTCGAACGTCAGCGTCGGCAAGGGCGAAGACCCACATGCGTTCGGAATCGAAGTCGAATTGTGGAAGAAGGGTGGGCAGCTCTTCGGATTCATGTCCGAGTACAACGGCCCGGCCGCGGATCCGCCCGTGGGCAAGCTCGAATCCATTCGCTGGGACGAGAAGAGCGGTGCGATCTCGTTCACGTCGAAGCTTTCCGTCGGCGTCGACCCCGCGCCCGAAGGCAGCGCCTGGCTGCCGAAGAAGAATCTCTACGAGTTCACCGGAACGATCGGGACGAAAGGAATGGCGGGGACCCTGCGCAGGAAGTTCGTCAACGACGACGGCTCCTCGACGGCCTACGACGAGGACGTCATGCTTGCGCCGAAGCGCGCGTCGTCGGACGAGTCGTTCGAGGACTGGACAAAGCGGTGGAACGAAGCCTTGAAGAAACGAGGCCCCAAGTGGTGAGCGGTACGTCTATGCCTTCTACTCGACTTCTCTCTTCGGCAGGAATGGTCTCCTCCACGATCGTGGCATCGGAAAAGGCTTCCCGAATCGCTATGAACTCGGTTTCGACCTCCAAGAACGCCGTCAGAACTCGCGGGTCGAAGCGATCGACGGTCTCCATGATCAGCTGCTTCGCGACCTCGTGGCTGTACGCGGCCTTGTAAGGTCGCTGGCTGGTCAGCGCGTCGTAGACGTCGGCTAGCGCGACGATGCGCCCGCTGATCGGAATCTCCGTGCCGCGCAGACCCTGGGGGTAGCCCGACCCGTCGAAGCATTCGTGATGCGTCAGCGCGATATCGCGGGCCATGGCCAGGTACTCTACGTCGGGAAACTGTTGCATGGCGGCCAGCAGGGTTCGGGCCCCGATGGTCGGTAGTGGGTCTTCATGACGTCATACTCTTCCTTGGTGAGGCGTCCGGGCTTCAAGAGGACGCTGTCGGGAATGCCCACCTTCCCGATATCGTGGAGCGTCGCTCGTCTGATAGAGGTTGTCCATGAATTCGTCGGTGATCTCAGGAAGTCCTGTCTCAGCCGTCGGCCGAGAATCCAGCAGTAGTTTCGAATGCGCTCCAGGTGCTGGCCGGTTTCCGTGTCTCGTGATTCCGCCAGCTTGGCGAGGGCGAAGACCGCCACCTCGCCCGCGCCGAGCGCCGCGATCCGCTTGCACGCGCTCACGCGAAGCAGCAGCTCGGCGGGATCGAAGGGCTTCGCGATGAAATCGTCCGCCCCTGCCGAGAAGCCGGCCACGATGTTGGCTTGCTCGGCGCACTCGGTCAGGATGACCATGTAAATGTAGCCCGACGCCTTGTTCGCACGGATGATCCGGCACAGCTCGGCGGCCGTCATGTCCGGCAGCTGCCACTCGGTGATGACCAGACGGAAGCTGCTGCCCTCGAGGCGTTGGAGAGCCTGTCGTCCGCTCCCGCTGCCCGAGACCGAATAGCCGGAACGCGTCAGCAAGTCCGCGAGCGATTCGCGGGAGCGCTCATCATCGTCGACCAGAAGGACGCGCATCAAGTCTCCACCGCATCAAGCCTCGGCTTCAGCGACTTCCGTCGCTAGCCACCGAGCTCGCTCACCGCTCGTTCGATGTCCGCGGCCGTATTGCCGCGGGACGTCTGATCCTCCGCGGTCCCGAATTTGGGGACGACGTCGGCGCCTTCAGCTCGATGAGGCCGTGACGTCGCAGGCGCAGAAGTCCCCGAACGATGTCGACCTTTCGTATCGGCGCGATCCAACTCAGCGACCGGACGTCCCATCGTCCGTCAACGAGATCCAGGAGGAAGACGTCCTCGCTCGTGAGCATCTCGGCTTCCGGGCCCAGGGGCTCGTCCCGGTGGATGCGGCGCGGCACCGCATCCGGGAGGAACCTGGGTCCGGTAGGCCGTCGCCAAAAAGCCCGTCTCGGCCTTGGCGATGAGCATCGCCCGGAATTCGTCCCCTTCCGGCTTGAGACTGCAGCGATCGATCCACTCGACCGCCTCCTCGTACTCCTCGCTTGCCGTCAGCTCCCTCAGCCTGGCCAGCGCGGTGTTCTCGTCGAACGATGTCGCTCTTTGGCTCGCGGAGTTCCCGCACCTTGATGAAACCCAGCCTCGAGCTGACGCAGGAAGAATCGACCCATCGTGTATTCCGGGCGCGACAGGCCAGCGCGATCTCGGCAAGCGTCCGACTTCCGTCGATCGCGTCGTACAGCTCTGCCTTCCACGTAGCTCGCACCGGTGGGCGACGTCGGCGCGTTGTCGCCCTTCTTGGGCACGAGATTCGTTGACGGGAAGACGCTCCGAATCCGCTGCAATTCCTGGATTCGCTTCTCTCCTTCTTCCAGCGCCTTGCGGAAGTCGATCTCGATTCGGAACGCGTCCTTCCGGGGAACATGGTCGGCCTCGAAGCGGAAGTTCCCGTTCGGCCACTCGAACAGACCGAAGACCACCTCCTCCGCCCTGGCGACCAAAACCGACTGCAGATCCGCCTCGGACAGCCTTCCGCTCTCGGTCAGCAGGCAGCCGAGGCTCCGTCCTGTTCCCTCCCTGGCGTCTCATGCACTCCTGAAGCGTCACATCGTCGATCTTTCCGTGAGCGATGAGGAACTGCCCGAGGAGCAGGCGCGGCTCGTTCGACGAGCGAGGCGCCGATTCGGCCGTCCGTGAAGTAGATCCGCGTGATGACGGTGTCGTGTCGAACACGCCAGTGCGCCCGACTTGCCGGCGCTGCCTAGCCACTGGAAGAGGTCGGCGCATCCGAGAACGTCGAACGAAGATTCGAGACAGCGCATGCTTCACCCCTGACGGAGGTTGAACATAGGTTCACGCAAAAGCGTGCGCAAAGAACGTCGGCCAAGGTTGACCGGCGAAGGGACGGCACACATATTGGCGGGGGTCCGGGCCAACCTCTGGTACGGGATGGGCATGACCGAGCAAGCTCAAGATAGAGACGTCGGTGCAGCGCTCTACGAGCTGCAAACAGTATCTCTCGGATGAGTTGGCTCCGATCATGGTGATCGCCGCGGTCGACGTCTTGCTCAAGACGGCGCCCGCCGTGGTGGCGACACGGCATCCACGGTTGGGTAACCGCGCAGTACAGCGGCGTCGGGGCGAGCGTTCCCGTCTCCGACTACATCTTTCACTCGTTGAAGAAGATCTACCTGCTTGCCGACCTCAATCTCTTGGAGCGGGAGCGCATCAAGCCGTACGTCGAGCAGCTCGGACAGCTCAGTCTTGGAGTTCTGTCCGGAGGACGACCGCGAGACGCTCTGGACGAACATCGCCAGCCTCGGCGCCTTGGAAGTCGCAAAGACGGCCCGGGTCGAGATCGTCCACCGCCAGATTCGAGCGGGGGAGAGTTCGGTCCGGGTGGGCGACGACGCACCGGTCTCGCTGAGCCGGGGCTCTCGCCGCGAGCGCCGACCGGGGCTCGAGAGGACTGGCCCTGCTCGTCGACCGGCTCGAGCGCGCCACGGGGTGCAGGGGCGGACGGCGTCGAGATCGGGTGAGGGGCACGGCGAGCTTCTGACGCACATCCCGTGGCCAGGGCCGCGATGCAGTCCGGAACCGAGGCCGAGTTGGAGCGGCATCTGCGTCCGCTGGCCAAGATGGGTGTCGACGCGGCGCTGGGTCAGGTCTTCCGCGCGTTGGGACGCAGCCTGCCGGAGTGGACCTCGCGCCGGACTCCGCTGCGGCATCGGCCGTTTCGCCGCGCTCCGACCGAGCCGTCGACGCCATGCGCCGCATCATCTCAATGGCCGGAGACGAGAAAGAGGGGACGAAGCGCTTCGGCGAGATGGTCGACGCCGCCATTGAGCAGTTCAATTCGGGTTCCGCTCGTGCAGGCGGCGACGATGTTCGATCTCGCGGAGCAGGTCGTCAAGAGCGGAAGCTGACTCCCGAGCTGCTGGCCTCGATTCGGACGCGCGGCCGGGACGCGCTCGCGGTGGACCAGCTTCGCCGATTCGCCGAGAAGCCGGAGACCCATCGGTCGCTCCGGACCGTGTTGAACTTCTTCCCTGGTCTTACCGTCCGGGGCTTGCTCGGCGATCTCGAGGAGGAGACGAAGCGAGACCGTCAGAAAGCTCCTACTGGCGCTCCTCGAATCCACGGCCTACCCGCGCGCAGCGCAGCCTTGAGCGGTTGCAGTTCCATCGGGATGGCGACATGGATCCTCGGGGGTTCGTCCGCCGGAACATGGTCTATCTGTTGCGGCGCATTCCGGTTCCAGCCGGGACCAATGCGGACGACGAGCTCGGCCTTCTCGAAGAAGGGCTCAAAACTGACGAACCCTCTCATCCTCGTCCGGGAAGCCGTCTCCGCCCTTGGCCAGCTCAGCCGGGACGACGCCGAACATATCCTGATGGCGAGGCTCGGACAGATCGAGCAAAATGCTCATGACCGGCGAGATGGGTGGCCACGAGGAACGGGTCCTCACGATGCTCCTCGACCGCACTGTGTCCGCCCTGGGCAGCAGCGGTTCTCTCTCGCGCGCTGAGGGCGGTTCTGGAGCACGCCCTCAAGCGGAAGAAGGCACTGGGCGACACGCTGGCGAGGTTGGAAGTTCTGTCAGGACACGACTTGAGCGGCGATAAGGATCTCGTCGCGCGGCTCGTCGAGATGCTCAAGGCGGATCTTCCCGTGCGTGGTGTTGGGATTCGTCATCAAGAACGAGCACAAGATGCTCGCGCCGTTGATTCGCGCGCTGTCGTCGTGACCCGCGGCACCCGCGGTCAGCAGAGAGGTGATGGAAGAAATCGTTCGGAGATTCCCGGACCGGGAGTTCGCCGCGGACGCCGCCAAGGTCCTGGTCCGGTTTCGGCGCGGGGAGCCGGCCTGCGGAAGCGCCCGCCGAGATGCTCTCCGGGAAGTCGAGCTATTCGGCCTGCCCAACCTGTTCCAGGTGCTGGCGGAATCCCGGCTGACCGGAGTACTCACGCTGGCGAACGGCGCGGGAGAGCAGATCGGGATGGTGTCGTTGGAGGAAGGAAAGATCTCGGATTGCGAGACGGGTCCGCTACGAGGCAAAGCGGCGTTCTACCAGCTCTTCGAAGCGCCCGTCCGCGGAGGCTTTCGTTTCATCGCCAACGCCGAGCTGTCGAAGCGACGGACGAGCGGCCGAGCCGCTCCCGGAAGTGCTCCCCATGGTGCGTGGAGGGAGTGCGGCGCCACGACGGGAGTTCCGCGAAGCGAGCATCTTGGTGACGGGAAACAACCGGCTCGACGGCGACGTCCACGTCCCCGACTCCGCCCGGGACCGATGAAGAACGGAGCTTCGTCGATATGTGGTGTGGAAGAAGGTGACGGCGGGTGTCACACCGCACGAGCTCGAGGACGCGCTCGGGGTCGATCCGTATCGAGGTTCGCCACCTCCTCGCTCACTGGGTCGAGGAGGATCAGCCCAAGTCTCGCTAGGGCCGGCTGGGAGCCGTGTCGCGAGAGCCTCAGACGCTCGCGGTTTTCCAGTCGTACTTCTCCGCGATCGTCGTCAACACGAGCTTGACGATTCCTTTCAGCGTGTCCTGCACTCCGACACCCGTGGTCGCAATCGACTCGTAAAGGGAGTCTGTTCTCGCATTCAGGACGGCATTCAGGCGCTCGATCGGCGCGAGATCTCGGCAGGTCGCGCTTGTTGAACTGCAAAACGTGCGGAACGTCGGCGAGCCGCACGCCCTGCTCTTGAGGTTCTCCTCCAAGTTCCGGAATGGATGCGATGTTCGCACTCCATCATCTCTTCCTGCGAATCCGCGACGAACACGACGCCGTCGGCGCCCTTGAGGACGAGCCTGCGCAGTCTCGTTGTACGACACCTGCCCCGGCACGGTGTAGAGCTGGATGCACGTCGTCATCCCGTGGATCTGGCTCAGCTCGAGCGGCAGGAAATCGAAGATCAGCGTGCGATCGGTCTTCGGTGGCCAGCGAGACCATCTTGCCCTTGATGTGTTCCGGCAGGCTGTCGTGGACGGACTGCAGATTCGTCGTCTTCCGCAGAGCCCTGGACCGTAGTAGACGATCTTGGCACACGGCTTGTTGGTCGCGACGTCGAAGCGAGCCATGCCACCCTCCTCCTCCCGGCGGGGCCGCCCGAGCTTCCCGGCAGAATATTGTGGCCAGCCCCGTGAAGGGCAAGCACCGTCGTCGCGGGTTTGTGGAAGGCGGTCGTCGTGCGCAGTCCGATCTCGTCGAAGACCGGAGTTAGCTCGCCAAGGAGTCCTCCAGTCCCAGTTTTTCGACGATTGGACCTTAATGAGTCCAGCGTCGTTGCAAGCCACGTGAAAATCAAAGCCGTACTAATCTAACTCATCCGATATAGGCCGGTGATGGAAGCGGCGGACCAGGACGCTATCCCTGGACTCATCGATCGACACCTCGGCGGCGACGCCGGTCTACCGGCAGATCGCCGAGGGGATTCAGAGCGGCGCTCGCGCGACGGCCGCCTGACCGCCGGGGCAGCAGCTTCCGCCCACGCGCGATCTCGCGAAACAGCTGTCGGTCAATCGCAACACGGTGATCGCCGCGTACGATCTCCTCGTCGAGATCGGCGCCGCAACGGGGCACACGGGTCGCGGGACGTTCCTCGTCGGTCCGCGAACGGATCGCCCGGCGAGCGCGAGGCGACGCCGTGGCTCGGCGACCGTTCGCGCGTGCGCGGTCCAAGGTCCGGGTGTCGGCGAGCCTGCTGACGATCTACCGCATCGCGACGTCGCACGAGGGGATCTCGCTGGCCGGCGGCTACCCGGCCGGCGAGCTGATGCCGGTCGAGCGATTCGCGCGCGCGATGGAAAAGACCCTGCGCAGAGCGCGGCACCGAGGTCCTCTCGTACGGTCCGACCGCGGGTTACGGGCCGCTGCGCGAGACGATCGCCGGCGGAGATGAGCCGCAAGGGCAGCCGCCGTGCGACGCATCGTCCGATTCTCGTCACGAACGGATCCCAACAGGCGCTCGAGCTGGCGTTTCGCGCGTTCGTCGATCCAGGCGACGCGGTGCGTCGTCGAGGATCCGACGTACACCGGAGCGATCAGCGCGCTCGCCGCCCTGGGCGCGCGCGCTGGTCGGCGTGCCGCTCGACGATCAGGGGCTCCGCCCCGATCTGCTCGAGCTGGCGCTGGAGCGCCACCGGCCGCGCGTGCTCTACGTGCAGCCCACGTTCCACAATCCGACCGCGCGGGTGATGGGCGAGGCCCGGCGCCGGGAGGTGTCTGGCGATCGCCGCGCGGCACCGCTGCGTCATCGTCGAGGACGACTGGGCGGGCGACCTGCGCTTCGAGGGGCGCGATCTTCCGACGCTGCACGCGCTTGGACGGCGGGAAGCACGTCCTCTACCTCAGCACGTTTCTCGAAGAAGCTCCTGCCCGGGCTGCGCGTCGGCTGGGTCGCCGCGCCCGGAGCCGGTCTTCGAGCGCCTCCTCGCGCTGAAGCAGATCGAAGACTGCGGGACGAGCCCGCTCGTGCAGGCGGCGCTTCACGCGTTCATCGCCGTCGGGCTCCGCAGGAAGAGCACCTCGCCCGCGTGCGCGCCGCGTATCTTTCGAGGTCGCCGCGCGATGGACGAGGCGATCCGGATCCACTTCCCCGAGGGGCGCGCTTCACGCGTCCTTCGGGCGGGCTGTTCGGCTGGGTCGCGCTTCCCGGAAGCGGTGGACGGCGACGAGCTGTTCATCGCGGCCGCGCGAGCGCGGCGTGCTGGTCGGCCGCGGGTCGCTCTTCCACGTCGCGCGGCGGCGGCCGCAACACGCTGCGGCTGACGTTCGCCTCGGCCGCGGAGGAGCAGATCCGATCCGGGCATCGCGGTGCTGGGTGAGCTGTTGCGGCAGCGATGGCCGAACGACCGCGCCGCGTCTCCGCGAGCGGGATTTCGAGGCCGTGCCGATTCTCTAGAGGAGTGCGGGAGGTCATGCGATGGGATCACACCGACAAGGGAACGCCGAGGCTGAAGACGGGCCTCGCCGAGATGCTGAAGGGCGGCGTCATCATGGACGTCACCGACGACAAGCAGGCCAAGATCGCCGAGGACGCCGGCGCCTGCGCCGTGATGGCGCTCGAGCGCGTGCCCGCCGACATCCGGCGGGACGGCGGCGTCGCGCGCATGTCCGACCCGGCGATGATCGAGAAGATCATGAAGGCGGTGTCGATCCCGGTCATGGCGAAGTGCCGCATCGGCCACTTCGCCGAGGCGCAGGTGCTGCAGTCGCTCGGGCGTCGACTACATCGACGAGAGCGAGGTGCTGACCCCGCCGACGAGGAGTTCCACGTCGACAAGTTCGCGTTCACGGTGCCGTTCGTCTGCGGCTGCCGGAACCTGGGCGAGGCGCTGCGGCGGATCGGCGAGGGCGCCGCGATGATCCGCACGAAGGGCGAGGCCGGCACCGGGAACATCGTCGAGGCGGTGCGCCACATGCGCGCGGTGATCTCCGGGATCAAGCGCCTGACGCTGCTCGGCCCCGAGGAGATGATGACCGAGGCCAAGAACCTCGGCGCGCCGTACGAGCTGGTGCGCCTGGTCGCCGCGACCGGCAAGCTGCCGGTCCCGAACTTCGCGGCGCGGCGGCATCGCGACGCCCGGCCGACGCGTCGCTGATGATGCAGCTCGGCGCGGAGGCGGTCTTCGTCGGCTCAGGCATCTTCAAGTCGGAGGATCCGGCGGTGCGCGCGAAGGCGATCGTGCGCGCGACCACGCACTGCAACGACCCGAAGGTCGTGGCCGAGGTGTCGCGGGCCTGGGCTCGGCGATGCACGGATCGAAACGTCGAAGCTTGCCGGAATCGGAGCTTCTCAAACGCGCGGCTGGTGACGGGGACGACCATGGCGCGGATCGGCGTGCTCGCGCTGCAGGGCGATTTCGAAGCCCATGCGAAGGCGTTTGCGCGGCCTTCGCGTGCGAGGTCGTCGAGGTGCGTCGCGTCGCCGCATCTCGTCCGGTCTCGACGGGCTCGTGATCCCCGGAGGCGAGAGCACGACCCTGCTGAACCTCATGGCCGACGAGCCTTGGTTTCCCGCGCTGAAGGAATTCCACCGACGGCGGCGGCGCGCTGATGGGGACCTGCGCCGGCGCGATCCTGCTGGCGCGCGAGGTCGTCAGATCCGGCGCAGGAGAGCCTCGGCCTGCTCGACGCCGACGATCGCCCGGAACGCCTTCGGCCGTCAGGTCGATTCGTTCGAGACGACGCTCGACGCGCCGCGGCTGGGCGGGACGATCGAAGCGGTGTTCATCCGGGCCCCGCGCTTCAAGGCGCTCGGGCCCGAAGTCGAGACGCTTCGCCGCCTACCGCGGCGAGCCCGTCCTCGTGCGGGAAGGACGGGTCCTCGCGATGACGTTCCACCCGGAGCTCACGCGGGATACGAAGCTGCACGCGTATTTTCTGACGATGGCCCAACCGGCGGCACTGACAGGGAGGTTCTCGTGAAGATCTACGTGGACGGCACGCTGTACGGGAAGGACGACGCCAAGGTCTCCGTGTTCGATCACGGTTTCCTCTACGGCGACGGTGTGTTCGAGGGGATCCGGGCCTACGACGGAGTCGTGTTCCGTCTGAAGGACCACATCGACCGGCTCTACCAGTCGGCGAAGACGATCGCGCTGGACGATCCCGCTGACTCCGGAGGAGATGACCCAAGCCGTCCTCGAGACCGTCGCCGGCCAACGAGCAGCGGGATGCCTACATCCGCCTCGTCGTCTCGCGCGGGCCGGGCGACCTCGGCATCGACCCGGGGAATTGCTCGAGGCCCGACGGTCGTCATCATCTGCGCCGAGATCAAGCTCTACCCGAAGGCGCTCTACGAGACCGGCGCCGCCATCGTGACCTCGTCGGTGCGGCAGAATCCCGATTCAGTGCCTCGATCCGCGCATCAAGTCGCTCAACTACCTGAACAACATCATGGCGAAGCTCGACGCGCGCCGCGCGGGCGCTCTCGAGGCGGTGATGCTGAATCACCAGGGGCGCGTGGCCGAGTGCACCGCCGACAACATCTTCTTCCTCGCGGGTGGGGTCTTGAAGACGCCGGACCTGATGAACGGCGCCCTCCCCGGGATCACCCGCGCCACCGTCCTCGACATCGGGCGCTCGATGCCGATGCCCACGGAGGAAGGCAACTACGGCCTGCACGACCTCTACAACGCCGACGAGGTTTTCCTGACCGGGACCGGCGCCGAGATCATGCCCGTGATCTCGGTCGACGGGCGCACGGTGGGCGCCGGCAAGCCGGGGCCGACGACGAAGAAGCTCTTCGAGGAGTTCCGGAAGCGTCGGTCACGAGACGGCATCGCCGTGCCGTACGCCGCGGGAGTGGCTAAGGACTGAAAAGGGGACACTCCCTTTTTCTCGAGGACATGTCCTCCAAGAAGGGGAGTGTCCCCTTTTCGGGCCTCATCTTTTGTCAGGCAAAGAAAGTTTGACAGACAAAACTCTTGTCGCTAGGATGCGCGCCGCCGCACGGGAGACGGCGCGAGGGATAGCGACATGCACCGCGACAATCCGATCTCGTCCACCCACGAGATGTACCTGAAGGCCCTTCACGAAGCGCGCGGCGAGCACGGCGTTTCGCGGGTCGGCGATCTGGCCAAGCGGCTCGACGTCAGCCCGGGCACCGTCTCCACCGTCCTCAAGGGCCTCGAGCGGATGCACTTCGTCGAGGCACGAGCGCTACGGGTTCGTCGTCGCTCACGGAAGACGGCACCGACGTCGCGGAGTGCGTGATCCGCCGCTACGACACGATTCGCGCGCTCCTGGTCGAAGTCCTGGGCGTCAGCCCGGAGACGGCCGACGTCGACGCTTGCATGATGGAGCACGCCGTCAGCCCGGCCACCGTCGAGCGCATGCAGGAGATGCTCGAGCGCCATCGCACCCGCCGCGTCCTGACGCCGCTTTCGAGGCGGCGCCGGCGGGGCCACCTCTGCAATGGATGCAAGCGGCTCGGCGTGTGCAGAGCGTCCGGGGAGAAAGAGCGTGGGTAGGTTCGTCCCGGCCTTGGCCGCCGCGCTCATCGCCTCGGCCGCCAACGCGGAAACGCTCGCCACGGCCGAGCGGCGCGTGGCGGTCATGGGGACGAGCCTCGACGTCGCGGTCCGCGCGCCCGCTCGCGAGGACGCGCTGGCGTCGTCGGAGATCGCGATCGCCGAGGTCCGGCGCGTGGAGGACCTGCTGACGACCTGGCGAGGACGATAGCGCCTCTCGCTCTCTCAACGCGGCTCCCGCAGGCAAGGACGTCGCGCTGGTGTCGGAGCTGGCCTCGGTCCTGACGACGGTTTTCGCATGGTCCGGGACGACGGACCGCGCGTTCGACCCGACTGTGCTTCCCCTCGTCCGTGCGTGGGATCTGCGCGGCCGGGGTCGGATACCGTCGCCTCAGGAGCTTGCCGCGGCGCGAGCCGCCACCGGCCCGCAACGGTTTCGCATCGATTCCCTACGTCTGACGGCGGCTCGCCTGGATCCAACCGCGGGAATCGACGAAGGGGCGTGGGGCAAGGGCTACGCGCTCGATCGCGCCGCCGCGCGACTCGAATCGGCCGGCTTGAAAGACATGCTGCTCGATCTCGGCGGCCAGGTCCTCGCCCGAGGCAAGGACGGCGGCGGAAACGACTGGACCGTTGCGATCGCGCATCCACAGGAGCGAGCGCGGCCTGTCGTCGTCCTTGCGCTTTCGAATCTGTCCGCTTCGACGTCCGGGAATTCGGAGCGCGGCCGGAAGGTCAGGCACGTCAGAATCGGCCATCTGCTCGACCCACGGACTGGTGAGCCGGCGAAGGATTTCGGCTCGGTGACCGTGCTCGCTTCATCCGCCCTCGTCGCCGACGTTCTCTCGACCGCCTTTTACGTGCTCGGCCCCCAGGAAGGGCTTGCCCTGTCGGCCCGATTGCGGTCGCGCGGAACGCTCAACGAGGCTCTTTTTCTTGTAGAGCATCCTGACGGTCTCGAGGCGGTCGCGTCCCCGGCGTTTCCTCACTCGTTCTCTCGGCCGACACGTCCGTGCGCGGCCTGACGACCTAACACCCGTAAAGGAGAGCTTGACCATGCACCGGATTCGGCGGTTCATCGGCGTCGCCTTGTGCGCGCTCGCCGGCGTGACGGCAGCGCTTGCCCAGACTTCGACGGCGACCAACCTGGCTCCGGCGGCGGTTTCCGATCAAGAGCGGCTCGCGAGCCTGGAAAAATCGCTCGCCGAGATGCGGGCCGACCTCGCGAGACTCAAAGGCGCATCGACCGGCGCGTCCGACGCGACGGTCGCGGAGCTCGAACGCAAGATCGACGTGCTCGGTGCGGAGATCGAGGCGCTGAAGCTCGGCCAGCCTGAATCCCCTCTCGGTCCGAAGCCCCGGAGAGAACCGACGCGCGCTACGGCCTAGGCGTTTCGGCCTCGAAGGTCTACGGCGTCTCGCGCGGGGTCTCGATCGGCGGATACGGAGAAGCGGTCTACGACAACTTTTCGTCGAAAGACCAGAGCGGCCAGCCCTCGGGCCTCGAGGATCAGGTCGATCTTGCTGCGCGTCGTGGCGTATCTCGGCTACAAGTTCGACGATCACTGGGTCTTGAACACCGAGATCGAATACGAGCACGCCGTCGCCGCCGCGGACACGGGCGGCGAGGTCGCGCGTCGAGTTCGCCTACCTCGACTACATGCACTGCCCGGCCCTTGAACGTGCGGGCCGGTCTCGTCCTTATGCCCATGGGCCTCGTCAACGAGCTCCACGAGCCGACGATCTCGATCAGCACGCAGCGGCCCGACGTGGAGCAGGTCATCCTGCCGACCACCTGGCGCGAGCTCGGCGCGGGCGTTTACGGCGACAACGGGCGTGATCGCCTACCGGGCCTACGTGACGAGCAGCCTCGACGCCGCCGGATTCACCGCGGAAGAGGGCATCCGCGAGGGACGCCAGGAAGGCTCCGAAGCGCTCGCCGAGGATTGGGCCGTCACCGGCCGCCTCGACTACGTCGGGACGACCGGGCTGCTCGTCGGCGTCTCGGCGTTCTCCGGCGACACCGGCCAGGGAAGCCTCACGCCGTCGGGGCGAAGATCGGCGGCCGGACGTCGCGTGTTCGACGTCCACGCCGACTGGCAGTGGCGCGGCCTCGTGGCTGCGCGGGCTCTACGCGCACACGTCGATCTCCCAAGCGGACCTGATCAACGAACTCAACGGCTTCGTCGGCGACGAGTCGGTGGGCTCTCGTCAGGACGGCTGGTATGTCCAGGGGGCGTACGACGTCCTCTCGTTCTCGCCGAATGTCGAAGATGTCGCTGCTCCCGTACGTCCGCTACGAGCAGTACGACACGCAGCATGAGGTGCCGACCGGCTACGCGCGGAATCCCGCCAACGACATCGATGCGCTGACGGTCGGCATCGCCTACAAGCCGATCGACCGGCTCGTCTTCAAGGCCGACTGGCAGCAGCGGAAAACGCGCGCGCGAAGACGGGCGTAGACGCCTGGAGCCTCGCCCTCGGGTACATTTTCTGAACATGAGTCGAGCCTCGTGAGCCGTCTTCGTCGCCGTGGCCGCGGTCGTCTTCGCGGCCACGGCCATCGACGCGAAGGTCTTCCTGTCCCAGGATCTTCGAGATCTCCGGCACGACAATCGCCGATCTCGGAACGCGTCTCGGCGCACGTTCGGGCGAGGTTTACCAGTTCCAAAACGAGTCGAACGGCGTGATGGCGACCTCGCCGCGCAAAAGGCGCAGCATAGAGTTGCTCCAGCGGCGGTAGCGCAGCAGGCGGTCTTCGATTTGAAGAGCCAGCGCGAATGCGCTCAATCAGGCACCTCGCGGACATCCGCCGCATGGGCTCGAGCGCACGTGGTGGCGCGCGACGATCTCGCCTCGGCCGAAACGTGCAACTGGCGAACTCAGCGAGCGCTGACTCGAGCGCGCGCAGGATAAGAAGCTGCAGCTCGACGTGCTCGGCGATTCCGACGGCGTTTTTCAGGCACGCAACCTGGATGTCAGCGTCGAAGAACGGCTCGCGCAGTCCGAGGCGAAGCTGCAGCAGCTCAAGTATCGTTCGCTCGAAGCGGAGAGAGCGCCGTGCGTCTGCGCAACGACTGCTCGAACCTCGAGGTCGAGGATCGCACCGCGCAGGCACGCACGGAACGGCTGCGCTGAGGAATTTGCCGAGCAGGACAAGACGGAGATCGCGTGGCAGCGCTCGTGCCGTGCACGAACAGGCCGAGGCTGCGCGTCAGAAACAGTGCAGCGGCGCAGGAGGCTCTTCGTGGCCGCGCAGCGGCAGGCACTCTCCCCGCGACCGGCGTGGAATCTGGGCGACGCGCAGCGTCGCATCACCGGCTCGATCGCGGCATCGCGCAGAAATCCGCGCGCCTGAAACTTCTTCAGCAGCTTCAGGAAAACTCGAAGGTTTCGGCGAGGGCGCGAAGGCGCTCATGCAGGGGTCGCCGCTTTGGCGGCGCGTTGAGGGCCGCCGCTTCACTGCGCTGAGGATTTCGACTCAAGGTGAAGAGCAAGTTCGCCCGCGCGATCGAGACGCTTCTTGGCGCCGCGGTCGTGAAGCCGTGATCGGTCGACGATGGAGACACGGCGCGCGCGATCATCGAGCAGGTGGCCGAACAGAAAACTCGGACGCGTGCGTGCGCATCCCGCTCCCGCGCTGACGGGAATGGAAATAGCGCCGCGTTGCCCGCATCGATCACGCCGGCGACGGACGCGCTCAGTCTCGCGCCGATGCAGCGCATCGCATCCGGTCGCGCAGATTCGCCGGCTGCTCGTGGCCGAGACTGCCGCGAATTTCGTTCTGGAACGAATCCAGGCTTCGAGTTTCTCTTCGCCGCGACCGCGGGTGGCGAGTTGATCGATCGCCGTGGACTCGTGCTTGGCGGCCAACGCAAAGGTGGCGGAGGCATTCTTCAGCGCGCGGCCGATCTCGCTGTGATTTCCGCTGATCGAAAAACTGGAGACGTCGCGTCGCAAGCGCTGGAACCGCTGCCGAGGCGATCGGCGTGAAACTTTCACTGCGGCCGAGACTGCGCTCGAGGACGCTGTCGCGACAGGTTCAGAGGTCGCCGCCGTCGTCGATCAGTAGCGGCCGAAGAGCGCACCGCCCGCAGCGCGCCGTGCAGGAAGCGGAGCGCTGGCGTATCGCGCAGCTTCGATCGCGAGCGCAGTCGATCGGAGAAACCAGCGGCTAGCGCCACCGAGCGACTCGGAAAGCGCGCAGTTTGCGGAAGGCGAGGCGAAGGTCGCGGAGTTGCGCGCCGGTATCGAGGAGATCGAGCGTGGCTCGTGAAGTTGCGCGGTGAGCGCGACGTGAAACGCGAGGCCGTCGGCCAGGCGCGACGTATCCGCCGAAAACGCCAACGTCTTCGAGACCTCAATCGTGGCTCTGTCCGGAACCGAGGCAGCCGCAGCGCGCTTGTGGAAATGCAGGGCACGCGCGAGCACGAGATCGAATCGTAACGACGCAGATCGGCGAACTGGAGCAGGAGGGACATCGCCAGCGCGCCCGCGGTGACGAATGCGCAGCGAACGCTCGCCATCCGCAAGAGTCTGTGGAGCGCACGCGCACGCAGCTCGTGCAGCTCGAGGAAGTTCTCCTCGCGTGCTCGAGCGCTAACAGTCCTACGTGTCCGCGAGCAATCCGACCGCCTGCGCACGGAAGTTTCCGCGCTCCAGGTCGACCTCGCCGAAAAACGCGCACGCCTGCAATTCTCCGGCGGCAGGCGACGCGCGAACATCAGACGGAGTTGAAAACGGTCAGAGTGGCGTCAACGGTGGATGGCCTCGCAGCAGCCCGAAGGCGTGCGCGCGCTCGATCTCGACGACGACCAGACGAACCTGCGCCTGGGCGGATGCAGCTGCCCCGGCGAAGGAAGGGGTTCGCGACGACTGAGTCAGCACCTGACGGCAAGGCCCCGGCGCCGCAAACGCGCCAGCCCAAGCCGGAAGAACTCGCCAGCGCTCGAGAGCACGGATTGGGAAGCGGTGAAGAACGACGTCCTCGCGCCTGCCACAGCGCGTGCAGAGCATGGGGCCGGTCAATCTCGTCGCGATCGAGGAGCTTACGGAGAGCCAAACAGCGCTTCGAGTTTAAATCGCAGAGCGACGACCTCACGAACTCGAAGACCGAGCGTTCAAGGCGATCGACGAAATCAACCGCACGTCCGAGCGACAGCCTGACACGTTTGTTATGATCCGCGAATTTACGCAGACGTTCAACACGCTCTTCGGCGGCGGGCCACGTCGACCCGTGCTCGTGTCGACCGAGGATCCGCTCGAGAGCGGCATCGATCGTCGCGTTTCGGCACGCGCCTGCGCATCACGCTGCTCTCGACAGAAGACGATGACGGCTGTAGCGCTGCTCTTCGCACTACCCGTGAAACCGAGTCCGTTCTGCGTGTCGACGAACTCTCGACGCGCCGCTCGACGAATCGAACATCGGGCGCTTTCCACGACGCTGCTCAAGCAGTTCACCGCGAATTTTCCGGGCAGCCCATCATCATCACGCACAACAAGCGCATCGATCTCCGCGTTTCAGAGCATCTACGGTGTCACGATGGAGGAGCGCGGTGTGTCGAAGGTTGTCTCGATGCGTTTCCACACTGAGCACCAATGAGCTCGATCTCGCGCAATCAGTTGGGACTACCTACGGAAGCGCCGGCCGAGGCGCCTGCGGTGAACGGCGCCGCGGAACCGGCGGGCACGAGCGAACTGGACGAGGTGGAGCGCGGCCTCCGGACGCGCTCAGTGAAGCTCACGTCCAACGAACGCGCCCCACGCAGCAGTCCGGTAGGTCCGCAGCGGGTGAGGTCGCGTTCCACCTCCTGATCCCGCTAAAGGTTCGTTAGACTTACGTGCTGCGGGAAAATCCGCTGACGGAGCTTCGCCTGATCCGATGCTCCGCGCCGATGCCGCAGCGTTTTGGCTGTCATCATGGCCGGTGGAAAGGGGTGAGCGGTTCTGGCCGCAGAGCCGCCCTCCAGTCGCCCCAAGCAACCCTCCCATCGTGGCGACATCCATGCTCGCGCAAACCGTCGAGCGCCTGCCGGGCCTCGTCGAGCAAGCGAACATCATCGTCATCACTAATCGTGAACAGCGCGCCGCCGTGCTCGAAACGTGTCTGATGTTGCCGCCGGCGAACATCGTCGCCGAGCCTGTCGGTCGCGACACTGCGGCCGCGGTCGCTGGCTGCGCTTTCGTCGGTCGACGCGATCCGAAGGCGACGCTTGCGATGCTCCCAGCGGATCACGTCATTCACGACACGGCTGCGTTTCGCGAAGTGCTTGCCGCTGCTTTTGAGGCGGCGGAAGCGGAGACGCGCCTCGTGACGCTTACATTGATCCGACCGAGCCGCGACAGGCATGGCTACATTCAGAGCAATACGTAACTGAACGAAGTATTAAC
>ERZ1370068.915-contig-10837_pt1 | contig 36309 bp, 52 predicted proteins | sample MGYA00561227_ERZ1370068 | MGnify/ENA primary metagenome ERZ1370068 (study PRJEB38410, sample SAMEA6850437) | metagenome | study: Metagenomic assessment of the ecological functions of the soil: analysis of the soil microbiota associated with the... | reverse complement strand
GTGCTTCGTTCAGTTACGTATTGCTGAATCTCGACGTCTTGACCGACGTGCTGTCGCCCAGCTGCCGCCCGGCCCGGCGTTCTACCCCGACGGGAGGAGCCACCGACGAGCCAGGAAGTGCTGATGGCCGAGCTGATCCGCCAGGCCGCACTCGAAGGGTGCGCGACGAACTGCCGCACTCGTTGGCCGTCGTGATCGAGGAGGTCAGCCCGCATGAAGGCCGCGACGACCTGATCGATGTGCACGCCCAACCTGTACGTCGAACGGGAGGCCGAAGGGCATCGTGATCGGCAAGGGCGGCGCCAGGCTGCGTGGGTGGGCACCGCTGCGCGCTGCGCAGATCGAAGCTGCTCGGCACCAAGGTATACCTCGATCTGCGCGTCAAGATCGCGAAGAACTGGCAGCGCGACCCCAAACAGCTTAGCCGGCTGGGCTTCTGAGCGCCGTTCAGCGTCCGATGCAGAAACTCAAAGATCAGCGCGGTCGTGGCCGCGGCCTGGCGCTGTTGGCAGCCGGCGTGGCCGCCTTCGTGTTCTCCGTAGTACCGGACCTGATGCCTGCGGCTTCCAGCGCGGCCGTCATCTTGCGTGCATGGCCAGGGTGCACCGGTCATCACGCGTCGAGGAGGTGATGAGCACAGGTGGGTAACGGCGGCCGGGATCGATGTTGTGGTACGGCGAGTACTTCTTGATGAAGCCCCTCCGCCGGGTCGTCAGGATCGCCGAACTCGGCCACCCACGACGCGCCCGCCAGTAGTTGGTGATGCGGCGCATGTCGAGCAGCGCTGCTGGCAGACCAGCGCCCCGAAGGCTCGGGGGTACTCCGTGAGCATGATGCCCATCAGCGGGCCCCGGCCTGGCACCTTCTGCGCCGAGCTGGGGGCGGTCCATCCCCCGAGCCGCCAAATCCTTTGCAGCGGCGGCGAGTCATCCACGACCTTATACCTGTTCGCGCGCACCGCCTGGTCATGTACCAGAGCCGGTCCGTATTCCCACCGCCTCGGATGTTGGCCGGCGCGTAGCTGCCGCCACGAGTCAGCCACGGCCTGCCACACCGAGATAGGTCAGCGTAGCTGCGTTGAGAAACGCCCGTATCCAGAGAGCAGCGTGGGGCCCCGGTTTCGTTGAATCACGTTGTGCCACAAGAAAATACGGTATTCGAGTGCCGTCCGCCGAGGTGGCGAACTGCTGCGTGACCACGAGACCGTCTGCGTCGAAAAACGCCGGTGACTTCTTGATCTCGCGCATCGGGCCCGCGGCTGTGCCGTGCAGCAGCCGCGGAGGTCTGATGAACTTGTGGTGTGGGGAAAGTCGTCACCCAGGAGTCGAAGTCGAGATGACGGCGTCGTCGCGTTCTCCGGTGCGCCCTCAAGCGGCTCGGTCGCGCCGGGTGCCAGGCGTGACAACCTCCACCCGGGTCGTGACGTCGCGCAGCGCTGACCGAGACGAACCTGCCCCGTCCATGCTCCGGAAGCGAAGAACGATTCATTACCCGGCGAACACCGCGCGCACGGTTCGGCCGTCCGGCAGCAGTGAGCTGCTCGTAGTCGGCGATGAGCACGCTGCCGGCGTCGTATGGTGTCCCCCCTCGTCCAGTCCGATTTCAGTGCGATCATCGCCCATTGGCGGTGAAGCGCGACGCTGCTATCGGTCGGAATGTCGAGACGGACCAATTCGCCGGCGCGCAACTCATACGTCTCCTTGTTGTAGAAGTCGACGTGGCGGTAGACGCGAATGTGCGCTCGAATCCCGGATAGCGGTTGCAACCCGCACCCACCGCGACGTCGCTTGCGGCGCCGGAAGATCGTTTCGCGTCTTCGAGCGGCGTACCGCGCCGCCAGCGTTTGACGAGCAGGGGATATCCAGTTCGGTCAACGTGCCTTCGCCAGTCGTTGCCCACCAACACCGTGTCTTCGTCCTCCCAGCCGATATCGGTCTTGGCCTCGAGGTAAGGTTGAATCCGTCGGCGACGAATTGCGCGCGTCGCGATGTCGAATTCGCGCACAACACTGGCGTCGCCGCCGCCACGCGAGAGACCGATGAGCACACGGGTGCACTCGGGTTGGATGACGTCAGCACCGCCCCACACCCAGTTCTGGTCCTCCTTCGGCAGCGAGAGCGTCCACGTCGATGGAGGACATCCCACTTCTGGCGAGTCTTTCTGGTACTCCTCAAGAGTCGTGCGGCGCCAGACGCCCCGTGTGTGCATCGCATCGCGCCAGAAGTTGTACGAGGTGCTCGCCGGCACGCCCGACAGGCGTGGATTTGGGTGTCGGCTTCGTACACCTCCGCGCCTCGGCGGCGCATCGCCTCGAAGCGGTGATTGCCCAATTCGGCGAGCGTCGGCTTGTTGTGTTGACGCGCCCAGGTGAGGGCCTCTTCGCCGGTGATCTCTTCTGAGCCATAGGAAGCGATCGTCCGCATCGCACCCGACATCAATTGCGTTTACTCATGCCGCCCCCACCGCGCGCGACCAGCCTAATTCACGCTGCAGGCGGTCTTGTGCGCTTGAGTAGTGCCGCGTCTGGACGCTAAGCAGGCTGGCCGTGCCATCGCCACGACGACTGTGCGGTCAGGCTGCTTCGCCGACCACACGCCCATCTGCGAATTGGCGCAGTTCGACATGATGGCCATGTAGTCCGGCCGGTAGTACCAGTTGTTCACGATCTCGATGCCGCTGATCGCCAGCGCCAGGGTTGATCGCGACCGTCTCGGCGACGGTGCCCTGGTAGCCCGCGGCGTTGCGCGCGATCCTGCGGCGTCGACCCGTCCGAGCCGATGTCACCGTCGAGCGCGCGATTGTTCAGCACGTCGTTGGCATGCCACTCGGCCAGCCAGCTGCAGCTTCAGATTGATCTTCACGTCGTTGGTGCAGCCGGCCTGATGCTGAATGGTGTAGACATTGGCGACCACCCTGTCGTTGAGGCGCTTGTTGTCGGCATTGGCGGCGGGCGTGCCCGCGCCAGCCGCGCCGACCACCGCGACAACGGGCACCGCGCGCATACCCATGCGGTGCGCATACCGCTGACTGTCACGTCGCGTCGAGATTACGCGACCGTCGTCGCGAACCGGCTCCTCAGCGGCAAGATTCTCCACGGCGGCCTGAAACCAGCTCCGGGCCGGCACGCGTTCACGTCGGTCCCACCAGACGTCGGGCTGCCGCATCACCCAGCCGTTGAGCGCTTCCAGCTCGGCGGCCAACGAGATCAGCAGCGGCTCGCTGTTGGCCGTGCCCATCAGCTGAACGCCGATCGGCAGCCCGCCGTAGGTGAAGCCGGCGGGCACATTGATCGACGGCCACCCCACCAGGTTCCACGGCCAGGTCACCGGGCACGCGCGGATCATCGCGCGGTCGGTCGACAGCCCGCCGCGGTGGTCGAAGTCGTTCACCCTGGGCGGGGCTGCGCAGTGGTCGGCGCCAGCACGACGTCGACGAGATTGAAGATCCATCCGAGCCGGCGCTGCGATTTGGCTTCGCGCGGCGCGCGCCTTTCGCAGCGTGTTCTGCGACAGCAGCCAGCCGGTCCGCGTATTGGCCAGCGTCCGTTTGTCCAGCGTTACGTTCGGGCCGAGGCGATCCACCCAATCGAGCAGCCCCGACGTCGACCGGGACAGGAAGTTCCATGACATCCCCAGGTTGTAGTCAGGTCGGCCGCCACGATGGTGTGCCCGAGCTCCTCCAGCTGGCCCGCGACGGTCTCCATGGCCGCCCGGATCTCCGGGTGCAGCTTGGCCCGGAAGACCGTGTGGGGAACTTCGTCGACATCGCGATCTTCAGCGGGCCGGGAGCCTGCGCGACGAAATCGGACACCCGCAGCGGCGGCGGTTGATGCAGGTCACCGGGGACGTTGCCCGACGCCGCGTCCAGCACCAGCGCCGCATCGGTGACCGTGCGGGCCAAAACCCCGTTGACGGTGATGCCGTTGAACGCCTCGGGCAGCGGCCAGGTGGAGATCCGCCCCCGCTGCGGTTTGATGCCGACCAGATGCGTCCACGCCGCGGGAATCCGCACACTGCCCGCGCCATCCGAGCCGATGGCCGCCGCCACCAATCCGGCCGCCACGGCCGCCGCGCTGCCGCCTGACGAGCCCCCCGGCGTGTGTTCGCTCGACCACGGGTTGCGGGTGTGCCCGAACGCCGGGCCGCTGGTGAATGGCCATTGGCCCAACTCACAGGTGTTGGTCTTGCCGACGATGACCGCGCCCGCGGCCCGCAGCCGGCGCACCACCTCGGCGTCCTGGTGGGCCTTCGGGACGTATCCGCCGGCACCGAACCGGGTGGGCACGCCCGCGACGTCGACGTCGTCCTTGACCGCGATCGGGATCCCGAGCAACGGAAGTTGTTCGCCCGCCGCACGTTTGCGGTCCGCATCCGGCCGCATCGGCCAGTGCCTCGCTTGCGTCAACACCACACGGAACGCGTTGAGCGTCGACTGGCTCGCATCGATGGCATCAAGTGATCGCCGTACCAGTTCGATCCGACGTTACTGATGCCGGCGGCGAGCTGGTAAAGCTGGTTGGTGATCGTAGGAAATCGGCGCCGTATCGGGCATCCGCTTCGATATGACTCGACCATCACTTACGAGAATATCGGCGCTGCGAACCAGCAACTGTCAGAAGCACGGTGAGAGACTGTCTTAATGCGGCTGTATCGGGACCGAGCGGTGGTGCTGCGCCAGCACAAGCTCGGTGAGGCCGACCGGATCGTCACCCTGCTCACCCGCGACCACGGGTTGGTGCGCGCGGTGGCCAAGGGTGTGCGGCGCACCCGGAGCAAGTTCGGGGCGCGGCTGGAGCCGTTCGCGCACATCGATGTTCAGCTGCATCCCGGCCGAAACCTCGACATCGTCACCCAGGTGCAGGCCATCGACGCGTTCGCCACCGACATCGTCAACGACTACGGCCGCTACACCTGCGCATGCGCCGTGCTGGAGACCGCGGAGCGGCTGGCAGGGAGGAACGGGCCCCGGTGCCCGCGCTGCACCGGCTCACCGTGGCCGCGCTGCGGGCGGTGGCCGACGGCGGCCGCCCCCGCGAACTCGTGCTCGACGCTTATCTGTTGCGCGCCATGGGAATCGCGGGCTGGGCACCGGCGCTGACCGAATGCGCCCGCTGCGCCGCGCCGGGTCCGCACCGGGCGTTCCACGTCGCGGCCGGAGGCAGCGGTGTGCGTGCACTGCCGCCCGTCCGGGTCGAGCGACCCCGCCGCAGGGCGTGCTGGACCTGATGGCCGCGCTCTACGACGGCGACTGGGAGCACGCGCAGGCGTCGCCGCAGTCGTACCGCAGCCAGGCCAGCGGGCTGGTCGCCGCGCATCTGCAGTGGCATCTGGAACGTCAGCTGCGAACATTGCCGCTGGTCGAACGGGCGTACCGGGTCGATCGCACAGTCGCTGACCATCGCGTTGCGCTGTTCGGGCAGGATGTCAGCCATGGCGATAATGCGGGCGGGCAAGACCACCTACCCACAGCTGCCCCGGCGCCTGACGACTATCCGACCTTTCCCGACAAGTCGATCGTGGCCCGTGGTGTTTCCGGCCCTGCCACCGCATACCAACGGCAGGTTCGCCCGCCCACCGCAGCACACCTCGAAGGCCGCCGCCCCGCAGATCCCGGCCGACCAGGTGCCCAACCACGTCGCCGTCGTCATGGACGGCAACGGCCGCTGGGCCACCCAGCGCGGCCTGCACCGCACCGAGGGCCACAAGATGGGCGAGGCGGTGCTCATCGACATCACCTGCGGCGCCATCGAAATCGGCATCAAGCACCTCACGGTCTATGCGTTCTCCACCGAGAACTGGAAGCGCAGCACCGAGGAGGTGCGCTTCCTGATGGGGTTCAACCGCGAGGTGGTCCGCAGGCGGCGCGGAGAACCTCAACGACATGGGCGTGCGGATGCGCTGGGTCGGCTCGCGTCCGCGCATGTGGCGCAGCGTCATCAAGGAGTTCGACATCGCCGAGCAGATGACGGTCGGCAACGACGTCATCACGATCAACTACTGCGTCAACTACGGCGGCCGCACCGAGATCGTCGAGGCCGCACGCGAGCTCGCGCAGGACGCCGCGGACGGAAAGATCAATCCGGGCGGATCAGCGAGGCGACGTTCGCCAAGCATCTGCACCGCGCCGACATCCCCGACGTCGACCTGTTCATCCGCACCTCGGGGAGCAGCGCGCGAGCAACTTCCTGCTGTGGCAGGCCGCGTACGCCGAATACGTCTTCCAGGACAAGCTGTGGCCGGATTACGACCGCCGCGATCTGTGGGAGGCGTGCATGGAATACGTGAACCGCAACCGCCGATTCTGGCCGACGCTGAGATGACGCTTCAGGAGCGACTCGCCGCGGTCCTCGACGACATCCTGCCGATCGAGCGGGAAGACGACGGCGCGCTCACCGTGCACCACGACGAGACGTTCGCCTCGTTGCGGGTCGTGACGATCGCCGAGGGCCTCGACATGGTGTCGCTGACGCAGATTCTGGCGTGGGATCTGCCGATGGACAGCCAAGATTCGCAACAAGGTCGCCAGGCACGCACGCGACACCCTGCTGGGCACGGTGTCGCTGGTGGAGAAGAGCGCTGGCGCCAAGCGCAACTCGAAGAAGGTCGGCGACGTTCTGCTGCGTTACAACTTTCCTGCCGCCGGCCTGACTGACGATGCGCTGCGCACGTTGATCCTGTTGGTGTTGGGTACCGGCACCGATATCCGTCGCGACCTCATCGCGGTACCCGGCGCATAGCTCCCTTCGCCGAGACGCACGTTTGGAGCTGCGAGAGTGCGCGCTCGCCAAAACGTGCCGATCTGCGACGCAGCCTAGCTCCCGTCGGACAGCGCCGCGCGCAGGTCTTTCGCCCCGGTCACGATGTCGTCGTCGTCCGTGTGCTCGGGCAGCGCCGCCAGCAGGTTGCAGCAGCGCCGACCGCTCCGGCGCAGCATCGCGCAACAGTCGCACCGCTCCGTCGTTCGAGAGCGCGTTGACGATCAGGAAGACGCCGTTGTCCCAGATGTCCGAGCGCAGCTTCGTCAGCCAGGGCAGGCTGCGCGCGAGGTAGTGCCGCAGCGCGGTGATGAGAAATCGGATGTCACCGGCCTCGAGCCGAAGGTGGCTGTTGTAGTTGGACACCAGCAGGCGGGCGAGCTGCGGGTCGGTGTCGGGGTTGTGAAACAAATCGAGTGCGGCCTGTGGTCCGCGCAACCGCGTCGCGACCGCGGTGAAGCTCTTTGCGACGACGGTGTCGGGGTCCGATCGCGGCGAGCGATTCGAGCAGCGCCGCCCGCGCCGCGATCGTCCAAGGCCAGAAGTGCTTTGGCGGCGGCGAGTTTTCGCGCGCGGTCGTCGCCGTCGAGGCTGCGGCGCAGGTGCTCGACGAGGTCGGTCCGTCGTGCCTGCGCGGCCGCGTCGGCGAAGCTCGGTGCTGAGCGGTCCGATCGTCGCGGGCGGCCTGATCGAGGTCGACGTCGCTGACCACCACGCTGACGCCGTCGCTGTTGAACGACTCGTAGATCGCCACACTGCTACTTATCCGCGCACGCGCCGCAGATGCCGAAGATCTCGATGGTGTGGCTGACGTCGAGAAGCCGTGCTCGCGGGCCACCTCGGCGGCCCACGCCTCGACGTCACCGCCCTGGACCTCGACCGGTCGAGCCGCAGGCGCGGCAGACCAGGTGGTGATGGTGGTGATCGTCGAGCAGCGCGCGGTACACCGACTCGCCGGTGTCGGTGCGCAGCGTGTCGACGAGCCCGTTGGCGGCCATCGACTGCAGCGTGCGGTACACGGTCGTCAGGCCGATGCCCTCGCCACGGCGGCGCAGTTCGTCGTGCAGTTCTGTGCGGACCGGAAGTCGTCGAGGTTTTCCAGCAGCGCGAGAGATCGCGGCGCGCTGGCGGGTGGCCCGCACGCCGGTGGAGCGTCACTCAGCTCGCCCTCGGCAGCGTGCGTGACCGCCGCGACGACGATGTCGGCCAGGTGATGGTCCACCAGCCGGTACATCACTTCGCGTCCCGAGCGCTCGCCCGCCACGACGCCGGCCGACTTGAGGATGCGCAGGTGCTGGCTGACCAGCGGCTGCGGCACAGCCAACGCGTCGACGAGTTCGTGCACACAGCGCGCCGACTCGCGCAGTTGCAGCACGATCGCGATGCGCACCGGCGCGGCCAGCGCACGCAGCAGGTCGCCTGCGGTGTCGAGGACGTCGCGCGGCGGGAGGTCCGGCAGCGGAGCGCCACCGTGGTCGTGCACCTCGGAGCCCGACAAAGTGGAAATCGTTTTCATTATGGAGCCAGAATACATGCGCGACCGCGCATGTCAACGCTGTCGCGCCTGTCGCTAGGCTGTTCCCCGTGGCGTCCATCATCGACACCGTTGCGAACCGTGGCCAAGCGGCGCGGCTTCGTGTTCCAGTCCGGCGAGATCTACGGCGGCACGAAGTCGGCGTGGGACTACGGCCCGCTTGGCGTGGAGCTCAAGGAGAACATCAAGCGGCAGTGGTGGCGCGCCGATCGTCACCGGTCGCGACGACGTCGTCGGCCTCGACAGCGTCGATCATCCTGCCCCGCGAAGTGTGGGTGGCCTCCGGCCACGTCGAGGTGTTCCACGACCCGCTGGTCGAGTCGCTTGATCACCGCACAAGCGTTACCGGCGCAGACCATCATGCATCGAGGCGTCGACGAGGCAAAGCACGACGACCATCCGCCGCCCAACGGGCTGGCCGACATTCGCGATGCCCGACACTGCGGCGACCCGGGTCAGTGGACCGAGCCGCGCGAATTCAACATGATGCTCAAGACCCACCTGGGCCCGATCGAGACCGAGGAAGGCCTGCACTATCTGCGGCCCGAGACGGCGCAGGGCATCTTCGTCAACTTCGCCAACGTCGTCGACCATCGCGCGCCGCAAGCCGCCGTTCGGCATCGCCCAGATCGGCAAGAGCTTCCGCAACGAGATCACGCCGGGCAACTTCATCTTCCGCACGCGTGAGTTCGAGCAGATGGAGATGGAGTTCTTCGTCGAGCCGGCGAGCGCCGCGGAGTGGCACCAGTATTGGATCGACACCCGGCTGCAGTGGTACGTCGACCTCGGCATCGACGCCGACAACCTGCGGCTCTACGAGCATCCCGAGGACAAGCTGTCGCACTACTCCGACCGCACGGTCGACATCGAGTACAAGTTCGGGTTCCAGGGCAATCCGTGGGGTGAGCTCGAAGGCGTCGCCAACCGCACGGATTTCGACTTGTCAACGCACTCAAAGCATTCCGGCGTCGACCTGTCGTTCTACGACCAGGCCACCGACACGCGCTACGTCCCGTACGTGATCGAGCCGGCGGCCGGGCTGACCCGGTCGTTCATGGCGTTCCTCATCGACGCGTACGCAGGAGGACGAGGCGCCCGAACGCCAAGGGCGGCGTGGACAAGCGCACGGTCTTGCGGCTCGATCCGCGGCTGGCGCCGGTCAAGGCGGCGGTGCTGCCGCTGTCCCGGCACGCCGATCTGTCGCCGAAGGCGCGCGACCTCGCCGCCGAACTGCGTACGCGCTGGAACGTCGAATTCGACGACGCGGGCGCGATCGGCAGGCGCTACCGCCGCCAGGACGAGATCGGCACGCCGTTCTGCGTCACGGTCGACTTCGACACGCTCGAGGATCAGGCGGTGACCATCCGCGAACGTGATGCCATGACGCAGGACCGTCGCGATCGACGCCGGTCAGTTCAGCGACTACCTGGCGACCAGGCTCAAGGGCTGCTAGGTCCGGAGGTAAACTCACGCGGCGCCTACCCGCTGTCGTGGCCGACGCCGCCTGGTCAAACTGCGCGATGCAGCTGGGCGTAGACCCGTCGAGCGCCAGTAGATGATCGTGGCTGCCGTCCTCAGACATGACGCCGTCCTCGACGACGATGATCTTGTCGGCGTTGCGCAGCGTCTGCTGAGCCGGTGGGCGATAGCGATGACGGTGCGAGCCACCAGCTGCGCTCAGGGCTTCGACACCAGTGTTCGGACTCGGCGTCCAGCGCCGCAGTCGGCTCGTCGAGGAGCAATCAGAATTGGGTTCGTCGCGGATGAGCGCGCGGGCGATCCGCGTCACGTTGGCGCTGCCCGCTCGACAGCGTCATACCACGGTCGCCGACGACGCTGTCGTAGCCGATCGGGCATGCGAGTGATGAACTCGTGAGCGTTGGCTAAGCTTTGCGGCTTCGCGACGATTTCGTCCTCGGTGGCATCGGGGCGGCCGAAGCCGATGTTGTCTCGCACCGTTCCTCGCGGTAGCACCGTGTCCTGAAGGACGAAGCCGATCTGAGCGCGGAGCTTGCGCGGCGCGTAGTCGCGGACGTCCACGCCGTCGATCGTGATACCGCCGGCATCGGGGTTGCGGAACCGCGGGATGAGCTGGCGATCGTGGACTTGGCCGCAGCCGGTGGCGCCGACGATGCCGACCATCTCGCCCGGCAGATGGTGACCGAGATATCGCGGAGCACAGGCAGCTCGAGTCAAGCCGAATGCGACGTGGTTGAAGATGATTCGCCGTGCAACTGCGACGGATCCGTCGGCGTCGCAGTCTCGGGATCACCTTGTCGGTGTCCATGAGTGCGACGACGCGCTCGAACGCCACCGATACCTGAGCGATGGTGTTGAGTATCTGGGAGCCAGATCGCGAATCGGCTGAAAGAACCTGGCCAGGTACGCCGAGGAACACGGTCAGTGCGCCCACGTTGTCATCGTGCCCGCCAGGATGAGCAGTGAACGCCGCCAGAGCACGGGGCCCGTACACAGCGCGATCGCCATCCCGACGATCGGCGAGAGCGGTGACGACACCCGCCGTGCGTTGAGCCAGGCCGTTTGACGGTGTTCATGCTTGCCGCGCGCACTTGCGCTGCCTGGTGGTCCCTTCGCGCCCGAACGCCTGCGACCACCTGATGCCGACTGCAGGCCTTCCTGCAGAGATGGCCGTCAGGTCGGACTGGTGGGTGCGGACTTCCTGACCGCGGTCTGACCGCTTTATTGACCCGCGGCACAAAGAGGAACAGCAGCGGCGTCACCGCCACCGCGATCAACGTGAAATCCAGCGGCACAACAACATCACGACGATCATGCCGACAACGGTCGGGGTGTTGGTGACGATGTTGAGGGTGTCGTCGAGGCGAAACCTGGATCGTTTGGACGTCACTGGTCAGGGTGGACAGGATGGTGCCCACCCAGTGGCCGTGTGTCGTAATGGGCCAACGACGGCTCTTGCAGATGGCTGTACAGCCGCACTCGCAGTCGTTTCCGATGCTCTGACTCAAACTCTCGGTGAAGTAGCTGACCGCAGCTACATCGCTGCGCCGGTCGCACCGCAATCAGTACGGTCGCGATGGCCGCCGCCACGCGATGTGGCCTTTGTGAGCCGCGCCGCCAAGCATCGTCAACAACCAGTTGATCCATTCGGGCGACGCTGGTTTCCGATGACGGTGTCGATGACGATCTTGAGTGGCCACGGGGCTGCCAGGCTCATTACGGTCTGCACCAGCATCGCGGCCAGAATGACGGCCAGGGCCCGTCGTCGCCGGGCGCAGCAGTTGAAGGAGCAACGGCGGCACGGATCGGGTTTCTCACGCGTATGGATAGGCCGCCGGGTTACACGCGGCAGGCGAGGCAACGAAAGGGCTGCTAGAAGCGGCCTCCGCCGCCGCTGCGCTGCGCCGGACGACTCGACGACCCGCCGTACGACGTCGACGCGCCCCATGCCGAGCCCGCCGCCGAAGCCGCCCGCCGAGCGCCACCGAACCCGCCCCGCATTCGCTGCCAGGATGTTGCTTTGCTGATAACGATGTTCCAGGATCACGGCGCCCATATCGCCGCCACCGCCGTAACCGGACGAATAGGAGCGCTGCGCGGCGCGCGCTCATCGGTTCGCCAATGACTGCGCCTGCGCGGCGAGCATGGCCGCGCCGTTGGCTATGCGCAATCGCCTCGGTCAGATCGGTGGCCCGCTTGTCCTGCGCGGCCTGCGGCCGACGCACGGCCTCGGCGAGCCGCAGTGCGGGCTTCAGGACCGATGCTGCCGCGCCGGGTGTCGATGAAATCAGACACCCCCTTGACTCGTGACTGGGCGGTGAACAGCGCCTGGTCGAGACCGCGCGGCCGAGCCGTTCGGCCGCTTCCGCTCCTCGGAAGCGCTCGCCAGCAGCCGATCCAGGTCGGCGTCGGCCTTCGTCAGCCGGGTAAAGGCGCCCAACGGGTCGGCGCTGCCGTTCTTCTGCGCATCAGCGACGGCCGCCACCGCGGCGTCGCGAGCGGCGTTCAGCTCGGTCTGATGTGGAGTATTGCGCTGCTGGAGTTGGTTGTTCGCCTGCGTGATGCCGTTCTGGATGTCGGTGATCGCCGATGGCAGGGTGGCCACCGCCCGGTTGATGTCCGTGCCCGCGCTGTCCGACCGCGTCGAGCACGAGCACGGGCCTGCCCGAGCGACGACTCGGCGGCGCGGATCGCGAGTCGACCAGGCCCATCTGCTGACCGGCCGGACGGGCCACCAGTTGGCGGCCCATTGGTGATATGTTCTGATCCGGCGAAAGCCCAGCCGCTGTTTGGCCACCCCGACGTTGTCGGTGACGGACGCCAATGCGGTGGCGGCGAGTCTGGTTGTGCAGTGCGGTGAGAGCCTGTTCCGACGGGCCGACGCGCGCGGTGAGGTCGACCATCTGCTGCGTCAGGCCGTCCAGCCGCGTCGGCGCGTTGATCACCAGATCGCGGAGCTTGTCGAAGGCGTCGGTCTGGGCGTCCAGCTCACGATCGGCCTTGGCGGCGGCGACGATCACGCGGGTCAGCAAGTCCCGACGTTGTTGCGCGGACTCGGGGACGGCGTCGTCGAGAATCTGGCGGACGTTGAAAGCTTGTGCCAGCGTTGTTTTCGCGTTACTGACCGCGGTGCTGAACGGCGCGGTCTGCGTAGTCCCGAATTCCTCGACGGCCAAAGCTAATTCGCTGTCGCTGGTGCGCACAGCGTTGTCGACATCGACGACGATCGCTTTGGAGGGTCGTCCGAGGGCGTCGATCGGCACTGCGGCCAGCGCGTTCCGGATCCGACGGATGCTGCCCGTCGCGCCGCTTCGAATTCGGCCTTGCGCCGTCTGCGCCTGCGCCTGCGCGTCCACAGCCACAGCGCCAGCAGAGCTAGGCGGCGAGCGCCGCGATCGCCACCAGGACGCCGAACCAGGGAGATCTCGGGGCCGGTCGACGTCGAGGCGGTGTTGGGCCATTGGCGGCGGCTACCGCGGCGCCGACCCAATCGCTGCGATGCAGCGCGGGCTGATGCTGTTCGCGCCGAAGGGACTGCGCGTCGGACTGACTCATGATTTCTGTCGGCACTTGGAACGCGTACGCCCGTTCCGTGGTGGCGACGGCGAGCAACGCGCGTCCTGGTCGCCGAAACTGCTGAGCTGCATCGTCGTTCTCGCCCAGCCAACCGGGTCCTGACCGAAGCTGTCGACGTAGACCACCCAGAGGCGGACGCGCTTGTTGTTGTAGAGCTGATTGACCGCGTTCTCGACCTGGATGCGCTGACCCTGCGACAGCACGTTTGCTTTGTCCGTGATGTAGTCCGGGCACCCGGAACGGTGGCTCGGCGGTGGCGTCGGTGTGACCAGAAGTCCCGCGGTCAGGACGGCGAGGAGCGGACCGAGCAAGCCGGGCGATTCGCATGGTCGTCAATCTAGTACTGGCAGACTGTCCGTCGGTGGCTGTGATTGGAGATCTCTACGGCGAGTTCGACCGCGAGCGTCTGGTGGTCGAACCGCCGAAGGGTCGCGGCACTGCCGGGCACCGAAAGCGCAACACCGCACGGATTTTGCCACGCACCGGGCCAGGTCCTGCAGCGCGGCCCTGCGGCGATTGGCGGATAAGACTCAGGTCGTCGGGCCACCGCCAGGGGTGAGACACCGCGGACGCGCCTGACCCACTCGCTGGAGGTCGCGCAGATCGGCCGCGGCATCGGCGATCGGGCTGGGCTGCGATCCCGACCTCGTCGACATGGCCGGCCTGGCCCACGACATCGGCCATCCGCCGTACGGCCACAACGGCGAGACGGGCGTTGAACGAGCTTGCGCGCCGAGTACGGCGGCTTCGAGGGCAACGCACAGAATCTCGCGGATCCTCACCCGCCTGGAGCCGCAAGTTCTTGGCCCCCAAGATCGCAGCGCGCGGGCTGAACCTGACCCGGGCCGGCGTTGGACGCGGTGACGAAATACCCGTGGCGGCGAGGACCGGGCAGGGCAAGTTCGGCGTTCTACGCCGACGACGCCGCCGCGCGCCGATTGGGTGCGGTCGGCGCGCCCCGAGGCGACAGGCCCTGCCTGGAGGCCCAGGTGATGGACTGGGCCGACGACGTCGCGTATTCGGTGCACGACGTCGAGGACGGCGTCGTCTCCACAGCGCATCGACATGCGGGTGCTGGCCGACGACGACGCAGCCGCGGTGCTGCGGGCGACCTCGGCGAGTCCAGCGGAATCGACGGCTGCGTGCCGACGACCTTGGTGGCCGCCGCCGAGCGACTGTCAGCGTTGCCGGTGATCGCCGCGGTCGGGAAGTACGACGCCACGCTGGCCGCATCGGTCGCGCTGAAGCGGTTGACCAGCGAGCGTCCGGTCGGTTCGCATCGGCCGCCATCGCCGCGACGCGTCAGGCGGATGGGCCGCGGTCCGCATGCGTGCGCTACCAGGCGGAGCTGTGCAGTGCCTGAGCTGGTGCGCGCCGAGGTCGCGGTGCTCGAAGAGTCCTGGCGCTGCAGTTCATCATGTCCGACCCGCGGCACCTCGAGCTCAAGCTGAGCAGCGCGACCGGATCCATCGGGTCGCGCAGTGGGTGTTGGCGGGGGCACCGGCCGCTCGACCCGATCTTCGTGCCCGCGTTCAACGACGTCCGGCGACGACGGCGCGCGGCTGCGGGTGGTCGTCGACCAGATCGCATCGTTCACAGAAGGGCGACTGGAGCGCTGGAGCCGGCCTAAGCGTGATCGCGCCGGATCGCCCGGCGCTCCTAGACTGAGCCGGTGGCCGGCCGAGATTCCTGATCTGCGATATCGCGGCCATTCGCGAACGCGTCCGCATCGAGGACGTCGTCGGCGACTACGTGCAGCTGCGTGCGCGCGGGCGCGGATTCACTGAAGGGGCTGTGCCCGTTCCACGACGAGAAGTCGCCGTCGTTCCACGTCCGGCCCAACCACGGCCACTTCCACTGCTTCCGGCTGCGGCGAGGGTGGCGATGTGTACGCGTTCGTCAGAAGATCGAGCACGTCAGCTTCGTCGAGGCGGTCGAGCTGCTCGCCGACCGGGTCGGCTACACGGTCACCTACACGGGTGGCGTCGGCGACGAACGTGCAGCGCGACACGTGGCAGCCGCAGCAGGCTGCTGGCCGCCAACGCCGCCGCGCAGGAGTTCTACGCCGACGGCGCTGCAGTCCGACGAGGCTGCGCCCGCGCGGCAGTACCTGCTCGATCGCAACTTCGATACGCAGACCGCCGCGCATTTCGGCTGCGGAGTTTGCCCCGTCGGGCTGGGACACGCTGACAAAGCATCTGCTGCCGCAAGGGATTTGAGTTCAAGGAGCTCGAGGCCGCGGGCCTGTCGCGCGAGGGTCGGCGCGGACCGATGGACCGCTTCCACCGGCGTCTGCTGTGGCCGATCCGGGCCAGCGGCAGCGAGGTCATCGGCTTCGGGGCGCGCCGCATCTTCGACGACGACCACGATGGAAGCGAAGTACATCAACACCCCGGAGACGGTGCTCTACAAGAAGTCGTCGGTGTTGTTCGGTCTCGATCTGGCCAAGCGCGATATCGCCAAGGGGCATCAGGCCGTGGTGGTCGAGGGCTACACCGACGTGATGGCGATGCACCTCGCGGGCGTGACCACCGCCGTCGCCTCCTGCGGCACCGCGTTCGGCGACGAGCATCTCGGCGATGCTGCGCCGACTCATGATGGACGACAACTTCTTTCGCGGTGAGCTGATCTACGTGTTCGACGGCGACGCCGCTGGACGTGCGGCGGCGGTCAAGGCCTTCGAAGGCGAGCAGAACCTTGCGGGACAGTCATTCGTCGCCGTGGCCGACGACGGGATGGACCCGTGCGATCTGCGGTTGAAGTCGGGCGACGGGGGCGCTACGCGATCTGGTGGCGCGGCGTACCCCGTTGTTCGAGTTCGCCATTCGCACCGCGCTCGGCGACCACGACCTCGACAGTGCCGAGGGTCGGGTGTCGGCTGCTGCGGCGGTGCGTGCCGATGGTGGCGCCGGATCAAGGACAGCATGCTTGCGCGACGAGTACGCACGGCGGTTGGCCGGATGGGTCGGCTGGGCTGACGTCGCGCAAGTGATCGGCCGGGTGCGCGAGGAGGCGCAGAAGCGCGGCAGGCGAGCGCGGTATGGCGTCGACGTCAAGCGCCTGCTGCGCAGCAGGGCTCGGCCCAACGCGCCGATCGTCAGGCAGCGGCCCCGATCCGGCGGATCCCACGCTGTGGCCGCAGCGCGAGGCACTCAAGTCCGCGCTGCAGTACCCGCGCTGGCCGGGCCGGTGTTCGACTCGCTGACCGTGGAGAGCTTCACCCATCCCGGCTATGCGGCGGTCAGGGCGGCCATCGGCGCGGCGGGTGGCACGTCGGCAGGGCTGTCGGGCGCGCAGTGGATCGAGGCGGTCCGCGAGCAGACGGCGTCGCCGGCGGCGCGCCAGCCTGGTCAACGAGCTGGGCGTCGAGGCCGATCAACGTGGACGACGACGACAAGTTGCCGCGCTACATCGGCGGGGTGCTGGCCCGGCTGCAGGAAGTGTGGGTCGGCCGCCAGATCGCCGAGGTCAAGTCAAGCTGCAGCGCATGTCGCCGGTGGAACAGGGCGACGAATATCACGCATTGTTCGGTGACCTGGTGGCGATGGAGGCCTACCGGCGCAGCCTGCTCGAACAGGCGCAGCGGTGACGACCTTACTGCGTGAACCATCGCGGCAGCAGGTTATGGTGAATGGCGCTGTCGGGGACCGTGTGGAGAGGAGGCTTATGTCCAACCGAACTCGGCTGATCGCGGGCGCTTTCGTGGCAGCCGCTGTGCGCCGTTCCGCTCGTATGCCGTCGGCAGTGTCGACGCGACAGCCCGCAGGTCGACGCGCCCAGCCCGCGTGCCTGGCGTGGTTCGGCAACAAAGAAGACGGCAAGTGCCTGTCCTACTCGAACGGCCAGCGCGTTTGACGTCGGAACACCGGCATATTCAATGGCGGCAACGGCCCCGACGCCGGTTGGAGCACTGGGCCGCTTCTGCCCGGCACCACTATCAATCAGCGGCATCGGCTAGCAGCGGCTAGCGCTCGTTCTTCGCCGCCGCCTCCGGTTCCAGCACCGCGGTATCGGCGTCGATGGGCGTCAGCGTGACCAGTGCCGGATCGGGTGACACCCGGTCGGCGATCTTGCGGCGTCCGGCGTCGATCACGGCCTTGGCCGCCGGGCTCTCGGTCACCGCTTTGTACGTCCCGGCGATCTGCTCATATCGGCGCCGGCCGGCCTTCGCGCCCAAGCACGTAGCCGACGGCCAATACGACGAGATACCGGATCACAGGGCCCCTCCCAGACGATCGGTTCGTTGCGGTCCATCCTGCCTCACACGTGCTGTGAGTGCGCGCGGGGCGGCGCGCGTATTGGCGGCTCGACGCGGCACGTACGCTAGAAGTCTTCTCTCGGCCCGCGGCGCGCGACCGCGCGGAGTGCAACGGTCCCCTGTAGCTCAATTGGCAGAGCATTCGGCTGTTAACCGACAGGGTTGCTGGTTCGAGTCCAGCCGGGGGCAGGCATCTACGCAGGTCAGCGGGGATATTGAGGTCAAGAGGACCCATGGGCGTGCTATCCGCGTGCGATTAGCTTTCCTCTAGCACTCTTGCGGCACCACGGCCCCTCGCCGGTTCCTCTTTGCGCTGAACTCCCCAATTCTGTTTCTGGTTGCCGCACGGCAGGGGCTAGTCCGGCGCGACCGGCGGGTCAGGGGCGGACCTCGATGTAGTCGATGTCGGGTGAGACCCAGTCCCGCCATTGCTTGTGGCTCATGTTGGCGGTGCGGCTTGTCACACAGCATGTCGGGCCATGCTGTTGGTCGGGCCACACCCGCAGCGGTCTTGTCATGGCTGGCGGAGACGATGCGCGAGCCGTCGGGGCTAAACGCCACGCCGGTCACCGTGTCTCGTGTGGCCGGTCAGCGGCTGGCCGATGGGTTGGCCGGTGTCGCGCGTCCCACAGCCGCACGGTGTCGTCGGCAGCTGCCGGAGGCGATGCGCGTGCCCGTCGGGGCTAAACGCCACGCTGTACACACCGTGTTGTCGTGGCCGGTCAGCGGTCGCCGATGGGTTGGCCGGTGTCGCGCGTCCCACAGCCGCACGGTGTTGTCGGCACTGCCGGAGGCGATGCGCGTGCCGTCGGGGCTAAACGCCACGCTGTACACGGCGCCTGTGTGGCCGGTCGAGCGGCGTCGCCGATGGGTTGGCCGGTGTGCGGCGTCCCACACCCGCACGGTGTCGTCGTCACTGCCGGAGACGATCCGCGTGCCGTCGGGGCTAAACGCCACGCTGTACACCGCGCCTGTGTGGCCGGTCAGCGGCTGCGCCGATGGGCTGGCCGGTGTCGGCGTCCCACACCCGCACGGTGCTGGTCGCCACCGCCGGAGGCGATCCGCGTGCCCGTCGGGGCTAAACGCCACGCTCCACACCGGTCCTCTGTGGCCGGTCAGCGGCTCGCCGACGGGCTGGCCGGTGGTCGGCGTCCCACAGCCGCACGGTGCCGTCGGCACCGCCGGAGACGATCCGCGTGCCGTCGGGGCTAAACGCCACGCTGCACACGCAGCCTTTGGTGGCCGGTCAGCGGCTGGCCGATCGGTTGACCGGTGACGGCGTCCCACAGCCGCACGGTGCTGTCGGCGCTGCCGGAGACGATCCGCCGACCGTCGGGGCTAAACGCCACGCTCCACACCAGGCCGGTGTGGCCGGTCCAGCGGGGCGCCGACGTGGTTGGCCGGTGTCGGCGTCCCACACCCGCAGCGGTCGTGTCGAATCGCCGGAGACGATGCGCGCGACCGTCGGGGCTAAACGCCACGCTCCATCACCGCGTGCGGTGTGGCCGGTCAGCGGATCGCCGACGGGCTGGCCGCGTGTCGGCGTCCCACACCCGCACCGTCTCTGTCCCAGCTGCCGGAGACGATCCGCCGCCCGTCGGGGCTAAACGCCACGCTGGACACCGAGTCTCGGTGTGGCCGGTCAGCGAGCTGCGCCGATCGGCTGGCCGCGTGTCGGCGTCCACACCCGCACCGTCTTGTCGCCAACTGCCGGACACGATCCGCGCGCCCATCCGGGCTAAACGCCACGCTGGTCACCCGGTCCGGTGTGGCCCGGTCAGCGGCTGCCCGACGGGCTGGCCGGTGGCCGCGTCCCACACCCGCACCGTCTTGTCGTCGCCTGCCGGAGACGATCCGGTGCCGTCCGGGGCTGAACGCCACGCTGAATACGCGTCCGTGTGGCCGGTCAGCGGCGTGGCCGACGGGATGGCCGGTGTCGGCGTCCCACAGCCGCAGCGTGTTGTCGAACCGCCGGAGACGATGCGATGCCGTCGGGGCTAAACGCCACACTGAACACCGAGCCGGTGTGGCCCGTCAGCGGCTGCCCGATGGGTTGGCCGGTGCTCGTCGTCCCACACCCGCACCGTGCGGTCGTAGCTGCCGGAGGCGATGCGTTTCCGTCCGGGCTGAACGCCACACAGAGCACCGGTCCGGTGTGGCCGGTCAGCGGCTGCCCGATGGGCTGGCCGGTGCTCGTGTCCCACACCCGCACCGTATGGTCGTAGCTGCCGGAGGCGATGCGTTTCCCGTCCGGGCTGAACGCCATCAAGGGTTGCCCGTCGGGTGTGGCGATGATTTTGATGGTGTCCCGCCGTGCCATGACCGCCGTCAACTGCGCACCAGCGTCGGCGGTCGGCGCGATGCGAGACGCGGCCAGGATCTGCTGCAGCGCCCGCACATCGCCTCCCCCCGGACACCGGCCAGCATGGCCTCGCCTGCGACGTCAGCTTCAGCGCGACGGCCTGGTCTCGTTCGCGTTCAGCTCGCTGTCGCTGCTGTGTTGCTTCGTGTTGTTTAACGAACGCGACGAGGGCGGCGGTGACCGCCGCCACGGTGAGAATTGCCAGGGCGGCGATCGCCGCCGCGGCGCACAGCCGTCGAAACCGGCGCTGCTCGCGCACGTCATCGCTCGCCAATTCGTGCCTGATTTCCCGTGGATCGGGGCGGCCAGATCCAGTGACCTTGTCGCGGAACTTTGGTGCCTGCAAGTCCCACGGCGCGTCGCCAGCTGACGTCAACGTGGAGATGGTTCGGCGGCCAACACCCCCGGCTCGGTCAGCACCGGCAACGCGCGGCGTCAGACAGATCCGGATCGAAACCGTTCGGGTCGCGTCGTCCCAATGGGCTGGCCCTCGGCCAGCACGATCAGCACAGCTGCTCGGCCCTCGCCGCTCCAGCCAATAGGCGGACCTCCTTGTTGACCCATTCAGAGGCCGCTGCTCGTGGAGAGAGCACCACGACCAGGTAGCGGGAGCGATCCATCGCCTCAGTGACCTTGCCCCACAGGTCAGGGTTGGCGGCCGTAGTCGGTTGCTATCCCGAAACACCCGCAGCGCATTCAACCGGCCCATCCGACGACCGATGCGATGCAAGCCCTTGTGGAGTCCGGCGGCGACGGCCCCATCCTGATGGTTATAGGACAGAAAGGCATCGTAGGTAAAGCGACGCCCCTTGACCCTGCGTAGGCGGCTCGGCAGCTGGCGCGGTGTCGGCTGACATGTAGCCCCCTACCAGCACCCCATGTCAGACGCCTGAAGCGTTGTACGTCAAGAAGGCTGCCAGCACCACTGGGGTCGAGCGGTTGGAATAGCGAGAAGTGTGTCGTGCGACCGTGTCGTTCAGGGCCGGCGCTGCTTCCGGATGTCCCGCGACTCCTACCAGTTGGGGTGATGACGCCATCAGCCGCCGCCATCTCAATGCACCATCGGCTGAGACAGCGCCTCCTCTCTAGCCCGCGATGGCTGCGAGGTTCGTGTGGTGGGAGGATTGGGCCCCCGGTATCCACATTGGGCCAAGATGCGGCCACGTTCGAGACCGGTCCGCGCGTGTCCCGGGACCGATGCGCCCGACGGTCCGCCCACAATCGACGCCATGCCGCTTGAGATTCACACTCAGCCAGACCCGGACCATTTCTGCGAAACGTGCGGAGGTCCATCCAGAACTTGTCTCGCAGACCATCACCCCATGGGACGGCAACGAGACGATGGCCCGTGAAGTGTCGCCGTGGACACCACGGTGTGCAGACCCGTGGTGCCAGAGCCGCAGACCACGGCATTCGAAGATGAGCGACACGCGCGTCTGCGGGCACTGAGCCGGTCGGTCGGTACCGCTGACGGGGTGCCCGGTCACGGGTCGGTGTCGGTTGCTTGTCAATTGTGCTGTCAGTCGCGGCGCGAGCTGGCCAGGGTCAGCGCACCAGCCGCACACTGCCGGGTGTCTGCAACTTCACAGCCAGACCACGGGAGCGACCACCATGCAGACAGACGCGCACAACATGGGCCGCGAAGAGCGCCGCGCGCTGCTTGAGCAGCGGCGCGCAGCAGTGGCACGCCAATTGCGGCGTCTGGCAATCGAATTAACGGACCTCGACAGACAGCTTGACGAGATCGAGCAGTCCGAGCGTTGACAAAGTGCGATCTGGGGTTCTGCACGCTGGCTGGCACCCTATTGTCCGATAGCGCCGCCGCAACTGGAAAAGATGGTCGCCCGACGGTGGGTAAACCGCGACAGCTAAAACTACTCGGCGACCAACTGGTCGCTGTCGACGAAAACCAGACCGCCCGCGTCGAGCGCCACCGCCCATCTCCGCGCGGGGCCAACTATATGGTTCTCACCGATATCCACTGCATGCCCCGCCAGATCGCCGAAATCCTCGACCACAGTGCCGCCGACCTCGCCGTCCGTCCCCGGATACGACACGCACCCGCACATTCACCGCCACGCGGCTGTCGCCGGTATCGCCAGCCGTCGCGCTAGCGCCTTTCATCCGTCTTCTCATCCGTCGTCACCCTAGGTCGTGCGCGTGAAAATAGTGACGCAATTAGAGCACGACCAGCTAACGCCGTCCGGGATTATGGGTCCATGACCACCACCCCGCCGACCCGGATCGGCAAAACCACCGTCGCGGCCTGCGCAGGGTCCTCGCCGACGAGCACCTCGACACCTTCGCCGGTCATCGTGGAGCCCATCGTCTCTCCGATACCGGGCAATCACCTCAAGGGGCGGGATGTCTCGTCAGCGACGGCGTACAGGGCACCAGGTGGTCGGGGACAGGTTTGGGACGTAAGCCGCCTATAAGTGCGTTCTCTCGGTACCCGACTTTTTGTTCTGGGCACTGTTGGACTGCTCTGCGCGAGCATCGGTCACGTCGTCGGGTCGTCGCATGACCGTGAAATACTCGACTCTGGGGTCGGCCTCACGAGGTCTACCAGGCGTTTCCAGGAGGGGAAATTGCAGTGATAATCGAACCCGCAAAGACGTTCTCTCGCTTGTTCAGGGGCTACGATCCGGCCGCGGTTGATGCCTACATCGAGGCGTTGACTACCAAGCAGCAGTGCCTGCTCAACGACGTCGAGAGCCTAAGGGCCCGTCTGAAGGAACGCGACGATGAAGCAGCCGCGCTGCGGAAGGAGGTCGATGCCCTAAGGGACACCTCACCCTCGCCCCACGCGATGCAACACCGGATGGCGAAGATGCTGCGGCGTGCGGTCGACGAGATTTCCGAGATGCAGGCCGAGGCGCGGGCCGAGGCAGAGGCGCTGATCGCGGCGACCAAGGCCGAAGCCGAGGCCGAGCAGCGAAAGCACAAAGAGCTGTTGGCGGACATGGCCGCAAAGCAGAAACGCCCTAGAAGCCGAGTATGAGGAAACCAAGAAAAAGCTCGACGCCGAATTGGCCAGGATGCGCGCTGAAACCCAATCGGAGATCGATGCGGCGTGGCAGGACGCCCAGCAGGGGCGTGAGCAGCTCCTCGCCGACGCAAAGCAGGAGGCTGATTATTATCGTGAGCAGGCCCGGCGGGCGGTGGACGAGGCGAGTCAGCAACGAATCAAGGTCCTGGAGCAACTGATGGGCGTATACCGCGACCTAGAAGCGGTTCCGGCCACTCTTGAGTCGGCATACCAGGAAGCAAAGAATTCGCCGGAGGCGAGCGTCGTGGTGCCGTTGGACCAGAAAATCAGCGCGGGGTGAGCCAGCGGTAGCCTCGTAGGTGACCACCCCTTCGCGGCTTACCCGGCTTCTTCGAGCGTCAGCTCAGCCCATCCGCGCTGCATGCTCACGATGTGTTCACCGGGGTAATGCAACGCATGGGTTTGGAGCGCGTCGTCTGCGTCGGCGGCATAGACGTGGCGCACATTCAGCCTTGAAGGGCCCGCGGCAGCACGGCGGATGTCCACTTCGACTTGAGAGACGTTACGACGGTTTAAGAGCCGAGTCCAGCCGGGGGAACAGACATTCGCGTAGGTAAAAGCCAGTATCTAGTTTCGCGCCGTCTACTCCCGTAGCGACCGTCAGCCGTCCGCAACGCCCCATCCGCTCCCCGGCCAAGACGGGTCCGCCGGGTACGACGAGACCGGAAAGTTGGACGGGCCGCCAGAGTTGCGACGAGACCGGAGTGTTGTACCCCGGCACCGTAGACGATGTGTCGTTCGACTGGACGGCGGGCACGATGTCTACTCACGCTGTTCGGCGCCGTCGGCTGCCTCCGCAGGTCGCGTCGGGTTGACAACATTGTGTCCGTCGGCAGCGGCGGTGCCCCATCGGCAAGCACACCGAGAACCGCAGCAGCGGTTATCCCCAACGCCTGGGCAAGTAGCTTTTTCTTGGTGCTGTGTGTGGTGTTCATGACGTTGCCTCCCTGCTCGTTCTCTGGCGCTTGAGACCAGTCACAACATCAGCGTCAGCCCGTCAGGACCCGCAGCAGATAAGTGGTCGACCACGCGAATTCCCGCGCCGCATAGGTGCTCGACTACTTGCTCGACCATTCGGAGAGGACGCGAGTACCTAACCCGTTCGCGCAGTCCGGGCCTTTTTCAGTCCCGGCGTCAGCGCCGACACGGCGCTGCGAACGGCTCTTCGACAGCGTGTCCAGGATGACGAGGGACCCGGGGATGGTGTTGGGCGTACCACTCTTGCAGGGTGGCGATCACCATTCCGTGCTCGATTTCTATGTGCAGGGTCAGGTTTCGCTGGCCATGCCTGCTCGTCGTGCAGTGCTTCGCCGACCAGCATCCCGGCGCCGTTCGGCGTGATGAGGCCAGGTATCGCAATTCCCGCGGCGGCTCAAATCGCATGTGCTACATCCGCTTCCGGTTCTCTCCGCAACCGTTCGGCAATCAGCACTACCGTGGTCGACCAGCGTGATCGGTGGTCACGCCGCCGCCCACTTCGATGCACGATGGCCCGCACGAGATCCCGATCGCGTACCGCCACGGCTCCACGTCTCCCGACATCTCTGGCAGGAAGCGGCGCCAGTGTCCAGTCCAGCCGCCGACAGCGTCGGTGCCGCTTCGCGATAGGCGTCCACCACTCGCTCAGACGGGCTCGTACGTCGTGATCGTTGACCAGGTCCCATTTGTGTGTTGGTCAACAGGCGCGTCGGCGACTTCTCTGCAATACTGCGCGTGAAATTCGACGGTTACGACAGGGGATCCTCATGGCCGGTGAGCACAGTGCAACGAGTCCATCGACGAGTGGTTTGTCGTCCGGCCCGAGTGGACGACATCGTGCTCTGCCTCGCCACTCTGAGGCATCGGTGTGGCTCGGTGCCCGGCGCCGTCGCGCTGGGCCTCGGTGCCGCGCTGACCACTGGGGCGGGGGTCGCTCAGGCCGACACCGGCAGCGGGTCAAGCGTTTCGCGGTCCAACCGACGGACCGCAGACCTCCATCACGCACGGTCGTCAGAGCGACCACCATCCGTTCGGAGCACCATCGTCATCGTTCGAAAGCACCAATGACTCCGTTGTCAGTAGGGCCGCCTCGCCCGCTGTCGGCGACAACTGACAACGCCGACGACTCTGCGAACGGCCCCGGCCTGACGATTAAGCAGCTCGTCCTGGAAAACGGCGGTATTCCGGAGGCTTGGCATCGGACCCGAGGTTCCGTCTCCTCGGCGGTAAGCAGGGCGGCTTGCTCTCGAAGATCGCCGGCGCCCTCTCCGGCGGCCTTTTCTGACGGAGACGTCGGCACCGGTAGCTACGATTGCGCACAATCAGCCGTTGCGGATGAGTTCGTGCAATGCGCCAATGTCCTTGCTGGCCTGCGTTTTAGCGCCATCATTCGGAGCTCGGACCATGCTCGCGTCTTGCATCTGCAACAGCGCCGATTTATTTGTGTCTGATCGCTCGTGTCGATGATCAACCTGAGCTCGATAATCGACCCGGCGGCGAAGCGGTCTGACTGATCCGGGAGGCTGCGATCGCGGCTCCTCAGACCGGCCACGCCTCTCGCGGCCGAAGTATCGAATGCACACAAAAGGGGGATCGAAATGTCAGAGCAGGACGACAACAAAGAGACCTCATCAAGCGGGGTTACGCAGCCTTTGCCGCGCGTGATATCGAAACGGCTGATGAGCCTGTTCGACGACGACATCGAATGGGTGCAACCAGGCGACAGCGCTGTCAGCGGCACCTTCCACGGCAAGACCGAAGTCATGGAGCACCTTGGACGATTGGCCGAGAAGTCGCCGACGGTGAACATCAAACGACTTATCGCCGAGGGCGATACGGTCGTCGCTATCACTGACGTGAGCGCTGGCGGCGAAACCGGCGAGGACGCCGACGTATTCACCATCCGCAATGGCAAGACCGTCCGCATGGAGGTGCACGGCGACACCGCGTTGATTGAGCGCGTTTACGGCAAGAAACAGCTCGCCGCTGGATAACGGCGTCCGGTCAACCCCTCTAGAGCCGGTGAGGGCTCACGGGTACCAGTAAGCTCGGGGCCATGCGACCTTCCCGGTTGATGACCGTTGTGCTTGTCCTGGGCCTGACCGCAGCCGGCTGCGGGTTCAAGTCCGCCGGCTGCACCGCCGACGACGTCGGCCGCCTGCACTCAGGCCGACGGGCCGAGCGCAGATACCGTCGCCGCTGAGATCGCCAAGCTGCCCGCGGCGCAGTGGAGCGAGATCGTCAGCGGGCACACCGCCGACTGCAGTCTGCACTGGGTCGTCGTCACCTCGGGCGACGCGTCCGACAGCCCGGGACAGGTGCTGTTCTTCGACCGCAAGTCGCCGATCGGCACGCCGACCCCGGATCCCCGGCCCTACATCACCGATCACGACGCCATCGGGCAATGACACCGCGGCGGTGCAGTACCAGTGGCGTCAGGGTCAAGAGCCGGCGTGCTGCCCGACGGGCGTCGCCACGGTCCGGTTCAAGATCGAGGACGGCAAGCTCAAGGCGCTCGATCCCATTCCCAACGCATAACTACACGCCGCGCACGCTGCCGCCGTCGATCACGTACTCGGCGCCGGTGATGTACGCGGCGCGATCGGAGACGAGGAACGCGACCAGCTCGCCGACATCGGCAGGGCTGACCCGGCGCACCCAGCGGGATGCCGCCGATCGATTCCATGATCTGGGTGCGGGCCTCGTCGATGCTGATGTTGTTGATCTCGTCCGATCTCCTCGGCCATCCGATACGCCGACTCCGTCTCGATGTAACCAGGGCAGCACGGCGTTGACGCGAGATCCCTTTGGGCGCCAACTCATTCGATAGCGCCTTGCTGTAGTTGGTCAACGCGGCCTTCGCCGCCGCGTAGGGGATGGAGGTGGGCAGCGGCGCGCGGCGCTGGATCGACGTGATGTGCACGATGGCCCCCGAACCGCGCGCGTCACCATTCCCGGGATGATCGCCCTGTCGAGCCGGACGGCCGCCAGCAGGTTCGCGTTCAGCGCCGACTGCCAGTCCTCGTCGGTGAGCGCGGCGGCGCCGCCGTCGTACTGACCGGATCCCCCGACGTTGTGCACGAGGATGTCGACGCTTCCGAGCCGGTCGAGCGCCTCGGCGCCCAGCGTGGCAACGCCGTCGGCGGTGCTGACGTCTGCGGCGATGACGTCGTCCGGATGCTTCGTCGCGGCACCGACCTCGCGCGCGACCACGACCCGCGCGCCACCGGCACGCAGCCGGTCGGCGATGCCCTTGCCGATGCCACGGGTGCCACCCGTGATCAGCGCGGACCGGCCGGAGAACTCGTCAATGTCAGCCATGCGTGCGAGTCTGGCACCCGCCACCGACAAACCCGACCGTCTATGTGTCGGCGATGTTCTCCGGGTGCAGCATCTCGGCGTAGCGCAATCTGCTCGGGGATTCCGAACCCGTCCACGAGCAGCTCGGCGTACGGCCGCAGATTGCGGCAGCTGTTCGTTGACGCCGCGCGTCACCGCCTTGGCGCGCTCGGTGGACAGAGAAGCGGTGTTCGACGAACCACGCCCTGTCCTCCTCCATCACCGACAGCGCGTACAGGTCGCACACCAGGTTGAGAATCTCTGCGGGCCTCGTCGTCCTCGCAGGAATCGATGCCTGCGACGAACGCCTCGAGGATGATCCGCTCGATGTGCGCCCGCGCGGCGTGCAGCACGTGGTCCTGGACCGCGTTGAACGCGTCGAACGCCGACATCTCCTTCGACTTGCCCTGCAGCCGGCGGGCGACCGTGGCGATCATGTACTCCTCGCGGTCCTCGAACATCTTGAGCTGGGTACCGCGGTTGAAGAGGCTGCCCTCTTCCTCGTTGTCCTGCCGGGTGTCGAGGATCGTCTGGATGATCGTCTCGGCCGCAGTGCGTTTCAGCACCCGTTCGCCGGCGAAGTTGGCGGCGAACCGCACCCACTCCACCGGGCTCATGCCCTTGATGTCGTCGGCGTAGGCGGTGAGCAGTTCCTTGGCGACGAGTTGGACCAGCACGTGGTTGTCGCCCTCGAAGGTGGTGAACACGTCGGTGTCGGCCTTCAGCGCGATCAGCCTGTTCTCGGCGAGATAGCCTGCGCCGCCGCAGGCTTCGCGCGCCTCCTGGATGGCACGGGTGGCGTGCCAGGTGTTGGCGGCCTTCAAGCCCGGCGGCCCGCGACTCCAGCTCCCGCTGCTCCTCGGGATCGGGGTCGTCGGCCGTCTGCAGGTCGTGGGTCTTTGCGACCAGTTCGTTCTGCGCGAACTGCAGCGCATAGGACCGCGCGATGAGCGGGAACAACCGGCGCTGGTGCACCAGGTAGTCCATCAGCAGCACCTCGTGGTCGTCGTCGGGTGCCTTGAACTGCCTGCGCTGCAACGCATATCGGGTCGCGATGTCGAGCGCCACGCGCGCCGCGGCGCCTGCGCTGCCGCCGACGGTCACCCGGCCGCGGATCAGCGTGCCGAGCATGGTGAAGAAGCGGCGGTTCGGGTTCTCGATCGGCGAGCTGTATGTGCCGTCCTCGGCCACGTCCGCGTACTTGTTGAGCAGGTTCTCACGCGGAACGCGGACGTGGTCGAACTGGATGCGACCGTTGTCCACACCGGGCAGCCCGCCCTTGTAGTGGCAGTCTCGACGTCGTCACACCCGGCAGGTCGTTGCCGTCGTCGTCGCGGATCGGCACCACGAAGCAGTGCACGCCGTGGCCCTTCCCGTCAGGCGTGATCAGCTGAGCGAATACCGCTGCGACGGTGGCGGTTTCGAGCGGCACCGCCGATGTAGTCCTTGCGCGCGGTGCGAGTGGGGAGTCGATGACGAACTCTTGCGTCGACGCGTCGTAGGTGGCGGTGGTCTCCAGCGACTGCACGTCGCTGCCGTGACCGGTCTCGGTCATCGCGAAGCAGCCCAGCAGGTCCAGGCTGATGATCCGCGGCACGTACGCCTTGTGGTGGCGTTCGGTGCCGAGGTTTTCGATGGCGCCGCCGAACAAGCCCCACTGCACACCGGCCTTGACCATCAGCGACAGATCGGACATCGCCAGCATCTCGATCCGGGTGACCGCCGCGCCGACGTCGCCGTTGCCGCCGTGCTCCTTCTTGAACCCGTCCTCGGCGGCGCCATGGGCCGCCATGATCTTCATCTGCTCCATCACCTTGGTGCGGGCGATGACGGTGTTCGGGGTGTAGTGCGGGCGGAAGATCTCGTTGGAGAGTTCCTCCCGCATCCGGTTCTTCACGTCGCGCCAACGGCCGTCCAGCGTGTTGCGTACATGCTCTCGCAGTGGTGGTCATACCGAGACGGTAGCCGTTCCAGCGCCAGCCGAAACTGTGATGTGCCAAACGCAGCCAAACGTAGGCAAACCTAGCTGAGACCAGCGGATTTCCGTGACGTTGAATCGACACGATGACCGAGTCACCGACTAGTCGAACCTCGGTCGACGGTGACCCGAAGGTCGCTGAGTCAGGCCGCTGCGGGTTCGATCGAATCGATCATCACGGAGACGTCAGCGGCGGCTGAAGCAACGGCGCCAGCGATCGTCTCGGCGCGATGGGGATACCGCCGGTCGGCATGTAACACGGCGCTGATCGCGGGTGCTCGGCGTGCGGCGCTGCCCGGATGCGCACACGGTGGTGATCAGCGGCTTCGCCGGACCGGTAGCGGGCGCGTTCTCGATGGCGCTGGGCTGAGTCGTCGCGTTCGGTGATCAGACGTCCAACTGGACAGGTCGAGTCGACTAGTCCAGCGTCGAGCAAGCGATAGCGTGCCGCTCCGCCAATCCTTCAGGCCCGAAACAGGCCGAGCTCAGCCTGACAGCGCCCCTCAGTCAACAACGTATCCATGCCCGTCTAATGCCGGGACGCGGCGGCCAAGTGCCAAGCGACGAGCTGCACCGCGATTCGAAGGCCGCGCAGTGAATTTCCGTCTGATCCCAAGTGAGCTCGGCGCGTCGACCCGGAGGACAGTTTGAGCCGCCGCCGCTGCGAGGCAGCCGGGTCTCAGCTGCGCTACATGTCGTGCGGTCGAGCGCCAGGTGTCGGCCCGCTGGATCCCAGTGCCTGCTCGGTCGTCAGTCCCTGGGAGCTATGAGCCTTGTGCTGCCTCGGCGTGCGTGCCGGCGCCTCGTGCGATCAGCCGCCCGCGGAGTGGCCGCAACGCCCCCACGTGAAGAAGTTTCCCGCAGTGGTTTGCGGCCCCAGCGTCAGCTGCTTGTTCAGGATGCCGATCGCGATCAGCGGCGAACGTATGCCGTAGGCCACACCTCGTCCAGATCGGTCATCTGAGGGTCAAGCTGCCGCTGCCGACGGCGATCGCCGCCGCCAGCCCGGCCATCTCATCGAGCTCGGCACGCCGATCGCCGCACGTCGGCTGCGCGACCAGGTGCGTTCGTGCTGACGAAAACGCACGCCCGCGCCGAGTCAGGGCCGCGGCTGCCGGCCAGAACGGCAGAGTGAAACGGCTGGATCTTGCTCGACCGAGCGCGATCAACGGCCGGCAAGGGCTAGCCGGCGCGGGCGCCCGGAAGACAGGCTTTGGATCGAGAAACTGGTGCGGCGGCAGGAGGCCGCTCCGCGTCGAGATTTCGGCGCGCGGCCTTCGCGACGCGACTCGGTGATCGCATCGTGGCAGGTTGATGCCGAGGCGAATCAGGCCCGTCGATTACAATTTCATCCGACACGTCGCCAGCTAACGGCCTTGCTGCAGCCGGCAGCCAGATCGGCGACTGTCACGACCAGCTGTCGCCAGTCATCGCCAGGAGGCTGACCGCCAGCGATCGCGCACGGCGCCGAACCGGTGGTGCAGCGATGGGTCGTCGAATCGACGGCACAGACGTCAGAACGCCAGTGCCGTGGAAACCCCGGCGTCGAAGTAAGACTCGGCCCGACCTGAGGCGCACTCGCGGTCGAGCGGGAACGTCTGGCGCGAACGCCAGCAGCGCGCAATGCCAGTTCAGGCGCTACAGGCTAGCGGTGGCGGTGGATTGCGAGCGCCGAGCCGAGGTCGCGCGGGTGGCGCAACCGCCGCGGAACAGGGTTCAGAGCAGAGTGGGTAAAAAAATGTGCGTGTTCGGGCGCGCAGGTGTGTCGGCAAAGCGGTGAACTGGCGGGTGACGCACGAGCGCCAGCGCCATCAGCGCCGATCAATCCTCCGAAAGAACTGCGACCGCGCCACCGCAGATCTGAGCCTGAGGACGCCGCCGATCGAGCTTAGCAGCCGACCCGCGATGCCGAGGCGAGTGCCGCCACCAGTAGAGGGATGAGGATCGCCTCGGCCACGGACCCACGCGCTGGAGCCGACGCTGGTGGCCAGCGCGGTGGCGATGATAGCAGCGCGCTGCCCGAGGCCCCAGAGTGCCGCGCCGTGCCAACGATTTCAGCATTTCTATGTCGATATGTTCTGCTAGCTCTGGAAAAACAGTGGACGATATGACCAGCAGGTCGTGAGCAGTGCAAGAGCGTGCGGTGGCCGTTAGTCGATCCGCTGGCCATCACGGCCGTCAGAAGAGGAGCGGCGCTGGCGACGCCCGAGTCGCAACGCTGGGCGGGAGTTTTTAGTGGTAACAACAGGCTGATAACCCGCGGACGCCGTAATGGTCCAAGTTGTTTCATGATCGGAGCTTGAGCGATAATACCAACTGAGAATCGATAACCATGAAAGCGATTATAGACTTGACGTCGTGGAAAGCAATAAGATCAAAAGTGTTTATGGCTGGTCATGTTGAAGGCTCGACCGCAAAGTATGCAGATAAGGCTGGCTAAGTCCATGGTGACATGAACTAATAACATGCCCACACCAAGGGCGAGGTCCGGTACGCTGGTATACGGGTGGTTGTGGTGCCAGCCAAGTTGATATCCTAAACCCGCTGATGAATAGGTAACGCCAGTTGGTTGTTCTGGGTGCAGCGGAAGCGCTTGAAGCACTGAGCGAGTTGTACTGTGGCGCCCTCGATATCCTCCGGCAGAAAACCTCAACCACTGCGCGCCGCCGCTGACACATCAGCATGGTCGCCCTGGCGGCACCAACGACGGTGAGCTGCACCCGCGATCTCTGTTCGACGAGGGCCACCGGCCCGTCCTGTCCGGGTCCCGCGACGAGCTGCGTAGTGCGGTCACGACGCCCCGGTTCGACCTGCCTTCGCCAGAGTACAGGCCAAGATCCGCGCGCTGGCTGACAGCGCACCGCCCGCTCTCGGCTCACCAACGCCGTGAAGCACCCAGCGCTGCTTTTCAGGACTGAGCCCGGAGCGTGACGTGCTCGCGGAACTGGGAATCGCCGCCCTGAGCTCACTGGCGCGGCGGTCAGTGGTAGAGTCCCATGGTGACTGGTGGAACCTTCGAACCTCAAAGCTGGACTCTTTATTCGACAAAGCTCACGTCCTTCCATCGCCCCCCGACATGGAGAAGCCCCCGCCGCACCGTTGGCAGAGCTTGCGGAAGCGCGACAACAAAAAGTACTGGCGGCTGAGATGAATTTTTATCGGTCCCCACTGACGCAATAAACTGGCTTGCTATGAACTCCCAGGCGGCTCCTGACCGCCTCGCTGTTTGTCACACCGCTTACTACCATGGCTTCGCTGGTCAACATTTTCGAGGTGGCGCCTGGCTGGTGGAACTCCCCGCTGCGTCGTGGATCACACACAACGGCGTTTCGGTTCGGCCGCTGATTCGGCGTGGTTGGTCCCGCCAATCAGAGTGCTAATCGGCCGAAGGCAAACGCCACCAGGCATCGCGTCCGGTTTCCGGTCAGGTGGTTGGTTATCGACGAACCTTGCCTCGAGGATCGCGGCTCAAAAGCGAGTTATGTTCTCGCACTTCGCTATTGCCGTAATACCTCACATGGCGGTGTTCGGAACCCCATGTGATTACCTCGCCCGCCGCGCCCAGTTCTAATGAATTTTTAAACACCATGAACCTCTTACCTGAGGTCGAGGCTGCCGTGAGCCGCCCGGGGATTGATTGATGGTTGAAATGTCAAAAATTCGGCGGGTGTCTTCCAAACTGGGGCTGAAGGCCTGACTCATACTGCGCCATTCGCAAGATGATGGCCGAGATAAGTCAGATCCGGACGTTCGACACGTTCTTCTGGGTCATCGCCTTCTGCACCATTATCAGGACTTCTGATGGCGATGACGTGCTGCAGGCTGCACTGCTTCTTCACCCGGCCGAACGGTGTTCGCTCAACGGTCCAGGCTCGCAGGCTTGCCGACTCTGGTCATGCGCGCGGCGATGGGCTGGTGGCAGAGCGCCTGACCGCTTTGTAGCCCGGAACACGACGAGGCTCAGCCCAGCCTGCCGTTCGTGTGGCGATCTCCCGGCCTGGATGGCGGTAGCGCAGCATCAGCCGCCGCCGCCTGCTGCAGCCGTGCCGAGCCCCCTGCTGCCGGAGAACTACACCGGCTGGTGCCGTGAATGTTCGCTGATGGTCAGCGCGCCTGCGCGACGTGATTGAGGCAGCCCGCTGCGCGACCTTCGGCGATGTGAGACGCCGCCTGAAAGGCACGTCGCGCGCTGCTCAACGATCGCCGAGACCGATACCCGCGCGTCCATCGAGCGGCGCGGAGCAGGTGCACGCGCCCACCACCGTTGCGCTGGCGCGCGCCTGGCATCAACCAGACTGGACGGAGCGCAGGCGCTGCATTGGGACGACAACCCGCTCGCAACCGGACGCCGCCAGCGATCCGCTGGGGACGCCGAAGGAGAACGCGCGGCCGATGCGAAACGGAACGGACGATTCAAGACTTTTGCCGGGCGAGGTCTGGCCGGGAGGACCGAACACCAATGATCGTGTAATCACGATACGACGTCACCGTGGGTAGCGCCTGTTCCCCGATATTGCGCAGGTTCTGGTGGAGAGCCGCCGGTTATGTGAAGGCACTCCCGCTTACCGTCTGCCCGGCGTATACCAGGTAAGCTTGTCTCTGTGGGGACGCTCATAGGTTCGTAGAGCAGAGGAACTTCGGCTCCAACTTCTTCAATCGCCTTCACGGGAGCCTTATTTGGCGGTACCTGCCTGGAGCCAAAGGGTGGTCTTTACACTGGTTCCCGACATCTCTCAGGAAATACGCTGGATGTCTCAAACGGCGGCCCAGACCCTATCCATAAACGCATGGTCGGACTTGAAGGAAGCGATTGCGCGTCACATAGCCAGCTTCTAATGTTTACGACAGCTTAGCGTCTCGGCGAGATCGCTGACGTATCTGACAAGATCGAGGTGATTTCATGGCGGCGTCGGTCAACGAAGGCCAGACACCGCCGATGACGCCGCTGAAGACCATCAACATCCCAGCGCAGAGCGGTCAAAGCCGCGAGTTTCATCGCAGCGACCCAGCATTGGCGCAGCTCACTGTGACTGGAATGTCAATACCGGACCCGCACAACCTCGTTGGTCGGTCGTGCGCGGCAAATGGGAGTTCCTAACACCACCGTGGTGAGCAATCACAGAGGCCGACTGGTCGTGGCATGCCAGAAGACGGAGCGCAATTGCTTGATCGGGTTTTAGCCGGTGAAAGTCCGATCCATCGATCCCGGCCTTCATGGCGCGGATCCCCACCGACACTCTGGAAGCTACTTGCGTAACGTCCCCTCGCTGCGGACGGTTCACAACGAGTAGTGGCGGAAGCGCTGCCGAACGGATTCAAAACTGTGGATCTTCTGAAGTGGGCTAGGGAAGCGTCGCAGGCTCTAGAAAATCTTGAACGCCGGTAACCGGGCGAGGGTGACGCGACCAAGTTGTTCTGACCGCTGGCAGCGCCACAAGATACTGACGATCCTTCACCCCAGAGCGCGCCGCTTGCCGAGGCGTACTTCGCCAGCGACAGCCGGAACCAGCCCCCGCTGAGCCAGCGGCAGAAAGACACACGCCGCCTTCCGTGGCGCTCTGCTCTGCCGCTTCTGAAAGGCGAGAGCAGCCATGACCAGCTGCGCCCAGCATCATCCGCTCGCCGACGGTGTCGCGCACCGCCCGGCTGGGATCACCAGACGAGCCGACCACGCGATGGTGGATTGGTTCGCTCGGTTGCCGAAAGGCTTTCACCGCCAAAACCGCTCGCCCCGCTGGTGCCGGTGGCCATCTTCGCCGCCCGTACGTGGCAGTCGTGCTGGCCGATGGATGCCCAAGCTGTGGCTGGACCAGCCGTCGCTTCATGAGGCCCGAGCAGCCGAAGGCGAGGCTCGAATCCTACCCGCGACGCTGGTAAAGCGGAGCCCTGGCCCAGCAGCTGCCGAGCGCGCGACACTGTCTGGCGATGATCGCGATCGTCGTCTGCATCAGGTCCGTCGCCGGCTACTGTTGCTCCGAGTTCACGACGTGGGCGTCCGCCGACGAGGCGGTGGAGGCCAGCGGGTGCTCTGCTGATCTGGCGCGCTGCGGTCCGCATTGCGAAGGCCATCATGTGATTGCGTGGGCGGTGCGCCAGGCGCGGCAGCCACGATCCACCCCACCCCGTTGGCCGACCAGCTGGCGGTCCTAGGCGCTATCCACGCCACGCCGACCTGCTCCCCACCCGAGGCATGGCCTGCCCTGACGAGCTGAACCCGCCGTTCGAGAGCGGCAGCGTGACGGTCGACCATCGCCGAGAAGATCGCCCCGCGTGGCCCAGCCCAGACAGCCAGCGGCCCAGATTCGCCGCGCCAGCTATGCCCGCCGTAGGTCGGCCTGTACGCCAATCTTCGCGGGCGATCACACGTGGCCACCCGTGGTGGTGGCTTCAGTCTGTTGAGAACCACGAAGGAGTCCCGGTGACCTGTCGTGATACCGCCGGCAGCACCCATGGCCAAGGTCGATCGCCAGCATCGACCGCACGCCGATCACTGCCGTCGCCCACGCGCTTGAATCGGCGCCGACGCCGAGGCGCGAGCAACTGGCCGAGTTACAGCCCGAGCGCGACGTTGAAGGCGACTGCCACCCGTGTCGAACGTCCTCATCACCCGCCCGGAGCTGGGCCAGAATTAATCCGGCCCGCCCGTCCCAGAGGACGGGCCGGAGAGGGTCGGGGAGATCCGGGTCCGAGCGCCAAATCAGCTGCGCTCCCAACCCTTCGCGGGTCTGTCCGGAGCTGATTCTCCGGTGAGGGCGGAATTGATCCCGACCTGCGCGACACGCTTCGCGGTGCTGGAGCGCGTCGCCGCCCTGGATTACGATTTGGTCCGTAACGCGGCGGTTCGGCTGACGAGTCCACCGCACGCGATCGGCGTAGCGGCGTCGTTACTTCGGCACGAAGATCGCTAGGGGCGGTTATCATTTATGTTCCCGTAGCCATTCGGTCGTGGCATGACGCGCCCACGCCGCCGCCCCTTCAGCAATACGTAACCACAACAGGCAC